>Ga0116223_10004544_pt1 | contig 11999 bp, 7 predicted proteins | sample Sb_taG_3_FD_90092 | JGI IMG/M metagenome (GOLD analysis project Ga0116223, IMG submission 90092) | Peat soil microbial communities from Weissenstadt, Germany - Sb_50d_a_PC metaG | ecosystem: Environmental > Terrestrial > Soil > Wetlands > Peat | place: Germany: Weissenstadt | collected 2010-09-21 | reverse complement strand
GTACGAATACGAAGCAGGCGGCCGGGTACGGATCGACTACATGCCTTTCTTCACGCAGCATTGCGACCTGTGCAAGGCGCGCCGTACGCGCGAAAGTGACGGGCTGCCTGCCTGCGTCCGGCACTGCCAGTCGCGCTGCATGGAATTCGGCACGACCGAAGAGTTCACGACGTCCATGCCGGAGCGCCCCACCGCCGCGCTGTTCACCCATTCCCCGGGACGTTAGTCGTTCGGTGTGAGCCGTTAGCACTTGTTGGACAGAATAGACTGAATGAATAAGCGAGAGTTTCTGGCTCGTAGCTCCGCAGGAAAGGGCGAATGCGAACGCGCTGCTGACAGCGCCGAGCAGAACGTCCGGGACATTCGCGGTGCCACGAAACAGCATTTTACGGCCGAGGATAGTATCGCCGAGCTCTGCCGCAGCGAGGGCATCAATCAGACAGCGGCATCGTCGTGCTCGCGGGCTATGGCGGGACGCTCTACGGCGACAGGATCGAGAGGGCCGCAAAACAGGCTGAAAATCCACCTTCAGCCCACAGAATCCGCATCACCCCAAATCCCATCGCGAATCCTTACTTTTTACTCCGCTGGCAACTTGCAATTGACAAAACGCAAGGCGGCCGCTGAAGAATTGGTGGACGTTGCTGCTCGACCGTTGATGTTCGCTGTGCGGACGATCCGAGGGAATAAGTTAGGCGCCTCGAAATTTTGTCCGAAGGTTCGGCCGTCGCCCGGCCTTTTTTCACCTCTGGTTGCCTCCTCACGCGGACCTATCAGGGAGCAACGGAAGTCGGCACGCGCGTTAGCGAGGACAGCGCTCTAATGTTTAAGGGAAAAATCGGACTCCCGGTCATTCTATACGGCCTGGCCGTGACCATGCGCGTCTATTCCATTGCCTTTCCAACCTTTCGTCGCAAGGCGGCCGAGCACAATGCGACGGTGGAGATCCGAACCAAGGACGGATCAATCGGGCGTTGGTACGCCTTCGACAGCGGTCGAATCCGCAGCGGCGCCGGGCTCCATCCCGCACCCGACGTCACAATCCTTTTTAAGGATGCGGCGACTGGAATATTGCTACTAACGCCGCCGATACGGCACTTCCACTTCATCAATGCTATCAAGACATTCAAGCTCGACATCGTCGGCGACGACGAATTGACCTCGTGGTTCACCGAGCTCAACAGCGCATTGATGACCTCACACTGGTCGTTCGGCACCCCCACACAGAGCGGCGAAATCCGTTACGTTAACAACACCAACGGCGGTCCGGTGTTCGTCTTCGTTAAAGATGGGCGCATCATTCGCACGACGCCGATCGAATTCGAGCCCGCGGAGGCGCAGGCCGGCTTCTGGCGGGTGAAGGTGCGAGGGCGAGAATTCTCGCCTCCGCCGCAGACCTCAGCGGCCCCGCACGCGCTGAACTGCAAGTCGACAGTCTATTCCAAGGACCGTCTGCTTTACCCGATGAAGCGTGTTGATTTCGACCCGGATGGCAATCGTAATCCACACAACCGCGGCATCTCGGGATACGAACGCATCACCTGGGATCAGGCGCTCAACATCGTAGCCGGCGAGATCAAACGGGTGAAGCGCGAGCATGGCAACGGCGCGATTTTCTCAAGCCACAGCTCGCACCACACCTGGGGCAACATCGGCTACTACATCTCGGCACTGTTCCGATTCAACAACGCGATCGGAGCCACCAAGATGGTGATCAACCCAGACAGTTGGGAAGGCTGGTACTGGGGTGCAATGCACCATTTCGGCCATTCGATGCGCAATGGCGCGGCCGAGCCCTACGGCCAGCTTGAGGACTGCCTCCAGCATTGCGAGTTGATAGTGTTCTGGTCGAGCGACCCGGAAGCAACCTCGGGCTCCTACGCCGGGCTCGAAGGCTCGATACGCCGACAATGGGCCAAGGAACTTGGGATCGAGATGATCCACATCGATCCCTATCTCAACTCGACCGCCGCGTTTCTCGGCGGTAAGTGGATCCCGATTAATCCGGGTACCGATCCCGCACTCGCCCAAGCGCTCATGTACGTCTGGATCACCGAGGATCTCTATGACAAGGACTACGTAGCCACCCGCACCACGGGATTCGCCGAATGGAAGGCGCACATTCTCGGCGAGGACGACGGAGTGCCGAAGACCCCAGAATGGCAGGAACTGGAGACCGGCGTACCGGCCACCACCGTGCGGGCGCTCGCTCGCAAGTGGGGCCGTAAGCGCACCTATCTCTCCGCTGGCGGCAAGGGCACCACCTTCGGCGGGGCCAATCGCACGGCAACTGGCACGCAATGGGCCCGCGCGATGGTTCTGTTGATGGCGATGCAGGGCCTCGGCAAGCCGGGCGTCAACTTCGGCTGTCTGCAGACTGGCACGCCGGTCGACCTCAACTTCTACTTTCCGGGCTACGCCGAGGGTGGGTTCTCCGGCGACATCGAAGGCAGCGCCGTTGCCGTCAGCCTCTACCAGCGCATGCCGCATCTGATTAGCATGAACTCGGTAGCGCAGCGCATCCCGCGCCTGCGAATTCCCGAGGCGATCCTCGATGGCAAGACCGAAGGTTACCCGACCGATCCGCGCTCTTTGGAGCGCCAGTTTGCAATGTTCGCATATCCCTCGCCCGGCCATTCGCCCATCCGCATGATGTACAAGTATGGTGGGTCGCATTTTGCCACTTCGATGGACTCTAACCGTCTCGCCAAGGCCTACCGCTCGGAGAACCTCGAATTCGTCGTCAACCAGTCGATATGGAACGAAGGCGAAGTGCCGTTCGCTGACGTAATCCTGCCTGCTTGCACCAATTTCGAGCGCTGGGACATCGGCGAGTGGGCGAATTGTGCTGGTTACTCGCACCATACTGAAGGCCAGCTCAATCACCGAGTTGTCTCGTTACAGCAAAAGTGCATCGAGCCGCTCGGCGAATCGAAATCGGATTTCCAGATTTTCCTCGACATCAGCAAACGACTTGGACTATCGGCCTACTTCACAGAAGGCCATACCGAACTTGACTGGTGCAAGATGATGTTCGAGGCCTCTGACCTGCCCAAACACATCAGCTGGCGAAAGTTCCGAAAAAAAGGCTATTTCGTCGTCCCCGCAGAAAAAGACGCGCTTCGCGAACCACCAGCCTATCGTTGGTTCGCCGACGGCCGTAAGAAGGATGTGCCGGAACCACATCCGCTACCGTCCGAATACCGCGAGACGTACGGTCACGGGCTGCAGACCAAGAGCGGCAAAATCGAGTTCGTGTCGTCTAGTCTCGCGCGCTTCGGCAAGGATCCGGAACGCCCGCCGCTCAATCGGTATATTCCCTCATGGGAGGGGAGGCGCAGCGCCGAGTTGCTTACGAAGTTCCCACTTCAGCTGATATCGCCACATCCACGCTATAGTTACCATACGGCGCAGGATGGCAAGGGCAGCTTCATAAACGACATAGATGAGCACCGCATGTTGGTTGACGGCTGGTACTATTGGGTCGCCCGCATCAATCCTGTCGACGCCGATTCACGCGGAATCAAGCAGCACCAATTAGTGCGCCTCTACAACGACCGCGGAGCGGTGATCTGCGCCGCGATGGTGACGGAGCGCATCAAGCCAGGCGTGATCCATGCTTTTGAATCGTCCGCCGTCTACGCCCCATTGGGCGTCCCCGGCAATTCGGCCGATCGAGGCGGCTGTATAAACCAACTCACGCCAAAGCGGTTCCAGACCGAATTTACCAATGCATCCGCGCCGAATTCCTGCCTGATCGAGATCGAGACCTGGAACGGCAAAACGGAGCTCGGCGCATGAGCACGAAATGGAATCTTCTCGTCGATATCGGCAAATGCAACGGCTGTTACAACTGCTTTATCGCTGCCAAAGATGAATACGTCGGCAATTCCGCTCACGGCTACTTCTCTCCGCAGCCCAGCCTGGGTCATGCCTGGATTGAAGTAAAGTTGGTCGAGCGCGGTACGGTTCCAGCGACTCAGGCCAGTTATCTCCTTCGCACCTGCAACCACTGTGACGACGCCCCGTGCATCAAGGCGGCTTTGGATGGCGCGGTAACCAAGCGCGTCGACGGGATTGTCATCATCGACCCGGTGAAGGCCAAAGGTCAGCGGCAAATTGTTGATGCTTGCCCATACCAGGCAGTGTGGTGGAACGACGAACTGGAGCTACCTCAGGCATGGCCGTTCGACGCGCATCTGCTCGATCAAGGCTGGCAGAAGCCACGTTGCGTCCAAGTGTGCGCTACAGGTGCATTGCGCAGCTTGAAGATCACCGACGCTGAAATGGCTAACGTCGCCACGCAGGAGGGGCTTCAAGTGCTCAATCCAGAGTTTGGAACACGCCCCCGCATCTGGTACAAGAATCTGGCCAGAATTAATTCGGTTTTTGTTGCCGGTACGGTCGAGGTCGACACGGGAGATCGACGGGATTGTCTTGCAGGGGCCCGCATAACGCTAAGCAGTTCCGATTCGATTGTTGCGGAATGCCGCACCGATGAATTCGGCGACTTCTGTCTCGACGGGCTCGTTCCCGATGGCGTGACCTACACCTTAATGATTGAGACCGCGACCACCTCGTCCACACAGGAGGTGGTTCTCCACAAGAGTTGCTATGTTGGCAGGATCGTCGTCTTGGCATGATGGCAGCTAATTTGGTAAGTCGGCAAGTCAACGTCATCGCTGCGGTCGCTGGTTCAGGCCCAGGCCTTGCAGCTAAAGCAGCGACCTCGATGATTCCTATTGTCTTCCAAACTAGCAGTACGCGATTACCGCCGCGCAACCGAAGGCGAGGCCGGGCACGCCTCAAGGCGATGTTGAGCTGATGACGGAGAAACAGGTTCTCGGCTTCAAGCCTGCTACGCGACTTGAACAGGCCGGCGACAAATATCAGCAGCATATGCAGGATCGTAAGCATCGAACTAGATGATGTGACGATTCTGCCTGATGTTGCGAATCTGTGGGGATCACATTTTCGGAAGGGACAAGGAGCCTTCTCTATCTCTTCACCAACGGGCATTCCGGATTTGGCGGGCCAAACGCGTCGTCGCCTTTAATATGGGCCAAAATCTTGTAGTAGTCCCATGGGTACTTCGAATCCTTCGGCTTCTTTACCTGAACCAGAACAAGGTCGTGAACCATCAAACCGTCCTCACGCAGCTTGCCGTTACGTGAGAAAAAGTCTTCGATAGGCTTCTCCCGTATCTTGGCAACCACGGTCAGCGGCGCGTCAGTGCCGGTTTCTTTGATGGCATCGAGGTAATGCATTACAGCTGAATAATCTGCCGCCTGCCACATCGATGGCATGCTGTGCATCTTTTCGAAAAAGCGCTTCGACCAGGCGCGTGTCTTCTCATCCATGTCCCAATAAAATGCTGTCGTGAGAAGAAGTCCTTGCGCGGTCTTCAGACCGAGTGCATTAACATCGTTAATTAGCATCAGCAATGCAGCCATCTGCTGGCCGCTCCCCGCAATATTAAACTCTGCAGCGAGTTTCACTTCATTGGTGTTGTTCGGAGGTCCGGCGGCGATACCAATGATTTTCGCTTTCGAGGCTTGCGCCTGCGCGATGAAGGACGAAAGCTCCAAAGCGTTGAACGGTGGGTGCGCTGATCCAAGTACCTTGCCGCCGTTCGCCTGGATGATCTCGGTGGCGTTCGCTTCAAGCGAGCGACCGAAGGCGTAGTCGTCGGCGATGAAGAACCAAGTGTCACCCCCGCGTTTGACGATCTCCATCGCGGTTCCCACTGCGAGCGCGCGGGTGTCGAACGCCCACTGCATTGCGTAAGGAGTGCAGAACTTGCCATGAAAATCAGTCGTGCCGGTTCCTGTCGTGATAACTAACCGCTGCTTTTCCTTGGCAATGTTCTGCACTGCGAGGCCGACTGACGAGACGGGAACACCGACGATCAGGTCGACTTGTTCGGCGTCGTACCATCTTCGGGCAATTTCAGTGCCGATGTCAGGTTTGTTTTGATGATCCGCTGAAATCACGACAATCGGCTTACCCAACACCGTCCCGCCGAAATCGTCGACCGCCATCTGAGCGGCCGTAACGGATCCTGGGCCATTGGGACTAGAGGAAGGCCCGGTCATATCTGTCAGCACGCCAATCTTTACCACATTATCTGATATCTGAGCCATCGCGCCGGTTGTCAGCAGCGCGACCAGAACCACGCTTGCCAGACCCAACGTTTGAAATAAGCTTCGCATGTCGTCCTCCCGCGCGATCTGCTGAATTACGTCAGCTCGGTCGCGCAATTGCATCCGTCGCTTCATCCGACGACGCCATTATTCCAAAATAGGCACCCGAACGAAATTCTACTCATGGAACAGATTACAATATCGCGACATCTATATTGATCTAAATCAAAGAGGATGATCAAATCATCGCTTACAAGAAAACACCTATAAAAAATGCTCGTCGTGATCAAGTGGCGGAGCTTTTGACTGTTCATCACTCTAATCCAGCACTGCGTTCCTACCCAATTCAGTGCGGCAATTGATGCCAGGACCGGTTTGTACAACACAGCAAGGCAGGGACGTCCGGGATGATCGAGGAAGCACAAAATGCCCAGAAAGACACGCGGATTGTGCGCATGGGAGCTTGGTCGGCGGGACCTGGATGTCACGGTGGTTGCGGTGTGAAGTTGTTCTTGCAGGACGGCCAGCTCCAGAAGGTAGAGGGGGATGAAGACCATCCCTATTTCCAAGGGCGGCTCTGCCCCCGCGTTCTTGCGTTGACGCAATACGTCTACCACCCTGACCGGTTGACTTATCCATTGAAACGCGTCGGCGAACGCGGCGACGGCAAATGGCAACGAATCGGTTGGGATGAAGCCTTCGATTCTTGCGAACATCGAATGCGCGAAATCCGCGACAAACACGGCGCCGAGTCGATGGTGTTTGGGCAGGGAACGGGCCGCGACGCGGGCGGGTACATTATCTTTCTCGCCTACGCTTATGGCAGTCCCAATTGGACGCTGTTCGGACTCTCTGGCATATCATGTTTCACGCCCAGACTGGCAGCAATGCACGCGGTGATGGGCGACTTCACCTTTCCCGATGCCTCGCAATTCTCGCCATTGCGTTACGAAGACCCCGAATGGGTCGCGCCCGAAGTCTTGGTGTCTTGGGCGAGAAACCTGCAAGGTAGCCAGTGCACCGACCATTATTTCTCCGGTCACTGGGTTGTCGATATGATGAAGCGCGGCACCAAGCTCATCGTGATAGACCCAGTGTGTTCATGGGAAGCTTCCAGAGCCGAACTCTGGCTCCAGATTCGCCCTGGAACTGACGGCGCTTTGGCGCTCGGAATGCTCAACGTCATCATTAATGAAAACCTTTACGACAAGGACTTCGTGGAGAAATGGACGCATGGCTTCAACGAACTCAAGGCGCGCGTTCAGGAATACGCGCCGGAAAGGGTCGCCGAGATCACTTGGGTTCCTGAGGGAAAAATTATTCAAGCTGCGCGCCTCTATGCCAAGGCCAAACCAGCAGCAATGCGTTTTGGTCAGCCGTTGGATAGCAATGCCGAGGCCACTAGTACCATCCAGGCTCTGAATTGCCTCTGGGCCATTACAGGAAACATCGACGTACCGGGTGGCAACGTCATCGTCCGACCTCCTTTCGGTGTAACTATCTATCCCTATTCGACGCAGGAGGTCATTGCACTTTACGGCGAAGAATTCGTCGCCAATATGAGTAAGAAGCGTATCGGCGCGGACCGATATCCAATGGTGAAGAACTTCCGCGCCTGGGCCTTGTCTGACGCAGTGCTCGAACAAATGGAGACAAGCAAACCCTATCCGATCAAGGGATTGTGGTGTCAGACCAATAACTTCCTAGCCAATACCGCGCAGGATCCCAAGCGTCATTACGAGGCCGTGCGCAAGCTGGATTTCAATGTCGTTGTCGACACGTTTATGACGCCCACGGCGCAGGCGATCGCCGATATCGTCTTGCCGGCCGGCACTTTTCCAGAAAAGGATTCGGTCTTCACCACCGGCGTTCCTCTCAATGCGATTCAAAAGGTCATAACGGTCGGAGAATGCAAGTCCGACTGGGAAATCAATTTCGAAATGGCCAAACGGCTCAATCCCAAGGCCGTACCGTGGAAGAATGTAAGAGAGCTGTTCACGCACCGGCTCAAGCCGTCTGGATTCACCTTCGAGGAGCTCTGCGAGCGGCCGTGGGCGCTGGCACCGAAAAATCACCCGTCGGGAAGCGTTCCCTACCGCAGACATGAGAAAGGTCAGCTGCGGCCGGATGGAAAGCCGGGATTCCGGACACCGACCGGCAAGATCGAACTCTACTGCACGACCTACGAAAATTACAGCCTCGACCCGCTTCCCTACCATCGGGAACCTATTGAGAGTCCGGTCAGCACGCCGGATATTTGGAAAGACTACCCGTTGATTCTGATCACCGGCCGACGAAATGGTGTGTTTTTCCACAGCGAACACCGCCAGATTCCCTGGCTGAGAGAGATCTGTCCCGATCCCACAGTTGAACTCCATCCGGAAACCGCCAAATCGCTAGGCATCAGCGACGGCGAGTGGGTCTGGATCGAGGGCGTGCGCGGGCGGGTCAAGCGTAAGTGCAAACTCACCCCGATCATCCATAGAAAGATGGCGCACGCCTTACATGGGTGGTGGTTACCGGAGACCGAAGGTAAGGCTCCCAACTTTTATGGCATCTGGGATCTGAATGTGAACCAATTAATCCCAATGGGAGCTCAGGGCACTTCCGGTTTCGGCGGCGCTCCGACCAAAACCATGCTCTGCCGAATCTACTCGGTGAACGCGCAAGACGGGTCTAATGGTAATAGGTGAGGAGCCGGCGATGCAACGCAAGGGCTTGATGATCGACTACGAGTATTGCACCGGCTGTCACAGCTGCGAGATCGCCTGCAAGCAGGAGCATCGCTATCCCGCCGGGCGCGGCGGTCTTTACCTCAACGAGATCATCACTGAGCGTTCCGACAAGACTCTGCGGATCGATTACCTCCCGTTCCCGACGCTGTACTGCAACCTTTGCGCGGCAAAAACTGCCGTCGGCGAGGCGCCAGCTTGCGTGAAACATTGCCAAGCCGCGACCATTTACTACGGCAGTCTGGTGGAACTCGCCACGCTGATGGAGACGCGTCCGCGCTCGGCGCTGTTTGCGCCACGATAACGTATTCCAGCCAAATGTTTAGGATGAGAAACTCGAAAAAGTTTCGATTCAACAAAGTCGAAATTTTTGGAAGCTGGGGACAGCCTGTCAATTTTTCAAGCCGTTTGCGTCGACGCTTTCTGCATTCGAATGGCCCGCCAGACCTTTTCGGGCGTGAATGGCATCTGGATCATGATGCTTACACCGGCCCGCGCGAGGGCATCGGCGACTGCGTTCGCAATCGCGGGAATTGACCCGGTAACACCCGCCTCGCCGCAGCCCTTGACGCCCAACGGATTTTGCGTTGAGGGAACTTCATGGAACAAGGCCAAAGGCTCCGGGAAATTTGTCGCGCGCGGCATCGCGTAGTCCATGAACGATCCGGTCAGAAGTTGACCATGCGAATCATAAAGACAATGTTCGAAAAGGCCCTGACCAAGGCCTTGGGCGACACCGCCGTGGAGCTGACCGAGAACGATCATCGGGTTGATAATCACTCCGAAGTCGGCAACGACAGCGTATCGAAGGATTTCCACGTTGCCAGTGTCCGGGTCGATCTCGATTTCGCAGATGTGGCATCCGTTGGGGAAATGGAAATCCTTGACCGCGAATTCGCCGCTCGAATCCAGTGTCTTCGGGAGATGGTCGGGCAAGGTTGGCGCGCGTTTTAGGCGCGCGGCAAGTTCACCAAGACCGATCGAAAGGTCGGTCCCGACCGCACGAAATGTACCCCTGCTGAAGTCAATATCGCTTTCGGACACTTCCAGAAGGTGCGCGGCTAGACGGCGACCTTTCTCAATTACAAGATCACACGTTATCTTGATCGCTGAGCCGGCCATAATCATCGATCGCGACGCGAAGCTTCCCATCCCGCGTGGAATATCGGCGCTGTCACCTTCGTAGATACAAATCTTGTCGAATGACACGCCGAGCACGTGACTCACAATTTGAGCGAAACTCGTCTCGTGACCCTGTCCTTGCGACTGGGTTGCCAGTATGACCGACACCGCCCCGTCGTCAGCGAAGCGGATATGGGCTCCTTCGAATAGAATCCCGCCCACCGACTCAATGAAAAACGAAATGCCACGTCCTCTAATTCTACCGGAGGCTTTGCTCGCTTCCGCACGAAGTGCAAAGCCGTTCCAATCGGCCAACTTCAGCGCCTTGTCTAGCACGGACTCGAAGTCACCGCTGTCATAAATCCGGCCGGTCGGCGTCGTGTAGGGGATCGCTGACCTTGGGATTACGTTGCGTCGTCTGAGCTCGATAGGATCTGTGTTCAGCTCCTGAGCCGCTTGATCAACCAGCCGCTCGACAATGAGCGCCCCCTGTTCGCGTCCGGCGCCACGGTAAGGACCAATTGGTGCCGAATTTGTGACCACCATCTTATGACAAATCTCGACAAGAGGCGTCCTGTAAAGGAGGGGAAGCCCGTTGGTTGTATTTCGGATCGGCATGATGGGTGCGATGTATGAACAATACGCGCCCATGACGTTAAGAACGGTAGCGCGTATCGCCAGGAAATGATTCTCGGCGTCCAAAGCCAGCGCACAGTGGATGAGTGCGTCTCGAGCGTGATTGTCAGACAAAAATTGTTCGCTGCGCGTGCCGGTCCATTTGACCGTGCGGCCAAGAACCCGCGCAGCATAGAGAATAGCGATGTCCTCCGGATAAGGAAGCTCCTTAGTGCCAAAAGCGCCGCCGACGTCATGTGTTCGGAGATGGATCTTGTGAGGGGCAACCCGAAGCGTATGCTCGCAGAGGCCACGCAGAAAATAGAGAACGCCCTGCGACGAAATCGTCATGCTGTAATGATCGGTCACAGCGTCGTAGCTAGCGATCGAAGTGCGCGGCTCGAGCGGGCTCGCAACAACCCGGTTGTTGACTAGCCTGAGTTGGGTGACATGGGCCGCGCGCGCAAAGGCAGCGGCTACTTTCGCTGTTTCGCCATTCCGCCAGGTCAACACGACGTTGTCTGGCGCGCCTGGCCAAATTGTGGGCGGGTTGGGGCCGACAGCTTGCTCGATATCCGTTACTGCGGCGAGCTGATCGATCTCGACTTCGACCTTGTCAGCAGCATTAATCGCTTGCGACAGCGTTTCGGCTACAACGACTGCTACTTGCTCGCCCACATAGCGCACGCGTTCGAGTGCCAACGCGTGTCGAGGCGTGTCGACTGGCGCATCCATAGGAAAGCCGGGGACCGGCATAAATGGAATTGGTCCAACACCAGCCGCCTGTAAATCGCTACCGGTAAAAATTCTGAGCACGCCGGGCATTTTGCGGGCGTGCGCGCAATTCACCGCGCGCAAGATGCCGTGCGGATGTTTGGACCGCACAAAATGTGCGTAAACTTGTCGCGGAAAGTTTATGTCATCGGAGAAGCGGCCGCTTCCTGTGACAAATCTAATATCTTCCCGTCGGTAGGCAGGTTGCGAAATGCCAAAAGTGTCTCTCATATGTTAGCCCATACATAAGCCAAATACCGAAGCCTACACGATAATTTAATGTGCAAAACTGTTCCGATTCTCGCGGCGCCGGAGGAGGTCACTGGCAACTTTGTCGTGGGATGGGGGGGCCAAGCGGACGTTTCTCGGACTTGTCGTCATGTCTTTGACCCCAAGCTGAGACATGAGCGAGCCACATAGCTGTGATGCTCCGCACGCTTGTCGCTCTCAGAAACGATTGCATAGGTTAATCCCCCGCGATCTTTCGGCACGGGGAAAAAGGCTATGAAGTGCCACGAGTCCATCCACTGGCTGGTCGCTGCTCGACTGGCGTCAAGATAAGGAGTGAACGGCACTATGTTAGACAATGCATTTAAGGCGCGGCTCGAACGCC
>Ga0116223_10004542_pt1 | contig 12002 bp, 7 predicted proteins | sample Sb_taG_3_FD_90092 | JGI IMG/M metagenome (GOLD analysis project Ga0116223, IMG submission 90092) | Peat soil microbial communities from Weissenstadt, Germany - Sb_50d_a_PC metaG | ecosystem: Environmental > Terrestrial > Soil > Wetlands > Peat | place: Germany: Weissenstadt | collected 2010-09-21 | reverse complement strand
AGTAATCCAAATGATAACCCGTCGCGCCGTTTTGTCAATGGTGCATGTTTACTGCCGCCCGCCCAATGCCCGCAGCGTAGTCCTCGCGGCGGCCTCCAGATCGGTCCGCGCCTTCATCCAGTCCGCGCTGGTGGTGGTCGCCGGCCGGTTCTCCGGCGTGAAGTACGCCGGCACGGAATCGAGCAGGCTGCGCGCCGCTGTCCGCGCGGTGGCGGATTGTTCGCGTGTGGGATTCGGCAGCTTCTGCGCGTTCACCGACGTCAGATAGAGAACCAGGATCATCTGCCGCGGATCGTCAAACGAATTCTGGCCGGCTTTCGCCACCAACGGCGCCGCGGCCTCCAGCACCTTGCCAGGCTGCCCCATCCCGTTATGCGCCAGCACGTAGTAGTAAGACCGGTCGTCCTGATAATCCGATTCCCGATATCGCTGCGACCACGTGTCCAGGTCCGCCAGTGCCTTGGCGAAATGGTTGTCGTTGACGTCCTTGATCGCTTCGCCGGCAATATCGCGTTCACCCGGGAGGAATCTCCTGCCGCGATTGATCACGCTCGTGGGCGGTTTCGCCGGGGTCGCCGTGGTTGCCGGTGTTGTTGTCGTTGTCCTGGTCGTCTTCACCGGCGGATTGAGCACGATGCCCGTATAAACCGGCACCGGATAGGCGACGGCGATTGGCTGTGCCTCCGGATCCGGCGGATCCGGAGGCGGCGTGATCAGCACCACAGGCGGCGGTGGCGGCGGATTCATCACCACGATGGTGGGCGCCGGCGTGCTCCGAAACGTCACGCCATCCAGCACCGGCGCCACCCGCGTGCTGCCCGCGCGCAGTTCCGGCCGTGTCGCATCCAGGCGCGACGCCGGCAGCGCCGGCGAAGGAAGCGCCGGGGCGAATGCAGCCACCTGAAGCGGCTCCTTGGGCCGGCCGGTGAATCCCGCGGGGTCGATCACGACCGCGTCCTGCTGGAACGCCGCGAACGTGGTGTTGACGTTCAGATACTGCAATGGCAGTTCCGGAAGCCTCCAATCTTCACCCGGCGCCAGCGGTCCCCATCCCGCCAGCTTGGCGCCGCGCAGCCAGTACACGTCACCGGGCTTGAACACCGCGGTCTTCGCCGGCACCCACACCCAGCCCAGGTTCTCCATGCGCGTCCAGCGGCCGTAATGATACGGCAGCCAGCCCCACTGGTCGTCGCTCACCCAGGTGTAGCCGAGGGTGTCGTACCAGCGCCAGCGGCCATTCTGATAGGGTGCCCAGCCCTGCGGCGTCTTGGGCTTCCACACTGCACCGAGGTCCTCCGTTTGCGTCCATTCGCCGGCAGCATCGAGATCCACCAGCCCGTAGCGTTCGATCACGTGCCCGGCGGAGGGGCTCATGGCCAGCGCCTTGTCCCGCGCTTCGCTCCACCGGTCCGATTCCATGGCCGGCACTTCCTTATTCAGGAAGAATCGGGCCGGATTAGCTGGTTCCACGCGCGTGGTCTGTCCCTCCCGCAGGTCGATCTCCGCCGTCGGTGAGGAGAACCGCACCACCCCCTCGATCACCGAGATCTGGCTCCAGCTCTCCTGCGCTTCCAGGCGCACATGGGCGCCTCGCAACAGGGTCACCTGCGCTCCCGGAACCGCCAGCATCAGTGCGTCCTTACCCTCCGGCTGCCCGGTAAAATACGCCAGCCCGTGGTCGAGGGAAAGCAGCGTCACGCGCTGCCCGATCGACAGGCGCGAGTAATCGGAGATCTCGCCCTGCGAATCAGGACCCAGCCGCCACGCGCTGCCTTCGTCCAGCTCGATCTCGAGCCGCGAAGCCGCCCCCGTCCGCAGCCACGCCGATTCGGGAAGCGGCAGGTTGCGTTCCGCCGGCATCCACTGGCCGGCGGCGCTCAACTGCACTTCGACCGTGCCTTCGAATTCGCCCAGGCGGGCATATCGGGCCTGCGCAGCAATCAGTGCAGCAGGAAGCAGCAACCACGTCAGACGCCTCATGATGGCCTCCAATTCATGACGCCACATTTCCCGCATCTGTTGCAAGTAAAATCGGGGTATATGACCGACGCGGCAATGCTCGACCACATCTCCGGGCTGCCGCACGGCCGCGCCAATTTCAAGCAACTCGTCCGCGAGCTGGGAACCAAGGGCTCGGAACGCGCCGATCTGGAGACCGCCCTCGCCCGCCTCACCGCCCGCGGCGACCTGATCGAGCTCCGCTCCGGCCACTACGCCGTCACCGCGCGCAGCCGCGAATTTGCTGTCGGACGGCTGCAGATGCACCGCGACGGTTACGGCTTCCTCATCGCCGACCGGCCGATTGAAGGGATCGTGGGCGACGTCTTCATCCCGCCCGAATCCGCGGAGAAGGCCATGCACGGCGACCGGGTCGTGGTGCGGATCGCCCGCATCGAAGCCGGCGGCCGCTCCGATGGCGAAATCGTCAAGGTGCTGAAACGCGCTCATCCCACGGTGGTCGGCGAGTTCCGCATCGGGCGCCGCGGGCAGTACGTGGTGCCCAACGACGAGCGTATCCAGCAGTGGATCGAGATTCCCGAGGGCATGGAGTTTCCCTCGGCGGCGCCGCAGGTGGACCGGATCGGAGTCGAGGCGCCCAAGGTCTCATCGGTGGAAGAGCTGGCCGGCATGGTGGTGAACGTCGAGCTGCTCGAATTCCCCGAGAAGGGCGAAGCACCCGTGGGCCGCGTAATCGAGATCCTCGGCCACCCCGACGATTTCGGAGTGGATGTCGAGATCGTGATTCGCAAGCACCATCTGCCGCACCAGTTCCCGCCCGAGGTGCTGGAGCAGGCGCAGTCGATCCCCAACGTCATCACCGAGCGTGACCTCGCCGGCCGCCGCGACTTCCGCGCGCTGGACATCGTGACCATCGATGGCGAGACCGCTCGAGACTTCGACGATGCCGTATGGGTGGACCGCCTGGCTGACGGCAACTACGCGCTGCAGGTCCACATCGCCGACGTCAGCCACTACGTGCGTCCGGGAACCCCCATCGACGCCGAGGCCCGCCTGCGGGGCACTAGCGTCTACTTCCCCGACCGCGCCGTCCCCATGCTGCCCTACGAGCTTTCCACCGACATATGCTCGCTGGTTCCGCATGCCGACCGGCTGGTGCTCTCGGCGCTGCTGGAGATCGATCATCAGGGTCAGGTGGTGGCGCAGGAGTTCACGTCCGGGGTGATCCGCAGTGCCGAGCGCATGACCTACACCAACGTGCACCTGCTGCTGGAAGGCGATGCGGGCCTGCGGGAACGCTACCGGCCGCTGGTGGAGCGGTTCGAGCTGATGCAGGAACTGGCGCTGGTGTTGAACAAGAAGCGCGTGCGGCGCGGCTCGATCGATTTCGACCTGCCCGAGTCGCTAATCGAATTCGACCAGTTCGGCGAGATGACCGGGGTGACGCGGGCGCCGCGCAACATCGCGCACCGCCTCATCGAGGAGTTCATGCTGGCCGCCAACGAGGCCGTGGCGTCGCACCTGGAGCACTCGGTCGAGGAGTCGATCTACCGCATCCACGAGAAGCCCGACCCTAAGCGTGTCATGGAGTTCGAAGAGGTGGCGGCGCATTTCGGCTATTCGCTGGGAGTCGGCGCCATTCCGGTGAAGAAGTTCGGCTATACCGACCGGCACCGCGACGGCACCAAGAAGCACGGCGAGATCGTGATGGCCGACTCGGGGCTGAACCTCTCCTCGCGGCACTACCAGCGGCTGGTGGCGAAGATCGAAGGCAAGCCCGAGGAACGCATCCTCAGCTACCTGATGCTGCGGTCGCTGAAGCAGGCGCGCTACAGCACGGAGAATGAGAGCCACTTCGCGCTGGCGGCGGAGTCGTACACGCACTTCACATCGCCCATCCGGCGGTATCCGGACCTGGTGGTGCATCGGCTGCTGCGCAACGCGCTGGGGATTTCGGCGGGGCTGATCGCGGACCTGGCCCGCACCGCCGACGACTGCTCGCAATCCGAACGACGCGCCGCCGATGCCGAGCGGGAGCTGGTGGAATGGAAAAAGGTGAAGTTCATGGCCGAGCGTGTTGGCCAGGACTTCGACGCCCTGATCATCAGCACGACCAAGTACGGCCTCTTCGTGGAGCTTGCCGAGCTTTTCATCGAAGGCCTGGTGCCCATCGACACGCTGCCCGGCGACCAGTACACGTATCACGAGAACGTGCGCAAAGTGGTGGGCAAGCGCACGCGCCGCGAGTTTTCGATCGGCGACGGCGTGCGGGTGATCCTCGACAGGGTGGATGCCAATGAGCGCAAGCTGCAGTTCTCGCTTGTGGAAGAAGGGACCAGGGATGGCAGGCGGAAGCGATGAGGAACCGGCGGCAAGACCGCCGGCGTTACCGGCTACTCGGCGCGGAGGGCCTGCACGGGGTTGATGGTGGACGCACGGTGCGCGGGCATGTAACTGGCCAGCGCAGCGGCGGCCAGCAGACCGGCGGCCACGGCCGCGTAGGTGATCGGGTCGAGCGCGCTGATCCCGAACAGGAACGTGGACAGGATGCGGGTCAAGCCAGCGGCGGCCAAGAGCCCTATCGCTACACCGATGGAGGCGACCAACATCCCGTGGCGAACCACCATGACCCGCAGGGCGCCCTGCCGTGCCCCGAGAGCAATCCGAATGCCCATCTCGCGTGTGCGCTGCGACACCGAATATGAGATTACGCCGTAGATGCCTACGATGCCGAGCAGCAACGCCATCCCTCCGGCGATAGCGATCATCACCAGGGTAAACGAGCTCCGCGCCATCGACCCGCGATAGACCTGTTCCATGGTGCGGACGCTCGATAGCGGCAGATCGGAATCGATGGACCACACGGCCTGCCGGACTTGCTGGAGAAAGCTTTCGGAGCCGGCCCTGTCGGAGCGGATGGCATAAACCACCCCACGCCGCAGGAAGACGGACTCTTCGTACATGTTTTTCATCAGGATCGGCCAATAAACGGTGGTGGGGCACTTCTGATCGGGACCGTCCAGGCGCACATCCGCGACTACCCCGATGATTTCGCGCCAGGGGTCTTTCATGCCTTCCCGGATGCGCTTGCCGAGGGCCGCGGCGGGATCGTGCCAAAGCTCTCGCGCCATGTTCTCCGAGATTATGGCGGTCAGTCTCAGGTCGTAGAGGTCGGTCCAGGTGAAATCTCGTCCGGCGACCAGCCTGGTTCCCATGGTCTGAAAAAATCCGGGAGCCGCGAATTTGAACCGGCGAAGCGGCGGAAGCTCGCCCTCGCGGTATGCCCGATCTTCGGTGTAGAGCAGGTCGGTGCTGTTGTTTCCGTCGGTCGGAACCGAGTTCGCGATCGCCGCCGAGCGAACGCCGGGGATCTCCGAGATCTTCTGCTCGATTTCCTGAAGCATGTGGAGCGCGCGCACCGGGTCCTTCACCTGGGTTTCGGGGATGTAGAGGCGCAGGGTCTGCAACCGGGCGGGATCGGTGAATCCAGGCTGGACGTGGCGCAAGGCTTGAAACGTGCGGATCATCAGGCCGGAGGCGATCAGCAGAACCACCGCCAGCGCCATTTGCAGCACCACCAGGGTGTTGCGCGCGCGGTGAGCCTCTCTGCTCTGACTCAACGTTCGTCCTCCGGCGCGGAGCGCGGTAGTGACACTTGACCTGGCGTGCTTGATCACAGGAATCAGTCCGAACAGCAGGCCGGCCAACAGCGAGAGTGCGAGAGTGAACCACAGCACCAGCGGATCGATGGTGACGTTCTCGATCCGGGGAAGGAACGGCGGCGCGAGTGAGACGAGCATCCTCAGGCACGCATACGCGAGAACCAGGCCGGCGGCTCCGCCGAGAAGGCCGAGCAAGACACTCTCCAGAAGAAGGTCGGCGGCAAGCTGAAGCGAGCCTGCGCCGATGGCCGTGCGGATCGCAAATTCCTGCTGGCGGCCTTCCGCCCGGACCAGAAGGAGGTTGGCCACATTCGCGCAGGCGATCAGCAGCACCACGCCGATGCTTCCCATCAGCACCCACAGCACCTTACCCAGGCTCCCCACCACGTCCTGCTTCAAGGGGCGCACGCTGGGTTGAATGTGCGCCTCTTCGAAGAGCTTGACGCTGAAGCCGGGCGGCGGCGGGAACTTGGAATTCACCATGGGGATCATCCGGCCGACATCGGCGTCCGCCTGCGGCAGCGTCACCCCCGGTTTGAGCCTGGCGATGCCCTGATAGCTGAAGTTTCCGAGCTCGGTCTTGCTGCGATCGAAACGAAAGGGGAGGATCACGTCCGGTTTTTCATCGAGAAAGCGAAAGCTCTGCGGCATTACGCCAATGATTTCCGTGGAATGCCCGTTTACCAGAATTCGCTTGCCGATCGCGGATGGGTCCCCGCCGAATTTGCGCTGCCAATATCCATGGGTAAGGACCGCCGTCTCCGGAGCGCCGGCACGGTCGTCACTGGCGCTGAACCATCGCCCGAGATCCGGTTGGACCCCCAGCGCGGGGAGCGTGCCATCGGTAACCGAGAGGCTCTGCACCTGCTCCGGGGCTGCCAGTCCGGTAATACTTACGCCATTGCCGTTCCAAACCCCCATCTCCTGAAAGGTGTGATTCTCTTCGCGGAAAGTAAAGTAGTCCGATGGCGAAAGCGTAAGATTGTCGATGCCGATGGCGTGCGCCGACTGCCAGACGCCCACCAGCCTTTCCGGCTCCGGGTATGGGAGGGGCTTGAGGAGGATGCCATTGATGACGCTGAAGATTGCCGCGTTGGCGCCGATGCCGAGACCGATGGTGACAATCGTCACAAAGGTGAACATGGGCGAGCGCATCAGGCTGCGTACGACATGTTTGATCTGGTTGCTAAAGGTTCCCATTGGATAAGTCCACAGATGAATACGTTGGAACTCGGCCGAAGTTCGCAGTTTCTTGGTTCGGTTACACTGATCGGTGCATGACCCCGGACGATCTGGTTCTCATTCCCGGCGGCGAGTTTCTCATGGGCCAGGACGACGGCCGCGATGAGGAGCGCCCGGTGCATCGGGTGACGGTGGCGCCCTTCCGCCTGTGCCGCTACCAGGTGACCAACGCCGATTTTGCCGCGTTCCGCAAGTTCTCCTTCGAATGCGCCACGCTGCCCGTCACGTCGGTGAACTGGTTCGACGCCATGGACTACTGCCGCTGGCTCTCCGCCCAATGGCGCATGGAGATTCGTTTACCCACCGAAGCCGAGTGGGAATTCGCCGCGCGCGGAGGCGTGGAACAGCAGATTTACCCGTGGGGCGCGCAGCCACGCAGGTACGCCGCGGGCCGCTGGCAGAACGGTCCCGAGCCGATCGGGCAAACGCCGCCGAATGCGTACGGGCTTTTCGACATGTGCGAGAACGTTCACGAATGGTGCTCGGATTGGTACGACCCGGGTTACTACGCCGTTTCGCCGGTAGAGAGTCCACGAGGTCCGGAGAAGGGCACGCGGCGCGCCTCGCGCGGAGGCGCCTGGCGGCACCACATTAAATTCTCGCGGTGCGCAGCGCGAAGCAGCATTCCACCCGAATTCCGGTATGCCGATTATGGTTTCCGGGTGGCGGGCACTTACGAAGCCGCGAAAGAATTTGGGCCGCAGATGAACGCGGCGCCGCTGAACGGCGGCGAGGCATGATGCCGAAGGTTGGCGCATAGAGAACTCCGTTTGTGGCGACACATCATGTGTCGCCACAGAGGGTCGATTTACTGAAAACAAGCGGCTTAGCTACACGTAGGCGACACATGATGCGTCGCCACCCCCAAAATGGGGCAAAACAAAAACAGCTCCCGAACGACAGGGAGCTGTGTGGAAGTGCTAATCCTCTTCCTGGCTACAGTGTAGCAGGCGGACATGGCGGGGACGGGGTAAGAGGGCTGGCGGAGCGGGATGAGGTAGTTAGTAAGTAGTTTTGAATCAGAAGGTAAGGTGGGTCAAAAATATATTTCCAAAATCTGTGATCGTGTGATCCGGCCAATCGGAAGGGAGGGGTAGCGGCGAGGGGGAGGCGTTCTTTGCTCCACTCTCGTGTGAGGAGTGCCCCTGACTCGCTTGGCGGCGAGCGCCACGGGCGGCGTATCCGAACTGTAATGGGCAGAACCGAGAAATCTCGCTGTAGTTCGCGCACACCCCTGGTCGACTGTTATCGGCAGGAAGGTGAGAACGGCTCTCCGCCTTTGCGCCCCGAGTTTTCATGCCGCCAGGACTCCGTTGCAGCGGATCACTCCCGATAAGTCCGCATCCCTCAAGGATGTCGCTGTGCGCGGCGAGGCTCAGTTTCGTGCCCCCGACGAATCCCGGGGGCCGGCCTGGTATTTCGATGGGCAGTCGTGGCACAAGGAGTGCGCATGCGGATAGAGGTCGGGACGTTGTGAGCGACAGCAGAGAGAATCAGCTTGCTATCATAAGAGTCAGGAGGAGATTCCGGCCATGCAGAATGTCTCGATTCAAAAGGCAAGCGAGCTGCCCCAAGCGGTGAAGTCCGCCGTTGAACAGCTTCTAGGCCGGTCAATTGCACCTGACGAGGAGATCAGCGTTGCTGCTGTTCCTCCGCAACGGGTTCCACCTTCAGAAAGCCGGGCCGCGCTGGCACGGAATCTGGAAGCATTCCTCAATCGCCGAGCGGACAAAGTTAACAGCCTTCCGGAAGAAGAAATCGACGCAGCGATCGATGAAGCCCTCCACACTATGCGGCACGACCGTACATGAGGATCGTCCTCGACACGAATATCCTTGTTCGAGCAAATGCGAAGGCCAAAGGACCAGCGAGGGAACTTCTCCTACTCATCGTCCATTCACCGGAGCACGTTTTGCTCCTCTCGCCATTTCTTCTGAAGGAGCTTGAGCGCGTTTTTGGATATAACCGCGTTCGAACCGCGACAAAGCTGACTGATGAAGAGGTTGCGGAATACCTCAGCTACATCAGAGGAAGAGAAGTATCGGAGATCATTTTTCCAGGACCGGCGCCCCGCATCGTTCCAACAGATCCGGACGACGACCCGGTCATTCACACCGCAGTGGTTGGACGAGCCGAAATCCTGTGCACCTTGAACCGTGACTTCTAGACGCAAGTGTCCTCAAATACTGCAAGGAGCGTAGTTCTGGTCGGAAGCGACGTAGACATCCTTGATCTCCTCTGCGGTCGAAAGTGATGAGACCTGCTGCGCCACGAACTGGAGGCGGCTCTCCGCGCCGCCATGATACGTAGCTTTGTTGGCGACATCATGTTGCAATACAACGGCGCTGTCGGATGTGCAGCTTCCGTGCGGAATCGGTTCAGACGGTAACGTAACGATTCTCCCGATTCTGCTAGGCCCCCTAAGTACACGCGGTTAAGTTGCATCGAGTGTAGCAGGGGGACATGGCGGGAGCCCGGGGTAAAAGGGCTGACGGAGCGGGATGAGGTACTTAGTAAGTAGTGTTGAGTCAGAAGGTAAGGCGGGGGTCAAAAACATATTTCCAAAATCTGTGACCGTGTGGCCCGGAATTAGCAGGCCGCCCCGCCCCTCACTGCGCCCTGGGCTTCACATCGAAAGGCGCTGTCTTCCCCGCATGCACGTTCTGCAGCCGCCGGTGAGTCGTCTTCATTGCCTCGATCAGTTCCCGGTACGGCCGGTCCGTCACGTCCACCAGGCCGATGTTGTAGTTCTCTCCATCCATCCGCCCCGTTGAGGGCTGGTCCACCCATTGGAACCAGCTCGATCCGATGAATGCCGGGAACGACGCCGCCTGCTCCACGTAGTAGCGGTAGGCCGCTCCACGCTCCTGCTGATCCCGCACTTGCACCAGACCCGCAGCCAGGCCCCGGCCCGGTACGCCGAAATGGAACTCGCCCACGATGATCGGCCGCCCTGTCACCCGGTAGATCTCCTCCATCACCTTTTCGTTTACGGACGTCGAGTAGACGTTCAAGCTATATACGTCGAAGGCCTGCGATGCGCGCAGCATCTCGGTTGGCGGAACGCTGCCTCCGAAACGCAGCCCCAGGTTCAGATGGTTCGGGTCGTGCCGCCGGATGGCCGCGTCGATGACTTCCAGGTATTTGTCGAACGCGCGATAGACGAACTGCTTGCGCCGTTCCGGCGTATCGCCGCCGGCCAGAAAAGCCTTGGCTTCGCGCTGGATCGCGCTCGGCGGCCGCTCCAGGATGGTATCCACCACCAGCGACTCCCTGCCCGGCCACGGCGGCTCGTTGGCGATGAAATACCCCAGCAGGTACGGGTCGTCCTTGCGCGGCCCGCACTGTTCGGCCGCCGCCTGGTCGGCGATCTTCGGGAACTCGCCGGAGAACACGTCCGGCATCCCCATGTAGCCGGTCTCCATGCCCCAGCCCCGCAGGTTCACCACGTACGCCTTCTGGTGCGTGCCCCACAGCCGCGAGTCGCTCCAGTTGCCGATGGTGTTCAGGCCCCACGATTCCAGCCGCCGGATCGCCAGGCCGATCCACTTGGTCTCCCACTCCGCGCCGTGCCGCCGCGCCAGGTTCCACGCGTAGAAGCCCGTCTGCGGCCGGCGTCCTGGCACTGGCTCCGGTTCCGCCGGCGGCATCGCCGCGAAATAGTCTTCCCTGCCCCGCAGGCGGGCGTCGCCTCCGCCTGCGCCCATTCCGGTGGAACCCGTGGAGAAGAACAGGTGCCCGTCGGGGTCCACGAACCACCACCGCCCGTCCACCTGCTCCACCCGGAAGAAGCCCGTCGCCTTTGCCTTGGTGTTCAGATACCCGCCGTACTTGCAGTAGCCGAAGTCGCCCGCACGCAGGCCCGTTTCTTCATCGGCCCACTCCTTCTTTAGCTGATCCAGGCTCTTGATCTTCCCGGGCCAGTCCGTCTGGATCCACTGGCCGGTTTCGTCCACCACCGGCTTCTTGTCCAGGATGTCGGAGCCGGGATCCTCCTTCGACAACCGCACCGACCGGATTTCGAGCGTCGGCTTCCCCAAAGGCGCGTGCATGGTGACCCCGATCGCCTCCACGGCGTTCAGCGGCCCGTAGACGCCCCCAGTGCTAATCCAGAACGAATTTCGCGGGACCTTACCCACCGACGCCAGGTCGAAACCGGCGCGGTTCGGTTGCCGGTAGTATTGCAGGGGCACCGCCGCGCGGATCCACACGTTGGCGAGCGGCTGCATCTGGCGCGACTGCACGCGGTCGCTGCTGAAGAAGGTCAGCAAGAACCGTTGCGGCGAGGAAGCCTTCATCTCCAGCACCAGGAAGTCGTATCCGGTCCAATCCGGCGAGAGGTTCGGGTCCAGGTCCTTCAACGCCCACTTGTGCTCGGATTCGGCGCCCTCGAAGACGGTGCGCTGCGGCGCGGCCGAGGCGGGGCCAGCGGCGGTGAGAAGAAGCGCGGCGGCTGTGAGGTATCGAATCATGACGGGCCTCCTTGCGACCTCGCGCTGCAGCTTGGCAGGACCGCAGCACGGCCGCGGCAACGGTTCCAATGTAGCACCTCGCGCTCTGCCGGAGACCCACGGCTCGTTCTGCACTCAGCCCTTGCTCGTGCATTTTGATGAGGCTCGGACGATACGTTTGATATTTTCGTGCCGGTCAGGAGACCGCTCCCTATGGTCGCGGCTCTGAATATGTTGCGCCCGGCACGCCGCAGGGGAGCGTCGTCACGGTAGCATGCGAGACTTTAGTACGTCGTTTCATAAATTCGCTAACGTATTTTTCAATCGCAGCGAAGCGTCGACACGAGTGTCGACGCGGCTCGCTGAGAGCGTGCGCCACGGTTGGATACGAGACTGTATTTATGAAACGGAGTACTTAGTACGCGGTTTCGCAAATACGGTCTCGTATCTCGTGAGGACCGCTCCCTGACGGTCGCGGCTCTGAACGGCGGTGCGTCGTGCAGACTATTCCGATTTGCCAGCATTATTTTCCGATGACGGCCTCGCCGGTCGCGATATCCAGCGTCCACGGCTTGGGCTCGGGAAGCCACAGTTTGCCGTCGCCGATCTCCAACGGCATCCACAGGTATCGCGAATCCCACTGCGTCCTCGGCTTCCAGATGTCACCCATGAAAATCACCGTCGTCTT
>Ga0116223_10004533_pt1 | contig 12011 bp, 10 predicted proteins | sample Sb_taG_3_FD_90092 | JGI IMG/M metagenome (GOLD analysis project Ga0116223, IMG submission 90092) | Peat soil microbial communities from Weissenstadt, Germany - Sb_50d_a_PC metaG | ecosystem: Environmental > Terrestrial > Soil > Wetlands > Peat | place: Germany: Weissenstadt | collected 2010-09-21 | reverse complement strand
CGTTATGTCGGCTTCGCCTGGAGCGAACAACCGAGCATCGCGCTCATGAACGAATACGATAACAACCGGCACTGGAGACGAAGCTTCATCATCAATGTTGACGATCAGCAACGAAAGCCCCGGCTGCTCTGGGATCTCTCCACTGACGAGAACTATGCCAACCCGGGCCGTCCGGTGAGACGGCAACTGGCGAACGGCTCCTGGGTGATTCGGCAGGACGGTGATTCGATTTACCTTGCCGGAACCGGATCCTCGCCCGACGGAGACCGGCCTTTCCTCGACCGGCTCGATGTCAAGACACTGAAATTGGAGCGCCTGTATCGCAGCGAAAAGACTTGCCTCGAGCGATTTCTTTCCTTTACCGGGCCGGACACACGGACATTCCTTACCTGGCATCAATCGCCGGCGGACCCGCCGAATGCGTTCACGCGAACGCTGGGAAAATCCCTGACTGCACCCGCCGGAGAAGCGGCCTTCGCTTCAACCAACGTTGCGCTCACTCACATTCCCGATCCCACCCCGGAGGTGCGCGCGATCAAGAAGCGGTTGATCAAGTACAAGCGGGCCGACGGTCTGGACTTGTCGTTCACGCTCTACACGCCGCCCGGCTATCAGGAGGGCACGCGCGTGCCCACGATTCTTTATGCCTATCCTCTCGACTACGCAGACGCTTCGACCGCTGGCCAGGTTACGGGCTCGCAGGAAACTTTCACGCAGCTGTATGAATACAGACTGTTGCTGCTTGGAGGCTACGCGATCATCGACAATGCTGCATTCCCCATCATCGGTGATCCGAAGAAAGCCTACGACACCTATATGGAACAGCTGGTCGCCGACGCGAAGGCCGCAGTCGATCAGGCGGTGCAGCTGGGCGTTGCCGACCCCGACCGCATTGGAGTCACCGGACACAGTCACGGCGCTCTAATGACGGCAAATCTGGTGGCCCATTCCGACTTGTTCCGGGCCGGCGTGGCAACCAGCGGGTCCTATAACAAGACGCTCACGCCTTTCGGTTTCCAGAACGAGCGACGATCGGTGTGGGAGGCAACGGATGTCTATCTGAAAGTCTCTCCATTTTTCTTCGCCGACAAAATTAAGACGCCGCTGCTCATCATGCACGGCGCGGAAGACGCGAACCCTGGTACTACGCCACTGCAAGCGAACAAGCTTTATGAGGCAATTCGAGGCAACGGCGGTACCGCTCGCCTGGTGCTGCTGCCGCACGAGCCGCACTGGTATACCGCCATGGAGTCGAACGAACAGCTGGTTTACGAGATGCTGCGCTGGTTTGACAAATACGTGAAGAATGCGCCACCGCGCCCGGTGACCGGAACTCGTTAGATTAACCGCGGGTGAGGGGCGTCGAGTTCTGCTGCTGTGCGTGCCAACCGCGGCTGAGCCAGTCCAGAAATAGATGCGTGGGGAAATAAACGAACAGCGGCAGCGCGATCAGGTAGCCGAGTAGATAAGCCCAGCCTGGCATCGCGTGCTGTTGATGGAAGAACGGTCCTCTAGCCCAGTTCACGTCCATCTCGGGCCGCCAGAAATAATTGAGCGGCACTACGGCCCACGCCATCAGCGTTTGCAACTTCCATCCTCGCGGGTCATAACCCAGACGCCAAATCGCCCACAGCAGCAGGGGAGGCGTGACGACGTGGAACATGCTGAGCAGGCGAATGGGGAGCCACAGGCCGGGATCGAACATGTATTCCGTGCCGCCGACAATGTGGTGTGCGGTCAGCAAGGCTCCGACGAAATCAATGGTGTAGAGCGTTTGGAACAGAAGCAATCCAGACGCCACCCAGGAGAAGAGCAGCGGACTCTCCAGCCACAAGGCAATTCCGATCAGAATATTTCCCAAGTCGCAGAAGAAGAGAAAATTCTGCAGGCCGTATTGCCGCCAGTACAGGGGCGCCCAGACGATCAGCCAGACGGTCCATGCGATCTTCAGCCACAGAGGCAGGCGCGGGCGCATGGCCCGCTATTGTATGCGACCAGCGCGGCGCTTGTTCCCGCGTCCATGGCCGGTCGTCGGGGTGCCCCCAAAAAACCCACTTCTCGCAAAGAGAGCGAGAAATGGGCCACCCGGGCCACCCAGGACACATCCGAGCGACAGCGAAACACCACACAAATCCGGGGAACGCGAATTACCAGCGTAACTTGCCGGAGCTTACGGGTGTACCTAGGATGACCTTGGTATGGGTTACGAAGCTCTTCTCTTCTGTCCCGACGAAAAAACCGCTCGCACGGTGACCCAGGTCCTGAGCGAGCTGGAATTCACCGTCGAGGCCTGCATGGAACCTTTCGCTGCAGTCAAGAAGCTGATGGGCCAACACTTCGACGCTGTCGTGGTCGACTGCGATAACGAGCAGAATGCCACATTGTTGTTCAAGAGCGCGCGCAACTCGATGTCCAACCAGGCGTCGCTTGCCGTAGCCGTAGTGGAAGGTCAGGCCGGGGTAGCGAAGGCGTTTCGCATCGGCGCCAACCTCGTCCTGACCAAACCCATCAACATTGAACAGGCCAAGGGAACGCTGCGTGTAGCGCGCGGACTACTGCGTAAAGGCGAGCCGGGCAAACCAGCCGTGGCTGCGCCGGCGGCGGCGAAACCGGTCGCGGCCAAACCGGTTGCACCGGCAAAACCTGCAACTCCGGCCGCACCGGCAGCCGTCTCGGCGCCGCGTCCGGTGGCCAAGCCCGATGTAAAGGCAGCATGGCCCGCACCTGCGGTGGCGGCGGCGAAATCTGTTCCCGCTGCGCAGGATGACGACCTGCTGGATATTGGCGATGACTCTGTTGCCGCACCTGCAGCGGCCGCTCCGATTGTGCTTGCGAACCACGGGGCCAATCCGGCGGTTACAACCGCCGCCGACGTCAGGGCAGCTTTCCATCCCGGCATAACAGGCTTGCACGGCAGCGGGGCCGCCAGCGCGCCCGCTCCGGCACGGGAAGCCCAGGATTCTCACGTCGCAGAAATACCAGCCACAAGCAGCGCCGCGGCAGCGGACGCTCTATTCGAAAAGCCAGCGGAAGCAGTCTCGGGCGAGTCCGCCAGCCATATTGGAGCGGAGCCGACATTCACGTTTGGCGGATCCAATCTCCCGGAAAAATCCAGTGGCGCAAGCAGGAAAATTCTATTGGGAGTGGCCGCAGCGGCGATTGTTGCTGCAGCCCTGTATTTCGGTTCGACACTATTCAAGGGACGCACGAGTGAGCCAGCCAGTGCGCTGACTCCGGCCGCCTCGGCGCCGGTCGCACCCACAACGGCCAAGAAGCCGAGCGGCGCTCTGCCCGTGGTGCCAACCGCCGCCGCCCCCGTGGTGCCAACAGCCGTCGCACCGAAGCCGACGACATCGGCCTCCTCTCCAAGTTCACAGCCCGACGCACTGCCGGCAAAGAAGGACGCGGTGGACGACACCGATTCTGCGTCAGACGACGCTGCATCCTCTGCGGCCGCGGATAACCCGGCGGCGGCGCCCCGTGTGGTCAAAGGGGGGACGGCCAGGCCAAAGCAAACAGCCTCCGCAGCGCTGGACGCTCCGGCTCCCAGCATGATTGGGACGGCAGCGGCAGCGCCTCCGCCCGACCTGGTCAGCGGCGGGGGAAGCGCGCCCAAACCGATCCTGCAGACGCTGAACATCTCGCAAGGCGTGTCGCGGGGATTGTTGATGAAGAAAGTCACGCCTGTCTATCCCAGCAACGCCATGCACATGCGACTGGAGGGCACGGTCGAGTTGTTGGCGACGATTTCAAAAACCGGCGACATCACGCACGTGAAAGTGTTGAGCGGAGAACCGCAGCTCACCAAGGCTGCCTCGGATGCCGTCAAGCAGTGGAAGTACAAACCGTACCTGCTCAATGGCGAGCCGGTTGAGATTCAGACCCAGGTCACCATCAACTTCAAGTTACCCAAATAGATTCGGGTTTGTCTAGATTTGGGTTGGTCACGGAAACGTCCCGTCCTGTCCCCGGTTTCTCGTCCACTCTCATGATCCAACAAGCGGGTGGGCGATTTCATCAATCGCCCACCTAGGGTATACCAATTACTTCGTAACCGTATTTTGTTCAAGAGTGACTTGGGTCTGCGCTAACAGCTGACCGTTCACAGATGCTCCCGTTTTCACGTTGATGGCGGTTTGAGACAAAATAACGCCATTGAACTGGGCGCTTGCCTGAATGGTTACATCTCCGGAGGTCTGCCAGAATATATTCTTGGCTTGTGCGCCGCCGCTTAAGACTACCTTCGTTGCGCTAGCCTGATCTAAGGTTTGAGCTATCTGAAATATCCAGACATCATTCGGACCGCCAGAAAGTGTCACGTTTGTTGATATGCTTACACCAGTACCCCATTTGTAAAGACCCGGAGCGATAGTTAGCCCTCCGATTTCACCAGCTCCCAGGTTGGTGGCAGTTGGAAGTGTACGCCCCGCCGCGTCGGTGTATGCAGTCATCATGTCTTTGACGGCGGCCGTCAGTAAAGTAGCGTTGGTTATCACGCAAGGTAGTGGGCCGGCTGCATCGACAGAGTAAATCTTACCGGTTACTTCCCCGCAGGTCGGGAGAATAGCTGCTCCTGTGATAGGGCTTGCCCCTACATCTCCAGTGATAACGGATGCTGGCACATCGGTTACTCCAGACTTGGTTAGGACAGCAAAAGAAGACGCTGATTTAAGGTCTACCGGCGCAGGACCTTTTCCGTTCGGGTTTGGGGGATGGGTTAATGTTGAGCTTGAGCTTCCGCAGGCGACCATAGTTACAAGTAACATCACAACTAGTACTCTGTTCATATCAATCTCCTAAGGTTCGAATTGGTCCAGTATTCTCACTCCGTATCACTCTCGTAACCCGACCGACCAACCGTAGGTCCTTCGTGACTAACAGTGGCACGGAACTTCCAAAGTTCATGGCGAGTGTCTTCCTGCTAGCAGGCGTCTCCCGCCATTCAATGGAGTCGTGACAAGACCGGCAAGTACTGTCGTTAAGGTACTTGTAACCAGCTTCTCGGAATCCGTCCGTTGTTCCTGTGATCTAGATCGAACTTAGCTCGAATTCGCGAGAACCCCATACTCGTTCATTTGCTTCGGCAGTGCTGTGCAGAATCGCTCACTTCCGCTTTGCGACGCTGCAACTCTTAACTCACGAGACGGTCAATTGTGATCAGTTTTCCCCCTCTTTACTTGAAATGCAGTTCCAACAACATCTCGCGAAAACGCTCATAAGCGTACAGTCGCGCGCTGTCAGGCACATACCTTGAGAAATAAACTTCACAATCAGGGTCGTGGATTTCAAGAGGCGGGGTGGCCCAGACTTTCTGGTCTGTTGATGATGTCCGCGAAATCAGGCCCGGCGGGTGGCCCGTCCTTGCGCATTTTGCAAGAGCCTGCCCTGAGCGGAGCCGAAGGGCGGGTGACGATGCAACCGCCACAATGTCTGTTTCCTTTTGCTGCGAGCGCTCGGCATTTCCGCCCTCGCATGGAACGAGCTTGCTCTTTCTGAAATCCTCAGTAAAGGTTGTTCGTCACGAGAATTGCCCGTGGAAGGCTGTGGAAAAAGATGAGGCGGAGGACCGGCGTGGGAACCGTCCCGCCCTGTCCCCGGTTTCTTCCCCGGTCTTATCGCGCGATAACCTCTTTGATTTGCGCGGCTGTCATGTAGTGCTTCGCCTCATCAGACAGAGAATGCCATTTTCGCAGCATCGCTCGATATCGTTGCGTAGTCGGGAAGTGTGCATTCAGATCACCAGGCACATCTAATGGGGTTTCCCACTTGCCTTGTTGCTTCAAGAAAGATGCGAATCTCAGCATTGTTGCTTCGTTGTTTCCATCGAAACCGGGGAACTGTATATCCTCTGGTTTCAGACCTTCCTTGTCTTTGAGTTCCCTGAAGCTGATCTTGAGAAATCGGAACATGTCCAACACCTCATAGACGTAGTTGCATTCTCCAAGGCTCATCTCATCAGAAATGGTCCCGTTCAACTCACCATAGAGCAGTGTGTACCCACTCTCGACAATCTGTCGAAGCCCGTCGTAGTATTTGGCTTCGTCAGGGTAGAGCCGCGCCAGTATCAAATACTGGTTGCTTAGTTGAATACGCTCCATCATCGTCAAATTTTCAATTTTCACTCTGACTCCTTCCACGTGCTATCAAGTGTTCAAGCCAATCTTCAACATCACTCCAACCCACGCTCTATTCCTTTCTCTTCTCGCTCGACCTCCAGAATCGCATCACTTGTTCGTGCCTCTTGGCTCTGCCGTTTTCAATCGTTCGTAAGCAGTACCTACAATAATTCGCCGGGAGCGACGCTGTTATCGGGAATCTCGTGTTCCTTGGAAGGACTGTGAATGCAGTAATTGGGGCGAGTTTGCTCAACCACTCCGTTGTTGTCATTATCCCATCCGCAGGCTTCACAGACACCTTCCGGTAGGACGCGAAAACGGGCGCACTGACTGCAAGACACCAAGCGAAATTCGGCTTCCGTGAACGCAAACAACGGATGGATTGAGACACCCTTCAACCCACCCGCAGGATTGTAGAGTTCGCAGCGGCAGTCGTGGCAATCACCGTAGAGAGTTGATTCTGGGTAAAGGTTCAACTCCGCAGAATGTCCGCACCGGCACAATGGCAGTCGTAGTCCTGATTCATGCCTTTGTTCCATCAGGCCATCTTAGAACGCCATGGGAAGCAATTGGGGGATAAATTCTCATCCACATCCAGCTACAGAATGGCTCGCGTTGCGATTGGCAGCGTTACAATGACGGTCATGCCTGAGAAGGTTACGAAGATTTCAGCCGAAGCACTGCGTGAGGTCGAAGCCGCGCTGAAGACGTATGTTGAGGAAGTGATAGCCGCAGACCTCAGTGATTGGTCGAAGGATGTGTACGCCTACCACTCAACCAACTTTGTCCGTTGGCTTACAGGTGATTTCAGTCCGGGGTCACGCGGTTCACCCTACGCTAAGCCTAAGCGCCTTGGTTGAAAAATAAAAATCTGAAAAATCTGGGGACAGACGGGACGTTCCCCAATTCTTTCGCTGGCGGGTGGCCCGTCCTTGCGCATTTTGCAAGAGCCTGCCCTGAGCGGAGCCGAAGGGGCGGGTCCGTCTTCCACAGGTGCCCAATGTTCATCCAACCTTGACTGAGAAATCCTCAAACCACATACTCTCCGCATAACTTCCGAAAGAATATCCTTCGCGCGACGCTAAGTCCCTGGGGCTCAAGATTTTGCCCCTAACTTACTGCAGCCCAAGGATTAAAATGCGGAATTTCTCTAAACCTTTGATTCCAATAGACAGAGGGGGAGGGGGGTACCCTCTCGAACCGCAGTCAAAAAGTCAAAATCCCCACCCTCTCGCACAAAACGCGAGAAGGATGGGGCACCCGGAGAACTTGGGGACGGAAGAACTTGGGGAACTTGGGGACAGACGGGACGTTTCGCAGTTCTTTCGCGCCGAGCGCAAGGCGCGTCGAAGCGCGCCTACTGCGGCTGCATCACTTCGTCGACCACCACTTTGCCGCCCTTGTCGGCGGTGATGACCTTGTGGACCGGCGCATATCCGCTCAGCGTGATGTCGATTACGTAGTTGCCGGGATCGAGCAACACATCCACCGGAGTGTTCTTGTCCAGCATGTGCTGGTTGATCGCAATCTGCGCGCCCTTGGGTTGGGTGTGGATGCTGACGGTTCCCTGCGCCTGGTTACCTTTGCCGCCGAACAGCTTGGACATCTTGCCAACGGTCTTGATGTTGTCGACGTTGCCGAGCGAGCGCAGCGTGGGTGAGAAGTTGAACGTTTGCCCCAGGGCGAACTGCGCGTTCATGGTTTCGTCAATGTAGCCCGACATCCGGACCAGCACGACGTGCTGACCTTTGTCGACGCTGACCTGGGCCGGTGTTTTCGTGCCCATATCGCGGCCGTCGACGTAGATGCTGGCTCCCGGTGGAGCGCTCTTCACCACCAGCGTGGCCATCAATTGGGCTAGGTGGATTACGGTGGATGCCCGGTTTCCGGAAGTCACATTCACGGTGCGGGTGTCAGTCGAGTAGCCCGGTTTACTGACGGTAATTGTATGCTGCCCGGGCTGCATATTCGCCAAGGCGAACGGCGTGACATAGCTCGGATCGGTCGCGCCATCCACCTGCACGTGCGCGCCTTGCGGAGTAGAGTCGATGGCCAGCTGTCCGGGAATGATTACGGGCGCGGCCGGCCTCTTCTTACCGTTGCGCGCTCTCGAAGGCGTAGCGGGTTCGGCCACGGGAGCGTCGGGCTGCGAGGCGGCGTCCTGCGGGTTGTCTACGGGCTGGGCCGCCTGAACCGGAGCCGGGGCCGGAGCCGGGGCTTGCTTCGGCTTGGGCTCAGGCTGGGTGGCTTCCGGTTGCGCTACGGTAGTGGCGGCGCCAGCCCCAGGATCGTCGTCGCTGTTGAGGGTGTGAATGTAGATCGTCACCACGATGCCGATGATCAGGATCAGGGCAACGGCTCCGCCAATCGCGTAAAACATGAGCTTGGGCGGAACGCTTTTGATCTCTTTAATAGCTTTCTCGGCAACTTCACGAGGCTGTACTTTGGGCTTTTCGTCGGCCTTCCGGCCTCCCTGATACGTGGTGGCGGTCGGTAAGGCGGACTGCACCGGCTGCAACGGAGTCGGCGGTGGCGGCGGGGGAATATAGACTTCCTTCAGCGGAGGCAGTTCCGTCATCTCGGAAAAGCTCACGCCAGAGCTGGAGTTCGATCCGCCTTCAGCCATCATGGGATCGACTGCGAGTTTTGGACCGTCCTCGGCAGCCTGGGGCTCGAAGGTTTCGATCTGGGGCTCATCGGCCACCGCGGAAGACATTTGCGCCTCAGGTATCTCAGGCGTCTCGATGGTCGCCGGCGCGCCGGCATCGACGAACTGGTTCGACGAATCGACGCTCGACGAATCGATGGTTGGAGCTTCCGGAGAAGATAGAGTCCCGCCGCTTCCCACGCCTGCGGCAGCCGCAGCTGCTTTCGGCGCCGCCAGCTTTGAAGCCGGTTTGGCCAGCGCGGACGGCCGGGCTACGGGGCTCGGGGCGGGCGCGGCGAGTTTCTGCTCGGCTGGCTTGGCCAGCGCGGACCTTGATGCCGTCGGAGCCACAGGACTGGAAGGCCGCGCCACAGCAGTAGGCGGTGGCGTTGATGGCCTTGGAGCCGGCTTGGCCGCCGCCGGCGCCACGGATTTTGCCTGCACCGCCCCCACATTCGGCTTGGGAGCCGCGGGGCTCTTGGGTGCTTCCGGCTTCTTGGCCACGGGCCTCGACTCTTTGCATTTCTCGAGATCGTCTAGCAGTTCCCGGCCGTTTTGATAACGCTGTGCCGGATCCTTGGCCAGCGCCTTCATGATGAGATCGCTGAGAAGAGGATGCACCTTCGCATTCACATGCAGGGGCGGTACGGGCGTGCTATCGAGAATGCTTTGCCGTAGAGACTCCGCGTCTTCGCGGTCAAATGCCTTACGCTCGGTCACCATCTCATAGAGCATGGCGCCCAGGCTGAACAGGTTCGACCGCGCATCGGTAGGTTCGCCGCGAACCTGCTCCGGAGACATGTAATACAGAATCGAGGGAACGGCTCCGGGAACGTGCTGCACGAAGTTGCCGACACTCGACACGCCGTACCCCAGAATCTTGACAGTACCATCCCAGCCGCACATGATTTTGGACGGCTCCAGGCTGTAGTGAACGATGTTGTGCGACCTGGCATGTTCGAGGCCGCTCGACAGCTGGCGGCCGATGTCGAGCAGGTCCCAGATCGAAAATCCTTCTTTGCGCGCCAGCATGGTGGCGATGCTGTTGCCCTGGATGTATTCCATGGCGGCGCAGAAATGTCCTTCAATTACGCTGGCGCCAGAAACGTTGGTGATGTTGGAACTGCTCAAAACCTTGGTGCTCTCAGACTCGGCCAGCAGAGCCTGTTCCAAGGCAGCGGCGCTTTCACCGAACGCGCTCAACTGGATTGCTTTCAGGGCAATGGTTTGCCCGCTTTCAGAGTCGTTGGCTTTGTAGACCGCGCCCGTGGGCGATTTCGCCAGTTCACTCAGGATTTCGAAGTGGCCGAGTTTAGTAGGCATTTCCTTTTCCAACTCCATTCCATCGCGAGGTTGTCAGTATCTCCGCGAGACACAAGTCGGCAGGCGGAGACCCGGGGAATGGGTAGGGTTAGGATATCGCTGCTGGTGCGAACCTTCGAGTTACCAAGGTAAGCGGGTGCGATGGCGGTAACCCTGAGGTTCCGGAGCGGGCGCAGGCAGGTCGCGGCTCTCACCGTCCCGGGGTTGCGCGGACCAGACGGTCCGCCAAGCCACGGATGTAGTCGATGAGTTCTGGCGGTTCGTGCACCTGAAAGTCGACGCCCAACAACGACAGGTGGATGGTGATTCCCTCCAGGGAATGTGATCCGGTGTGGAGCGTGCAGGAGCGTTCGTCGATTGCTTCCAGCGTCCCGGCCGAAGAGGGGACGCGCCTGGCCACGGCCTCGACCGGGGAGTGCAGAGTCACCCGGGCACGGTAGGGGTAGGGGACAGACGCGAGGGACTTCGAAACGAAGGCGGCAAAATCTCCCTCGGGCGGTTTGCGCGGTTTAAACCGCGTCGAGGTCTTCAGCTTGCCTTCGATGCGGTCCACCCGGAAGGTTCGCCAGTCCTGCCGGCCGACGTCCCAGGCGACGAGATACCAGCGATAGCCGGTATGAACGAGACGGTGCGGCTCCACGGCGCGCACGCTGGGTGCGCCGGTGCGGTTGTGATAGCTGAATCGTATTCCTTCATGATCGCGGCATGCCCCAGCGATGGTCGACAGACGCTCCGCATCCACAGTCGGACGTCGATAGCCCGAATCCGGATTGTTGGAATCGGGATTGGCCGAATCTCGGTTGCTCAGGGGCACGATAAAGGCATGCAGTGCGGCGACGCGATGGCGCAGTCGCGAGGGCAACACCTGCTCAAGTTTCAGCAGGGCGCGCACCGAGGCCTCTTCGATGCCGGTGACGCTGCCGCTGGCCGAGGTTCGCAGCCCGATCGCAACGGCCACGGCTTCCTCATCGTCGAGCAGGAGCGGCGGCAGAATTGCGCCCGCTCCCAGCTGGTAGCCTCCCGCGATTCCCGAGCTCGAGTGTACGGGATATCCCAGGCTGCGCAGGCGATCGACGTCGCGACGCAAGGTTCGCGCGGTGACGTCGAGCCGGTCAGAGAGCGCGGCTCCGGACCAATAGCGCTGCGCTTGAAACAGGGATAGGAGGCGGAGCAGCCGGGCTGAGGTCTGCAACATGAGTTTGTAGTGCCGCTGCTATTGTGCCATGGATCGAGGACCGAATCTGTCCTCAATACTTGATAGGGTCGGACGGTCGATTCAGCCGGGGCTTTCAAGCCGAATCGCACACATCGCGCACATATCGCACATTTAGGAGAAGAAGTCATGAAGCTGACAGAGCTGCTGCTCGCGGAACTGGAACGGGAAGCTGCCGGCACGCGCAGCGCGTTGGCCCGTGTGCCTGAAGGCCACAACGACTGGAAGCCGCATCCGAAGTCGATGCCGCTCGGCTATCTGGCATCGCTGGTTGCGACCATGCCGGCGTGGGTCGCCTCGATGGTGAATCAGGACGAACTGGATCTCAAGTCGCCGGGCGCAGCGAAGTTCAAGCCGCTGGAATGGCGCACTCGCGCCGAACTAGCGTCGGCGCTCGAGGTCAGCGTCGCCGAGGCGCGCATGGCCTTGCAGAACACAACCGACGAGCACCTGCTGACGCCCTGGAGGCTCGCGGTGGGCGGCCAGGTGGTGAGCGAGAATCCGCGGCACGTCATGATCGCCGACTCTGTGTTCAACCACCTCGCCCATCATCGCGGACAGTTGACCGTCTATCTGCGGCTCAATGAGGCATCCGTGCCGGCGATTTATGGGCCGTCCGCGGATGAGGGGCGCGCCGCCTAGTCAGGCGCCGGTGTCCACGGCTTTGCACTCCGTCACGCCCGCCGCGGAATTTGGCGCGTAACTTTATGCT
>Ga0116223_10004529_pt1 | contig 12021 bp, 11 predicted proteins | sample Sb_taG_3_FD_90092 | JGI IMG/M metagenome (GOLD analysis project Ga0116223, IMG submission 90092) | Peat soil microbial communities from Weissenstadt, Germany - Sb_50d_a_PC metaG | ecosystem: Environmental > Terrestrial > Soil > Wetlands > Peat | place: Germany: Weissenstadt | collected 2010-09-21 | reverse complement strand
GGAATCTATCTAAGTTCCTAATCCCTCTCAGCGATTGCCCGTTCGTGCCTCAATCGCCTCCCTGTTTTTTCTTGAAAATCTCCCTGTTTCCCGGGAAAAAACAGATGTCGATCGCCCCGTGGGCGAAGCCCATGCTGTTGCGATCACCATGTTGGCGAAGCCTAAGCTCCTCAGACCCGCGGCCAATTTCGCAAAAAGAACAGCTCGGCTCGGATTCGCCGGCGCCGCTCGGCTAGCCGATTGACACCCAAGGAGCTTTTCGTAGAGGCGCATGGCTATGTGGCCTTTCACGAATACTGATTGATGACTTCGGCGCTAACCCGCGCGGCAGAACACGGTTGTTCGAGCGCGGTTAGCGGGTTCGGTTGCGCAGCGTTTCGGCAATCGAGTCGAGCAGGATGCTTGTGGTGAGCGCGCCTGGATCGACGAAGCCGACGGTTCGGTCGCCCAAACCTTTCGCCTTTCCGATCTTAGCTACCAAACCTCGCGTTGCTTCCACACCTTCCGCGGCGGCTTTGGCCGCCGCGGCCGCGACGTCCGCAAGCGATCCGCGGGCGGCGAGAGCCTTCCGGGCGGCCGCTGCTGCGGGCGCGATCGCATCGACCATGGTCTTGTCGCCGATCTTGGCCTTGCCGCGGTCCTGCACCGCCTTCAACCCGCCCTCGAGCGCCAGCACCAAGGCCTCGGCGTCGACGACATCGCCCTTCAAATTGTTGGCCGCGCCCTGCAACAGTGTTCCGAACACGACCCCGGAGGCGCCACCGCTGGCCATCATCAGGGCCATGCCGCAACCGCGAAACAAATCCTGAATGGTGCGAACCTCCTTTGCGGTGGCCTGCTCGACGGCGGCGAAACCGCGCGCCATGCCGACTCCGTGGTCGCCGTCGCCGATGTCCTGGTCGGCTTTGGTCAATCGATCCTTGCTCGCGATGACCGCGCGCGCCGCCGTCGATAGGAGCGCTTTCATTTCCGACAGATCGAGGCTCGCGCTCATATGGGTACTCACGGTTTGAGGAAGGATTCGTTGGACGCGGGTTGATCAAAATAGCGCGCCAGTTCGTCGTCGAGCCGAAACAGCGTGATACTGAACCCCGCCATCTCTTGGGTCGTCATGTACGGGCCGATCCGCGTATCGTGCACCGTGACGCCACGCTTATCCAGGATCTGGCGGACGCGCCGATTGACGATCAGGAGCTCCATCATGGTCGTCGCGCCGAGGTCGTCGATCAACAGGGCGACACGATCCCCGCGCGTGAGTGGAAAGTCATCCACCAGCTGGCCCATCATGAGATCGACAAGCCTGTCGGCCGGCATCATTTTCCGCCGCGCAACCCCCCGCTCGCCGTGGCCGCCCATGCCGATCTCGAGTTCGTCTTCGCCCAGCGTGAAGGTCGGCTGGCCCGTCTCGGGTAGCGATCCTGGCCTAAGGGCTACACTCAACGAACGGATATTTTGTTGAGCCCGAAGCGTCACGTGTTGCGCCTCTTCGAGACTCAAACCGGTGCGACACGCCGCGCCGGCGATCTTGACCTGAAAAAATGAGCCGGCGATACCCCTCCGTCCTTCACCTTTGGGCAGAGAGACATCATCGATCGTGCGGGCATACTTGACCTCGATCCCTTCGGCCGCCGCCATCTCGGCTGCGACGTCGAAATTCATGACGTCGCCTTCGTAGTTGCCGTACACGTAGAGGACGCCCTTCCCTCGATGGATTGCCTTCGTCGCCTCGAAGATAATTTGCGGCGATGGCGCGGCAAAAATATTGCCGCACGCCGCGGCGTCGGCGTATCCGGGCCCGACGTAGGTCGTATAAATTGGTTCGTGGCCGCTACCGCCGCCGATCAGAAGCGCAACTTTGCCATCTTCGATCTTGGCGCGCATGATGGCGTTGACGCCTGGCACTTGGACAAGGCGCCCATGTGACGCGAAGATCAGCCCCTCTATGACTTCGCCTACGATTCGTTCCGGATCGTTGATCGCCTTCTTAATCATGGTCGGTCACCTCTGCTAAATCCAATTGATCAAGTTCGAACCGAATGTCGCTTCGGATTGCGCCGCCCGTCGCCGTCGAAATTGGGCAAATGGTCAAGAACTAAAAATAAAATGACTCCCACGATCAAAACGGGAAACGCGCAAACATGGATAAACATAGAAAACGGCTGACACAACATCACTAGGCCCGCGATGATCAGGACGGTGGCCAATGTATAAAGGCGATTCACGATCATGATGCCACCCCGTTTCCGGGACCCCGCCTGCCTTCCGGACGAAGGCGATCCCCATTCGGGGACGCAAAAACAAAGGCTTTAGCCGGATCGAGGCGGACGAAGCAGGATTGACCGCGCGCTAAATCGGTGCGAATCGAAATTACTTTGCGCACTCGATTGGCGCCAAAATGCACCTCTACCGCCTGATCCCTGCCGCGGAAGTCGGTAGCCCACAGCGTAGTCGGAGAGAAATCGGGCGCTTCGGTCATGACAAGATCGATGTCCTCAGGCCAGAAGCCAACGGTAACATCGGTGCCATTGGCGAGTGACTCCAAGCGTAGAGCCGAAAGAGGCCAAGCTTTCGAGTAACCGTCGATCGACAGGGTCCGGTCGCGTATCTTCGCTTCGAGCAGCGCCATCGATGGGCTGCCGACCAGCTCGCCAACCCTGCGATGCGCCGGGTCGGCATAGATTTCGGCGAGCTTGCCCGTCTGAAGGAGCCGCCCTTTGTCGATCACGGCGATGCGCGAGGCGACAGCGGCTGTGCTTAGGAAGTCGTGTGAGGCGTAGATCAGCGTCTGGCCGCGCCGACGATGCATGTCGCGCAACTCGTTCTCCAGCGCCTCTCGCAGTTTGAGGTCCAGGGAACTGAGAGGCTCGTCGAGCAGGAAAAGCTTTGGACGGCGCACAAGGGCGCGCGCCACGGCGACTCGTTGCCGCTCTCCGCCCGAGATTTGATCGGTACTGCGGTCGAGCAGGTGGCTGATCCGGAGATCCTCCGCAGCGCGCGTGACTCGTTCCCTGAGCTCGGCTTCCGGCACTCGATAGAGCGGCGAGCGAAGTGGAAACGCGATATTCTCGTAGACTGACAATGTCGGAAGGAGATTGAAGCCCTCGAATACGACGGCAATGTCCCGCACCATGGGTGAGACGTGGGTCACGTCCGAACCGGCAAGCCGAATCGTTCCGGCGTCAGGCTTGTGCAGCCCCGAAATGCACCGCAACGTAGTAGTCTTTCCAGCGCCGGTCGGGCCCAGAAGTCCTAGTACCTCGCCTTCGACGACCGATATGTCAATGCGATCGAGCGCAAACTTAGCGCCGAAGCCCTTCTTCAGTCCACGCACATCCAGAACGGCTTTGGACATTTGCGTTATCCCACCCGAGAACCGTCGGGCCCAAAGAAAAAGCAATGTTCCGGCGGAAGACGCAAAACACTCGTCGGTCCAATGGCGGCGTCGGAAGGCAGCTCTGCTTTGATCGTCTGCCCGCCAACAGCGAATTCGGCCTGGAGATTGCGACCGACCAGCACCGCATCGACCAGTTGGGCGGGCCAGACATTTTGGCCAATCGGCGCCTCATTTGCTAGTTCGACCAAGTGCGGACGGATACCGAGGATGACCTCGTTGAGGCCCTGCGCGCGAAAGCGGTCAATCGCCTCCTGGGGCGCCGATACCCCTAGCGATTGATCGGAAGCAACGCCCAAACCACCGGCCGCAATCTTCAAGGTAAGAAAATTCATGCTGGGAGAGCCGATAAAGGAGGCGGCAAAACGATCCGCCGGATTGTCGAACAACGTCGCCGGTGGCCCGGACTGCACGATTTTCCCGTCCCGCATGAGCACCACACGGTCAGCGAGCGACATCGCCTCTCGCTGATCGTGTGTGACATGGACGGTCGTGATCCCCAGCTCCTTTTGGAATTGGCGCAGCTCCCACCGCATCTCTTCCCGATACTGCTCTTCGACGCCGGAAAGCGGCTCGTCGAGGAGCAGTACATCCGGTTCACGAACGACGGCTCGCGCTAACGAAACCTTCTGACGCGCCCCGGGCGGCAGGCCGACCACATATTGATCGAGGATGTCGCCGATCATGAAAACCTTCGCCACACTATCGATCTTGGCGGCGATCTCAGGCCTCGGAACGCCTCGGGCGCGCAACGGGAACGCGATGTTTTGTCGAGCCGTCAGATGCGGGTAGAGCGATACGAATTGGAACACCATTCCGATATTCCGTTCAGCCGGCGTGAGACGGGTAACCGGTTTGCCGTCGAAGCGTATCTCGCCTGACGTGCTCTGTTGCAAGCCCGCAATGCAACGCAACGTCGTTGTCTTGCCGCAACCTGATGGTCCCAACAGAACGATGAATTCGCCTTGGTGCAACGTCATCGTGAACCCGTTTACGGCCGTCACCTCGCCGAAGCGAACCGTCAGATTCTCCAAATCAACCGTTGCCATGGCACGCACCCCTATATCCGATTTGAAAGGCGCGTGAGGTAACGGACGAAGACCATGGAGAGGCCAATAATGACGACGAGCAGAATGATAGCGAAGGCTGAGGCCTCGCCCGTGTGGAAATAGCCGAACGCAATTTTACTGAGACTGTAGGCCGCGGTTTCCGTTTCCGACGCCGGACCGCCGGCCGTCATAGCCAAGAACAGATCGAATTGTTTGAAAGCATCAATCAGGCGCAAAAGAAGCGCGATCGTTATGATCGGCAGCGACATCGGCAGAGTGACACGGAAAAAAGTGAATGCTGGCGACGCGCCATCGATTTGGGCGGATTCGCGAATATCCCTGGGAATGCCGCGGAACGCCGCGGTGGCTAGCAGAATGACAAAGGGCGTCCACGTCCATGCGTCCGCGATCGCGACGGCCCACAGCGCGTTTTCTGATTTGCCGAGCCAGTCGACCTTGGCGACGCCGACCAACGAAATGAGCCAGTTCACTATGCCCCAATCGCTGTTGAACATGTAGCGCCACAGGAAGCCCACCACGATCGGGCAGAACATCATCGGCATCAACGCCACCGTGAATAGGAAATCCCGACCCTTAAAGTCCCGCTGAAAACCGTAGGCGGCGGCAATTCCCAGCACAAATTGAATCGAAACGGTGGCAAGCACGAACTTTCCCGTGAACACGAACCGCTGCCAGATGTCCTTGTCGGTCAGCAAGTCGACGTAATTGCCCCAGCCGACATTTACTGGCATGACGTTCGGACGCATCATGGAGAAATTCAGGGAGGAATAGCGGATAAGCGACAGGAATGGGTAAAACACCATCAGTGCCAGGATCAGCACTGTCGGCGCGATGAATAGCCCGCACAACCACGCGTCGGGTAACGTCCGGAAGGACTTCCGACCGGATCGCGCAGCGGCCATCGGGGGCTCGTCCATGGACATGGTCATCGTTCAGCTGGACGTCTTGGCGAGAACGCCAAATGTCATGCCGATCAAAAGATATCGCCGGATGAGGTAAAAGAAGATCGCGACCGGCACTACGAGCACGACACCCGCCGCGAATATTTGCGTCCACTCCATTCCGGTGGCACCCATCGCCGACGAGATCTTCACCGGCAATGTCTTCGCGGTGGTAGTTGCCAAAATGGAGGTGAAGGAAAACTCATTCCAAGCAAAAATAAAGCAGAAGCCTGCGGTTGCCGCGATCCCTCCGCGCACCATCGGCAACACGAGCCGCCGGAAGGCGTACAGCCGGGAGTAGCCGTTCACCAGGGCTATATTCTCCACCTCGGTGGGCACGCCATCGAAGAAACCCTTCATGATCCACGTGGCAAGTCCGAGATTGATGAAAGTCGTGACCAGTATGAGCCCGACTTTGGTGTCGGAGAGGCCGAGCCGCGAATACATCACATGGTAGAAAACCAGCACTGAGACGGGAGGAATCATGCGGGTTGAAAGCACAAAGAACATAAAATCGCCATGTCCCGGAAAGCGGAACCGCGATGCGGCGTAACCGGCGAGCGTTCCGAGTGCGACCGCGAATAGGGTGCCGAATCCGGAGATCACGATCGAATTGATAAGGCAATCGAACAACCCGACGGCGATCGCCGTATCGCGAGCGTGGCCGATTCCGAACACCGCCTCGTACCCGGTCCAGATCGGATGAAATATCACCGAGGGCGGCCATACGAACAAATCCTGCCGGGTCTTGATGGAAGATAGGATCAACCAGATCACGGGACCGGCCGAGAATATCAAGTAGGTGCCGACAATCAACGCCGGAACGAGCAAAGGGTTCCGTCTCATTTTCGATGGCCTTTTACTAGAGAGCCATTCCCGGCCGATTTGAAACGGGGGATTCCCAAAGGGTTATGGATGAGCGCGTCTTTGTGCATTGGTTCTCCTTTGGGGAGCCAGAAATGCCGAGGTCCTATTCTGGTGACTTGCGGGAACAGGTGACCGAAGCGGTGGAAACTGAAGCGTCGCGGCGCGAGGCGGCCAAGCGTTTTGAGATCAGCGCGAACTCGGCGGTCAGGTGGCTGCATTGCTGGCAGGAGACCAGGAGCTCGGCACCGAAGCCGCGCGGAGGAAGCGTTTCTCCTTTGGAACAGCACGCGGCGCGGATAATGGCTTTGGTTGCCGAACAGCCGGGCCTGACTTTGAAGGAGACTGTTGCAGAGCCGCTGAAGCGGCGGATTCGCACCAGCCGCAGCTAGCTCTGGCGTTTTCTCGACAGACACGACAGCACCCTCAAAAAAAACCTGCGGGCGGCGGAACAGCATCGAGCCGACGTGGCTCGCGCGCGCCGGAGCTGCATCCGAGGGCAAGGCATGCTTGACCCCGCCCGGCTGGTGTTTATCGACGAGACTGCGGTCAGCACCAATAGGGTTTGGCTGAGAGGTCGCGGTCCGCGAAGCCTTTCTGCGCAAGATTGCCGAGCGGACGGTCCCGGGCCTCCATCGAACCATTCGCTCGTTCCTGCCATGCCTCAGTGCTCTAGAATGTGCCAACTGCTTTAGGCATGCGGGCTATGGTTCAATATGACCGGAATCTGCTCTAGGACAGCCCAAAATCCGGGCGTGGCGACTGCCACGCCCGGCCCGATCTGCTGGTTACTCGTAGCTTTCCTTGACGACCTGATCTTTGGCAAGCGGCGACCCATCCTTGGCTTTTGGGTGGACGATCTCGCTCGGTGCCTCGGGGATATTGGCTGTGCGCGTGATCTTGTAACCAGCCTTCACCAACACGGCTTCTTGACGTTCGGCCGCGGAATCGAGGGCATCCTTGACCGATTTCTTGCCGGCGCTTGCGGCCGTCACCTCATCCTGAAGAATGTCGAGGAGCTGAGGGTATTCCGCAAGGTGCCAATAGTCGTTGTTCACGTATGTCAAAGCCCGGGCGAAGCTTTTGTTGTAAGAGTTAAGGTTCTGCCATTCGGGACTATCGAGGATCACCTTCAGGCCGGTCTGGCAGACCGCCGCCCAGCGCTTCTGCTGTTCGGGTTGATAGTACCATTCCAAGAACTTGATGACGGTCGGGATCTTCTTCGAATAAGTGTTGATCCCGATCCCCTGACCGCCGATCATGACTTGACGACGGAATTTGTGGTCGCGGCCGATGGCGCCGGGCGTCACACCAAATCCCGTCTTGCCCGCCAGCGGATTTACCTTCGGATCGGCATTCGACGAGTTGAAATAATACCATTGCATGGCCATAGCGAGGTGGCCTTGCTGAAAGGCCGAGTTGACCTCGTCCCAGCCCCAGCTCTGGCTGCCTGGCGGCCCATACTTGAACATGTCGACATAGGCTTGCACACCGTCAACGGAAGCCGGGGAGTTGACGTAGCCCTTGATTTCGTTGGTTGCCGGATTCCAAAGCTCGCCACCGAATGACCACATGAATGCGTTGGACGCGGTTGTCGCGAAGTCGTAGTCGCGTCCTCCCATCTGGCCCCAACCGAAGAGACCCTTGTCCGGACGCGTAAAGAATTCCGCCACCTGCTTGGCGTCCTGGTATGTCTGTGGGAATTCCAGCTCGCGCCCATATTTGGTCTTGAAGGCTGCCTTCTCCTTTGGGTCGTTGAAAAGGTCCTTGCGGTACATCATCCCGTACGCATCTTGGTTGACCGGCAGGCCCCAATATTTCCCCGAATTGTCGGGATATTCGCCATACGCGTACATGGAAAACGGCTCAAATAGATTGGCTTTGAGGTACTTGGACTCTTCGAAGACTTTATTCATCGAGTAGGCATGACCACCGCCCGCAAACTCCGCGAGCGATTGGCTGTCCCACATTGCGAAGTCAAAGCCGGCGCCGTGGATGGCGAATTCGGCCGCGATTTTGTCGTGCCATAACGGTCCGTATGGGACCAGGTCCGGAACGATCGTCACGTTTTTATCGGGATAGTCTTTGGATATCTGGTAGAATTCATCGGCGCATGTCCCGGCGTGCCAGACAAACGTCAAGTTTTCGGCCAGTGCAGTGGATGCCATTATCGCCGACAAGACGGTTGCTCCTGCAGCAACCGTCACCATGCGTTTCGGGACGTAATTGCGAACATTCATCTCTGCCTCCCTAAGTTAAATCATCTATTGGACGCTCGGGGCGCGTTTGCATCGGGACCGGTAGACAACGCAAGCACGATACTCGCCCATGCTGCTCCTTACAAGACCGGCACTATCTCGAAACGCGACGATGGGACGTTCAGTCGGGAGGACTTCACGTTCGACAAGGAGCGTAACGTATATACACCTTCTCCGCGTGCCAGATTCTCACGAGCGGCCTCGCCAGGGTCGTCGCCGGCCGTTCCTTCGCGCGCGCGAAGAGCGCGCTTATTGCAGGAAGGCCAGAAAAACGCCAATATACACGCCAGTTTAAGAGTCATCTGGGGAATCCCAAGTTTATGCCGACTGAACAGGTTCGCCGCGACAAATCGAGCGCGCCATGAAGAGCGGATGGGTCGACCGCGACGCCGAGGCAATAGTTGCGCACGGCGCGAAATCTGGCGTCGAGCGCGAGTTGGCGCTACGAATCTACACGACGAGACTGCTTGGCCGCGACCCCAAGCTGGTGCTGCATGGTGGCGGCAACACCTCTCTCAAGACCCGTATGCGCGACCTCCTCGGCGAAGACGTCGAGGTGCTGCGGGTAAAAGCCTCCGGCGCCGATATGGCGGCGATCGAACCCGAAGGCCTCCCGGCGGTGCGGCTTGGCCCCTTGCGCCGGCTGCGCGCGCTCGACGCCATCGCGGACGACGAGTTCGTCGGCATGGAGCGCGCGAGTCTCATCGATCCGACGGCGCCAACTCCTTCCGTCGAGATCATGCTGCACGCATTTTTGCCGCACAAATTCGTCGATCACATCCATGCGACCGCGGTGCTTAGCTTGATCGATCAGCCGGACGGCGAAGCGCGAAGCGCCGAGGTCTACAAGGACCGGATGGCATTCGTGCCTTACCTCATGCCGGGCTTCGGCCTCGCCAAGAAGGCGATCGAGGTCTTTGAGCGCGCTCCTACATGTGAAGGTCTCGTTCTCAGCAAACACGGCATCGTCACCTTCGGCGACAGCGCTCGCGAGGCCTATGAGCGCATGATCGAAATGGTGTCGCTCGCCGAGGATTTTATTGCGCGCCATCGCAAGGCGGCCTTCGTCAGCGCGTCTGCGCCACATCACCCCGCCCGCGTCGCCGAGGTAGCGCCGATCGTGCGTGGCGCCTGTAGCGGGAAGGACGCCCATATCGAAGGCGCGTGGCGTCGGCTGGTGCTCGAATTTCGCCACGGCGACGCCGTGATCAACTTCATCAAAAACGAAGACTTAGCCCGCCTGAGTGAAAGTGGTGTGGTAACACCCGACCACACCATCCGCACCAAGAACTGGCCCTTGGTTTTGCCGCCTGCCGAGAGCGGCAAGCTCGAAGATTTCGCCCGCGCCGCTCGTGAAGCCGCCGGCCAATTCGCCGAGCGCTACCACCGCTATTTCGCGCGCCACAATGCGCGCGTCGGCGGTATCAAGCGGGAGCTCGATCCCCTGCCCCGCGTCGTCCTCGTGCCTGGCCTCGGTCTGTTCGGCCTCGGCCGCTCCAAGCAGGATGCCGCCATTGCCGCCGATATCGCCGAAGCTTGGGTGGAAGGCGTCAGCGATGCCGAAGCCATTGGCCGCTTCGAGTCGATCTCCGAAGCCGACATGTTCGATTGCGAGTATTGGCCGCTCGAGCAGGCCAAGCTCGGCGCGCGAAAGGAACCGCCGCTCGCTGGACAGATCGCCGCCATCACCGGCGCTGCGGGAGCGATCGGCGCGGCCACGGCGAAAGCGTTCGCCGCGGCGGGAGCGGAAGTCGCCCTGCTCGACGTCAATCTTCCCGCCGCCAGCGAGAGAGCAAAAGCGATCGGCCCGACCGCGCTGCCGGTCGAATGCGACGTGACGGATGCAGCATCCGTCAGTGCGGCATTCCAGGAGGTGGCCGCGACTTTCGGCGGCGTTGATATTGTGGCCTCGAACGCCGGCGCGGCCTGGCAGGGACGCATCGGCGAAGTCGACGAAGAAATCCTGCGCCAAAGCTTCGAACTCAATTTCTACGGCCATCAGCGGGTCGCGCAGGCGGCCATCAAGATCATGCTGGCGCAGGGCACCGCCGGCTGCCTCCTCTTCAACGTCTCCAAACAGGCGATCAATCCGGGCCCCAATTTCGGCCCTTACGGTATGCCCAAGGCGGCGCTGCTCGCGCTGATGCGTCAATACGCGCTCGAGTACGGCTCAGACGGCATCCGCGCCAACGCAGTCAATGCCGACCGCATCCGTTCGGGATTGCTGACGGAGGAAATGATCGCCTCACGCGCCAAGGCCCGGGGCCTCAGCGAGAAGGATTATATGAGCGGCAATCTGCTCGGCCGCGAGGTGACGGCGGAGGACGTCGCGCAGGCCTTTGTGCACCAGGCGCTGGCCCTCAAGACCACGGCCGGCGTCACGACAGTTGATGGCGGCAACATCGCGGCGGCGATGCGGTGAGCGCCGCTCATTCGCTCGACAGGATCACATTCTTCAGGATCGGGTAGATCTGGTCTTAAGGGTGTGCGACGATGTTTGCGGCTTAACTCTGGCACAAAGCTTCAGGCGCGGCGATTACATTGGCAGCGGCCATAGTCCCAGCAGTCTGAGTCCTCAAGAATTGAACGCCTTTGTCGGCAGAGCGGCCGGGATTCCTTTCGCAACAAGAACGGCAAACGGCTAGCTGCTCGCGCATATTCCAGTATCGAGGATACGGGCTAGAATTGGCATGTCCCGCTGTAGGGTGGCGGCGGTCAAAAGGCCGACCCCGATCGCTGCGAGGGCATCGGACACGCTACGCACGTATGCCGCCTTCCCTTGATCTGCGAGCTTTGCAAATTCGGTGGGCTTAAGAACGTTCGGCTTTTGCTCGGCTGAGGCCGATTGAAAAAACATGGCCATCGATACTGCGGCAACCACCAAGGCGTGGATGCGCATGGCTCTTCTCCCGCACGCCCCACGTATTTCCCAGGCGTCGGGAGCGACCCAATGACACCCTTTCGAGGGATGTTCTATTCCGTGGGCCCTGTGTTCAGCGCGCATAGCGCGGCGTCAGTGGACGCAAGAAACAGCATGTCATAAAAGTGGAACGGGCAGGAGTCTCGCAACCGCGGTTTTGGTATGGGTAGCGCAATGAACGTTCTTGTTGGCGCCGGATTTTCGCTCCTAACAGGAATAGCCTACCCCGCTGAAATCTCTGGCGCCGCGCGGATCGTTGACGGCGAACGATGACGATTGCTGACGGCAAAATACGGCTCGAAGGGATCGATGCACCTGAATCTGATCAAGTGTGCCTCGATCGACGCGGCGCCAAATGGCTATGTGGGATCACAGCCCGCGATCAACTAGCGGAGTACATTGGACACCGCTCCGCGGCCAGTGGCCGTTCACTACCCATCACAATCGCGATAGGCGGATCGCGCCGTAAGACTGATCGAGGCAATCCGGTAGGGCGGCAGCAGCGACAACGAATTGTGTATGGAGTTCGCGTTCCTCGAACCCGCCGACCGCAATGGCAGAGTCATGATCAGAGAAT
>Ga0116223_10004528_pt1 | contig 12022 bp, 9 predicted proteins | sample Sb_taG_3_FD_90092 | JGI IMG/M metagenome (GOLD analysis project Ga0116223, IMG submission 90092) | Peat soil microbial communities from Weissenstadt, Germany - Sb_50d_a_PC metaG | ecosystem: Environmental > Terrestrial > Soil > Wetlands > Peat | place: Germany: Weissenstadt | collected 2010-09-21 | reverse complement strand
GGCCGCTTCCTCCAATTGGAGGATACGAAGGGTTCAACAAACCAGGGAGCTGGAGAATCCGGCGACGAGCTTGACGAGATCGGCCTGACGGGCGACGCCGGTCTTTGCATAGACCCGGCCGAGATGGGTCCTGACGGTCGAGGCGGCGACGCCGAGCGCCTCCGCGACTTCCGGCGCGCCGCCGACGTCGACGATGGCCAGCATGACCCGCAATTCGCTGGCCGTCAGGCCATACGCCTTCGCGATCGCCTCGGGCGGGGACGGCGTTCGAAACGCTGCTTCAAGGATGAAGAGCGCCGCGACCGCGCCATAGCCCCGTCCCCCGCGGCGGCGAGCGCCCCCGTCAGCGGCAGGACGTGGGCGACGAAACGCCTGCGGTCCTGCGTGGTCAGGGGCAGGGCTACGCCTTTGCCCCCAAGTGACGCGTCTGCGTGATTGGCGGCGGCGAAGATGGTCCGCAGCCCGCGGTCGGTCTCAGGATCACGCGCGGCGAGCTTGCCGTCGCGTGCCCCCAGCGGATCGCCCGCGGCGAGCACGCAACGGGCGCGCCGATTGGCGTGAACGACGCGGCCATCCGCGCTGACCAGCAGCATCGCGGCGCTCAGCGCGTCGAAAGCGTCGGCGAATGTCGCCGCTTCGGCGGATCTGAACTCGGTCGCCTTGCCGACCAGGACGGCGCGGCGAAGATGCGGCGCGATCAGCCGCATCCGCCGATGGGCCTCTTCATCGGCGACGCCGTCGCGCGCAGGGCGAAAGACGGTCACTGATGCCACGCTCGTCCCCGATTTGTCGAGCGCTGTCGTTATCCCATCCACGAATCCATGGGGCTTTATGAGCTCCCGATAGATGCGCGACCGCAGGAAGTCATCATACGGCAAGATATCCGCCGTCGCCCTCGGCTCGCCGACCGGGGCGAGGTAATGATCGATCGCACAGGGATCGAGCTTGCCATACTTATCGTTGTAGAGCCGGAGGAAGCTCGGTTCGACGCCGCCGTCCTCGTAGAAGACGCTCACGGTATTGTTGACGGCGTCCTTGCAATCGAGCGCCGCGCCCGCGGCTCGGACGAAGCGGGATATCCGCTTGAGAACGCTGGGCCAGAGCGACGGGACGAGCGTCGCGTCGTAGATCTCGCCTATGAGACCGGAGAGGGACGCCAGTTCATCCATGGGGGATGTTCCCGACAACAAGAGGGGACACACACGCTCGCGCTGAGTCCTTGGAGGATGCGAAACTTCCAGAGACCAAGCAAATGGAGAATCCGGCGACGAGCTTAGCGAGACCGCCCAGACAGGCGCCGCGGGCCTTCTCGCAGCTCCCCCGGGCGGGAGCCAATGTCCTCTGAGGCCTGGCGCCAGCTCTCGCCCTGGTCCAGCAATCAGTATGCCAGCCCGTGCGCGACTCCCGCGGAGACGATCTCAAACTGCGATTGGGCGAGCCGCGGCTCCCGCGTCAGCCGATTGAAGAGAAAAAACAAGACAAGATTCTCCAAGCAGATAGGGTCCGGTTGACGCAAAGTCGCCGAGGCGCCGACGCTTGCGGCGTCGGGCGACCGCCCCTCTGGGGCAAGCTTCCCGGCTCCCTCGCGGGCCAGGAGAAGCCCCTTCGCCGGCGAAAAACTCTTCGTCAAACGCTGATGGAGGTTCGTCCCGGCGAAGCCGGCTTCGCAGGGGAACGGCGACATCCCCTGTAAAAACAATAGGATGGTGTTGGCACAGGAATTGAAACGCCCTCCGTGGACGGGGACCTTCCCTGTTCGAAGTGGAAACGTTCCCTCAGCAGGGAGATTGAAACCATGACCAGTGCCTTTGAATACAACCCGCAGATGGAAGCCTACGAGGCCGGTGAATATGAATGGTCCGGCGAAACCGAGTGGGGCGGTGAGGTTCTCAGCGAAGCGGAAACGATGGAGCTGGCCGGTGAGCTGCTCGAAGTCACCAATGAGGCAGAGCTCGATCGGTTTCTGGGCGACCTGATCAAGAAAGCCGGGAGCGCGATCGGCTCGGTTGTCCGTTCTCCGGTCGGCAAGGCGATCGGCGGATGGCTGAAGGGCGCGGCTAAGCAGGCGCTGCCCATCGCCGGGGGCGCGCTGGGCGGACTCGTCGGCGGCCCGCTGGGAGCCAAAATCGGCAGCGGGCTCGCATCTTACGCAGGCGGCGCCCTGGGCCTTGAGGCGGAGATGAGCCAGGAGGACCGTGAGTTCGAGGGCGCCAAGAATTTCGTAAAGATGGCTACTGACGCTGTGAAATCCGCCGCCGCGGCCCCGCCCAGCGCCAACCCAGTCGAAGTCGCAAAGGCGGCTGTGAAGGCCGCCGTACAAAAACACGCCCCAGGGCTACTCAGCCCAACCGGCGCCGCACATGGGCACGTCGGCAAGTTCGGTCGCACCGGCCGATGGGTGCGCCAAGGCCGGAACGTCATCATCGTCAACTGCGGATAGGCGCGCCGGCATCCGGTGGAGGGCGTCATGCGTGCCATCAATCCAAACCTGGGCGTGCGACCCGAGGCGTCGCAATTTGCGGGCTCGACGGGCGGCGGATCAATTGCCCGCTTCGCGTCGCGCACCCCATTCAGCGACTCTGAAGAGAGAATGCTCGCCTCCCAGCTGCTCGAGGTCGCAAACGAAGCAGAACTCGAGCAGGTCCTCCGCGACCTGTCCACAAGAGCAAGAAGAGGGGTCGAACCCGTTGGGTCGACGCCGCCCGCACCTCTGGAGGCGCTCCTCAAGACAGTCTCCAAGAAGGCGTTGCCTTCGCTTGCGACTGCCCTGGGCGCGTCCTCCCACGGGGCGGGGCGCGATGCGACCACCGGAAAGCTCGGCTCCCTGCTCGATCAGGCCCTGAGCGCGAAGGTGGCGGGAATGCCCGTCGCCGACCCGGACTTGAAGAAGTGCCGGCAGGTGTTTGAAAGGTACAGGCAGTTCGTGCGGTTGGCTGGCAAAGCCACGAAGGCGGCGGCGGCGGCTCCTCTTGGCGTCGCTCCTGTTGCGGTCGCCCACAAGATCCTCGGCGACGCTGCGAGGAAGATCTTGACGCGAACGGCGACCTCCGCCGCTCCACTTGCCGGGCTCGCCGAAGGTCATCCCGCGACGCCTGCTGCAGTGAAGCCGACAGGGGAGACGAAGCGGTTCGCCCAGAGCGTTCCGGCGGTCGGAGTCGCAAGCCACACTGCGCGAACGACTCCGTTCCTGGCGACCGGCGCAGCGCCGACGAAAACCCCGGACCCCGGACCAGCGTTTCGAACCAGAACGCCGACAGGCCGAGAGGCGTTCGCAGGCCGTTTCTGCACCATTTGCGAATTGCCCGCCGACTCCTGCCGATGCCGGAGTATCGGGCGAACCGGCCGTTGGTTCCGCGACGGAACCAGCATCGTCGTCCATTGCTAGGGATCTGAGCGAATCGTCTCGCCGCACCATCAGGAGATCATCAATGCATGACATCGATCGCGTCCGACTGGAGAGCCAGTCCGAAGCGGAAATGCTTGAAGCCGTTCCGTTCGAGGCTGAGCAATTCGAGTTCCCTCAGTCAGAAACGTCTTCCGGCGAGACTGGCGAAGTGTTCGGCGAGACCGAGCAGATGGAGCTCGCCAGCGAGTTGCTCGAAGTCACGAACGAAGCCGAACTCGACCGCTTTCTCGGAGACCTTATCCACCGCGCGGGCCAGGCCGTCGGCAAGTTCATCAAGTCGCCAGAGGGACAGGCGATCGGTAGCGCCCTGAAGGGGGCCGCCAAGCAGGTCCTGCCGGCCATCGGTTCGGCGGTCGGCGGCTACCTCGGAGGACCAACGGGCGCACAGCTCGGCGGCGACGCGGCTTCGGCGGCGGAGCGCGCATTTGGGCTCGAGCTCGAAGGGCTGAGCGACGAGGACGTCGAGTTCGAGGCCGCGCGACGTTTCGTCAACTTCGCCGGCGAGGCCGTCAAGAACATGGCGCAGGCGCCTCCGGGAACGGACGCGAGAAGCGCCGCCCGTTCGGCGACGACCGCGGCCGCGAGGACCCACGCGCCCGGACTGCTGTCGTCAGCCGAGGGGGCGATGGGGCCTCAGCCGCCAGTCCCGCCCTCGGGGGGGCGCAGCGGCCGCTGGGTCCGTCGCGCCAACAAGATCATTCTGTACGGAGTTTGACCGGCCATGCCAGCCAGCTCCTACGCGCATTGGATGCTCGACCAGGAAGCGCGCGCGTTGTTGGCGCGGCTCGCTCGGGTGAAGCCGTTCGTGCTCTCCGAGCCCATGGTCCTGGCCGCGAGCCTTCTGCCCGCGGCGCAGATCGCGATCGAGCGTTTCCTGACCAAGGGGCGCCGCGAGCTGAGGGAGCGGATCCAAAGCTATCTGAGTTGGCTGCACGGTGAGGGCAAGCAAGCCCACCCGGACGAGATCCAGCGCCGGTTCGTCTTTCTCAAGCTGCGGTTCAACGCGGTTCTCGCCCAGCTCGAACTGTTCTACCAGGTTATCAGTCAGCGCAGCGAAAGCGAACAGGGCGTCTGGATCTCCGGCCTGGATGTCGTCGCGGCGGACGCGTTGGCGCTTCCGGAGTTCTACGAAGCTCCGCCCGTAATCTGCTATCTGGAGCGCGGCATCGGCGGCGCAATCCGCCGAGCGCGAACACGCTTGCCAGGGGGCGGCGAGAACCCGGTCGCGGTGATCCGCATCCCCCGTGAGCGGATGATCGGCAGCGGCATCGCGTCATCACTGGTCCATGAGACGGGACACCAGGCGGCGGCGCTTCTCGGGCTCGTTCCGTCACTTCGGCAGGTTCTGCAAGACAAGCAGCGGGCCGTTCACGAGCCTATGCCGTGGCGATTGTGGGAGCGCTGGATTTCCGAGATCGTCGCCGATTGTTGGTCGATCGCTCGGGTGGGGGTCGTGTCGACGCTGGGCCTCATCGGCGTCGTCGGTCTGCCGCGGCCGTTCATCTTCAGGATCGACGCTGACGATCCGCATCCGGCGCCCTGGATCCGCGTAAAGCTGAGCTGCGCCATCGGCGACGGCCTCTACCCGCATCCCCAATGGAAACGGATCGCGGACCTCTGGGAGTCCTACTACCCGCTCGCTGACCTCGACGGCGAGCGCAGGAATCTGCTCGCGCAACTGCAGCAGACTCTGACGGAATTCGTGACGACCCTGATCGATCACCGCCCACAAGCTTTGCGCGGCCGCTCGCTCAGGGAAGCCATGAAAGTCGAGGAGCGAACCCCTGGCCGGCTCGCGGCGCTTTTCGGCGACTGGAACCAGGCGCCGAAGCAGATGTACCGCGCGCCGCCCTCGCTCGTGTTCGCGGTCCTGGGCCAGGCAAAGGCCGACGGCGGCCTCAGCCCCGAAGGCGAAAGCAATCTGCTGGCGAAGCTCCTCACCTATTGGGCGATGCGCAGCACGCTCGACGCCTCGGACTATTGCGCCGCAATTCCGAAATCGAAAGTGCGAGCACTAGCAGCTTAGACAACCTAACACGAAGGAGAGACGACAATGGCAAAATCACCAACCCGCCAGATGCTCGATGCTGGAAGTCCCGAATGGACTTGCGAGGTTTTGGTGTCCCCGGTCCACGTCCAGGCTGGCAATGACCTGACATTCACCGTAAAGCTAATCAATCCACAGATTAACAGCGCTGACGGATCCATCGATGAAATTCAGGGCATTCATCGGGATCAAATCTCAAGCTTCTATGAGCTGTTCACCTATGACTATGATCCCGGGGATTCTCAGCTCGCCATCCCGCCCTCAAATCCGGCCAAGGTGTTCGATCAACAAGCGCCCAGAGGATCGCATACGATCCATGTCACCATAAACGCAGAAAAAAATAAGTACGCCGCTATCAATACCTGGCTCGGGCAGAACTCTTTGACGAATCTATGGACGGCTTTGACTAGCCAGCTTGGAGATGGCGGAATTACCGGCCAAGGCGCCTTTGACGTTGTCAGTGGCTCGGTCGAACCCCCATTCCAAGTCCAGCTGCAGCGCTCGTTTGCCGGTCCCACTGCCGATCGCCCGCTGTGGCCGGCGATCCGCAACCGCACCGCGGCGATCGGTTTCGATCGCTATAAGGCGTTCATCGACTGCGTCTTTTGCGAAGGGGACAGCAAGGGGAAGAAGGCTTTCAGCGACGCGGAACAACAGATAATCGCAACGGTGCGCCACTGCCTGCACCACGGCGCGGACCAGCCCGAAGGCCGACTTAGCATTTATGGTCCTTACGCCTACAGCGTGCTGAAACTCGCCACCCAGGTCTTCCTGACCCTTGAGAGCGGGGTCGTCATTAGAGATATCAACCAGCCCGGGAGGCCAGAGATCTTCGAAATCAAAGATGAGCGTATTCGGGTCAACGATTTCTCCCTCACGCTGCATAAGCTACAGGAGGAACTCAAAGCTTATCTTAACCCCACCGATGGCAACCTTCCCTATCTCAATCGGATCCTGGAAAACCTGATCACCATAGATCCGCGGCCGCATCGGTTCCACGAAGTCCTGCCCTATTGTTTGGGGGTCCTGCAGCATCGCCTGACGTCGCCGAGCCTCATCGAGCTGATCTGGTCCTACTGGCACGAAGAGGGCATGCTCGTTCAAACGATGAACGCGATCGCCCGGCGGTTCCAGAACCGGCGCGGCTCGTCGTACGATCCACTTGGCGAGCTCGAGTTCGATCCCTTGCGGCCCCTGAACAACATCATCTGGGGCTACATCCAGGACGAACACAATCGGCTCACCGTGTCGCGCCGGGCCCACGAATACATCTACCAATACGGCGTCCCGCTCGTGGGCAAGGCTATTTCCGATCTCAATCCGGCCGACACGCGATCGAAGTTCATCGAGGGCTTCCACAACCTGCTCTCGGCCGCGGCCCGCTTCTTCAGAGAGGATTCGGACACGACCGTGATCGCCGACGCGTTTCCGCTCCTGAACGCCCTCAAGGACGTTCATCTCATCCTGGCGGAAGGCGCCCATAACCAATTCGGCGATCTGACTTGGACCGCCCGCGCCGAAATGATGACGATCCAGTGGATGCTGGCGCGTCCGGAGATGAGGGAGTTTCTCCGCGGGCGATACATGGTGCCCTACCAGGAAGAGTGGATGGGCGCAGTCGACAGCATGAAGAAGCTTCAAGGCTGGACCGACACGACCATCACCCACTTCTACGAACTCGCGGTGACCGGCGAGCGGATTCTGCTCTCAATCCGGTATGGCGACTGGTCCGATATCCAGAACATCGAGGATCAGGCGAAGAACTGGGCCCGCTCGTGCAAGCCGGAGATCCAGCGTTACATCTACGCCTACCAGACGGTCACGGGCGTCGATCTGTCTTCGGAGACCGTGGACTCGCGAGACGCGGCGACGCGATATCTCCAGCCGTCCGTGCATCTTCAGCGCAGGCTCGCGGAACAAGCATCGACCATGCGCCTTCGCGCCCCCGCCGCACCGGATCTCCTGACGGCGAGAACGTCGGCGCGGATCGAGGCGGCGAGGGCCGGCCAGCCCAAATTGCCCATCTACAGGAGGGAAAGCTAGAGCGAGGCGGGTCGACCATGCTCGACTTCACATCCGCGCTCTACTTGGACCTTCGCCATGCCCATGGCGCACTTCAGCCATGGGCGCAGCTGACGACGGGGCGTCCAGCCGCGCTCGAGCCGGCGCCGGAGGCCGTCGCCCTCGCGCAGGACCTCGCGCGGCTTCTGGGCTGCGAGCGGGCCGTGCTCGCTCCGTCGACGCTCCACCTCTTTTGGGACTTGTTTGACGTGCTGGCGCGCGACCGCATCGCGATCTACACCGACGCCGGAACCTATCCGATTGCACGCTACGGGGTTGAGCGCGCAGCCGCGAAGGGCGTGCCGACATCATCTTTCCTGTCGCATGATCCTGCTGCGCTGGCGTCGCTTCTGCAGCGTGACAGAGCGACCGGGCGTCGTCCGGTCGTCGTAACAGATGGACTTTGCACGGCCACGGGCCGGACCGCGCCGCTCCCGGACTACTTGAAGCTGATTCGGGAGCGAAACGGATACCTCGTCGTCGACGACACGCAGGCCTTGGGAATACTGGGCGCAAACCCCGCACCGGACGCCCCATACGGGCGGGGCGGCGCCGGAACGCCGGCTTGGCGCGCGATGACATTGCGGGGGCTGATCATTGGAAGCTCGCTGGCGAAAGGGTTCGGCGCTCCGCTCGCGGTTCTCGCGGGCGGTGCCGAGGTGATCGCGAAGTTCGAAGAATTGAGCGGGACCAGAGTTCATTCGAGCCCGCCCTCTCTCGCGGTCATCAACGCGGCGCAGCGCGCGCTCGCCATCAACGAGAGGCAAGGCGACCGCCTCCGCGACCGTCTCGCAAACCTCGTGCGGCATTTCCGGGAGAGTTTGCGCCGGATCGGACTCAACGCGTGTGGTGGTCTGTTTCCCTTTCAGACGCTGACCGCCATTCCGGACGTCGAGCCGGAGCCGCTGCATCGCCGCCTGCTTAGTCTTGGCGTGAGGGCCGTCTTGCGGTCGGCGCGGCGCCCGCCGGGCGCCGCCGTCAGCTTCCTAATCACCGTCATGCACACCCGGCGGGACATCGACCGCTGCGTCGAGGCGTTGCGGCGGTCATGCGCCCTTATCCGCCAAGGGCGGAGCAGAAGACATCACACGTTGAGCAGAGCGGGTTCCGGCGTTCTTGCCTGGCCCGTCGATGAAAGAGCAGTGGGAAGCGAACCATGAACGCAGAACTCAATTTCGAGGCGGCGCCCTTCGAATTCCAAAACCTGGCCCCGGAGCAAAGCGGTTTCGAGCTCGAGGAAGAATCCGGAGGGCGCGGGCATTCGCGGTCGCGCGCCTACAGTTCTGCGCCGAGAACTGCTCGGACGATGGCCCGGCAAGCGGCCGCGCCCGCCTTCTCGAAATCGAAGTCTCCTCGGTCCCCGCAGTCGCACGTTCCGCCGCATCCGCGCTGGTCGCCCCGGCGCGCGACCGGAGCCTATGGCCTTGCGCCTCAGCCTTTTCCGATCGAACCTGCCCCTTATCCTGCGGAGCCCGCGGCGGCTCCTTCGGAACACATGCGGTGGGTGCAGAGCGCGCTAAACGACGTGCTCGGGCTGCAGTTGCCGGTGAATGGAATTGTCGATGCGGCGACGCGGAGCGCGATCCGCAGTTTCCAGCAGCAGCAAGGACTCCCTGCCGATGGCGTCGTCGGTCCCGACACGGAACGCGCGCTGCTCGCAGCGAGAGGTCAACAGCCGTCGCCAGGAGGCCCGCCCGCGCCGCCCTCCCCGGTCGAATCTCCCCCAGCAGGGCCCGCCCAAGAGCTCAACTTTGAATGGGAGAGCTCAGGGCAGGAACCGAAGACCACGCAAGCGTCCGTAGAGCGGGCGGCGGTCAGGAGTCGTATCGGCGCGGGACAGCGTGACGCCAATGCGCTTGCGGACCTCGTGTTCTTTCGAAGACATCCCGAACGCGAGGGGCGGAAGATTGGCGCCAGCGAGCGCAGCCTCGCCGCGGAGTGGAGCGTGATCCTTCGAACCATTGTCTTGCCGCAGCTTGCTGCCGCGGGGGGGCGATCCGGCGCCGGAGCAAAGGCCGGCGATCCAGACGTCGCGCGGACGTTGGCGATGGCGTCGACGCCCGCGCCAGGCCTCGGCGTCACTCTCGAGCAGCTCCTCCGTCGCCATGCGGCGGAGGCGGGCGGAATCCCAATCGAGGTTCAGCTCGCGTTCATCCATTACGAAGCGGGACGTCTCTTCGACGACGCCACCGCTGGGAAGTGGAGCGACAAGCACAAGAGGTACATTCCATCGTTCTACGAACTCGGTGTCTTTCAGACGCCCGGGGGCGATCATGGTTGTGCCAACGAGGCTGGCGTCAAGACGTGCAAATATCCGCCACCAGGGCGCAATGTTGAAAACAGCCAGTTTGGCAAGGGCTGGAAACAGCTCAGCGGCGCCTATCCGACTGCAAGCAACTGGAAAGACCCGACCATGCAGGTTCGGGTCGGGCTGTGGGACCTCGTTACAACGGCTGACCGGGTCAGAAGCGCCTTCCCGGAGCTTTTCCCGTCCAAGCAGTCCGAATGGTCGTTGCGAATGGCGGTGCTCTACGCTTTCGCCGCGGGAGGCGGGGCGGCGCGCGCTTTCCTCCGCAAGTATCGGAGCGAGCTCTTGGCGCTGCCCGAGGCCAAGCGGTGGGATTTCCTGCGAGGCAAGTCTGTCGGCACTTCTTCTTTCAATCCCGAGAACGTCGACAAGAAAATGACGTTGGCGGCCAAGCTCCGCGACGCGCGCCAGGCGCGGGCCACGTAGTCAGCCGAGGAGCCGAGATGACCAGACTCCTCGAATTGATCCGGAGCGATTCCAGCGCGAGTTCGAATTCGGCGTCGCGCTGCAAGGGCGGGGCTTCGAGAGCGAGCCGGTCGTCAAGTCTTGCGGATGCAGACACGCCGCTGCAGCCGCGGACTCCGTTGCGATCGTCAAGGACCCGCCGGTGATCGCGATGGCGTGCTGCGCGCAACAACAGACGGGCATAGAAAGATTGCGGACCGCGCTCGGATCACGCCGCAGAAGGAGCTTGTCGCATGATCATCGACAGTCATTGTCACTGCGGCAAAGGGGACGGACTCACCGGCCCATGGGATACCGCCGCGCCGCTCAACAAGTATCTCGCGCGCGCTTCCCGGGCCGGTATAACTCACACGGTCCTCTTCGCCGCGTTCCATTCCGATTATGCGATCGCGAACCGGGAGGTCGCCCGTGTGGTCTCAAGTCGTCCGGACCGTTTCTTCGGCTTTGCATTTGTCCATAGCGTCCACGACCGCGGGCGCGTTCATGGACTGGTTCGTCGGGCGGTAGAGGAATACGGATTCGTCGGAATAAAGCTTCACCGCTACGATGCGCCGATCAGCCGCGAGATTTGTGAGGTTGCACGAGCGTTCTCGCTGCCTGTGCTCTATGACGTAATGGGCGGAGTCTCGGTGTGCGAATTGCTCGCCGAAGAATATCCGGACGTCAATTTCGTCATTCCGCATCTAGGCAGCTTCGCGGATGACTGGAAGGCGCAGGTCGCGCTGATCGATCATCTCGTTCGGCATCCAAATATCTACACCGACACAGCGGGCATTCGCCGATTCGACATCCTGGAGCAGGCCATCCAGCGCGCTGGATGTGCAAAGATTCTGTTTGGCTCCGACGGACCATGGTTGCATCCGGGAGTAGAATTGGAAAAGGTCTGCGCATTGAGGCTGTCGAGGAGCGATGAGACTCTTGTCCTTCGTGACAATTTTCTGCGTCTAGTCAAAAGAGCCGGTCGCTTGATTCACAGCACGAACCAGCATAGGCATCCTCAGTCATCACTTGCGCCCACTTTGCCATTTCCAGTCAGGGAAAGGGGCGATCCTTGGCTTCAACCGGAGGCGTCTATCTGACCCGCTTGGAGGAGGGCATAATCAACCACGGCCGCGCTCGAAATCCCTAAGCCAGCTCCACTGAAGAGAAATAAGCTCGACATGCGCGGGATCTAGTAATCCGCCAGCGGCTCGGCACCGTCGTATCTCCGGATTTGGTAAGATTGTCGCATACAAGGCAATGTTCTTGCCGTGCCTAACGGCAGCTTGGTGCACAACGGTATTCAGGCACTGCCGAAATGATTGACTTCGGCGTCGGGCGGTGAAGCCTACTTCGCTCTAAAAGGAAACTGGGCTGTGGGGCGTTGATGGTCCATGGGTTTTGGTTGAGCGCGTCATGCGGCTTGTGGGGTTGGTTGGACGGTGACTTGGTAGCCGAGCTTGGCGATCTGGCGGACGAGGCGGCCGACTTTCGCCTCGGGACTTCGGCGGTCGAAATAATCGGCGCCGAGGTCTTGGTGGACGGTTCCGTCGCGGAGCATGTGATAGATGGCGGTGAGGATCGAGGCGGCCACGGCGCAGATCGCCTTTTGCGGGCCGCGTCGGGCTTTGAGGCGCAAGAACTGCGCCCGGTAGTAGCTGTTTTTGGCGTTCTCGGCCGCCCAGGCGCACTGGATGAGCGCGGTCTTCAACCAAGGAGCGCCCTTGCTCAGTCGGGTGCGCTTGCGCTTGCCGGC
>Ga0116223_10004520_pt1 | contig 12035 bp, 24 predicted proteins | sample Sb_taG_3_FD_90092 | JGI IMG/M metagenome (GOLD analysis project Ga0116223, IMG submission 90092) | Peat soil microbial communities from Weissenstadt, Germany - Sb_50d_a_PC metaG | ecosystem: Environmental > Terrestrial > Soil > Wetlands > Peat | place: Germany: Weissenstadt | collected 2010-09-21 | reverse complement strand
CACGAATCATCCAATGCCCGTGCGTGCTGCACTTATAAGGGGATGGGGGAGAGCTAACGCGGGCCGGTGAGGTATCAAGGGAGCGACTATTCCTAGGCATATCGCACCTTTCCCATTCTCCGTTTACTGTCCCTACCCGCGTTATTAGTCGAGAAACTTCACATACGCGTTCCCAAGGTACTCGTCGCGGGAAGCGAGCATGATTTTCCCCTTCCACTTCTTGACGTCCTTCCCGAAGGATTCGATCACGCGGCGATAGTTGCCGGAATCAAATTTGATCGTCATGGAAAAGACCTTAGCGCCGATTTTCACGCCGCAATCGATGCCGTCGCCAAATTTGCCGGAGGATTCGCGTACGTCGCCGGTAAAAACGATCTTGGTTTTTCCCTTGGCGGGAATGTCCTTCGCTTTGAGATAGGGAGCGAAATCTCCGCCCCCCGCTGCTTTTGGATCGGGTAGGTTCATTGTTGTTCCTCTCTTGGTTAGTTTGTGCTCGCTGAGAAAATTACTCTCATCCCGGCACCTTGCGCAAAAACATGTGGGGTGATGACCTTCCCCGCACGATCTTTCCAGTTTGTGATATCCGCCACATCTTTGGCAGTTCACGTAATTATGAGTTTTCGCTTGAAAGCTCATCATCACCTTCAATCTGAGGAGGAGGGTCGACAACTAACTCGTCCTCGTCGGCAACGCTCTCCTCCTCATGTTCGCCGCCCGCAACGCTACAGCGGGCTTCCGTGGCGAAGTCGTAAACGTAAGGCGCTTGCCCCTTCTCGCAGACTACGCATTGCGGTACCTGCTTCGTGGTCTGCGTCGAATCCTCGTAGAGGAGTGGGCGCAGGTCGCGTACCATGTCGGCGCATCCCCAGCGATCCTCTATCGCCATCAAGTCGCGGGATTCATGGGTTTGGAACAATACAACCATCCGGCAACCCCCGGTAAATAATTTGTGTACGTCCGCGATCCTTTGGGATGCGGTAAGGAATCCCATTTTGTCCTTCCTCGCAAATCGTAAAATTCGTTCAATATCGTCGTCAAGAGAGGATACCGGGCAAATATCCGCAACTTCATCGCATACCAGCAACTTCGGGGTATCCCTCCACCATAGGGAATCCAGCACGAATGAAAAATCAAGAGTTCGATCTCGACCGGGCACGTAAACAAGCCGGAAGTAGTAAGGGTTGTTTTTGATGCGTTCGTAGAGTTTTCGCGGATTCGCCCATATTTCCTCATGGTTAGCATCCTCATATTCCCCCGTGCTGTCGAAGATGACGTGCCGATTGTCCGTGGCAACCCACCGCTTGAGTAAGTGAGTCTTCCCGCTCGCAACCGGGCCACATACGAACGTCATCTTGCAATCGGGGAGAGTTAGCATGTTATTCTTTCTTCCAAGTAAGGATCACACCCCAAAAAGCGAATTGGAGCGTGATATAACGCCACTCGGCGAGCGCCTGATCGTGAGTCTTGAACCATGAGACGCCGAAGAGGAAATTATTCCAGGATGTGTGAAATTTGTAGATCATTTATCCATCCCTTCCTTGGCGTCGGGATCGGGCTTCGTTTCCTCGCTCGAAAACCACGATTGGAACTGCTTGACGAGGGTATCGCCTTTCTTCTTGGCGACGCGGGCGAAAATGAACGAGCCGAGCATCCCGAAAAAGTAGAGCGCCATCGTGAACCAATTCCCGGTCGGGTCCAAGACGTTGTACTTTTTCGACATGACGTAGAAGTAGCCGTCCAAACGCTTCTCCTCCGGCGTTTGTAGGGCGATCTCCTCATCCTTCATCGCTACGGCGGCAGTCGAGAACGCTCCCTTGACTAGTCCACTCCCACCAAACGCTTGCATATCCTGCACGGCGCGGGCGTAAACAGGGTCCGCCATGAGGGGATCGGCTGAAGGGGTAGCTTGGCCCCGGAGAGCGTCCATCTCGGCCTTGGTGCGCCTGGGACGGCGTTGGCGGGGTGCTTCCTCCATCCCCGACAACATCGTGTTCTCGGGTAGGGAGTCGGCCATTTCCTGCTCGTTGGCGTGGCCGCTCATGCGCTTGACTTCGTCGCGTACCGGGTTGGGGTCCATAACCGCTCCACCTTCGGGCGGTTGTTTTTTATGGGATCGTCCGGAGTCCTCTCCGGCGCGGGGTCCAGTTCCGGGGTATCCTTTGGGCATGTTATTTACTTCCTTTCTTTAGGGTCTGAGAAAGTTCGTGAAATTTGGCGAGAATCCCCGCCACTTCAAGAAAGGTATCGGCGTGCACTTTGACTGTTTCCCGAACTTCCAGACCGGAATTGAAATTGCCGGATTGCCGGATCGTCGCGTGGAATTCGAGTTCGTATTCTATGGGTGGGTTCATTTCGATCCTTTCGGAGCGAGCGAGCGAAACACGCTGTGCTTCGCGGGTTCGGGTTCGGGTTTAGGTTCGGGCGGGAGAGCGGCCTTGCGGCGGCGCTCCGCTACGGTTTGCGCTCGCGTGACCACCTTCACTTCATCTTCGAGCGCATCGAAGTCGGTTGAGCATTTCGGGCAAATCTTTTCCGACTTCCCGATTACTTGGTCACAGACTTCGCACGTTTTTGTTTCATCTGACATTGCTTCTGTCCCTCCGTGAGAATTTTTACGAAACACAGTTGCATGAGAATCTGGGTTGTCAATCCGCCCAGCGCGATTTGCAGGGCGCTCCACAGGTTGCCCGGTTTTTTGGTTTGCAATCCCATCGCCCAAGATTGCGCTTTCCACACGAACATTTCAAACGTCATTTTAATCCTTTTTCGTGAAATCGTTTTTGCGTTTCCCTGAGTTCCTTAATTTCCTGAGACTTCCGGTATTTAACTGAAAGTGGTTCCGGGGGAATGAGTAAAACAGCCGCCTTTTTGCCTAGACACACCGAAAAATCTCGAAGGGTCTTACGCCAATCCTTATGGATGTGGTTGCGCCCGTAGTGCCATTTCAAAACTGCCGCAGTCCGGCAGAGGTAAATATACCTTGTCTGATTCGGTCCGAAATCTTTCTGCGCGAGGAGAAGCGTTCGAAGCCATCGCTTGTCGGAATAGGTAAGCGTGTCGGGAATGAATTCCTCGGCAGGCGCGACAATGGGAACGATGTCTATTTGCGCCTGCTTTCCGGCGTTTAGGTAGTCGAGCAGAACCTGATCGTTTTCCAAGTCGAGGTACGCCCAAAAGAAACGCCGGTGGAACCCTTCCTGCCAGAACTCGTGTTTGCGATCCGCGAAGGTCACGGTCATGGCTCCAAATATGGTTGCTCGCATCTCGTAACGTTCCCACTGCGAATTTTTCTCGTTTGTGGTGAGTGATCCTTCGCCCGCAAGCTGCATCAGCATCGCTTCGATCCGTCCACCGGTTCGGGGATCGCCCGCGTACAGGGAAGATAACTCCGGTATGACTATACTCCTGATCCCACCAACCTTGAATTGGGCTTTCATTTTGAGAAGTTTTCCGTAGTGCCAGTTGGAATCGGCTATGACGCTTGACGGATACGCCCGAGCTAGATACATCAAAAGTTGGCTTTTTAGCGTCCCAGATGGGGCTACAATCATCATTCCGCACGCGTCTTGAACCGGCGAAGGAACGAAGCGAGCGAAGTGCATTGCCGATAAAACCTCTAAAAAGGTTTGAATCGAGATAGCGTTCGGGAGCTGCTCTGAATGCACCTTTGGACGCATCCCGGACCGCTTTTTGGTCGCTCGCTTGGGGCTTGTGGGGGTCGCTTCCGTGGTCATGTGTGGAAGCACCTCTGGTAGAGATCCTGGACTCATTTCCTGGAAGCCTTTCTAGTGGAGGCACTTTTTGGAAGTACTTTTTGTGTAGCCATTTTCTCGAACTACCCCCCCTCTTACACAGTGGATCATAGTGGGTGCTTCCACACCATGTCAAGCTAAAAAAAAAATCTTTTAAGTACTTGACAGACAACGGTTTAGGGACTATCGTGATTTCGAAGTTACCAAAGTCACAACGGAGGGATGAAAAATGGAGTGGGCTTTTTTTGGAGTGTTCGCGCTGGTCGCGGCGATGATCTTCAATTACGTGCAACCGATGATTGCGGCGCAGTCGTGGGCGCAAACCCCCGGCGCGACGGGCTTCATCGGAAAAACCCTCGTCACCGGCTTGGGGTTTTTTGTTGTGCTGTTCGCCGCCGCGTTCCTGATGAAAATGGTCACGGGTAAGCAGGAAGTGATCCCTTAGTTCAACCTCAAACCCCTTTGGCTTAGGGCATAGCACGATCAACAAAGGAGAACAAAAAAATGATTCGAGAACTCTGGGGATTTCGCAAGCTGACCACGCGAAGCTATCCCATTCAAGGTGCCGCAGTATCGGCGGGCGCTACGCCTGTCCCGATTGAAATCACGCAGTACGCGCAAGAGGATGTGTTCGACCGCCTTATCCTCCGGGTTGTGGGCAACGTGGTAGTTGCGGGCGGCGGCGCAGCAGGCGCAGCAACGGGGCAACCCAATCCGCACGCGCTCATGAATAAACTCACCCTCCAAACTCAACCGCAGTATCGCGGCGTGGTTCCATTTAACAACGTGTCGGCGCGTTCACTTCTCACGGATGCGGCCTTCGCTCGCGGCTACTTCCTGAACACGCTCGAAGCGCCGATCCCTGACGCGGCGGGAACCTACCCCGTTGACTTCTACCTTGAGATGTATTTCAAACGTCCGAAGGTGCGTAAGGGCATCCAGTGGGCGATGTACCTTGCCAAGTACACTTCCGCTTTGCTTACCGTGAACTTCGGCGGGCGCGAGCAGTTGTTTACGGGCGGAACGAATACTTGGGATTTGTCCAACCTTGCGATTCAGCTTTGGGCCGATTCCGATTTCGCGGTTGCGGCGGGCGACATTCACGCCTCGGAAGTCTATGAACAGACTTACGTGGTGCCTGCTACGCAGTCCGATTTCCCGATTGACACACTGCCTCCGGGCTACCTGTACACCGATTTTTCTTTTCAGATGGAACAGGACGGCGTGCTCACAAACGGCCTTCTCAACAATATCGATATTGAGGGCGGCGGGCGTGTCTGGACCCGGCAGGGCGATACGAACGCAAACGCAATTCAGTCGCGCTTCACACGTCCCGAACTAAACGATCAGGCGCAAGTCGTAACCGGCTTGTACGTGATCCCGTTGCGCGATGGGATGTATTCGCGGGCGATTGACGCTTTGCAAGCGCCGATCACGATCAAATTGGATGTGACGCATGGCGGAACGGTCACTCTAATTCGGTTGCTGGCGCGACGTATGATCCCGACCGGCGTGCAAGCGGCTCCGCGTCCGACGCCTGGTAAGGCTGTGCAGGGTCGCACCGTTCTCTCGAACGTGGCGGGCCACTAGCAACAATCCCTCTCTTGGGGGAGAAAACGGGGGGAGCGCATCCGATAAACGCTCATATTTTTTGGAGGGACACGGCACAATGAAATCTCTTGAACGCTTCGACTCTCGTCATCGTGATCCAATTCAATATCGGATGCTTTGTTCCGATGTTGCCGCCGATTACAACATCGATGCCTATTCCGGGTTGGACGAAGGCGGTTTGATGTACGATCCTTCGGCGGGCGCAATCAATCCCGACGTAACGAGCGGCGGGAGCCTCGCAGTCCAGTCGGGGACGTTCTCGCTTGCTCCATTGGATTCTGGAACTACCACGCCCGCACCTGTCAACACTTCCACTAACGTGGCGAGCAGTATTCTTGCGTCGCTTGGGAGCTTGTCAACGTTGGGCATAAATGCCTACAATTCTTCCCAAAAAGGAACACTCATCAATCCCAGCACCGGCCTTCCGGTTGCCGCGCCTATGTCGAGCTCTTCGATCCTGATTTTTGGGGCGCTTGCAGTGGCGGCGGTTTTTCTATTCACGAAATTGAAATAGGGAGATTGTCATGGCTTGCGGCGGATGTGGCTCTAACTCATCGGCAATCACGGCAGCTCCCACTCAAAACGCGGACGGTTCATTCTCTTATGGAACGGATGCGAGCGGAGAGTGCCGGATTTGCTTGAAGTGTCTTTTCTTTTGGATCGCAGTAGGCGCAGCGATCCTACTTGTTCTCTCTCGGAGAAATTAAGATGGCGGGATTGACCGGCACGGAAATAAATGCGGCAGGCGGCGCGGCGAACGTCATTATGGGCGCGGTCAATGGCTCTCAAGGAACGGCGGCAACTGTGCTCGAAGCGAACGCGGTTGCGGCTAACTTCATTCCCGTAGTTGGCCCTATTGTGGGCGCGGTGTTGGGAGCCATCGCCTCAGTTTTCGCTGCGCACCATAAAAAGGTGGAAGCGGAAAAGGCTACGCTAGACGGCGCGGTTCCAGCGTGGCGGGAACTCATTGTAAAGACCGCCGATAGCTACAATCAGGGGCAGGTGGACGGTCCTACGGCCATTGGATATATCGAACAGGCGCGGCAACTGTACTACCAGCAAGTGAAAGGCATCATGACAACGGGCCACGGGCTCGACGCACCAATTCCTTCGGGCGGGTGCGGCTTGTCCGGGAAGGATAGCTATTACCAACCCCACGGACGCTTCGCGCCGTTCTCGCCGTGCAACGGGGCATGTTATATTGCCTACTACTACATCGAACCGGAAGCGATGTTGATGACGCAAGCATTTCAAGGCAACACGCAAACCACGGTTTCGATTCTGGATTTTCATGTCAATGGTGGGGATGATGAACCGGCGATTGAAATTCCTGTGGCGCCGCCAATTCTGGAATCTATCATTCCGGCGTCAATCTACAACGCCCTACCGCAACAAGTGCGGGATCATCCGTATATTTATGGTGGACTGCTCGCCGGATTTCTCTTCCTGCTTTTCGCAGGCGGCGTGAAAGTAAAGGTAGGATGAAACGAATTTATTTGTTCGTGGCTTTACTTGCGGGCGGCGCGGCGGCTTTTTATTACTTCATAGAGAAAGGGGTAGCGCCAAACGTAAGTGACTTGTGGGGAACGATTCAATCTTGGTTCACGAGAGGGCAATTATTTGTGACCGAACAAACCGCACCTTCGGGCTATTCAAAGGCGCTCTCCATGATCGCCGGGTTTGAGGGTTTTTCCGCGAGCGCCTATCCGGACGCGGATGGCTACTCCATCGGCTATGGGCACTTTATCACGGCCAGCGATCCTTACGACTCTTCCAGCACGATCACGGAAGCGGACGCCTACGCGTTACTTACTCAAGATGCACAGAGCGCCGCCAATTGTGTCGCCAGCGCGGTGACAGTACCACTCACGGACAATCAAACGGCAGCGCTAATCTCCTTTACATACAATGAAGGCTGTGGTGCGTTCAAAGGTTCCACAATGCTTAATAAATTAAATGCCGGGGATTACGCGGGCGCAGCGGCGGAGTTTCCGCGGTGGAATGTTTCGCAAGGGCAAACGGACGCGGTGCTGGTTTCGCGGCGAGCGAGCGAAGCGGAGGTTTTCAATTCGTGAATATTCTTTCTCAACTCGTAAGTTCTATCGGCGGATCGTTTCTCCCATCTTCTGCGCAGATTCAAAATGCGGAGGATCAAGCTATCCTTGCAGCGGAAGTTTTGATTGGGCTTGAACTTTTGATTGCAATCGAATTGTTTGTGCTGGTCATTCTCGTTTCACGGAAGGCATAAAATGAAATACCAATGGCATGTGGGAGCACTGATTTTCGGAGCGGTGGGCATACTTCTTTTGGAATACGTGATCTATAAACGGTCGGGTGTATCTTCCACCTGCTCGTTCTATGATCGCATCACCGGACAGTGCTAACATGAAAAAGTTCATTGCATCGCTGTCGGCGCTCGGCCCACTCGCTCCCGTGCTTGTTTGGGGTGTGCTCATTCTCGGCGGCGCGTGGACACTCTATTATTTTGGAAGCAAAGCCTTGGCGCAATTCGGCGCGGGCGCTCCCGATCCGGGCGGGGGAACGGCAAGCACGGGCGTGATTGACGGCGTGTTGAATCAGACGCTAGAGATTGGGAAAAGCCCGGAAAACTATACGGCGGCGGCAACGGAAACGGTGCTGCATCCCATCGACACGATGAAGTCGATTCTTGGTTTTTAAGAAAGGTGAATCATGCCTCTTAATTCTTACTCGATGCAATTCCCGCAGGTCGATAGTTATGGAGTGAAAACGGAGTACGCCGCCGAAATTCCAGTTGACGCGCAAGCGGGAGTGATTGCGGATTCGCAGGACGTGGGCGCGGCTTGTGCTCAAAACATGCAAGAGCTAGGCGGCGCAACCGGGCAAACCGGGCAAGTAAACGTGACGGAGCAGCCTACTTTGATTAAGGTTCGTAACGATTGCCGGCGGGCCATCAAGGTCACGAATCTGGGTGCGACCGACGTGTGGATTGGCTTCTCGCCTTCCGTTTCTCCGATCTCGGGTGATCTTTTGCTGGGCGTAAAAGGATCGTTCATTGTGATGCCAGTGACTCTCGATGTGTATGCAGTTTGTGCAACGGGCAGCTCGCAAATGGTAAGTTTCCTGGAAATTTCGCAATGAGCAAACTCTCGGCAGGAATCGTTGGAGTTGGATCGCTCGCGGCATTGTCTTGCAGCGATCTCGGCTCGAACGATTTTTCTATTGGTGGGAATGGCAGCGGAGGTGGTCCCTCATTACCAACTATACTCAATTCACAGATTGGCGCTGGAGGCGGCGGAGGAGTCGGAGTTCCAATCGCTTTTGCTGGATTTACGCCCACAGTTGGGGACACCCTTGCAGTCGTTCTGGTAGCGAACTACTCCGTTGGTTTCGAACCGGTCATCACTTCTTTGACTGATAATCTTGGGAACCATTTTACGGAAGCGGGAGCTTTCTATCAGACTCAATCCAGTACCGCCTTCGCAGGAAACGACATTGCAACTCACCTGTTCTATCTCGCAGGTTGTGCGGCGGGTTTGACCGGCCTCATTCTCACCGCAACAGGTGCAGGGCCAGCTTTTGAGTTTATGATTTTCGACCTTTCGCCATGCGCCTTTGTTTCTGCAACCAGCGCAGTTGGAAGTGGTGCGGTTGCATCCATTCCGGGATCGTCACAGACTCATCCGGGTAACACATTCTATCTGGACATTTTGTATCTCGATCAACCGGTGAACGTGGCTGGTATTTCGGTTACACCCGCATCGTGGAATCTATCTCCGATGGTTGCGGGAATACAGAGCGATGCCTATCAGGCCAACTTGACTTCGACTGGATTGCAACAAGCGACTTTCGCTGTTCCCGCCGCTACGTTCCCGCCTTTTAGCTGGATCGTGGCCGGAGCGATGTTTGCTTAAGGAAACACAAAGGAAGGGACAAGGTGCATGTAGTGGCGCAAGATCGCAGAGGGAAGTTAGGTTACGAAGCTATAATTGTTATCCTTATCACCGTGCTGGGATGGGCTTCGACGGCGGGTATGATGTGGCAACATATTTCCGACATGGATACGCGGCTTGTTCGTGTCGAACAAAAAATGGATCAAGTCGCAACCTTTTTGGGGAGTAAATGACGTTTGATTACAAACACTTCGTGCTGAGCCATCTGGTTTGGATCATGGCCGTGATCGTGGCGGTGATCGGCTTCTACTCATGGCGTGGCGAGCACGACTCGCGCCTGCTTGCGGACGCGCAAGTAAGCGCATCGAACGCGGTCGTAAAGTCGTTACAGCAACAAATTTCCGTGCGCGATTCCGCTGCGCAGAAACAGCAAGCCGTCATTGTGAAAGTGATTCACGATGTACAGACGCCCGCGCAAGCTATCGCCCGGTTGCCGGAAGTGGTCAACACGCCGTTGCCGGTCCCGGTTGCCGTCGCGTCCACGGGCGATCTAACGATTCCGCAACCCGATATCGTTTCTCTCTTTCAGCAGCTCGGAGACGACAAGCTATGCCGATCGCAACTCACGATGGCCACTGCGGACCTTAGCGACACGCAAGCTATCGTTGCGCAGCGCGATGTAGAGATTAAGACACTCAAGAAAAAGCCTTCATTTTGGCATCGCGTAGGCGGTACAATGAAGGCGGTAGGGATCGGAGTGGGGATTGGGATCGCAATAGGGGCGCACTTCCTATGATCGCCGCATGGTTCAAAAAACTGCAAGGGCGAACGTCCGGCTTTCTACTCGCCTTTTTCGTAGTCGGTCACGTACTCGCGTTTGCGCACCAGTTGACCGGCACGTACATCGCTTTCATGTCGGCTTTCATGGGCTTCGTACTAGGACATTCAATCAAAGAGGATTTGAACGGCAAGGATGATTCGGCTTCATAGTACGATTAAATAGAAGCAAATTCAATACCGGAGGAAATAGAGTATGGCTTTTGGTGCAGCTTCAATCACAAAACTTGGAACCACGCCGCAGAGCGACGGTTCCGTTCGCGTTCGCGGCGTCACTACGTGTGACAATGCTTACCCAGTGGCGGGCTACAATTTCAACACGGCAGCAATTCTCGCCGCATTGGGATTGCGGGCTTGGAAAGTAACGGATAACGGAACGGCGCTTATCGATCCCGTTGTCACTGGCGTCAACCAACAGGGCTTGCTTGCGGAATTCGTGGGCTTGCAATTGCTGGTTTCACTTCCCACGGGCGGGGCGACGGCCGCGCCTACCACGCTTGCCGCGCCTCTAGTGACCACGGGAGCGGCCACGGCGAGCGCGGTGAACGTGGTCACTCCCGCGCTCACGCCCGGAACCGGTAAAGCGTGCGTAGTCAACACCGACCTGTCCGGCGCTAACGTCAAGATTTTCTTTGACGCCTACGGCTATCCGGCGTAGGATGGAGGCAAGTGGTTGACTCCTGACAGGAGGGTGAATTTGTGATCGCCTCATGGTTCACCCTCCTCTTTTCTCGAAAGGCGACAATGGAACGCGAAAAAGAAGTATTATACATCTCCCAACTGGAAAGGATCCTCATGTCTATCGACGCTTTAACCGCCGCAATCTCTCAACTCTCTTCGGACGTTTCCGCCCTAATCGCTCAGGGCGCGAACTCCGTCCCACAGGCGCAGGTTGACGCGGCAACTTCCGCCGTGAACTCGCTTGATTCGACCGTCAAGGCCGTAATTACGCCGGTAACGCCACCGGCTGTCTAGGGGGTTTTTGTGAGTATGTGTGTGACGATTGCCGAAGGCTATGTGGAGGGGTCAGGATAGCGATTTCTCCGAGTCAGAAGCGCGAAGCGTGGCTCTGTCAAGGATGTGAGTCAAAATGACCTTTTGCGACGAAATCCTGAACGATGTACGCACGATGGGGATGGGCTTGCCCCGGCCAAGGGAGCTACATGGGAGCGTTTACGCCACTCCGGGAGAGTGGAACTACGCGGGAAGCGTGGAAACGTCGCCTTGGCCTTCCTATCCTTGGGGCGGGCCATCCTACCAAATGGGTCAATTCGCGCTCTCTGAGGACGCCAAACTCCTCTTTTTCGGGATGTTTTTCATCCTCGCGCTCGCTCTCATTGTGAGACGATAATGGCAGATTCAGGAGAAATCCGCACCGCTGGGCAAGTGACCGGACCCGGATCGCTAAACGTGCTCCATGGGCGCAAAGCCGATCTCCTCGAAATGACGGTCCAGACCTCCATCGCCGCCGTGGTGCAATGGTTTGAGGATGGCATCCCGATTTCGGGAGCATGGGCGCTGGTGGCAGGCGAAAAATGGAGTGCCCCCGGCAAGATCGTGCAAGGCGACCTCAACCTTTCAGTCAGCACGGCTGCCACGGTTACGTATGAGCTTCGCTGGGTACTGCCATGACCGAGCGTAACGGCAAGCGCCGCCAAAAGAAAAACGAGTTCTTCTCTCCTGGCAGTCCACCCACTCCGCTCCCATCCGGCGCGGGCAATCTAGTAGTCGCCACACCGGACGGAGCGCCCGGCATCTCATCGTTGCGGGCGCTCGTGGCAGCGGACGTTCCGACCCTCAATCAAAATACGAGTGGCACGGCAGCCAACCTCTCCGGCACACCTGCGCTCCCGAATGGCACAACCGCCACCACACAAGCCGCGCTTTCAGCGGACACAAAATTAGCAACTGACGCCTATGTCGATTCCGCTGTGAGCGCGGCAACTCCGGCATGGTCATCCCT
>Ga0116223_10004519_pt1 | contig 12035 bp, 10 predicted proteins | sample Sb_taG_3_FD_90092 | JGI IMG/M metagenome (GOLD analysis project Ga0116223, IMG submission 90092) | Peat soil microbial communities from Weissenstadt, Germany - Sb_50d_a_PC metaG | ecosystem: Environmental > Terrestrial > Soil > Wetlands > Peat | place: Germany: Weissenstadt | collected 2010-09-21 | reverse complement strand
GCGGAGCACGCGCTGAAGCTCGACGGAAGCCCGAACGAGCCGCTTGTGCTCGCCCATGCCATGATGGTCTCACGCCGGAGCAAGCCCGGGTAAAATACCCGCCGGGCGGCCAGAATTATTTGCAGTAAACCGCCTTCGGGTCGAACAATCGCTCCGCATCCACGAACGACAGTCGCGCCCCGCCCTCGCCTGCCTCGACCTTTCGGTAAAAACAGGAGCGCCGGCCGGTGTGGCAGGCAGCACCGGACTGCTCGACCCGGATCCAGATCGCGTCCTGATCGCAATCGATGCGCATCTCAACGACCCGCTGGACGTGACCTGACGTCTCACCTTTTCGCCACAACGCATTGCGGGAGCGGCTGTAGTACCAGGCCTCTCCGCTTGCAATCGTCCTGCGCAGCGCCTCTTCGTTCATATGCGCGACCATCAGCACTTCGGATGTCGCAGCGTCGGTCGCCACGCAGGTCACAAGACCTGCGGCGTCGAATTTGGGCTTGAGCGCAAGCCCCTCCTCGATGTCGTTGAGTTCGGATGATGTGGACACGGATCAGTCCTCGACAATTGAAAAGCGAGGACTAGCGCTGCGGCCCTCGCACCATACTCAGGAAACGCGCCTGCTCCGCCGGATTGTCGCGGAACATGCCGGTAAAGCGGCTGGTGAACGTCATCGCGCCATGCTTGGCGACGCCGCGCACCGACATGCAGGTATGCTCTGCCTCGATCATCACCGCAACGCCACGGGGCTTGAGAATCTCGTCGATGGCGGCGGCGATCTGGGCGGTCAGATGCTCCTGGGTCTGCAGGCGGCGGGCGAAGATGTCGGTCAGCCGCGCGAGCTTCGACAATCCCACCACCCGCTCCACCGGCGTATAGGCGATATGCGCCTTGCCGTAGAACGGCATCATGTGATGCTCGCATTGCGAGGTGAACTCGATGTCGCGGACCAGCACGAAGTCGTCATAACCGGCCGTCTCCCCGAAGGTACGGTTAAGCACCTCGGCCGGACATTGATGATAGCCCTGGTAAAGCTCGTCGAAGGCCTCGACCACCCGCCGCGGCGTATCAAGCAGACCCTCGCGATCGGGGTCTTCGCCGATATAGGTGAGCAAGGTCTGCACCGCAGCTTCCGCCTCGGCCCGCGACGGACGTGGCTGGTCGGCGCGAACTGCGGCCGTCAGGAATTCGGATGGGTCGAGTTCGGCGGGCCTGGCTTCCGGCAGCTTGGCGTCGGCGGGCTTGATATCCGAAGCCGGAGCCTTACCCGGGCGGAGGGATTTGATCAATGCGTCCATGTCAACTCCGTTCGACCGGTCCTGACTGGACCGGAGTGTCACCGGCAGACGGGGCGGCGTACCGCCGGACGCCTGCCAAATGGGGTTCCTACTCAGGCCGCGGGGAAATAGCGGCTGTATTTCCGCCATTGCCGACCATATATAGGGCTGTGCACTGCAGCCGCCAAGGGCGATCGCCGGGGCGATCGAGCCCCGGAGCCCGAGATATCGATCTATGCTGAACGACATCTACAACAAGCGCATCATCGAACTGGCAGGTAATATACCGCGGCTCGGCCGGCTGGCCGCCCCCGACGCCACCGCCACCGCACATTCCAAGCTGTGCGGCTCGACCGTCAAGGTCGACCTCAAGATGGACGGCCCCGTCGTCAGCGATTTTGCCCATGAGGTAAAGGCCTGCGCCCTCGGCCAGGCCTCATCCTCGATCATGGCGAGCCACGTCGTCGGCTCCACGGCGGGCGAATTGCGCGAGCTGCGCGAGACCGTCCGCAAGATGCTGAAGGAAAACGGAACTCCTCCGCAGGGCAAATGGGCCGATATCGCGTTTCTCGAGCCGGTGCGCGACTACAAGGCGCGGCATGCCTCGACCATGCTGACCTTCGATGCCGTGGTCGAGGCGATCGGCCAGATCGAGGCGAAGGCCGCGCAACCGGCCTCGGCTTAAAGGCAAGCATCGAAATCAGTTGCGAATTCCTGCTTGCTCATCCAGAGAGCCTGTGAAGCAATGCGCCCCGTGTCCCGGACGCGGTGCAGCGTTCTTCACGATGCACCGCAGGGCCGGGACCCAATGGACCCCGGATCAGCAGCGCACCGCCATAGCGCGTCGAATACGCGCGTGAACGCGCTGATGGCGCTGCGCAGCGTCCGGGGAACGCAGCCCTCATCCAGGGGAGCGCGCACTTGCGCGCGTCTCGAAGGATGAGTGACATCGGGCGTCATGGTTCGAGACGGCGGCGCAGCCAAGTCTGCGCAGGCTGCGTGAAACTTGCCTGCTATGCGCCTCCTCACCATGAGGGCGACGTTCGTATCGCCCCTACTGCCCCGGCGTGGACCCGACGCCACCGGTCGGCGCCAGCGCCTCGGCCGTCACGGTGGATTTCGCTGCCGGCGCGGCTGGTTCGCGGTCCATTGAGCCGCTCACGAAGCGATCTTGCGCCGGCTTTGCGCTGAGCACGGCCACCGGCACGACCGGTCCGCCTGTCTGTGGCAGCGCCACGGCCAAGGCGTCGGTGGTCACGAGATTGGTCAGCCGCAATTCTTCCCGCGACAATTCATGAAGATCTTCCCACGGCGGAACGTTCAGCGACAACGACAACAAGTCGCCCGCACCGCCCATATCGAAAGTATATTTGGCCAGGCGGCCTATATCGCGCTCGACGATCATCAGATCGTCGGCGGAGTAGCTGGCGGCCTTGGCATCCTCGGCCCGGTCGCCCATCCAGATCTGGTGCACCCTCACATGGGCTGCTTCCGGCACGTAGCGGGTCTTGCCCGACAGCAACAGGAACACGCACATCGACTCGCAATAGGCTTCAGGGGCAACGCTGGCACGGTCACCTTGCGCATTGTGGGTCCGTACTATGCCGACGGTGGTCATCACGTCGAGATCGCGAAAGCGCCGGCCGAGCGCGATGGAGTCGTTGACCGAACCACCGCTGGAATCGAGCACGATGGTCGCGCCGCGGAGGTCGCGACCTTCCGCGAAGTCGTCGAAATTCTTCGGGCTGTCTGAGGTGACGATGCCGACCGCGCGCACCCAGCCGCCGCAATGCGGCTGGCAGGCCACCCAGCTGAACTGCATCGGCAGTTTGCGCTCTTCGAGGGTATCCTCCGCATGCGCCGCGCCGCCCAGTCTGGCGACGATGCCGAGCTCCACGAAAAAAATGACGGCAGCGCCTAGCAGCGCCAAACCGCAGATGCGAAGTGTCACAACCCTCAATTTGGTTCCTTCCCCACAAGCCCCAAGAACACGCGGTTGCAGCGGCCCCGAATCAACGCGAAATGATTCTGTCATCCCAGCGTTATCAAACGTAAACGTGGCGTACCGAATCGTCCATAGAACTTTGCTGCGACGCCACACAAACGATTGATATTTCCAAAACTGTGGCACAATTACTTCCGAGCACAGGTTCCATGCCCGGGAACCGCGCAAATCCGCGCACAGGATTGCAGCACGCAGCCCATGAAGCATTCATGGTCACAGCATTGTGTGGAGTGTTCCCACGCGGCGGCGCGCCTGCCACGCAACGGAGGGCGCGCGTTGATCTGGCTCTATCGGCACACGCTGTCGCCGCTTGTCGGATATAATTGCCGTCATCTGCCGACCTGTTCGGTCTACGGCGATGAGGCGATCGAGCGCTTTGGATTGTGGGGCGGCGGATGGATGACGCTGGCGCGGCTGTTGCGCTGTCACCCCTGGGGCACTTCAGGCATCGACAATGTTCCGCTGACGAAGCCCGCGGGCGCGCGATGGTACCTGCCATGGCGATATGGACGCTGGCGCGGCGTTAATGGTCCTTAAGACCGCATTTGTATTGCACCGCATTCAATTGAAATGCGTTGCCAAATCAGCGGAACCGGCGTTTTGTAACGGCATTGGTTCGATGTCTTCCCGGGAGGACGTCAACGATGCGCTGGAAAATCCGCGGAAGCGGTCACGATCGCCGACAGATCGATTTGCTGGTCGCACTCGCGATCGTCGTCTTCATCGTCGCGCTCGGCCACTATTTCAGTCGAAATCCGAAGCCGCAAACCACCAGCGCGTTCATCGAGCCGAGCCAGACCGTGCGCTGGTAAGGCAGTCGTTTGCGCCCCGCGCCTAGTGAAACCAGAGGAAGCCTCGCGACTGCGGCTCGACGGGCGCCGGCGGGCGCGGCTTGCGCGGGCGCGGCGGTTTGGGCGGCGGTGTGTCCGTCGATGACGTCGCTTCGGGGACGGCGGAACCGTCGTCGGGAAGTCTGACCGACAGCAACAGATTCGATTCATGCGAGCGCCAGCGATAGCCGATGCCGAAATCCATCGGCTGTGCGCGGCGGAACAGCTCGGCGTAGGATTCCTGGTATCTGCCCGGGAATTCGCCGATCGGTCCGGCGTAGCGGCCGAACGGGAAGAAGTGCCACTTCTTCGGGCTGTAATAGGCAAGCGGAATTCCGGAATCGTCCTGAATGACGGTTGCGCTGTTGGCGAGAATGTAGTCGCGCACCGTGGTAAAGTTGCCGGAATGCAAGAGGTAGGAAGCGCTCTTGATCAGGCTGTTGCCGGGCGCCAGCGTTGAGCAGAATTTCAAGAAGCCGCTCGCCTTCACGCCGGAATTGGAAAGATCCGTCGAGAAATAATAAAGCGTCCTCTCCACGCCATCGCTACCGGCGAACACGATCCGCACCCCGCGCACGGCGTTCGGACCCGGATTTTCGCTGGCGAAATACGCCGTTCCCTTGTCATCGAGCGCGACCGGGCTGACGTTTCGAATGGTTTTCCCGGAGCGCGCCAGGAACACATAGAGGATGGGCAGCGTGCCATTGAGCTGCCCGGCGTGCAGGTCGACCTTCATCTGTTTGGTGATGAAGAAGGAAAAGCTCAGGATCGAGCCAAGCGAACGCTCGACATTGTAAAGCGCAGCGCCAATGCCGCCGCGCGGCATTTTCGTGAGATCAGGCACCGAGCCCGGCGGTTCGAGGGCGCTCAGCACGTAGGTCGAAGCCTTGGAGTAGAACGCGTCGGCGTACAGGAAATCCGGGCCTGAGAACATGTAGAACATGGTCGGCTTCGGCGCGGCCAGATTTGCGGTAGCCCAGGCGCGGATCTTCGACAGCTGGCGCTGCTCGAGCTGCGCGAAGGCCGTATCGAAGAACTTGGCGTGGTGCTGCCAGGCGGGATCCTTGGTCAGCGGCATCAGCGGCGAATCCGCCGATGGCAGCATTCCCGCGAGGAAACGCGCGGTGTCGTCCGCGGTAGCGGTGTCGGCGGCGCGCGCGTGGGGCAGCGCAGCCGCAAGAAACAGGGCGGCGGCCACAGCCGCGATTTTCAACGTCCGGAACATCTCTACTCGCGACCTGATGGGTGGATGGGCGAAGAGGTCGCGGCGCCGGCATCGTCCCGTTTGCGGAAAACGGCATAGATCAGGAGACCCGAAACCATAATCAAAGCACCGAGGAACGACTGCAGCGGCCGGTCAACGGCAAGATAGTACATCATGAAGAGGGTCACGAGCAGGAAAATCACCGGCGTTACCGGGTATCCCCAGGCCCGATACGGCCGTGGCAGTTCGGGGTGCGTGATGCGCAGCTTGATGACGCCGAGCACGGTGAAGAACGAACAGAACAACAGCGCGAACTGAATGAAATCCAGCACCGCCTCGAAGCTGCGGGTGAACAGCATCAAGCTGGCGACCGCGAGCTGAAAGAGGATGGCATAGGCCGGCGCCCCTTCGCCCGACTTGCGGGCAAATACCTTGAGCGCGGGAATGTCCTCGCCCATCGTCATCATCACGCGCGGACCAATCCACATCATGGCGCTGATCGATGAGACAAGGCCGATGCAGATCATCGCGCTGACGATGCGGCCGCCGATCTCGCCGAAGATGTAGCCGCCGGAGATTCGGGCGACGTCGAGTTGGCCGGCGAGTTTCTCGATCGGCGCGGTGTGCAGGAATACCGCGTTCAATGCGACGTACAGCACGAGCACGATCAACGTTCCCGCGAGCAGCGCGCGGGGCAGGTTTTGCCTCGCGTCATGCATCTCGCCGATGATGTAGGTCGCGGCATTCCACCCGGAGAACGAGTACATTACAAACACAAGACCGATCGCGAACGGCGCGCTGGTGACATAGCCAAAATCAGCGGTGTGCGGCGCAAAGGAGACCGGCTGCGGCGTGCCGATGACAAGGCCGGCGATCAGGAAGGCAACGATCAGCACAACCTTCAGGATGGTCGAGATCAGTTGAAAAGTGCTGGAGTGCCTGACGCCGCTCAGCTGGATGAGGGAGACGAGCCAGACCGCGCCGAGCGCAAGCGCGAGCGGGGGTGCTGCGGGAAATACCGACTTGCCATATTCCCCGAACGCCATCGCGGCGAGCGCCACTGGCGCTGCGAAGCCGACGGTTGCCGACACCCAGCCCGCCAGAAATCCGAAGGCCGGATGAAAGGCGCGGCTTAGGAAATTGTACTCCCCGCTCGAGCGCGGAAACATCGCGCCGAGCTCGCTGTAGGAGAACACACCGCAGAGCGCGACGATGCCGCCGATGGCCCACAGCGAGAGGATCGCAAAGCCTGACGGGATGTCCTTGACCTGGAAACCGAGGCTGGTGAAGACGCCGACGCCGACCATGTCGGCCACGACAATGGCGGTAGCCACAACCACCGAAACCGTGGTTCCCCCGGGGAGCCGGCCCGGCCATGCCGCGCTTCCCGTTTCCATTGCCGCCATGATTGTCCGCACTTCGGGCGCCATGCCCAGATGCTTTCATGGTGCCGGTTGGCCTCCGCCAGTTCAAGCAGTGTTAACAATCATCGAAAATCGACCCGAATTAGGTGTTGAGATACCGGTACATACCGCAGCACAGCGAAAAGAACGCGTCCGTCCCAATCAAGACACGATTTCGTGCTCGCTTAAACCGTTCCGGGAATGGGGAGAAATTCCCGGAAGGTTAACGTCACCGCAACACAAGCGAGCTGACATACGCTGGTCGTCGGCGGTTGGGGCAAAGGGGTGGATGGTCGGGGCGAATCCGAAATCGAAAGCGTGTAATCGCGTGAGCACGGTGAGAACACCGGGCGCGGCGCGGTATGCTTTGTCGCGCGCCCGTCAGTTTCACACCGGATCACTTCGCCTGCGCTGGATCGCTGTCCTGGCGGCATTGATCCCGCTGTCATTCGTCCTCGTCCAATGCGGAAAGGCACCGAGCGCCGGCACGCTTGCTGCCAACGTGCAAGGCGCGGGCGACACGTTCGATGACCGCTTCCCCAAACCTCAATTCAAGGATCGCTTTCCAACGCCCGGCGAGAGCCTGTTGCAGCGGCAAGCCACCAACTCCGACGCGCAAAACCGGCGCGTGGCGCAACAGAAACAACCCGCCCCCTATCGCGTCGCGTCGCTGGCGCCGACGGTGCCGTATCAGCGCCCACCGCACGAAGATCAGACCGCTTTGGTCAGCCTGAAGTCCTCGGCGTTTCCCTATTTCGGCAATAATCCGCGCACCGACCAACCATTCCTGAACATTTCCAGTGGCGAGCGCCGCGGCCACCGCAGCTATGGCGGACGGGTCTATTGGCAGGACGAGACCTACAACGACAACCGCGTGCTGATGCACGTGCCCGAGACCTTCGACATCCGCAAACCCGGCGTGATCGTCGTATTCTTCCACGGCAACGGCGCGACGCTGGAGCGCGACGTGCGCGACCGGCAGCTCGTGCCGCAACAGATTACTGACTCCGGCGCCAATGCCGTGTTGCTGGCGCCGCAGCTTGCGGTCGATGCCGCCGATTCCAGCGCCGGCAAGTTCTGGCAGCCCGGCGGACTCAAGCGCTTCGTCAATGAATCGGCCGATCACCTCGCCACGCTCTACGGCGACCCCGGCGCCGCCAAGGCCTTCGCGAACATGCCGGTCATTCTCGTCGGCTACAGCGGCGGCTTTGTTCCGACTGCATGGAGCCTCGAAGTCGGCGGTCTCGGCAATCGCGTGCGCGGCGTCGTCCTGCTTGACGCGGTGTATGGCGAGTTGGACAAGTTCACGTCCTGGATCGCCAACAACCGCTCCGGCTTCTTCGTCAGCGCCTATACCCGCTACACCCAGCGGCACGATCAGGAGCTGATGCAGATGCTGCGCGACAAGGGTATCGCCATATCGGATGACATGGACGAACCCCTGCATCCCGGCAGCGTCGTATTCGTGAAGACCCCCGATGGCGTGACGCATCGCGACTACGTCACCCACGCCTGGACCGACAAACCCATCAAGGAAGTGCTGGTCAAGATGTCGTCGACGCCGGCGCTCAAGCGGTTCGCTTCAAGCAGCGCCGATGCGTTTGCGTTCTCTAGCCGATAAAAATCTCGGCGCGCGGCTCAGGCCGGCGCCTTGCCGATACCCCGCGTCGAAATCACCATCACCAGCGCCAGCGCGACGAAGGCCGCCCCGGCGTATCCTATGCCGTACAAGAGCTCGCGCGCATACAACAGACCGCCGATCGCCGAACCGATGGCCTGGCCCACGTAAAGCACCGATGTATTGAGCGACACCGAGGCCGACGCCAGCGCTGGCGCCGCAGCTACCAGCCGAACCTGCTGCATCGAGTTGGTCGAAGCAAAGCCCAGTCCCCAGATCACGACCGAGCAGGCCATCAGCGGATAGTTGCCTGCGCTTACCGCCCATCCGGCGATGCCGGCCAGCACCAGCGAGATGGACACGATCGACGTCCTGTAGGATCCCCAGGTATCGACGAAGCGGCTGGCAATGGCGATCCCGATGAAACCGCACACGCCGTAGATCGCAAATACCAGGCCGACCGCGTCCGCACCGACATGGGTGAGCTTGGCCAGAAGCGGTCCCATAAAGGTGAACACGGCGAATTGGCCCGACATCGTCAGCGTCGTGATCACGAGCAGTACGACAATCGCCTGGTTGCGCCCGACATCGGTCCACGTCTTCAAGTCCACCCGTGCTCCGACCAGTCCGGCGGGCAGCCGCAACGCCAGCAGCAGAAAACTGAGAGCAGCGATGACGCTGATGCTGCCATAGGCGACGCGCCAGCCGTAGTGGCTCGTCATGAAGGTGATCAACGGCAGGCCGACGGCGGCTGCCAGCGACCAGCCAAGAAATACATAGGCGATGGCGCCGCCGCGCTTTTCCGGCGCAACGATGAGGGCGGCGGCGCCGGCGGCCTGGGGCGTGTAGAGAGCGCCGATCGCGAGCACGATCAGGCGGATGACCAGGAGTGTCGTGTAGTCTGGCGCCAACGCCGAAGCCGCGTTGCCAAGCGCGAACACCAATAGCGTCACCGTGAGTAAGGCGCGGCGCTCGATCCGGCTGGTGAGCCACGCCGTCAGCGGCGAGCCGAAGCAGAGCATCACGGCGCCAAAGGTGATCAGCAATCCCGCGGTGTGAACGGAGACGCCTAGATCCGAAGACAGATCGATCAGCATGCCCGCCGGCGCCAGCACCGAGCAGCCGGTCACGAGATTTCCGAACATCAGGGCGGTGGGTGCGAAACGGCGGTGAATCGGGCTGTCAGACGGCGGATTTTTCATGCAAGTGCACGTAGAGCGTGCCCATTGCGAATAAAAGGGTGCGGCCGGATTATTTCGCAGCCCTCTGGCGTGCGACTTGGGTTGGTCCGCACGGCGTCTCAGGCAGACGATCGCACCCTCACTGTGCCGGAGCGGGTTTGGGATCGAGAGAGGAGACCGGCGGCTTCGTATTGTCTGTAGCGACGGGACATGACGCAAAGAGCTGCGTCCACGCCGACTCCAGCCCAGTTGTGTCGATTTCCAATATCTCCTGGCTGGTCTTGCCATCGGGCATCAGCCGGCCCTGCCCGATCTGCAGACGAGGTGCCGCCAGCATCGCCTTCATGGCGGTGGACGCGATCGTCCCACTCCATGCCTCATATGACCCTATTCGCGCCGGGAACGCGCCGAAGGCCACGGGCTTCACGGTACCAGCCATCATGACCACGGAATTCATGCCTGCGGCGCCTTGGTCGAACTCGCGAGCGAACATTAGCCGCGCGCGATCCTTGTTCTCGCAAAACAGCCGCCACTCCATCGTTCGAAACGCAACAGCTCCATCCTCCTTCTTTGCGAGGGCGACTTTGCGAATATACGGTCGGGCATCGGATTCCAGGGTCCATGCAGTTTCGGCGACGGGCCGCGTATCAATGCCGAAGCGGTAAAGCTCCGGCCGTGTCAGTACGTGCGCGTTCTCGAATTTCACCGTCTTGATCAGATCGATGAGCTCATGGCTGATGCCCATTGCCGCAACAAATGCCTCTCGCTCCCGATCAGCGCGGGCCAGGCCGCGGTTAGTGGCCACCGTAACCAGTTCCGGCGGCGGATTTCCGCGAACGACCAAAGTGTATTTGGAACTATGTACTGCCATTGCGGCATCAGGAGCCACCTCGCGCGTCGTCGCTCCGAGAAACAGATATGCGCAGGCCGAATTGCATACCGCCTGGCGCGTCACAATCTCAGCCGAAACTTCACCGCCTCCGGTCTTGATCTTAAGGCAGGCGTCGTCGACCTGCGATCCAGCACCGCACGCGGCAACAATTGTGCGCCCGACCCGGGCAACAGCCTTCCGGCTCCGCAACAAGCGCCCAATCACAAAGGCCTGCTCAACCGATCCCCCCGGCGAATTGAAATAGAATGGGCGCTCTGCGTCCTTTACACCTTGCAGGAATCGGCGGACGCGCGCGGCGGCATTCCGATCGAGATTGCCTTCAACGGCGATCCAACGGTCACAGCCGGGCCCGCACGAATTTGCCGGGCCCTTCGCCAGGTAGACGATCAGGTTTGGCGCAAAGCCGGGGTTTTGAGGAGGCGACTTAGCGCGCAATTCGCCGGAAGCGAGCAGCAAGGTTACGAGCAAGAACGCACGAAGCATCATGGTAACGGCAGGATTGGAATTGTGCGGGAGGGCTAGAAGTGTGCCAAGGCTAAACAATGAATGGCAACTCCGCAACCTCTGCGGGTGACCATATCGACCAGACCTGACGGTACCTTCAGGCTCTCCAGCGCGACGATTTTTGCCGGTTGCAGCGGCCGAATCGCCTGCTATACCGCTGTTTCCCGCTTACCTGCGCTCGTTCGCAGGAGTGAGCCACAGGAGAAGACCATGTCAGACAAGAATGCGCCGGCGTCCGGATTCCAGTACAGCATCACGAATCTGAAACCGGTCGAGCCCGTGCAGAAAATCGCCCTCATCTTCCCCGACGGCGCCAGGCGCGAATTCCCCAAAAACATCACCGGTCTTGAGATCGCCAAGGGCATCTCGCCTTCGCTTGCCAAGCGCACGGTGGCGATGGCGCTCGACGGCGAGCTGGCCGACCTCAACGATCCGATCGTGCAGGACGCGAAAATCGAGTTCGTCAGCCGCGAGGAACCGCGGGCGCTGGAACTGATCCGGCACGACTGCGCACACGTGCTGGCCGAAGCCGTGCAGTCGCTGTGGCCGGGCACGCAGGTCACGATCGGTCCGGTGATCGAGAACGGCTTCTATTACGACTTCTTCCGCAACGAGCCGTTCACTCCGGAAGATTTTTCAGCGATCGAAAAGAAGATGCGCGAGATCATCGCCCGCGACAAGCCGTTCACCAAGGAAGTCTGGAATCGCGAGAAGACCAAGCAGGTGTTCCGCGACAAGGGCGAGGCCTTCAAGGTCGAACTGGTTGACACCATTCCCGGCGATGAGCCGATCAAGATCTACTTTCAGGGCGACTGGTTCGACCTGTGCCGCGGCCCGCACATGACTTCGACCGGCAAGATCGGAGGCGCCTTCAAATTGATGAAGGTGGCCGGCGCCTATTGGCGCGGCGATTCCAACAATTCGATGCTGACGCGCATCTACGGCACGGCGTTCGCCAAGCAGGAAGAGCTCGATGCCTATATCAAGCAGATCGAGGAAGCCGAAAAGCGCGACCATCGCAAATTGGGGCGCGAACTCGACCTGTTTCACTTCCAGGAGGAAGGCCCGGGCGTGGTGTTCTGGCACCCGAAGGGCTGGACCATCTTCCAGGAACTGATCGCCTATAT
>Ga0116223_10004517_pt1 | contig 12038 bp, 13 predicted proteins | sample Sb_taG_3_FD_90092 | JGI IMG/M metagenome (GOLD analysis project Ga0116223, IMG submission 90092) | Peat soil microbial communities from Weissenstadt, Germany - Sb_50d_a_PC metaG | ecosystem: Environmental > Terrestrial > Soil > Wetlands > Peat | place: Germany: Weissenstadt | collected 2010-09-21 | reverse complement strand
AGCGACGAAATCAGCCATCGAACGACTCGTCGCGACCTTCTTCGAAGGTTCCATGAAAGCCGCCGCTGCGGCATTTGTCGATCCGTCGACGGCGAATCTGTCCAAAGAAGACCTCCGGGATCTGGAACGCATGATCCGGAAGGCGCGTAAGGAGAAAGCATAATAATGCTCCTGACCAAAGTCACAATCCTTTTCATCGCGGCGCTGATTACACTCCTCGCGGCGAAGCGATCCACCGCCGCCATCCGCCATCTGCTGTGCGTCTGCGCTCTGGCGGGATCGCTCATCCTCCCCCCCGTTGCCACGCTGTTTCCGGCGCGCGTGATCCCGATCCGTCTGCCTGCAATCGACGCCGTGGCGTCCTCCCAGGCCGTGGCGCGGGCGGAAAGCTGGTCTTCGTCCACCGCAATGTTCGCGCTCTGGGCGTTCGGCTGTGTCGCGTTCATCCTGCGTCTCGCGATCGGTCACCGGCGTATCGCGAGGCTGATTCGCTCCGCTGCTCCGATCGGGCCGGGTGAACTGTTCCTGGCCGATGTGACCGTTCCCATTGCCTGCGGTTTGTTCCGGCCCGCGGTATTGATGCCGCGATCCTCCTCGCAATGGCCCGACTGGCAATTTGACGCGGCGGTGCGCCATGAACAGATGCATATCCGGCGAAAGGATCTCTGGGCGAGCTTGGTCGCTCAGCTCGCATGCGCAGTCTGGTGGTTTCATCCCCTGGCGTGGATGCTTTCCCGCCAACAGCGCGACTCTCAGGAAACGGCGTGCGACGATGCCGTTCTCTTCGCCGGCTTCGAACCCGCAACATACGCCGAGGCGCTTCTCGCCGTGGCGCAAACCTCAACCCCCACTCTTCTTCCAGGATGCCCCATGACAACTCAAACGAACCTGAAAACCAGAATCGCGCGCCTGCTCGACCGCGGCATCGCGCGCACCACATCACGCACAAACCTTCTGCGAACCGCTATCGGCTTTGCAATCGTTCTCGGCGCCATCGGAATCCTGAGCCCGCTGAAAACCAAAGCTCAATCTGAATCGCGCCCGGACCCATCCGGTCAGGTATACAAGGTGGGCGGCGACGTCCTTTCGCCGCGCGTGATCTTCAAGGTCGATCCCCAGTATACGGAGGAGGCGCGTCAGCAGAAGATCGCCGGCACGACCAGACTCTCCGTCGTTATCGGAACCGACGGGCTGGCCCATCACATCAGCGTCCTCCAGGGTCTTGATCCGGGCCTCGACCAGAGCGCCGCCGAGGCCGTCCAACAGTGGCACTTCGCGCCCGGCACGCTCAACGGCGAACCCGTCCCCGTGCAGGCAGTCATTGAGGTCAATTTCAAATTGCTGTGACCTGTTCGTGGTGTGTCCCATGCGATGCTGAAGGTTCATGAGAGAACCCGACATTGTCGAAGCCGAACTGGTTGAGATCAGCGCCATGGCCGACGATGAAATGAAATTGAACAGCATCATCGTCTGGTGTGCGACCCACCCGGACGAGGTCCCGCTCGCGATCCACATGCTCCTGGGCGGCAAAATCGCGCCCGCAAGCACGTCGAAAGAGGGCTGACTCAGAATTAGGCTCACATAACTGTAGTGGTTGTGATTCAGCCGGTCGTAGGCGAACTCGGCTCCAGCGCCGCTGAGGGTGCCGATGGCCTCGCATTAGTGGCGGTGGGACCGGGATTCGGCTTCATCCGCACCGACGGCAAGTTTGAAATCAACCCGCAGTTCGACAAGGCGGAAACTTTCGAGGATGGCCTGGAGCCGGTTTGGCTTGGCCGGCAGAGAGGGTTATATCAACAAGCAAGGCAAGTACGTCTGGAATCCGAACGCTTACTTAATTAAAGGCTCCGGTAGCCGCACAGGCGCGAGGGCCGCACGTCCAAATCTTGGCTCGAGCTGCGGTCTGGCGGCCCGAAGGCGTCCGTTATGCGGCGAAATCATTGGCGTCCCGCGTTAGAATAGAGACAGTTCGGCACGTGGTTCACTGGCCGGCTCCCCACCAATCATGAAAGTCGGTTTCATCAGCCTCGGTTGCCCAAAAAATCTCGTCGACAGCGAAGTGATGATGGGCCAGCTCGCCGCGCGCGGCCACGAACTTACCGCGCATCCCGACCAGGCGGATGTTCTCGTCGTAAACACCTGTAGTTTCATCGACCCGGCTAAGAAGGAATCCATCGACACGATTCTGGAGATGGCGGAGTACAAGAAAATTGGCCGGGCGCAGCGGCTGGTCGTGGCTGGCTGCCTGGTCGAGCGCTACCGAGGCGACATCCGCAGGGACATGCCCGAGGTCGATGCCATCATCGGGACCAACGAAATCGACAGGATCGTCGCCGTATGTGAAGGAATTGACGAGCCGCTTGCCGACCCCGCGCCCTATCTGTATCACGACCTGACCCCGCGCGTCCTCGCCACCCCGCGCCATTTCGCTTACATGAAGATCGCCGAAGGCTGCGATCATCCCTGCACCTTTTGTGTGATTCCTCAGTACCGCGGCGCTTTTCGCAGCCGCAGGTTTGAGTCAGTGATTTCCGAAGCCACGCGGCTTTTCGGACAGGGTGTCCGGGAAATCAACCTCATCGGCCAGGACACGACTTGCTACGGGGAAGATTTCGGACTGAAAGATGGGTTAGCCCAATTGCTCGCGCGGCTCGCGCAAATAGAGACGCCGCTGCCGAAATGGGTCCGTTTCCTTTACGCTTATCCGAATAAGGTGACGCAGAAACTGCTCGACACCATCGCGGAGCACGCGGATCTGGTCAAATACATCGACATGCCGCTGCAGCATGCCAGCGCGCCTGTCCTGAAGCGCATGAAGCGGGGAGCTTCGGGCGACATTTTCCTGAAGCTGATCGAACGCATTCGCCGCACGATCCCCGGCGTCGCCATCCGCACCAGTTTCATCGCCGGATTTCCAGGCGAGACCGATGCCGATTTCGAAACGCTTTGCCAGTTCGCGGAAGCCGCACAGCTGGATCGGCTGGGCGTATTCTCGTATTCCGATGAAGACACCAGCGGCAGTTACGCGCTGGACGGCAAAGTCGATGGCCGCACGATTTCCAATCGCAAACGCCGCCTGATGGCGATTCAACGGAAGATTTCACGCGCGAAAAACCGCGCGATGGTCGGCCGCGAAGTTCCCGTGCTTGTCGAAGGTCCGTCGCCGGATACTGATCTTCTCTGGCAGGCGCGCATGTCGACGCAGGCGCCGGAGATCGATGGCGTGGTACTGGTCAACGATTTCGAAGACGCCGCGCCCGCTCCCGGACAAATGCGGTTGCTGCGGATCACCGAGGCGCACGATTACGACCTGATCGGCACGCTGCTGGCATCAACCGAACCTCAGCCGGCCCTGGCGCCCACTCTTGTACACATCGCGCCTGCCTTCGTCATTCCGAACCAGATTCCAGCACGATGAAGTATCCGTGTCCGATTTGCAGGAAGCCGGTCAACCTGAAAGATCCCGAAGCACCTTTCTGCAGTGAGCGTTGCAGGGAGATCGATCTGGGCAACTGGGCTACCGGGAAATACGTCATTTCGACCCCGGCTTATCCTCCGCCGGACCGCGAGCCCGATGACGAGTAATCGAGTCTTGTGGCACTGGCGATCTTGTCGCCCGCGGGTTCGGTCGTGAGGGCGAGAAAACCAGCCTGGCTATTCGCGACCTGCCTCGGCTGCGGGTACTCGCGACTCGCACCCGGTACCGTGGGGTCCCTCGCCGCGATCATGCTCGCCTGGCCGCTTTCCCGCATCGGGTTCGGACGGATCCACTTCCTGATCCTGGCCTTCGCGCTCCTCTACCCGGCGGTCCGCGCCGCCAGCATAGTGGCCGCTGAGTCAAAACGAAAAGACCCGCAAGTCGTGGTAATTGATGAAGTTCTCGGCCAGTGGCTCACACTGGCCGGTGCCCTTCGCTTCGATCTGCTCACGTTTGCGCTCGCTTTCGGACTGTTCCGGCTGTTCGATATCTGGAAGCCACCCCCCATCCGGCTGGTCGAGCAGGTTCCCGGCGGCGCAGGCATCGTCCTCGACGACATGATGGCCGGAGCGTACGCCGCACTTGTCTTATTTCTGGTGGGATGGTTCAATCATCATTAGCGCACAGGCCGCAGGGTCCGTTGTGCGCGATAGGGAGAATGAGGAGCACAGGCCGCAGGGTCCGTTGTGCGCGACAGAAAGTTAGTTCGACATTTACTTCGACCTCGACACAAACCATGGCAATTCGCAAAGATTCGAACGGCAAGCCCCTGATTTCCCAAGTCCAGCCGGAAGCAGCGATTACAGGCGGGGAACTGTACATCCGCGGGAAGAGTCTGGCGACGTCGGATCGGCCGCGCGTGACCATCGGCGACGTTTCCGCGCCCGTTGTCATCGGCTCCAGCTCGCTGGTGATCGTGAAAGTGCCGGAAGGCGCGTCGGCAGGCGAGCTGATCGTGGAAAACGGCACGCACTCAAGCGAGGCGTGGACCTGCGATATCGGCATCCAGATCGCGGAAAATCTGCACCCCGTAACCAGCCCCGCGGTCGATTCGATCGGCAATATTTACACTACGTTCAGCGGATCGCGCGGGCAGAAAGTTCCGGTTGCGGTTTACCGCATCGACCTGAATTTCAACCTCACGCCCTTCATCAACGACATGATGAACGCCACCGGAATCGCCATCGGGCGCGACGGGCTCATCTACATTTCCAGCCGTTTTGACGGCATGGTATATCAGGTGACCCCGAGCGGCAGCATGTCCGTTTTCGTCGAAGGCATGGGCGTTGCCACCGGTATTGTTTTCGACGATGAAAACAACCTGTATGTGGGGGATCGCAGCGGCACCGTATTCAAGATCAGCCCGAGCCGGCAGATTTTCGTTTTCGCGACCATCGAGCCGTCCATTTCCGCATACCATCTCGCCTGGGGGCCGGACCAGCACCTTTACGTCAGCGGCCCCACCACGTCCAGTTTTGACAGCATTTACCGGGTAGCGGACAACGGCGATGTCGAGACGTTCTATCGTGGGCTGGGACGTCCGCAGGGCATGGCCTTCGACGTGGATGGGAATCTGTATTCGGCAGCGTCCTATATGGGGCGCAAGGGCGTCGTGAGGATCACGCCGGATCGAAAGGCGGATCTCTTCGTCTCCGGGCCGGGCATCGTTGGTCTCGCGTTTTCGCCAACCCGCGCGATGATCGTTTCCACCACCAACGCGATCTTCCGGGTGGACGTCGGTGTTCGCGGCTCCCAGTTTGCATGAGAGCGCCCTGTACCGCCGGTGGTACCGCTTGCGGCCTGCCCGGAAGCGAAGCCGCATGGTCAGCCTTGTCCAGGATAAGCGCAAAGGGCGCTGTCCCGCGCCGCCATACAGCGAAGGAACACTCGACCCGGGCGGCGCGGACGCGACCCGTTTTGCGCGTGTTCCTCAAAAGTCGACCCTTAGGCTGCGCCTGTGGCCGCACCGGCGCTCTTAACCCATGAACGCCGAGATCATAGCCGTCGGTTCCGAAATGCTGACGCACAAGCGGATCGACACGAATTCGCTCTTCGTGACGGAACAGCTGAACAATCTGGGCGTCGAAGTGACGGCCAAACATGTGATCGGCGACGATCTGGAGCGGCTGGCCGGCACCATACGGCGCGCGCTGGGTTCCGCACAATTCGTCATCATCTCAGGTGGCCTCGGGCCAACAGAAGACGATCTCACCCGTGATGCGGTCGCGATCGCGCTCGATCGCCGGCAGATCTTCAATCCCGCGATCAACGAGGGCATTGAGCAGCGCTTTCGCGCCATGAACCGCGCCATGCCCGAGATCAACCGTCGCCAGGCGATGGTGATTGAGGGCGCGCACGTGCTGTCGAACGATCGCGGCACCTCTCCCGGCCAGTGGATCGAAGAGGGCGGCGGCGTCCTGATGATCCTGCCCGGCCCGCCGCATGAACTGAAATCGATGTTCACCCGCCAGTGCCTGCCGCGCCTGCAGCGCATTTTGCCGCCACTGGCCATCCGCACCCTGGAACTTCGGATCTCGGGCATGTCGGAATCCGAGCTCGATCAGGCTATCGCGCCCATTTACAAGCGCTACGAAAACCCTGTCACGACGATACTCGCGCACAACGGCGACATGCAGGTGCATTTGCGCGCGCGTTGCTCAACGGAGACCGAGGCCGTCTCGCTGCTCGCCGAGGTGGGAGGGAAGATCGACGCTGTACTGGGCGACCGGATCTACTCGCGCAATGGCGATCCTCTGGAAGCGGTGGTGGGCAGGAAGCTGGCGAATCTGCACGCGACGCTCGCTGTGGCGGAGAGCGCTACCGGCGGCGGTCTCGCGGAGCGGATCTCGAGCGTGCCCGGCAGTTCCGCCTGGTTTGTCGGCGGTTTCGTGACTTACACAAAGCGGATGAAAATCGATCTGCTCGGTGTGCCGGTGGAAATTCTCGATCGGTTCGGAACGGTAAGCGCGGAGACCGCCGAGGCGATGGCAATGGGCGCGCGCAGGCGCACCGGGGCGACGTGGGCAGTCTCGGTCACTGGTAATGCCGGTCCCACGACGGATGGCCCCACATCGGAAGGAATAAAAGCCCCCGTGGGTATGGTCCATGTGGGCATCAGCGGGCCGAACGAAACGGTTACATATCACCGGCATTGGCCCACCAGCGACCGCCCGCGCGTGAGGGCATTTGCGGCCCAGATGGCGCTCGATCTTCTAAACCGGAAACTGAGCCACTAAGGCGCGCACGGCGTCGAGACAGAGCGCGGCCGCGTGCTTCGATTCGTTCGAGAGTCCGCCGACGGCTTGTTCGATATCACCGGCCGTGAGGCTCTTGAGGCTTGTTCGATCGCGTCCGGCGATCAGTTCGGTGAGCGCGGATCCGGCCGCGATGGAAGCCGTGCACCCGCGAACTTTGAACCCGCACTGAACGATCCGACCGGCTTCGATGAGGCCGGACAGGCGAAGGATATCGCCGCAGACGGGGTTCGAAACTTCGACCGTAACCGCGGGTGGAGGCAGTTCACCGACGTTGCGCGGATTCCGGAAATGCTCAATCAGTTCCGGTGACATGAGATCCCATTGTAAGCGGGAGAAAAATCCGCCTCCACCCCCACTACATCTCCTGAAGTCTCAAGTGCAGAAGCGTTCTTGAGTTTGTGGCGCTGGCGGTCTTTGCCGCCGGCGTTTTTCTAAAATGTACTGGCAAAGGGACCTTCCCCACTGCATCCCCGACGGCGCCACTGTCTTTGTAACCTGGCGCCTGGCCGGTACCCTACCCATGCCAAAACCAGGATTTCTCACCAACGATCCAACTCCGGGGAAAACCCTCGCCCGGCGGGATCGAGACCTTGATCGCATGCAGTCAGGTCCCCTGTGGTTGGAAGACCCACGCATCGCAAACATCGTGGTTTCGGCCCTTGAGCACGGCGAGAGCGTGCGCACGTCTTACGATCTGTTTTCCTGGGTTGTCATGCCAAACCACGTACACGTCCTGCTCAAACCACGCCTCCGCCTCTCAGAGATCATGCGCTGGCTGAAAGCCGCAACCGCCATTCGCGCCAATCGAATTCTCGGAATTCACGGCGATCCATTCTGGCAGCGGGAGTATTATGATCACTGGGTTCGATCGGAGAAGGAATTTCTCGCGATCGTTCACTACATCGAACAAAACCCGGTCGCCGCTGGTCTCGCTGCGTCGTCTGAAGAGTGGCCATGGTCGAACGCCGGCGGCAGAGACCGCCAGCGCCACAAAACACTTCGGGCTTGCGTTCCAAAGGAGTAAACAAATAGTGACCACAGTCGTAGCCGGCGTCCTCGAACGTGACCGCCGGATTCTGATCTGCCGCCGACGCGCCGATCAGCCGCATCCTCTCAAGTGGGAATTTCCCGGCGGCAAGCTGGAGCCCGGGGAATCGCCGGAAACGGCGCTCGTGCGCGAGTTGCGGGAAGAACTGGGGATTGAATCCGAAGCCAGCCCCGAAATCATGCGCTATGAGTTTACTTATCCGGGGAATCAACCCATTCTGCTGATCTTCGTGAAAGTAACCGCGTGGCGGGGAGACATCGAGAACCGGATCTTTGATGCGATCCTGTGGGAACGTCCCGAGGCTCTGGCAGCTTACGATTTTCTGGAAGGCGATGCCCCGTTCCTGACCGCCTTCACTGACCGGCAATCGAGAATGGAACGTCGTTCCGCTGATTCAGCGATTTCGTAAGGGTCAGATCGATCAGGTCGAGCGATGCCTGATTGTGCGTATTCTGGGTCGTCACGTAGTGCAGCGTCTTGTCCTCGACCCAGTAAGCCAGCGCCGTATAAACCGCGTGGTTCTTGTACGCGATCAGATAGTAATTCTGCGGGCTGCCGATCGGATCGCCTGGCGTCTGCGTACTACTGGCGCTCGTCTCGGGCGCATCGGCCTGTTGCGGAGAAGCCGGCGCGCCAAAATACTGGTTGATAATCACGGGCTGCTGCGGACCCGAAGCCACAGCCGGCGGAGGACCGTAATAACCGGCTGCGTCCGAAGCGGGCCCGTACGCAGCGCCATACGCGTATGGCGCGGGATATTGGTTCTGGTAGTTCAGGTAATCGAAATAATCCGGCACCCAGACCGAATAAGCGAAAGGATAACCGTATAAAGGAGCGCGGGCGGCGCCGTTACGGAAATTGCGGCCCGTTCCGAAACCGGTGAAGCCAGGTGCAAAGCCCCCCAACGGACGGCTAGTGGCGCGGGATCCGATACTGCCGCCGAGCGAACCGGTCCGCATGCTGTACTGAGCCGCGGCGGGCGTTACCGTAATAAGCCCCACCCATACGACCGATAGACCGAGAGCGCACAGGCCGAAGGGTCCGTTGTGCGCGAAGCCCCAAAAAGCGCGCAGGCCGAAGGGTCCGTTGCGCGCGAATACCCGAAGAGCGCGGAGAGACTTCATCGCGACCTCCCTCGCTTTCAGGTTAACACTCATTTGGGCGCGAGCGTCGTAGCGGGAGTTGCCGGGCGAGGCGCCGGAGGCTTCGGCGTCGTGCTTGCCGGGGGTTTCGCCGCCGACGGCACCGGCGTAACGGGAGCCGCGGCGTCGTACATCGTGATGATGTCGCGCGTAACATCGATTGTGTTGGATGCGAAGAGAATGTTGTTCGGCTGTCCGCTCACGTCAAGAATCATGGTGAGCTGTTTATCGGTCGCGTACTTCTGGAGCACCTGCATCATCTTCTGGCCGAGCTCATTCAGGACTCGCTGCTGCTCCTGGTCGACATCCTGCCGCGCGTCGTCGGTATCGCGCTGCAGATTCTTGGTCATCGCATCGATATCGCGGGCGAGAGTTGCCTTGGCCTCTTCGCTGATGGTGTTTTCAGTCTTGCGGTATTGCTCCTGCTTCGCCTGCAATTCCGCCTGCCGCTTCTGAAACTCCTGTTCCTTGGGCGCGAATTTCGCTTTCAGCTCGGCTACCGCCTTCTCGCCGTCTTTGGTGCTCAGCAGCGCTTTCTGCATATCGATCACGCCGATCTTCAGCGTGGTCTGCGCGGAAGCACCGCCGCATGCCAGTGCGAGCAATGCCGCTAATGCCGGGAGCGAGGCCGAAGATCGCCCGATGGACTGGTGCCTGTGCGGCAGCATCGATTCACTTCTCACGTTTAAACTCCTTCACACAAAACTCAAGCTTAATACAGTCCCGGCGCCTGGCGCGCTTTGCTGCAGCGGCGCAGGTTCGTCAAAACGTCCTGCCGATGGTAAAACGGAACGTTCCGCGCTTCTCGAACAGGGGATACGCCGTTCCGTATGACGCAATCGCGTTCCCTAACGTCGCTGCATTGGCGAACGTGGAGGGATCGAACACAACCGGCGGTTGCAGATACTCGCGCACAACCGAAGGATTGTATGCGTAGTATACGCGGAACGGGGCCTGCACGATGGGCAGGACCACCTGGATTTCGAGACCCGTCGACATTCGCATCACCTGGGTGCCGGGAGCGACCTTGACATAGTTCGTGAAAGCCGCTTCGGGGGACTGGGAGTTCAGATTGGCCACTTGGCCGGGATTCACGGTCAATTGATTCTTATACAGAATTCTGTTGATCCCTGCGTCAAAGAACGGCACCAGCGCGACCGGCCCCACAATCGGAATCCGGTATTCGAAATTGAACACGGCGTGGGTATCGCCGCCGGGCGTAATGATCTGATAAGTCGGTATGCTCAGGGCGGCACTCACCGGCGAGAGAACTCCACTAACGAGTTGCTGCTGGGTACGCTGGCTGCCATCCGGGCTCAGAATGTTGACACTCGCGCTGCTCGGCAGGTAGGCGATGGGCGTAATGCTGTAGAAATCGAATCCACGGATGTCGTTCTCGCCACCGATGAAGCTGCGCGCGAACGGAGGCGCCACTTTTCCGCCGAATCCTGTAATGGTCGTGGCCAGAAAGTGGAACGCAAGTACATTCTTGTGCCAGCGCGGGCTGGCGTGATAATACTGCCCGTCGAACGTGGGCTGAATCGTGTTGACATTTGCGCCCAGTACGCTGGCTGCAGCCTTGACCGAGAAGAAAATGCTCTTTCCGGCCGTCGGATTCTGGAAACTGTTTTTCGAGTTATAGCTGTACGAAGGGGTGATGCTCAGGGTCTTGATGCCGTTCAGCGCATTGGGTCCGTTGACACGCTCGAAGTCGAGGTAGGTGAAATAAGTCGCGGCTCCCGCGGATTCCGTTTTGATATTGGAGATGTCATACCCGAGCGACACCCCCAGCCGCGCGAAAGTGCGCAGGATCGGGTAGCTGGCGGAGAAGGTGATCCCCTTCGAATCCTGCACATAGTTCAGAATGTTCGCGCTGCCGAGCGAATTGTAAAACGCCTGCAGATTGACGCCGGTCAGCAGCGACTCCTGACGGGCCTCATTGTAGTTGTACCGGCTGAGGTAGACCGTGACGCCGGCCTGCAGCGGACGGTCGAAGAGATACGGTTCCGTGAAACCCAGTGTGATTCGATCCTGCAGCGTTCCCACCTGCGATTGCGCCGTCAGCGTCTCTCCCAGTCCCAGAAAGTTGTTGGTGGAATAGTTCAGTCCGATGAACGTCCCGGAGACGCCCGAAACGCCGCCGTTCAGGCTGATGGAATTCTTGCCGCGCTCTTTTACCTTCAGGTTAATGTCGACCGTATTTGTGCCCGGATTGCGCTTTAATTCGTAGGACTCGTTCTCTTTGAGAGCTTCGAAATATCCAAGCTGATTGAGCCGCAGAATACTGGCGTCCCAGAGGGTTGAGTTGTAAACGTCGCCTTCATCGATCAGGATCTGGCGCCGGATGACCCGGTCGCGCGTCGTCGTGTTGCCGGTAAAATCGATCCGGCGCACAAAGAACTGTTTGCCTTCATCCGCGTTCAGCGTCAAATTGATCTTGTTTGAGTTCGGAACGATGTCGATCTGCGGTTCCGCGACATAATCGATGTAGCCGAACTGGCTGTAGACTTTGGTCAGGTTCTTCAATCCGTTGCGAAGCTTCTCGGTGGAGAAAACATCGCCCGGCTGCATCTGGAAAAGCCGGCCCAGGAATTCCGTGGAGCGGAAGAGCTTTACTCCCTCGAAATCGATCTTGGCGAGATAGTAGCGGTTCCCTTCTTCCACCGGCAGCGAGATGTCCTCCACTTTGCCCGGCTTGTTCTCCTTGATGATGGGGATGTGAAATCCGCCATTATACCCGCCCACGTCGCGGATCTTCAGCGTCTGGTCGAGAGCTTTGGCGGTGAAGTAGCCTTCCTTCTGATAAGCGTCCCGGACGCGCTCTTTATCTTCTTCCAGCTTCGCCGCATCGAAGGTCACCGGAAACAGCTCCTCGAAGAAGATCGAATGCGGAATCCCGATCGGGTGCAGATTCTTCATCGCGCGCACCACATCGCGGCGGGTAAACGCCTTGAGCCCGACAATCGTAATCTCGCCGACCTTGATCTTGGGCCCTTCCACCACGTTGAAGACCACTTCCAGAGAGGAGGGAGGAATCCGCCGCAACTCCGGCGTCACCGTCGCGAACTGATGTCCGTGCTCGGCCACCAGGTCTTTCAGTACAACCGCTGCGT
>Ga0116223_10004515_pt1 | contig 12038 bp, 16 predicted proteins | sample Sb_taG_3_FD_90092 | JGI IMG/M metagenome (GOLD analysis project Ga0116223, IMG submission 90092) | Peat soil microbial communities from Weissenstadt, Germany - Sb_50d_a_PC metaG | ecosystem: Environmental > Terrestrial > Soil > Wetlands > Peat | place: Germany: Weissenstadt | collected 2010-09-21 | reverse complement strand
CGCGGCGCAGGGCTCCGCTCCGTCCGGCGCCAGAAAGATCGTTGGCCTGGGAGGGGGGCCAAATGAGACCATCAAAGTGGGCCAAATAGAGTTGACAAACGCAGCATTGAAGCACCGGACCTGAACATACCCTCGGCCCCGCCGTCAGAACTTCCGTCAACGCCTGATCCCAGACCAGTGCTGAGCGACTGCCCGGAGGAGGCCATATGACGGACCGCGAAACGTTGGTTCTGCGCAGCTACTATTGCAACCACCCGGCCTTGCGTCGCTTCCATCACATTTTGCGGCCCGAGCACTTCCGCGAGCCTGGTGCCAACATGCTCTTCACGGTGCTGCAGCACTAACTACGGTGAATATAGGCGCATGCCCAGCCTCGAAGAGGCCACGCTGGATCTACGCGAATACCGTGGGCCAAAGCAACATGAGGAGGATTCCGCCCTAGCGGGAGTTTACAAGATAATGGACCGGTCTCCCGCCGGCCCGCCCGTATCGCTCGCCTGAGGCCCGAAAAATAGGGAGTTGCACTCTCCGCCAAGGTGCGCAGCCTGAGCGGCTCCTGGAGGGCTTCTGTATGACCTAGTTTGAGGTCCGGAAGTCCGGTTGGGCGCCACGCGTAGCTTGGTGTGCCATCGAGTGCGCCAGAAGCCCGTATTTATTGCCGAACACCTCATAGTCTCGGCGTATATCTGTACCCTAAACATTTGGGCGTTGATTTGTTTCTGAATTTGTGGTATGGCCTAGATATGCTGAGCCTCACGCCGAAAACCATCGACGGCCACACCTATTTCTACGCCCGCTATTGTCAGCGGGTCGACGGCAAACCCAAAATCGTTCGCCAAGTCTACCTCGGCAAAATCGAGGATCTGGTCGCCGCCGCCGAGGGCGCCCGCCAGTCGCCCCAGCCCCAGGAAACTGTGGTGGCCGCCTTCGGCGATGTGGGCGCTCTCTGGCACATCGCCCAGCGCCTGGAGGTGCTCCCCCTACTGGACTCCACCCTCCCCACCAAGCGTGACCAGGGCCTCTCTTGCGGCCAGTACCTCTTGCTGGCCGCCATCAACCGTGCCGTCGCCCCCACCAAGTAAGCTGCAGTTCGCCGACTGGTATCGTCAGACGGTTCTCACCCGCCTCTTGCCCGCCGATCCCGCCTGGCTCTCCTCGCAGAACTTCTGGAACCATATGGACCGGGTCACCGCCGACCAACATCGCCGCCTTCGAGCAGCACCTGAGCAGGCGGCTGATCGAGCGCCTACAACTCGATCTGCGCGGCTTGGTCTACGACGGTACCAACTTCTTCACCTACATCAACACCCGCACCCCCGCCGTACTGCCCCAGCGCGGTCACAACAAGCAGAAGCGCGGCGACCTCCGCCAAGTCAGCCTGGGCCTCCTGGTCAGCACCGATTTCCACGTCCCGCTGTTGCACTGGGTTTACGCCGGCAACGTCGCCGACAGCGTCGAATTCCGTTCCGTCACCGAGGAACTGGCCGCCCACTACCGAGAACTGGCCCAGACCTGCCAGCACATCACGCTGGTTTTCGACAAGGGCAACAACAGCGAAGAGGCCTTCAACACCTTGGCCGCCTCGCCCTTCCATTTTGTCGGTTCGCTGGTGCCCAGCCAACATGCCGATCTGCTGGCGGTGCCGCGGCGGCGCTTCCGCGCCTTACCGAATCCGCGCCTGGACGGCGTCGAGGTCTACCGCACCGAAAAGAAGGTCTTCGGTCGATCGCACACGGTGGTGGTCACCTTCAATCAGAATCTGCTCGACGGTCAGATGCAGGGCCTGACCGCCAGTTTGAACAAGGCGCGGGGCAAACTGCGGGAACTGCAGCAGCTTCGTCGCTGGCGGGAAGGGAGACTGAAAGGCAAGCGGCCCACGCTCACGGGGGTCCAAAACCAGGTGCGCTCGATCTGCTCGGCCCAGCACCTCAAGTCCATCTTAAAGGCCGAGGTTCAGGAAGTTCGCCGTGGCCTGGAACTGACCTTCTCCACCGATCAGGCGGCGCTGGACCGCCTCTGCCGCGTGCAACTGGGCAAGACCATCTTGTTCACTGACAATGCCGACTGGTCCGATGAGGAGATCGTGCTGGCTTATCGCTCCCAGTACCACATCGAAGACGCCTTCAAGCAGATGAAGCATCCGCACTTCCTGCATTGGAGCCCGATGTTTCACTGGACCGACTCCAAGATCCGTGTCCATGCGTTCTACTGCGTGCTGGCCTTGACCCTGAGTTCGGTGCTGCAGCGAGAAGTCTGGCGCCAGGGAGAAGAACTCAGTATCAACCGCTTGTTGGAGGAACTGGGCGGGATCCGCGAGACGCTGGTCATCTATCCGCGCCGACGAGGCCAGCGGCAGAATCAGACCGCCACCTGCCTCACCCGCATGAATCCCCTTCAACAGCGGCTCTTTTCCCTGCTCGACCTGCAGCGCTACGCGCCCACCACCCGCTGAGACAATCCCCTTAGGACATACAGACTCACCCTCGGCAAGCCACTGAAATCTCTATACTTGCCCACTCTTCTGCCCCTTATCTTGTAAACTCCTGCTAGAGTTGTTAAACCGCTTCGAAGCCGAGCGGAGCGCCAACCCGGAACCACGCTGGTTGGAGCGGCAGACCCACAGATTCATCTACGACGCCGAGAGCGTGCGCGTGGTGATGGATTTCGTGACCGCACAAGAAAAGCAGAAGGACAGCGACGAAGAGACCACCAGCGACATCCTGCTGCGCCAGGTCATTCGAGTCTATGACATCCGCGAAGCGCTCACGCAGCGGCCCCTGGCTGGCCTCAGCTTTGGCGACGCCCAATATGTCTGGGAAAAGTTCAACAGCCCGCAGCAGCGGTTCTTGACGGGCCTGCCCAGCATCGACGAGCTGACCAACGGCGGGCTGGCGCGGGGGCAGGTGGGAGTGGTGGCGGCGGGCAGCGGCGTCGGGAAATCCATGACGCTCTGCCATCTCGCCGCCGAAGCCGCGCGCCGTGGGGCCGCCGTCCTCTACTTGAATTGCGAGAGCGAGGACTATGAACTGCAGGCTCGCATCATCAGCAATTTGGCCGATATGCGCAATGACTGCTACCGGAGTCTGGAAATAAATGATTTGGACTGAACCCAGGGACTTTTTGGCCTGGAATTGCTTCACGTCCGGAAGTCGTATCGAACGATTCTCACGACAACACACTCACCTCGCACACGGACCGTTGTGCCGGTTACCAAAAGGCTTAAAGCAACAGTGCCATCAAGCCGAGCGGGCCATGGGATCGAGAGTTCGATCGGCGTGCCAGCGGGCACTGACTCCTCGGGTTTAAAGAATACGCTACTGCTGGAAATGTTGATGGTTTTTCCTTGGCCAGTCTTTAGCTGGCCTCGACCGTCGGCAATCCGGTAGTCAAGTTCGGCTGCGAGCGGATAGCGGCGATCGGCTCGTCGTTCGGCCTTCAGGTTAGTCGGCATCCTGTGCTACCTAACGAAACTTATGCGGCTAGGCGTTGCACGCTTGCCGCGCCGGTCCTTACCAGACAAGGTTTTATTATTCTGTTCGTAGCCTGTACTCCGCTATCACTGTTGGCCCTACCGTAAATACGGACTCCATGGGTCCAAACTTTAGCTTCAACCAGCTTCTTGATCAGAATGTTGAGATGCGCATCGTTGAATTCCACAGGGATCGCCAGAACTTGCGTCCCGAGCAGATTGACGATCCGGACTTCGTAGTCCCGTCCAGTTCCAGTTGGCGTGAGATCAAAAACAAGCCGGGCCGGGTTCCCCACGGATATGGCCGCTGCGGCCTCGGGCCCCCGGAGTGCATGCATTAAGACCGTCGCTGGCGCCACGGGCGATTTTCGAAACTTTACGAAGATCAGGGAAAAAACCGCCGCGACCATGGCAGCGGCGCCTGTCCAGGTCAGGATGCGAGCATTGAACAGCCTCCGCGAGAGCGGCCGCGGTCGAGCGTCCGGCTGGGTGGCTGCCGCCCGGAAGAGCCAAGCGAACTGTTCCAATGCGATCAGTCGGGTTTGGCAATGCGGGCAGATCAGCAAATACTCCCCGAAGGGTGCGGGCAATTCTGGCCGAAGCAACCTAAATGCGAACTGATCTAGGAGATCGTCGTCAATGTGCGGCGCTGACACGTGCAGCTCCTGCCTGCTCCATTCCTGCGGCGGCCACATCGAGCCGCGCTGGAAGGATGCCATCGACGAGATGAAGTAGCTCTTTGGGCCAGAATGGCTTTTGAATATAGAAGGTGTTTTCGTTCTGAAGAATTTCCGGTGTCAAAAGACCCCGTTCGGCCAAAACATCCAAAGGATATCCAGAAGTGAATAAGGTTCTCATCTGGGGACAGAGTTCTCCAATGCGGAGGGCCACATCAGGACCGGCTCGATCCGGCAGCCCGACATCACACAATAATAGGGCAATTTCGCGCTGATGGAGTCGCCCAAGACCCAGGGCTTCTGCGCCGCTCTGGGCGTTTAGAACCTCGTAGCCCCCTGCCTGGAGCACCTGCGTAAGCAGGGTCAAGATTGTTCGGTCGTCTTCCACGATGAGCACGATCAGCGAGGCCATAAGATGTGCTCCTGTAGGAGCAGTGGGGCCAGGAAGGAATTCCTATCCGAGTTTCTTTCGGCATTCCTCAAAAGCTAACACTGCTCGCGCGCCCGCTGGCCAGACGAGGATGCTAACCCGTTCGATATAAAGGGGGCGCTATCCCAAATCTGATCCTTTCCCAGATCGCACAGCCGCGCTACCCTACGTTGACGTACACACGCTTCGTACCCCTCAGCGCTGTCTGGGGAGCACGCTCACGCGGCTTCGTACCAGCTTGGCCCGAAACGAAATACATCCCGAAGGCGTGGTTGCCGTGCCTCAATAAGGGGCCCTCGATTGGGCGGAGGGCGTCTACCGTGTCTCCCGCTTGCGCTGTTAAATGTGCGTCAGGCTGCCTTCCCTAGCGTTATTTTGGCGCTATTGGCACATAGGAGGCCGTCATTTGCACGTTACTCCAAATCGACGGTTAGACCTGACGATCAACGGTCTATGTCTCAGGTATCCGTAGTCGGGCAACAGCGGCGGCAGTCGCTTTTCGATCTGGTGCGGGAACTGAAGGCCGCGGGCATGATTGTAGTGCCGGCATGTCGGCTGAGCGTCAAACTGTTCACTGTGGTCGAACTCTATCGACAGGGCAAGACGGGCGGCGCGATCGCCGCGGAGCTGAACATTTCGGTCGGCACGGTGGAGCAGCGTCTGAAGCGCGCCACCGCGAAACTGCATCTGCGCTCGCGGCGCGATCTCAAGCGAGACTGGACGCCGGCGGCGTGATGGAGCAACAGGTTCGCAACGCTTATCCGCCGCCAACCAGATCGTTGTTATGCAAGTGCCGCTTCACCTGAAGCCGCTCACGGTGACCGCGCCGAATCTGAACCAGAGCGCCCAACCCGGCAATCAGAAGGCCTCCGAGGAATACGGCTGCGAAGAACAGAAGAGCTGCCGAAAACACATTTATGGCAAACCTCCACAATCGTCCGGACCGCTATGGCATACCACCAAGGTCCGGACAAATCAGGTATACACCTTTGAATCTCTGGAAGCAACGAATCGGTTCATCCAGCGTCGGCGCCGGTCATGCGCCACGAAAGAAGAACGCATCCCGTACATTCAACGGCTCCTGGAGGAAGACATCCTCGCCGGCTCGGAGCCCCGGCACGGGTATCGAGAACGGATTCATCCAGCACCCGAATGCGATGTTGCAGCAGGACTGCGGCAATCTTGCCGCGTAGCTTTTCCAGCTTCTGAAACGCTCTCGGGTCCAGGTTCTCGCGGTAATGTGTAGTGGTGTCGACTCGCTCATTGGTCTTCGTGGAGAAGATCACCGACTCCACATCGGGGATCGACATGCTGCCATCTTCATACCGCGAATGCCGGGAGAAGTTGATGATTGCGAATCGAACAGCCAGGGAGATACCTACTGCGCAGCCAACCCAGCCCTCCCCGGGATACATGGCCCCGGTCGGTTCGTCGCCCTCCAAACCCTCCGGCTCCTCGATGCTGTCTGTCTGATCTTCAAAATGGAATTCCTTGCCGGTCGGAGCTAGGAAGAACGCGTGATAAGACTGCCACTGCTCGTGGGTGGCGGCCCGTCCTCCCAGTCATCTCCCAAGTCCTCGCTCGTCGCCTCCCCCTCGGTGTGCCACAACAGCGATGCTCCGGGGATCTTCCGGAGGTCCCACTCCAACTGCGGCTGAATCTCACCAAAATAGGAGTCTTCCGAAGGAAACTCTTCAACGACGCCTTCGGGCCAGCAATTCTTTATGGCGGTCGCGACGTTCTTCGGGATTGTCCTGCCGGTCATTGATGCTCACGTTATCATCTCCAGTGCAAACTCACAGTAGAATGAACCAGTGATGAGCAACCCGAACGATCCCTATCTGGAGGTTGTGTACCAGCACTGGCCTCACATTGTCATGCTGTACGAGCGGTACGCCGAAAAGAGGCCCGTCATGGTGTTCGACATCCAGGAACAGCGAATCTATGCCATGCCCTACGCGGGCTATCGGGCCGATTTGAGCAAGCGGTCGCAGGCTTCCTTGAAGAAGCAGTACGAGCACGCCACTGCGAACGGCGAAATCATCGTGTTTGTGAGGGACAACGACCAGGAGAATCTCGTATCGTACAGCTTGCCACTGTAAAGCGACTGGCAGGTGGTACCCTACGCCGCTTCGCGTTCGGAAATCGTGCTGTTGACTTTGGCTACTCGGACGGATTTCGCCAGGCCGAAATACCTCATGATCTTGATCTGTATCCAGGACAGATCGAACTCATACCACGCCAGCCCATGCCGCGCCGATGTAGGATGCGCGTGATGGTTGTTGTGCCAGCCCTCGCCGGAGGATATGAGAGCTAGCCACCAGTTGTTGCGGGAATCATCGCGCGTATTGAATCTCCGGCTGCCCCACATATGCGTCACGGAATTGACCATCCATGTCACATGGAGACCAACTACGACGCGAAGGAAGACGCCCCACAAAACGAATTGAATACCGCCCACGGCGAACAGCAGCACGCCAAGCACGATCATGGGAATCCAATGATAGTCGTTCAGCCAGACGTAAAAGCGGTCTTTCGCCAGATCCGGTGCATAACGCGCCATCAGCGGAGTGTTGTTGTGCTTGCTCTTTCCGACCAGAAGCCAGCCCATGTGAGCCCACCAACCGCCATCCCTGGGTGAATGCGGGTCGCCGGGAAGATCGGATTTCTGGTGGTGGATGCGATGGGTCGCCACCCAGAAAATGGGTCCGCCTTCCAGTGTCAACGCGCCGCAAACCGCAAAGAAATACTCAATCGCCAAAGGCACCTGGTACGACCTGTGCGTGTGCAGCCGGTGGTAGCCCATGCTGATGCCGAGACCGGTACACATCCAGTAGAGGAAGAGCGCGACAGCCAGTGCGTGCCAACTGAACGTGAACAATGCCGCGATGGCTCCGAGGTGGAAAAGGCCGAACGCGATGATATTGGCCCAGTTGCTCTTGTGCGCGTCGGATATGTCGATGAGGTCCTGAGTCACGGCGCCTACAGAGCGTTGGACTTACCTTTTCAGGTTAACAGGGATCTTACGATCGCTTCGTAATAGTTGCGTAATTTCAACGGCCTCGGGCGCGTCGTTCCAAGATGGCCTTTCCGTGTCTCCCATTTGCGTGGTTTCGCTGAAAACGGGGAGGGGGCCGGTGTCTCGCTTTTGTCTCGCTCGCTCACGAATGGTGCGCTTCCGTCGCCACCCGCCGCGTCGGTGTACCTGCCGTCCGGAAACGCGGGATGCCCATCCGCGCCCGCGCGCTGTTCAGGTTGTTGCACGATGTTGCGGCTCACGAGCCCACAGCGCACCCGCCGGCCAATCGCGCGACCGGCGCGGGGAAGGCGACGGGATGGGTTGCGTCTTGCGTCCGCGCATGCGGGCTTGCACCCAGCGGCGTTTCACTGCTGCGGCGCGGGCCTGGGGTCGCCGGAGCGCCGCCTCGCGCCGGGCCGGTTTGTTGTTCATGGCGCGGCCAAGCGCGCGGTGGAAGACGACGGAAGCGACGGCCGCGTCGGCGGCGCAGGCGAGAGCGGCCGCCGGTGGTCACTGTTTCGGTTCGGCGGGTCCAGCCGCGGACCCTTGCCGGCGCCCGGAGCCCGCTTGACGTCGGCGCGGCGCGGCCCGCCATCGCGCGATCACGGGGGACTCGTATGAGAAGCCCGGCCGCGTCGCCCGATGTCGCGGCTCGCGAGCCTTCAGCGCGCCTGCGGGCCAATCGCGGTTCCGGTTCGTCGCGTCCCGCTCGCGGGCGCTCGCCGGCTCGGAGAGTGCGTTTGACATCGGCGAGGCGCGGCGGGCCGTCGGGCGATCACGCGGCGGAAGAGGCCAGAGGCGAAATTCCGCGTCAGGCCGCTTGCCGGCATCGAGCGCGGTGGACGTCGGCAGGCGCGGCATGGCGCCGTGAGCGCGTTAGACACCGACGGGCGCGGCGTGCCATCGCGCGAGCCGCGGAGCAAGGCGCCAGAGGCGAGATCCCGCGTTACGGACTCGCATGAGAAGCCCGGCCGCATCGCCCGATGTTACAGCTCACGAGCCTACCGGGCCGGCGGCCTAGGCGCAAGCCGGGGCTGGCGGGAGGCGACGGGATCAGTTGCGTCCGCGCCTGCGGGCTGCTCGGGTGCCTCCACTGCTTAGGGGTGTTGGTATTTTACGCACGTAGTCTTCAAAAATAACGATTGTATTCAGTGTTTGCGGTTCTATACTCTTCTTAGTATTTAAGACCAAGAACGGGAGAGAAGATATGGCACGAAAGAATCTCCTCCGCGCTGCGTGGTGCAAGACTGCAATCGCCCCCAGCGACCTCGGCGGGATCGCCGAACGGCTCCTCCTTCAATTGCCCATATTCCTCACGGCGGCATTCGGTCTGATCTTCATGGTGGGCCGGTTCATTGCCCTGATGAAAGAGGACCTCAAGGAAGCTCCCGACAGCTTGGCTAGTGTGCTGCTGCTGGCGGTGATGATCGGCGCCGTCGCCGTGATCGTCACGGTGGCGTGCATGGCCGCCGGAGCGGTCATGGGCTTGGTGCTCAGGGTCTGTTTTGGCAAGCGCCTCCACCGGGCCTTAAGTCGACATTCCAACGCTCCGGCCGGCTAGCGCTACAGTCCAGATGTCTCTGCACTTCGAGGGATCAAAAGTTGGCGGCTAGTGATATGCTCAGTGGAACATGGGAGCCAAAATGGAAATCCGAGCAAACAACTTTCAAGGAAGGAAGTGTCCATGTCTGTAAGAGTTACTAAGCGCGGGCTCAAAAGGCGGGAGTTTATGTATTCCGCTCTGGCATTGTCCGGCATGACGGCGGCTGGGGGTGTCGTGGGGCCATCCAAGGTGTGGGGCGCGGTTTCTCATCAGCCGCTCGACCCCGTTAATCCGGACATCCTATTCGGGACCACCAGTTCCATCTGGGGCCGGCAGCATGACATCGTGTGGGCGGTCAAAAGAATCGCCGCCTTGGGACTGCAAGGCATCGAGCCGTACGGGGATGGCATTGAGAAGTATCGGAGAAATCCGATGGAGCTCAAAAAGATTTTCGATGATGCGGGCATCACATTCATCGACGCGTCCAATGGCGAGATCGGCCAGTCGACAAATTTCATCGATCCGGACCAGATCCCCAAAACCATTGCCGATCATGTGGCCTTCGCCCGTGATTTTCTCCAGCCGCTTGGCTGTGACCATTGGAAGGTCAATATGGGCCAGCGTCCGCCCAGCGGTCCGAGCGACGATCAGCTCAAGAGACTCGCCAACACCCTCAACGAGATCGGCAGGCAAACCATTGCCATGGGAATCAGACTGGCGCCGCATCCCCATATCTGGGGCCCCATGGAGCGGGAAAAAGACATGCGCCGGACCATGGATCTCACCGATCCCAAATATGTCTGGATGACGGCCGACACCGGACACCTGGTCTTGGGCGGCGGAGATGCGGCGCAAATCATCAGCGATTATTTCCCGCGCATCGCCGAGGTACATCTCAAGGACACATACGCCAAATATCGCGGCAACACCTCCACGCCGACGCAGGAGGAACACCGCGTAGCGAGCGTCTATCACAATCTGGGCGGTGGCGGCGTCGACTTCCCGGCCGTCTTCAAAGTGCTGCGCGACCGGCACTACAAGGGCTGGGCGATTTTCGACGTCGACGGCCCGAGGAAGGGCGACGACGGCTTCGACGCCATCGGCGGGAACATGGATCTTGCCGTCGATGATTATATTGCGCACAACATCAACTATCTGCGCGACGTTCTGGGCGTGAGGCTGCCGCCGCCCGGTTGAGGCGCCCGACAGCTTCCGGTGGAATGAAGTAATCATTGAGTGGGCCGGATGCTTGCCTCTGCTCAGCGCGACGCCGAACGACGGCAGATTCCGGTGGCGCCACTCTAAATCGCTTGTGAGCTGGCATGGGGGAGCCGCAAGCGACCAAAATGCTTATGTTTTCACAGGATCAGGCTCCTTGCTCGGCGTGGAGCAACATGCTCCAAGATACTCCCCGGCAGGCAGGGGTGTTGCCGCCAGCCCGCGCCCGGTGGGAACTTCGGGTCCGCCGACACGCGTGAAATCGGGATGCCAATGGCAGCCGGCGCGATCAGCCACTATTTCATAGATGTACTGGCCGCGCGCGATGCGCTCCGGCGTCACCGCCGTACGATTCCGCTTGGCGCCACAGCAACCGGCCAGTGTGGTTGAAGCGGACCGGACGATGTTGCGAATTGAGAGGCGGAACTTATTCGCGACGGCGGGCAATACGCGCCGGACGACATCTCCGCACAGGCAGACGGCCTGGGTGTCGGAACTGTGGTGTCCAGCTACAGCAGAGGCGCGACTCCTGGCACGGTTCACCCAAGAATGACTGTCCCGACAGGACCGGTACGACGACAGCTTGAATTACCGCCTATCCTTCACCGGCCACCGCATCCGCTCCAAGATCTCGTTGACCGCCTTCAGATCGAATTCCTCCGCGTGATACTCGCCACCAGCCCACCCACGAAAATGTTCAAATTCCTCGTGCCCAGGTTCGAAAATCACTTTCAAAAAGTCTTCATAGCCCGAAGGCCCTCCTACATCCTCTGGCGGGCACCGACGCTTACCGGCAAGACAGATCGGGCGAGTAGAAATGGCATCGCCAGGAACAATCTTCTCCAGCACAACTTTGTGAGGCCAATTGTCGCCAAAATCGTACAGGTAGACCATCGAGTCGCCTTCGGCCAGAAGCACCTTGGCGACCGGCACCTTGCTCTCGTCGATCACCTCGATATCACCTTCAAGTTCATCGTCATCCGGCACGCCCCAATATTTGCCATCTCTTTCGAATTGGTGGAGGTGGGAATCGGTCCAGCCCATGACGGCCTGGAACACATCGTTCAAACAGCAGAGCCGGATGCTGCCCGGAACCAGCATGCGCCGCCAAATGGGGGGGCAATGCCGAGGAGCGTGATCTTCAGTTGGTAGACGGACGGCTTGGCTTTTGCGGTGGGCATAAGCAACATTGTGCATCAGACAAGAACTTAAAGTGAAGGCCACACCAAGATCCGGAACGAGATTCCGCAGCCCGCCGCTCTTCTGAAGCGACGGCGGATCAATGAAACCGGGTGATCTCGAAATTCCATGAGGCGGTTGTGACCACTCCAATTTCATTCCGTGCCGCCAAAGATATACAGACATACACGACCAGCCGACCGACTCAGAGCACTACGGCAGGGATAGCCGCCGCCCGATTCTCCTTACGCTCAATTCCATGCCTTACTGTCTATCAGATCGGAGAGGTTGATATACCCAACTTGCAAGGACACTGGTATCGCCAGGAGTTGGGGGCTATGGGTACGGATCTTCGGGGAGAAGTTGGTTCGAAATCGAAATCTACTGAATCTCGCATAATACAGTGACAGAAAAGTCAAAAAGAAAGACCGGCGTGCTTGAGGAAGGAAAACGGCAGAGTGCGCGACCGTTTGACCCGGCTCATGCCGCCATGAACCGCCGTG
>Ga0116223_10004514_pt1 | contig 12039 bp, 5 predicted proteins | sample Sb_taG_3_FD_90092 | JGI IMG/M metagenome (GOLD analysis project Ga0116223, IMG submission 90092) | Peat soil microbial communities from Weissenstadt, Germany - Sb_50d_a_PC metaG | ecosystem: Environmental > Terrestrial > Soil > Wetlands > Peat | place: Germany: Weissenstadt | collected 2010-09-21 | reverse complement strand
TCTCGCGCTGGCAGCCGGCCACGCGCCTGATCGCGCCACTGCGCTGTCGATCTTCCGGCATTGTCGGACTGCACTCGCGCCGTTCAAACGCGTGCGGCGTATCGAGTTCGCCGAGCTGCCAAAAACCATCAGTGGTAAAATTCGACGTATTGAGCTACGGCGGGCCGAGGCGGCGCACCAACGGGACGGCACACGGGCGACGCTCGAGTTCCGGGAAGACGATTTCTCCGAGAACGAAATGGGCGCCCGAGCTGAGGAAGTTTGATCGGTGACCGCACTCGGCAAGCTTCTCCGCACTACGGCGTTCCAGCTGACGCTCGTCTATCTGTTGATCTTTATTCTGTTCGCGGCGTCGCTGCTCGGCTACTTCGCGCTCAATACGCGCCGGCTGATCACCGAGCAGATCACCACCACCGTCAACAGCGAGATCAACGGGCTCTCCGAGCAATACGCGCAAGGCGGCATCCGGCGTTTGGTCATCGTGGTCGATTTGCGCTCGCGGCGACCGGGATCGAGTCTTTACCTGGTGACGACTCCGACCGGGGAAGGTCTCGCCGGCAATGTCGGCTCGTTGGAACCGGGTGTCCTCGATCATCCGGGCTGGCTTGAAACCAATTATCGCCGGCTCGAAGCGCCGGAAGGGAGCGACCACCACGCGCTGGTGCAGGTGGTGCAGCTTCCTGGCGGCTTCCGGCTCCTGGTCGGACGCGACCTTGAAGAGCGCGAGCGCCTGTTCGGCATCATTGCCAATGCCGGACAATGGTCGATCGCGCTGGTCATCGTGCTGGGCTTAATCGGCGGCTTCTTTGTCAGCCGGCGCGTGCTCAACCGCGTCGATGCCATGACCGATACGGCGCAGACCATCATGGCCGGCGATCTTGCCGGGCGGCTGCCGGTCGCGGGCACCGGCGACGAACTTGACCGCCTTGCGCTGCATCTCAACGCCATGCTCGAGCGCATCGAGGCGCTGATGGGCGGCCTCAAGGAAGTCTCCGACAATATCGCCCATGACCTCAAAACGCCGCTGACCCGTCTGCGTAATCGCTGCGAACAGGCGCTGCGCGGCGCCACCAGCGACAAGGATTATCGCGCGGCGCTGGAGACGACGATCGCGGAATCCGACGAGCTGATCCGTACCTTCGACGCGCTGCTCATGATCGCACGCGCCGAATCCGGGCAAGCGCGCGACAACATGACCGAATTCGACGCCGCGGAAATCGCGCGCGACGTCGGCGAACTCTACGAGCCGCTTGCCGAAGAGAAGGGGTTGGCGCTCAAGATCGACGCTCCGGTAGCGGCGCCGGTGCGTGGCAATCGCGAACTCGTGAGCCAGGCATTGGCCAACCTTGTCGATAATGCAATCAAATATGCCGGGCCGAACTCGAAACTGAACGGCGAGCCCGCTGAGATCGTGGTCAAGGCCGGCAACGAAGGCGGGCGCATCATGCTGACGGTGGCGGATCGCGGCCCGGGGATTCCTGACGGCGATCGCAGCCGCGTCGTCGAGCGTTTCGTGCGCCTTGAGCAAAGCCGTTCCGAGCCAGGTTCGGGGCTGGGACTGAGCCTTGCCTCTGCCGTCGCGCGCCTACACGGCGGCGAATTGAAGCTCGAGGACAATCATCCAGGGTTACGCAGCACGATCGCGCTGCCGCGCGCGGGACCGGCGGGGACGGGATGAGGAGGCCTGCGGTCCGCAAGCGGCCGGGGCAGCAAGGCCAAAAAGGCAATGAAGCGGCATTGAGCCGGCGGCTCTCCGGCGCGCTGCCGCTGCCTTCGGCGAGATCCGTCGCCCGCGTTGCTGAATGGCTCGCGGGCCTCAAAGCGAAAACCGCCGCGAAAGCGCTTAGGTCGCTCGCCCGCGAGCATCCGCCCTTGACGAGGCTTTTGGGCGGCATTGCCGAAGCGTCGCCCTACCTCTGGGACCTCATTAAAGCGGACGCCACGGGTTTCCTGCGCTTGCTTGGCGGGGATCCGGACGGCGCGCTCGCCTCGTTCCTCGCCGAGGCGCGAAGCGCCGCGACGGGGGCGCGCTCGCGTGATGAGGTGATGCGCGTTCTCCGCCACATGAAGGCGCAGGCAGCCCTTCTTGTCGCGCTGGCCGACATCGGCGGCGTCTGGCCGGTTGCGCGCGTGACCGATGCGCTTACCGGCCTCGCCGAAGCCGCGCTTGGCATCGCGGCCGGCTATCTTCTCGGTGAGTTGGTTGAGCGAAAGATACTCAATCCGCCGGATCCCAGCCGCCCCGAGGCGGGATCCGGCTACATCGTACTCGCCATGGGCAAGATGGGCGGCCATGAGCTCAACTTCTCGAGCGATATTGATCTCATGGTCTTCTTCGAACCGGGTGCCGCGAGCCTCGTGCGCAATATCGAGCCCGCGCCGTTCTACGTGCGGCTGACGCGCGATCTCGTGAAACTCCTTCAGGAGCGCACGCCCGACGGCTACGTTTTTCGCGTCGATCTGCGGCTGCGCCCCGATCCGTCATCGACGCAAATTGCGATCTCGACCGACGCGGCGCTCGATTATTACGAAAGCCGCGGTCAAAACTGGGAGCGGGCGGCGCTGATCAAGGCGCGGCCGTGCGCCGGCGATATTGCCGCGGGCGAAAAGCTCGTGCGCGATCTGGCGCCTTTCATTTGGCGCAAATATCTCGACTACGCGACCATCGCCGATGTCCACGAGATGAAGCGGCAAATCCATGCTTACCGTGGACATGGCGAGATCGCGGTCGAAGGCCACAATATCAAGCTTGGCCGCGGCGGCATTCGCGAGATCGAGTTTTTCGTGCAGACGCAGCAGCTGATTGCGGGTGGACGCCACGGTGAACTGCGCGGCCGTGGCACAGTCGCGATGCTGGCTGCGCTCGCCGCCGACGGCTGGATCGACGCAGCCGCGCGCGACGACCTGACTGCAGCCTACGACTTTCTGCGCCGAGTCGAGCACCGCTTGCAGATGATGGCCGACGAGCAGACGCATACGCTGCCGTCCGATCCCGAAGCGCTCGATGTGTTTGCGCGATTTCTCGGCTTCGAGAGCCGCGATAATTTCGCCGGCGCTCTGGTGATGCATTTACGCAAGGTCGAGCGTCACTATGTGAAACTGTTCGAGCGCGCGGGAGAATTTCTGGCGCGGCAGCAGCAGCTGTCGTTCGCCACCGCGGACGAGGAGGGCGAGACGCTCGATCGGCTGGCGCAGCTTGGCTTCCGCCGGCCGCAGGAGGTGGCCGCTGCGGTGCGCAGCTGGCAGGCCGGACGCTACCGCGCGCTGCGCGGCGAACAGGCGCGGGAGAATCTCACCGCGCTGTTGCCGCTCATCATCGACCAATTCTCGCGCGCGGAGCATCCCGACGCGGCTTTTGCCGCCTTCGACCGTTTCCTGAGCGGGCTGCGCGCCGGCGGCCGTTTCCTCTCGCTGCTGCGGCAAAACCCGGAGCTGATGCGCTTTATCGCGTTGATCCTCGGCGTCGCGCCGCGGCTTGCCGATAATCTTGCGCAACATCCGCACTTCATCGATGCGCTGATCGACCCGAACTTCTTTGGCGCGCTGCCGGACGAGAAGCGACTGCAGGCAGAGCTTGACCGTGCGCTTGGCGAGACGCGCGGCTATGAGGAGGTGCTCGACGCGATCCGGCTGTTCGGGCAAGAAAATATGTTTCTGATCGGCGCTCGCATTCTCTCTGGCTCGGTGTCGGCGGAGCAGGCCGGCGGAATATACGCGCGGCTCGCCGATGTGCTGCTCCGCGCCGTTCACAACGAGGTGGCGGAGGATTTCACCGCCGCACATGGCCGCATCCGCGGCGGACAGGCTGCGATCCTCGCGCTCGGCCGGCTCGGCGCCATCGAAATGACGGCGAGTTCCGATCTCGATCTCATCGTCATCTACGATTTCGATCAGAAGCACCCGACCTCGGACGGCAAGCGGCCGCTTTACGGCGCACAATATTTTGCGCGCTTCACCCAGCGCCTAATCAGCGCGCTGACGGTGCAGACCAATTACGGCATGCTCTATCAGGTCGACATGCGATTGCGGCCGTCGGGGCGCTCCGGTCCGGTGGCAACACAAATCGACGGATTTAAGAGCTACCAGGATAGCGAGGCGTGGACCTGGGAGCATCTGGCGCTCACTCGCGCGCGCGTGGTCTCGGGACCGCCGGATTTTGCCGCGCGGATCGAGAACGTGATCGGCAACGTGCTATGCCGCAAGCGCGACGCGCGCACCATCGCGGACGACGTTGTCGAAATGCGCGCAGCGATTGCCAAGGATAAGGGCGACGCCAATCCCTGGGACCTCAAATACGCCGCCGGCGCGCTCGTCGATATTGAGTTCATCGCGCAATATCTGCAACTGACGCACGCCGCCGCGATGCCGGAGATTCTCGATACGTCGACCGCGCGGACGCTGGAGAAGGCGTTACGGCTCAGCGTGCTCAGACCTGAAGACGCCGCCGTATTGCGGCCCGCGGTGCGGCTCTTTCACGACCTCACGCAAATCCTTCGGCTCTGCCTGCCGGCCGCCTTCGATCCGAAAACGGCGAGCGCCGGTGTGTCGGGTCTTTTGACGCGCGCCGCCGACCTGCCGGATTTTGCCGCGTTGCAGGCCCACGTGGTGGAAACCCAGCGCCAGGTGCGCGAATGCTTTGTGCGGATTTTGGGCAGGGGGCCTTAGAGGGCCAATTCGGCCACAGGCTCCGCTAGATCGGCACGCGCAGGCGGCTTCGCCTGCAGCGGCAGCCGCACCACCACGGTCGTGCCTTTGCCCAGCGCCGAGCAAATGCGCATGGCCCCACCATGCATGTCGGCGAGCGATTTGGCGATGGCGAGACCAAGCCCCGAGCCCTGGTGACGCTTGGTCAATTGGCTTTCAACCTGCTCGAACGGCCGGCCAAGCTTGCGCAGCGCTTCCTTGGGGATGCCGATGCCATTGTCGGCGATGGCGATGGTGACCAAGCCGCCGCGCTGTCGCGCGCGCATTGTCACCGCGCCGCCGTCGGGCGTGAACTTCACGGCATTCGAGAGCAGATTGAGCGCGATCTGCTTCACGGCACGCCGGTCGGCGTGAAGATGGATTTTCGGATCGACCTGCGCGTCGAGAGTGAGATGCTTTTCGCCGGCCCGCGTCGACACCACGCGCAGGCAGTCGGCGAGGATGGGCTCAAGTTCCACCGCTTCGGGAGCAAGCCGGATGACGCCGGCTTCGATCTTCGACATATCGAGAATATCATTGATGACGTCGAGCAGGTACGTGCCGCTTTCGCGGATATCGCGTGAATATTCGGTGTATTTGGCGGCACCGAGCGGTCCGAACATCGCCGACTCCATGATCTCGGAGAAGCCGATGATGGCGTTGAGCGGCGTGCGCAGCTCGTGGCTCATATTGGCCAAAAATTTTGATTTGGCCTGATTGGCCTCCTCGGCGCGGGTCTTTTCCTCGGCGTATTTTTCCGCGAGATCGGCAAGCTCCGCGGTCTGCACTTCGAGCGCCTGTTGCGATTTGCGCAAATCGTCAATGGTGGCGATCTGGCGCTTTTCGCCCTCGACCAATTTCTGCTCGTGCCGCTTGATCTTGGTGATGTCGGTGCCGACCGAGACGTAACCGCCGTCCTTGGTGCGGCGTTCGCTGATATGCATCCAGCGCCCGTCGTCGAGTTGCGCCTCGAACGTGCGCGCGCCGCGGGGCTGGCGGTCGTCGTTGGACACGGCGGTGCGAATGATCGGTTTCCTGCCGGCGACGACGATCGTTTCGTATGTCGTGCCGGCCTCGATCGCCTCGTCAGGCAGATGATGCAGTTCCTGAAAGTTCGAATTGCACAGCACGAGGCGGTTTTCGGCGTCCCACAACACGAAGGCTTCCGGGATCGTTTCGATGGCGTCGCGCAGCCGCAGGTCGGCCGCCACCGTGCGTTCGACGAGGCTCTTCTGCTCGGTAATGTCGACGGCGATGCCGATCAGATGCAAGCCGGTTTCGCCCTCCTGGCGCGCCAGTTCGCAGCGCGCCCGCAGCCACAGCCAGCGGCCGTCGGCGTGACGCATACGGAAGGCGTGATCGATCGACTGCACTTTGGCGTCGGCGAGTTGTGTCGCCAGCTCGTAGAGATCAATGTCGTCTTTGTGCACCAGCCCGTTGACTTCGCCGAAGGTGAGCAGCTTGTCGTTCTCGGGCAGGCCGAGGATGTCGTACATCGAATGCGACCAGAACACGCGGCCGCACGCGAGATCCCAGTCCCACAACCCGCAACGGCCGCGATTGAGCGCGGTGTCGATGCGGCTGCGCACGGTGTCGTGGATGATGTCGGCTTCGCGCGCACGTGTTGCCTGCCAATGGAAGGCAAAGCCGAGGATCAACACCACAAAGCCGGTGGTTGCCGACAAGGTGACGGTCAGCGCGGTGGTCGAGCGCCAGTTGGCGAGCGCGTCGTCGCGCCCCTGGATGACGGCAAGAAGGCCGACGGGATTCTTCAGCGCCCGCACTGTTGCGAAGGCGGCTTCGCCATCCGCCAGCATGATCTCGAGGGTTCCGGCGTCGGAGCCGAACGTGGTCAGCGGCTGTGACGGCCCCAAGACGTCGAGGATGTTACGGCCGAGTGTCAGCGGCTCGTCAGGAGTGCCGGCGATGATCTTGCCGTCGACGTCGGCAATGAGAATGCGCCGGCCCGCGCCCGCGGCCCAGGCCGGCAGCGCCTGCTCCAGCGCCTCGGAGCTGCGCGTGATGCGCGAGCGCACGTCGCGTGCGGGACGGTCAAGCTCGGCGGCGAGATGATCGGCGAGCGCCTGGATCGTTCGCGTCGCCTCGGCAACGACTTGCCGACGGTGTTCGAGCACTTGCACTGCCGCGCCGATGCAGATCGTCAGCATGAAGGCGATGATGAGAACCGGAACGGCGCGGCGCAGCAATGGCTCGGCGGTCAAAAGGCGGCGGTAAGCGGGATTGGCGATCGATTGCGCCAGCCCCTTGATCGAATCGGAACGTAGAGACGCACTCGCCGTATCGGCGCGCGCCATGCCTGCCTCCGTCCGGATTTTTCCCTGACACCCGCGACCGAAGAGCGTGCCGCATCCCTCCGAATCGCCATCAATAGAATCGATGCGCGCTGATTTGTCGAGAGTCAGGAGTCAATATTTTTTTAAGAAATATCCCCATGGTTTTTTGCGGTGCGGGAGTCCTTGACCGTCATGCCCGCGCATCTCGCGAGCGTCCACGACTTAAAAGAGAGTCAAATCAAAGACGTGGATGGGCCGCTCAGCTTTCGGCCAGCATGCGGCCGACGATGTCGTGGACGTCGCGCGAGAGTACCGGCACCGCCGCGACGCGGCGCAGCACCGCCTCCGCGCGCTGCCGCCGCGTCGCTTCGAGTGCGCGCCAGGAGCGGAATGCGCCCATCAGCCGTGCCGCGACTTGCGGATTTTTCGGGTCGAGCGCCAGCACGAAGTCGGCGACGAAACCGTAGCCGGCGCCGTCGGGACGATTGAATTGGGTGTGATTGACCTGAGCAAACGAACCGATCAGCGCGCGCACCCGGTTCGGATTGGCGACCGAGAAGGCGGGATGCTTGGTCAGCGCGCGCACGCGGTCGAGCGTCGCCGGCTCGGGGATCGCCGCCTGCAGCGCAAGCCATTTGTCGATGATCAGCGGATCGTCGGCATAGCGGGCGTAAAAATCGTCGAGCGCCGCGGCGCGCTCCGGCCGGTCGTGCAGCGCTAGCGTCTCGAGCGCAGCCATGCGGTCGGTCATGTTATCGGCGCTGTCGTATTGCGATTTCGCGCGCGTGATCGCGTCGCTCGCCTCGGTCATCGCCAACAGGTCGAGGCACATATTCTTGAGCGCGCGCCGTCCGGCGCTCTGCGCGTCCGGCCGGTAGGGGCCGGGCGTGATCATGCGCCGGTGAGTGTCGGCGAGTACCGCGCCATGCCGCGCGCCGATCGCCGCGCGCAGTCTGCGCCGCGTCGTGAACACCGCGTCGGGATCGACGTCGTGGCCGATCTCGCGGGCGATATCGGCCTCGCTCGGCGGCGCAAGCGTCAGCGCGATGAAAGCGGGCTCGAGCTTCGCATCGTTGAGGATCGCGCCGAGCGCGGCCATCAGGCCCACGTCCTCGCGCACCGGCTCACCCGCGCGCAAAGCGCCGACATTGGCCTTGAGCAATGTCATCGCCAGCGTCTGCACCGCCTGCCAGCGGTTGAACGGATCGCTGTCGTGCGCGGCAAGGAAACGCAGATCGTCCGGCTCGATCGACAGCGCGAGCCTTACCGGCGCGGAAAAACCGCGATTGAGCGACGGGATTGGCCGCTCCGCGATATCCGTAAACAGGAAACTGTGGCTTGGCCGCGTGAGTTCGAGCACGCCGCGCTCGAGCAGACGGCCTTCGAGCGTGAGCGACAGATCGCCGCCGCTGTTGCCGACGAGGCCGACGGCGAGCGGGATCGCCATTGGCTCCTTGTTGGGCTGGCCGGGCGTCGGCGATATCGTCTGCGTGATATCGAGCCGGTAGGTGCGCGCGCGGGAATCGTAATGCGGTGCGACCTTGATGTCGGGCGTACCGGCCTGCGAGTACCAGCGCATGAACTGCGCCATGTCGCGCTTGCTCACATCGGCGAAGCACTGCATGAATTGCTCGACGGTCGCCGCCTGGCCGTCGTGGCGCGTGAAGTAGAGGTCCATGCCTTTGCGGAACAGCGCGGGACCGATGAGCGCCTTGATCATGCGCACGACCTCGGCGCCCTTTTCGTAGACGGTCGAGGTGTAGAAGTTGTTGATCTCGTGGTAGAGTTCGGGCCGCACCGGGTGGGCGAGGGGTCCGGCATCCTCGACGAACTGATGCGAGCGCAGTCCGCGCACGTCGCTGATGCGCTCGACCGCGCGCGAGCGCTGGTCGGCGGAAAATTCCTGGTCGCGGAACACCGTGAGCCCTTCTTTCAGGCAGAGCTGAAACCAGTCGCGGCAGGTGATGCGGTCGCCGGTCCAATTGTGAAAATATTCGTGCGCGATCACCGCCTCGATATGGGCGAAGTCGAAGTCGGTCGCGGTCGCAGGCGAGGCGAGTACGTATTTGTCGTTGAAGACGTTCAGCCCTTTGTTCTCCATCGCGCCCATGTTGAAGGCGGAGACGGCGACGATCATGAATATGTCGAGATCGTATTCGCGGCCGAACGCCTGCTCGTCCCAGCGCATCGCGCGCTTGAGGCTGTCCATGGCGTAGCGGACGCGATCCTCCTTGCCCGGCTCGACATAGATGGCGAGCTTCACCTTGCGGCCGGACATGGTGGTGAAGCCGTCTTCGACGCAGGCAAGATTGCCGCCGACCAGCGCGAACAGATAGGACGGTTTCGGGAACGGATCGTGCCAGACGGCGAAATGCCGGGAGGTTCCCGGAACATCGCCTTGCGCAATCAGATTGCCGTTGGAGAGCAGCACCGCGGCCTCGTTCCGGTCGGCTTCGATGCGCGTGGTATAGACCGCCATCACGTCGGGCCGGTCGAGGAAGTAGGCGATGCGCCGGAAACCCTCGGGTTCGCACTGCGTGCAATAGGTCGCGCCGGCGCGATAGAGACCCATCAGTTGCGTATTGCCGGTCGGGTCGACGACGGTTTCGATCTCGAGTTCGAACGGCCGGTTCGGCGGCTGCGCAATGGTGAGCCGGTCGGGCGTCGCAACGAAATTTTCCGCCGGCAGCGGCTTGCCGTCGAGCATGAGCGAAGCAAGCTTCAGCTCCTCGCCGTCGAGCACGAGCGGCGCCGGCGCGCCGGCCGCGTTGGGCTTGAGCTTGAGTTTGGTGCGGACCCTGCTTGCAGTCGAGTCAAGCGAGACGTCGAGGTCGACGGTTTCGATGAGCCAGTCCGGCGGGCGATAATCCTCGAGCCGCACGGGGCGGGGTTCTTCGGTGCGCATGATGGGCTTGATGTAGAAGCTTTGTGCGCGGATTGAAAGCTGCCGGCCTAGCGCCCCGGCTCGGCGTGGCTGATGACGCGCCGGATCGTCGGAAAGCGCCGGCGCAGCCGGCGCTCCAGCGCATCGACCATATCGTGCACGGCGCTGACCGAGAGCGCCGGATCGACCCGGCAATGGAAATTGACGATCTCGCCGTCGGCGGTGTCGCGCACGCGGACGTCGTGGACTTCGTGGAGATCGGCAATGTCGGCGGCGAGCGCCGCCAGGGCTTCGCACACTTCGCCGACGCGCGCCGAGGTGGCGTCGCGGCCGGCCAAGACATCGGCAGGGAGGGGTTCAATATGCGTCTCGACTTCGACGTTCGGCCCAAGCTCGTGGCGCACCGCCTCTTCGAGCCGGCTCGCGATCTCATGCGCGGCAGTGAGCGATTGCGTGCCGTCGACTTCGAGATCGGCCGATACCGACAGTTGTCCCGCGATCGCCTGGACCGCCACGTGGTGAATGGCAAGGCCAAGGTCGTGCGCAATCACCATGACGCGTTCGCGCACGGTCTCATTGTCGAGCGCGCGCGGCTCGGTGGTGATGGTGACTTCGGCGCTGGGCATGTCGGCGCGGATATCGCGTGTCAGCCGCTCCTTGATGGCGGAGACGCGGTCGAGCGGCAACGTGCGGCTCACCCCGACGCCGAGCTCGACGAACAGCACAGCGCCGGCCGGCCGCGCGCGCACGCGCTCCACCGCGACGATGCCGGGCACTTGCCGCGCGATCGCCGCGACCCTGTCGCTGACGCCGGCCGGCGCGGTGTCGGTCAGCGTGTTGATGGTGCGCCGGCCGAGCCGCCAGCCGGCGATGCAGATAAAGACCGCGACGACGATGGCCGCCGCGGCATCGGCCCAGGAATAGCCGAACGCGACGCCGCAAAGCCCGATCAGCACCGCGACCGAGGACCACATGTCGGAGCCAAAGTGGAGCGCATCCGCTTCCAGCGCTTCGCTGGAAGTCTCCCTGGCGACGCGTCGCAGCGTGCGCGCGCGAAAAAAGTCGATCACGATCGAGCCGGCGATGACGGCAAAGGCCGCGGCGGTCGCTTCGACCGCGTGGAATTGCGCGGCGATCAGCCGCCGCACCGCCTCCCCGATCACCACGACCGAAAGCAGGAACAACAAGGCGGTTTCGGCGAGCGCGGTGACGCTTTCGACCTTGCCGTGGCCGTATTGGTGCTCGGCGTCGGCCGGCTTGCCGGAAATGCGCACGGCAAAATAGGTTAGCACCGTCGCCGAGAAGTCGAGGAGCGAATGACCGGCCTCCGACAGGATCGCGAGCGAGCCGGTGAGAAGGCCGATCGCCGCCTTGGCCGCGGTTAGCCCGGCAGAGGCGGCAATCGAGCCGAGCGCGGCCTTTTCCTTGGCGTTCATCTGCGGCCCCTAATCTGGGAGGGGTTAATGGCCGCGATTGAGGGCGTCAATGCGTTTGGTGCGGCGCAGATCACGGTCGATTTTCAGCCACCGACACGCTAAACACACGCAGCGAAAGCAGTGGAACGCAAACATTGACGCTAAATCGCCGCTTCTCCGTCGCCCCGATGATGGAGTGCTCGGTCTGTCGGCGAATCTGTCTATTTTTCAATTTCTTAGGTGGCGGCCCTTCCGTGTGTATCGTACAGTTTGTCGTACCACTCCATTAAAGAAACACGAACATCTCGGATACTTGTCGACACGGTGCTCTCCTCTCCGGGTTATGAACGCTTCGTTTATGGGTTGCCTTATGGGCAAAAGACAGATGGGGTGAAAATATTTCCCAAACTTAACTAATGGTGGCGGAGACAGCGTCCGCCAAAAGCGAGGAAGAGCGATTGTTATTGGTAGGTTTTTCAAAGCGCGTAAAACCGACCCGCAAATCGACCCACAGATATCCGATTAGACAAGCGGACATCCCCCGGCGTCATCTCGATGTCCGCCAAAAGCAGACATTCCCCGGTCGCTCGGAACGCCGTGAATTAGGTCACAGAACTTTCTATTGAGGCGTGGTAGCCTTTCCAACATCGCGGTGGGCATGAACCCGTCCGGGGCGGATCGAATGGCAGTCGAAATCTGAAGAGCTGGTAGAACCCTCCGTAGGCGATGTTCCGTGTCCAGGAAGACCAAAAACATCCTCTTC
>Ga0116223_10004511_pt1 | contig 12041 bp, 13 predicted proteins | sample Sb_taG_3_FD_90092 | JGI IMG/M metagenome (GOLD analysis project Ga0116223, IMG submission 90092) | Peat soil microbial communities from Weissenstadt, Germany - Sb_50d_a_PC metaG | ecosystem: Environmental > Terrestrial > Soil > Wetlands > Peat | place: Germany: Weissenstadt | collected 2010-09-21 | reverse complement strand
GGAGCCAGAACTCAGGAGCCGGAAGCCAGAGGGGGACGGGCGTAGCTGTTCAGCAAGCGGCGGCCCCAGGCGCTTAAAGAAAATCTTCTCAAGGAGGAAAGAAATGGAGCTACTGTAATACAGAGCAGCATAGCCGCAACCAAAGGCCGACCAGGGGGTCGGCGGACCCAGAGGGTGCCCCCCGGGGATCGGCCCCACCAAATCGTCGCAGGCTGCGAAGACTTGTTGAGAGTGTTGCAGTACAAACATTCCAGAATCAGTGGGTTGTCCAGGAGTTTCTGGAGAGTGTCGACGCGGCAGGCACGAGTGCCTGCGCCACGGTTGGGTACGACTAAGCACAGCCGCGCCAAATGTCAGTCAAATGCCGGGATTTTGGCAGCAGGCCTCAACGATTGACTCGGGCGCAAACGCTATCGTATTCTCCCGCAGTGAGATGCGGTTGGCGGTTACGCGGCATTCGGCTTGCATTCTGCCGGGGCATGGGACACAAGATGCTATTCAACTTGCGCAGAGGGGTGCCGCTCGTTCTGATCCTTTCATCGAGCCTCCGTGGCGGCGCCGCCGATTTTGAGCGTGCGCAGGAGCAGTACCAACGCACCGATTACGCGGGGGCGATCGACATCCTGCTAACCTATTCGCCCAAGAGTGCCGGTGTCAACGCCCTGATCGGGAAATCGTACTATATGGACGGCCAATATAAGAGCTCGGCAAACTACCTGGAGAAAGCCGTTGCGGACGATCCCTTCAATTCAAGCTATTTCGATTGGCTAGGGAAGGCCTACGGCCGGCGCGCGGAGCAGTCGAGCTTTCTCAAGGCGCTTCCGTTGGCGGTCAAGACGCGCGAGTCTTTTGAAAGGGCTGCGGCACTCGATGCGGCAAATCTGGAGGCGCTGGGCGATCTCTTCGAATTCTACCTTCAGGCGCCGGCGATCATAGGCGGAGGAGTTGACAAAGCGGAAGCCATCGCGCTTCGCATTGGCCAACTGAGCGAACCCGAATCGCACTACGTTCGCGCCCGGTTGGCGGAGAAGCGCAAGAAGTTTCCGGAGGCGGAAACCGAGTATCGCAAGGCGTCGGAAGCCGCCCCCCTGGATGCCGGCCGTGTGGTTGACCTGGCCACATTTCTATCCAATCAGGGCCGTTATGCAGAGAGCGACGAGCTCTTCGAGATGGCCGACCAAACCGCCCCTTTCTCGCCAAGGGTAATGTTCGCGCGCGCTTCCGCGTATGTCCGCAGCCGGCGGAAGCCGGCAGAAGCGGAGCGGCTGCTGCAGCGATACTCGGAGCTGCCACACACGCCGGACGACCCTCCTCGCGCAGAGGTGGCGCTCCTCATGCAGAAATTGCGGTAACCCGGATGCTTCGCTCGGCCGGATTTTTGAATCCGTCAAGGGTGTCCGATACTCAACAATGTCAGGGTGAGTCAGATGCCGATTAGTGAGGCCGAGGCCGGTGAGGTTCGAAAGATTGCGTGTCAAGAAGTGCGCGGAGGCAATCATCGGGCGGCCTATGAGGCGGAGTTGCCGGGATTGACGGGCTGGATTTCCTGCCAGCCGCTCGCTCCTTCTCGGGGCGGTGGTGATGTCTATTACATGTCCGCTTGCAGTAAAGGGGTGACGGCGCGCGTCGCGCTCGCGGATGTGGCCGGTCATGGGGGAGGGGTGAGCGTTGCCGCCGGCCGTCTACGCGATGCTCTTCGGCGGCATGTGGAACGCTGGGACCAATCCACGTTGATCCGTGAATTGAACGACACCTTTCTGAAGGGCGCGGTGCGCACCTCGTTTGCCACGGCATTCCTTGCCAGTTTCTATTCAACTACCGGCGAACTGCTCTTTACGAATGCCGGGCATGTTCCGCCGCTGTGGTATCGCGCGGCTACCGAGGAGTGGAGCTTTCTGCTGGAATCGACCTCGCTCAGCAAAGAGATTGTCGACCTTCCCCTGGGGCTCATTGCCGGAACCTCCTATAGCCAAACGGCGATACAATTGGAGCCCGGAGATCTCCTGGTGCTGTACACGGATGGCGTCAACGAGGCCCACGACGAATCCGGCACGCAGTTGGGGCTGGAGCGCTTGCTCTCAATGGCTCGAAGTCTGCCCAGAGAATCCGCCATAGCAGCCGGAAAGGCGCTACTGGCGGCCGTAGCCCGGTTTCGCGGAACGGCGCCTGCCGCGGATGATGAAACCGTACTGGCGCTCGAACGGCGTGCAATTGTGAGTTGAGTATGGGCGACAGTCCGCGGCTCGAAATCAAGTTCAGCGTGCCGAGCGATCCGCGATACTTGTGCGTGGTTCGCGGCGCCGTGGGTACTCTCGCCGCTGTCATCGGTTGGGAGGAGTCCGACTGCCGGGCCATCGCCCTGGCGGTGGACGAAGCCCTGACTAATGTGATCCGGCACGCCTATCACAATCGTACCGATTGTCTGATCCAGTTGGAATGCCGGGAGAGTGCGGACGGACTGGAAATTGCGTTATTGGATAATGGGGACGCGCCGGACAGGTCAAAAATATGTGCACGCGAACTTGGCTGCGATCAGCCGGGCGGTCTGGGGACCCACATCATCAAGCAGGTGATGGACAACTTCTCGTACGAAGAATCCCCGCAAGGAAATCGCTTTGTGGCCAGCAAACGGTTAAGGAAGACACAGTGAAGATATCCGTACGCGATGTGGGAGAAGCCAAGGTCGTGGAAGTGGATGGGGAAGTGGAACTGGGCACGTCTCCGGCTCTCCGCCGCACTCTTCTCGAAACCCTGCTTACCGCCGGAAAGGTGGCGCTCAACCTGAAAGCGATCCGATACATCGACAGCTCCGGAATCGCCACCCTTGTCGAAGTGCTAAACCGATCGCAGCATCTGCAGAAGGAGTTCGTGCTGTTCGGGCTAAGCCCCGCAGTTCAAGAGGTCTTCCGGCTCACCCATGTGGTTCGGATTTTCCGGGTCTTCCAGACCGAGGAGGAAGCCTTAGGCGACGCGCAAGAATAACTTGGTCCGTAGACGCGATCTCACCGCGGAGAAACGGAGAAACGGAGATCAGCGCGGAGGAAAACCGAGAGAAAGAAGAGAAACCAGAGTGGCGTGAATGGCCGGCTCGATTTCGCTGCCGCCGTTTGAGAACGCGGAGCGAGCGGAGGAACGGCATTCCGGACGCGGCGGGGTTGTCCCCATGGCGGCCAGACCAGTCAAGTTATTTGTGCGGGGTTCCTTAAGGATACCGTGATGCGGTGGGCAGAAGGCGTGGGCGCCACAACAGAACGAAGCATCGCCTACGTAGGCGGTCTGGCTGAAATCTCCGCCAGCGCTCTCCGGCTGCTCATCCTGTCTCCCTTAAAACGCAGCCGCATGCTCCAGCGGGCCATCCACGAGGCGATGGCCGCGGGCGTTGGCGCCATCCCGATCGTCTCGTTGATTGCCTTCTTTGTCGGCGTAATCATTGCCCTTCAGGGAGCTTATGAACTGCAGCGGTTGGGAGCGATGCAGTTGGTGTCGAGCCTGGTAGCGATCGCCATTACGAGAGAACTTGGGCCGCTCATCACCGCGATCGTCGTGATTGGAAGGTCCGGCTCCGCATTCGCCGCCGAGATCGGGACGATGCGCGTCACTGAAGAACTGGACGCGTTGAAGACGATGGCCCTCGACCCGGTAGCTTTTCTGGTGGTGCCCAAATTCATCGCGATGGCAGTAATGTTACCCTGCCTCGCCATCCTGGCAGACCTGCTGGGGATTTTGGGCGGCAGCCTGTTCGGTGTGATCGGCGGCGGCTACACATTCGGGGGCTACATGCTCGCAACTCGCGATGCCCTGCTGCTCCGTGACATCACCAGCGGCGTCGTCAAAAGCGTGGTTTTCGGCATCGTGATCACCGCAGTGGGTTGCCATGAAGGGTTCTCAACGGGCGCCGGCGCGGAAGAGGTCGGGCGCTCCACCACGTCGGCCGTGGTCATCTCCATTCTGCTGGTCATCGTGATCGACCTGATCTTTACCGGCCTGTTCTATCTGGCGCGGGGAGGGAACTAACCGCATGGCGCCCTCCGACTCCCAGGATCCTGTGGTCGCAACGCGCGATCTGCGTGTACGCTTGGGGGACCGCGAGGTTCTGCATGGGCTGACATTCGAAGTGCGGCGCGGTGAGACGCTGGTGGTCATTGGCGGCTCAGGTTCCGGCAAGAGCACCATGTTGCGGACTCTGGTCGGCCTGGAGAAGCCTTCGTCCGGTGAAGTGCGGATCAAAGGCGTCGACCTTTCCACCGCCAACGCCCGCGAGTTGGACGCCATTCGCAAGCGCATCGGCCTGGCCTTCCAAGGCGGCGCATTGATCGGCTCGCTCTCCGTAGGCGGGAACATTGCGTTGCCGCTCCTGGAGCACAGCACACTCGAACGAAGTACGATTGACGTGATGGTGCGCATCAAACTGGAGCAGGTCGGCTTGAGCGGTTTCGAGCACTACAGCCCCTCGCAGCTCAGCGGAGGGATGAGGAAGCGCGCCGCTTTCGCTCGTGCCATGGCGCTCGATCCGGAGATACTCTTCTTCGATGAGCCTTCGGCGGGGCTGGATCCCATCACCGCCGCTGGAATCGACGATCTCATTCTCAGCCTGAAGAAGGCTTATGGCCTGACCATGGTGGTAGTGACGCACGAACTGGCCAGCGCCTTCCTGATTGCCGACCGGATCGTTCTGATCGATCGTGGCAGCATCGCGGCAATGGGCCCGGCCGAAGAAGTGAGAAACAGCAAGGACCCGAGGGTGCGCCAGTTTCTCGACCGCATTGCCGATTCCACGCAGGATGACGATGTCGATCACATGCGGATCTACACGGAAGGGATCAGGTAAGGCGGATGGATGCCGTACGCGAGCGAACTTTAGTTGGGCTGTTTGTCCTGATCGCAGGAGGCCTGCTGCTGGGGACGATTGCCGTAATCTCAGGCGGGCTGGGCAGCGACACCGTGCGGCATCGAGCCTACTTCAAATTTGCGGGAGGAGTGCAGGCCGGCGCGCCCGTGCGGTATGGCGGCATGTTGGTAGGCAAGGTGCAAAGGGTCCGTGTGGATCCAGGGAATTCCACGCGAATCGAGATCGACATCACGGTGAAGCGGGATGCTCCCCTGAAAACCGATAGCGTCGCCAAAATTTCGACTCTGGGCCCGTTGACCGACAACTATATCGAGATCACCACGGGCAGCGAGCGCGCGCCTCTTGCCGCGCCGGATTCCGAACTCCTCTCGGCGGAGGCCTTCGGTCTGCCTCAGTTGGGAGACGCTGCCCAGGCCATGATGCCCGACGTGCAGAGGGCGCTGCAGAAGCTCAATCAGAACCTGGACGGCTTGCAGGTCACGCTGTCGCGGGCCAACGATTTGCTCAACGATCAGAATCGCGCCAAGATCGCCGGAACGTTGAATGGTGTTGAACGGATGGTGGCCGAGGTCCGGCCCAAGGCGAACGAATCGCTGGACAATCTCAACGGTATGCTGGCCGAAACACGTCCCAAAGTCGCCGCGACCCTCACCAACGTACAGGACCTCTCGACCCGGCTCGGACCGCTAATGGAATCTCTCAACGCCACCACGGCTCGTGCCAACGACACTCTGGGACATGTGGATTCCACCCTGATGGAGAACCGGCCGGACCTTCGTGCCGCGGTGACCGGCCTGCGCGATACATTGGCGAAATCGACCGCATTGCTCAACCAATTAAATCAGACCCTGGATGAGAATTCCGGCAATGTCGACGGCCTGCTGGAGAACCTACGTATGACCACCGAGAATCTGCGCACCCTGACGGAAACCCTCATGCAATCCCCGGCAAGCCTGATCCGTGGTATCCGGGCGCCCGACCGCAAGCCAGGAGATATCCGCAAGTGATGCGTTCCATCCTTTCACTCTTTCTGGCGATCGCAGCGTGCCTCGCGGAGGCCGGGTGCGTCGCGACGAGACCGGTTCACTACTACACTCTGGGAGCGGGCGCGCCGGCGGCAGCGCAGAGCAAGCCGGACGGTCTCATTCTCCTGGTGGGCAACATTTCGACTCCGGAATCGCTGCAGGACGGCCGGATTCGCTATCGAACCGGATCCAACGAGGCCGGCGCGTATGAATACCATCGATGGACGGAGCGGCCCGGATCGATGGTGCGCAACGCGCTCATGCGCGCGCTGCGGAGCTCGGGAAAGTACCAGCGGGTGTTGGAGTCAGGCAGTTCGGCCAACGGCGATTACCTATTGCGCGGCAAGCTCGAGGAATTCGACGAAGTGGATGGGGCGTCTATTCAGACGAAGATTTCACTGCATGTGGAGCTGGTGGATCGGAAGACCAACCAGAATGTCTGGGATCGCATGTTGGAGCGGGAGGAACCCGTCAATAGCAAGACTGTGGTCGAGGTAGTGCAATCGCTGGACAGAAACCTGCAACACGTGGTGAGCGAGACGGCGAGTGAGGTCGACAAGTTCCTGACGCCCCGGCGTTGAATGGCCGCACTACGCAAAGTCCTCCCGAATTCAGCCGTCATTCTGAGCTACGGCCTACTGATCCAGTGCGATTCCGCAAGGGGGACGCGGGCAATGGGTGCGCGACACAAGAGTGCACGTTTCACGGAAGGGCCGGCCAATTGAACGAATCCTTGCGTAGGAGTACTTCAAGCTCGACAGAATCGGTCAGGACGCCGTCCTCGGAAGGGTTCGATCGGGCTTTCCGCGTTCCCGGGCTCAGGCGTCTGCTCTTATCTGCGTTCATCGGCGTTCATCGGCGTTCATCGGCGTTCATCGGCGGCCATATATTCTCTGTCTTTTCTGTGTGACATGTGGTCATCCAGGCGAAGAACCCAAGCAAAAGAATATGGCCGCCGATGAACGCCGATGAACGCGGATAAGACAGGCACGGATTTGAGCCAGCCCTACCAAGACCTCAAGACCGCATCACTTCTACGTCGCGCACCCGCGGGCAATCGGGGTCCTGCGCGACTGGCTGCCGTGATGTTGCGGGCGGGGCTGCCCTGGTAACCCGGCCCCACCCAGAATCGTCCCTTGGCTTATGCCGAAGCTTTTCTTCGCGCTGATGCTGGGGGCGGCCTGCGCGGCCGCGCAGACGGTGGAGGGGAGTGTGTTCGACGCCTCGACGGGCGCCGGCGTCGGCGGCGTCCTGGTGGAGTTGCTCCGGGGAGGGACGGCGTTTTATGAAGCCACCACCGATGGCGGCGGCCGTTTCCGCTTCGACGACGTCCGGGAGGGCGATTACGCGGCCCGCTACCGGTCGCCGGATTATTGGTTGACCGCCGGCTCGTCGGACTACAAGCTGTTTCGTGTAGCCGCGGACAGCCCGGTGAAACTGGAGGCGCGGCTGATGCCGTGGTCCAAAATCTCAGGCCGAGTGGTGGATCGCCGGGGCAACCCGGTGGCCAAGGCCGAGTTGGAACTGACCGGGCCGGGAATGCTGGTCAATGGGCGCACCTACCTGCGAACGTCGTGGGGCGGCGGTGGTGGCGGCGCGTTGAGCGAGTCTCCCATGGGAATGACGTTCCGGGGGAACACGGACGCCCACGGAAAGTTCGAAGTGCAACTGATGCCCGGCACGTATGGACTCTCGGCCCTTCCGCCGCGGGACTTGAAGCCGCCCGAGCCGGAGCCGGATGGTCCCGTGCTGCTCTGGAAGCGGACTTATTATCCCAGCGCGGCCCTCCCGGAAGCAGCATCGAAGATCGTGGTGTTGCCAGGCGGCAACGTTTCGGACGTCGAACTGAAGCTGCTGGCGGTCCCCGCGCGCGCGGTTCGCGGAGTGGTGCTCAATCCCGATGGCACTCCCGCGCCGAAGGTGGCGATTGCTCTGGGCGAACCGTTTTTCGGCTCGACTACCGTGGAATCGAAGTCCGATGGCACATTCGAGTTTCCGGCGGTGGCGGAAGGCGAATGGCGCCTCTCGGCAGAAGCGCAGAAGGGCTCCGTGAAGCTGCAAGCCGCCGAATGGATTGAAATCGCCCGGCATGACCTGGAGAACGTGCAACTGCGCCTCGTCCCTCCGCTGACGCTGCGGGGGAAGGTGATCCTGGAAGTGCCCAAAGACGGGCTCATAGACATGGCGCCGCCGAAGCCGCTGCCGGGCCCGGTCAACCTATCAGTGCGCGGAGGCCACATCCACAGTGACGTCGAGCTGTTTCTGGGCGCGGTGATCGACCCGGATGCCAAGGGCGATTTCACTATCCAGGGCGCCTACCCTGGCGTGTACGGGCTCGCGTCGCTGTTACAACCGCCGCCGGCGCCCTATTACCTGGATGCGGTCCGGGTTGGCGGGGCGGACCTGGCCATGCAGGACGTAGAGATTTCGTCCGAGGTTGCGATCACGGTGGTGTACAAGACCGACGGCGGCTCGGTTCGCGGCACGGCGGAAAAATGCGCCTCGGGCGGCGCGGTACTGGTTCCGCGAGACCCGTCGATGCGGGGGCGGGGATTCTCGCGGTCCGGGGCGTGCGATTCCAGCGATCACTACGAGGTTCGGTCGGTGCGCCCCGGAGAGTATTACGCGCTGGCGTTCGCGGGGAACGGCCCGGTGTTGGCGGCGGATGAGACCCTCCTCAGGCAGGCGGTCACGGTGACGGTGCGGGCGGGGGAAGCGTCCTCGGCCGATTTGCGCGCGGTTACGCGGCCGGTGTTTTGAGGCAGAGGCGGATGTTATGTCGATCACGGGATTCGGCGCTGCCGGCAAACCGTCGCAATCCGTCATGATGGAATCAGGACTTGCCCCATGATTTGCAATCCCAAAGATCTCTCTCCAGATCGGAAGAAGGCCATTGAAAGCCTGCTGGGACGCCGAGTCCTGGAAGACGAGGCAATCAGCGTCCGCGCGATTGAGCCCTCTACCCTCTCCGATCAGCAGCGGCAAGAGCAGGCGGCGGAGTTGCGGAAGTATTTCGCCGAGGTGGACGCCCGCCGTAAGCCCGGCTCCGCGGAGGAAGCCGAGGAAATACTCACTGAAGCCATCCGAAGCACCCGGCCCGGCAATCGTCCCCACCAGTGAAGATCGTCCTTGACACCACCATTCTGGTTCGAGCCAATGAGCATACCCACTGCTGCTGAACATCGTCCAGAGCGAACATACGCTGGCGATCCCTGGCGGGAACGACTCTGCCAGAAACGTCGGGTAGCGAGCGAGCCGGCTTGGAAAGCCGGCTGCAGGATGAAATCCTGCCCCACGGTGTGAACCTCAGAGATTCGCCCGGGCGAGATAGCCGCGCAGCTTGCCGAGGTCGCGCTTCATGGCGCCGAGGACCTCTTCGCGCGGGAGCGTGAGCCTGGTCTTGCCTCCATCGGCCCCGCCTAACGGATACTCGAAGTGCAGTTGCAGCGGACCCGAGAAGCCGGAATCGGCCACCATGGCGAAGAATTGCGGGAAGCGCACCATGCCCTCGCCCAGCGACTTCCACTGCGCCTGCCAGACGCCGCGAGCGTCCTTGCCCCACGCAAAATCCTTCACCGCGATGCCGCGCAGGTGCGGGCCGGTGATGCGGAAGCTGTCGATCCAACCGCCGACGCCGCCCTCGATGGTGGCATGGCCCACATCGTAGTTGACGCCCACGGCCTTCGGGTCGAAATCCTTCAGCAGGATGTGCAGGTCCCAGATGGGGGCGCCGACCACTCCGGTGCCGGAGTGCGTGTGGTACATGGCGCAGACCTGGTAGCGCGCATTCAGCGCCGCGAGCTTCGCGATGCGCGGCTTCATCGCCTCCAGTTGCGCGGCGAAGGGCTGCGCGCCCTGGTAGGTGAGCCCGCCCCAGCGATAATTGCGGATCTCGAGCGCCGCCATGGTCTTCAGGATTTCTTCGGTGTGGGGGGTGGTGGTGTCCACGATGTCGGCGGTGATCATGGGGACGTCGAGGGCGTGTTTGCGGAGGGTGGCAACAAGCGGAGGGAGATCCTGCGCCACGCGCTCCGGTTCTACGTGCCCGCCTTTGCGCACGGTGATATCGATGCCGTCGAAGCCGATATCCGCGGCCGCCTGAGCGAGTTCTTCTCCCGCGACGAATTGCAGGTGCTTGGAGAAAATCGCGACCTTGAGCTTGGGGTTCGCTGAAACCGCCGGGCTAAAGAGCAGCGGCGCGGCCGCCAGAAGCGCGCGGCGGGAAAGCGTGGGTTTCGGTTCCATGGTAATACCATACTGTATGGAGTGAATATGAACGTCAAGCGTCGGACATTTTTGCTGGGTAGCGCCGGAGCTTTGGCCGCGCACGCCGCACCGCCATCGGACCAGGTGGTGCTGGGGGTGATCGGCAGCGGGAGCCGGGGCACGTTCGTGATGACGGTGTTCCAGAAGGACGCGGCGCTGCGCGTGGGCGCCATCTGCGACGTCTACGAGCCAAACCTGGAGCGGGCCATCTCGACCGCCTCGAAGGTGGCGGGCACGCAGCCCAAGGTCTATCGCAATTATCGCGAGCTGCTGGCGGACAAGGACGTGCAGGCGGTGCTGATCGCCACGCCCGAGCATTGGCACTACCAGATGGTGATGGACGCGCTGGCCGCGGGTAAGGACATCTACGTGGAAAAGCCGCTCTGCCAGACTCCCGAACAGGGCGCGAAACTGGTGGAGGCCGAGAAGAAAACCAAGAGCGTGATCCAGGTGGGCATGCAGCGCCGCAGCTACGACCTCTACCTGGAAGGCCGCGGCATCGTGGCTTCGGGGAAGCTGGGCAGCGTGCGCATGGTGCGCGGGTGGTGGCTGAACAACTACCTGGGCGGCGCGGCGGCCACCAAGCTGGATGGTCCGCTCGATTGGGAACAGTGGCAGGGACCGGCGCCGCACCACCCGTTCGACGCCAACCGGTTCCGGCAGTGGCGATTCTATGCGGACTACGCGGGCGGCATCCTGGCCGACCAGGGAGCGCACGTGTTCGACGGCTTCCACATGCTGATGAACGCGACCTATCCTTCGGCGGTGAACGCGTCCGGGGGCAAGCCGCACAAGGCCGGCGTGGACCAGCCGGAATCCGTGGTGGCGATCGCCGAGTATCCCGAAGACTTCATCGGAGTCTTCTCGGTGAATTATGCGGCGATGCAATATCAGAGCCGCAACGACCAGTTGAATCAGCTTGACGGGGACCTGGCCCGCATGGATATCGGGCGCGAGGATTTGAAGGTGTTTTTGAAGGGCGCCGAAGACCGGCCGGCGATGGAAAAGAAATCGGAGAAGGGTTTCGGGTACGCCACTGACTTGCACGTGAGTAATTTTCTGGAATGCGTGCGCTCGCGCCAGACGCCGACGGCGCCGATGAAGCTGGCGTTCCCGGCGGCGCTGGTGGTGCAGATGGCGAACCTGTCGTTGAAGCAGGGGCGGCGGTTGAAATGGAATGCGGGGCTGGGCAGGGTGGAGGCATGAGGGGCCGCTTTGTACGAGGTTTCATAAATACGGCAATTGACTTTCCAGGCGTCGAGCGAGCGTCGACATGAGTGTCGACGCGGCACGCTGAGAGCGTGCGCCACGGTAGGACACAAGGCTGTATTTATGGAATGGAACACTGAGCTTTCGTCTGATACTTTGAAGAGAATTGGGCCGCCGATGAACGCAGATGAACGCAGATAAACAAGGCAATGGGTCACCGGCGGCCCTCACCTACGCCGCGGCAGCGTCCGACTGCATCATGCCGAAGATGTGGCCTTCGGTATCCTTGCAGTAGGCCAGCCAGCCGATGCCTGGTACCGGCATCTTGGGCACCACGCACACGCCGCCGTGGGCGTCCACCGCCGCCAGGCTTTCGTCGATGTTGGCGACCCCCACGGTGTTCACACAGGGTTGCGCCGGGTCGCGGCGGGGCATCAGTCCTCCGTTGATGCCGGGCTCGCTCGCGGGGCCGGTGGTGATGAGCCAGTACGGCATGGGGCCATCCCATTTTTGAAACGTCCACCCGAAGACAGACTGGTAAAAAGCGATCGCGCGGTCCGGGTTCTCCGCGGGAATCTCGAAGTGTATGGGTCTCGGCATAGTCAGCTCCTGATTGTTTGGGCTGGGGACTGTCCCAGCCGTTGCGTCAAAAATCCGATGATGGCGCCGGTGACGAAGCCGGGCGCCATGAT
>Ga0116223_10004510_pt1 | contig 12041 bp, 14 predicted proteins | sample Sb_taG_3_FD_90092 | JGI IMG/M metagenome (GOLD analysis project Ga0116223, IMG submission 90092) | Peat soil microbial communities from Weissenstadt, Germany - Sb_50d_a_PC metaG | ecosystem: Environmental > Terrestrial > Soil > Wetlands > Peat | place: Germany: Weissenstadt | collected 2010-09-21 | reverse complement strand
TGGATCTTGCCGTTCCACAGGGTGCCGATCCAGTTGAAGGTCTTGATGGCCGAGGGCACCCCGATGCACATGGTGAGAACCGAGAACGCCATGGCCGAGTAGGGGTTCATGCCGCTCATGAACATGTGGTGGCCCCAAACCAGGAAGCCCAGGAAGCCGATGGAGAGAATGGCGTACACCATCGCCTTATAACCGAAGATCGGCTTGCGCGAGAACGTGGAGAGCAACTGCGAAGTCACGCCCATTCCGGGCAGGATGGCGATGTAGACTTCGGGGTGGCCGAAGAACCAGAACAGGTGCTGCCAGAGCAGGGGCGATCCGCCTTTGTGGGCGGTGATGATGGTGTCGCTGATCATCATGCCGGCGGGCAGGAAGAAGCTGGTGCCGAGGGTTCGGTCGAGCAGCAGCAGGACACCGGCGGAAAGGAGCACGGCGAAACCGAGCAGTCCCAGGATCGCGGTAACCAGCCAGGTCCAGCAGGTCAGCGGCAGGCGCATCATGGTCATGCCCTTGCAGCGCAGGTCCACGGTGGTGGCGATGAAATTGATCGCACCCATCAGCGAGGCGCCGCAGAAAATGGCGATGCTGAGGATCCACAGGTTCTGCCCCATACCTTCTCCGGGACCGGTGAGGGGGCCGGCGCCGCTCAACGGCGGGTAGGCGGTCCAGCCGGAAAGCGGCGCGCCTCCCTGCACGAAGAACGCGGCCACCATTACCACCAGCGCCAGAAAGGTGGTCCAGAACGACATCATGTTGAGGACCGGGAACGCCATGTCTTCCGCGCCGATCTGGATGGGCAGAATATAGTTGCCGAAACCGCTCTGTGGCACGGTGGTGAGCACGAAGAACACCATGATGGTGCCGTGCATGGTCATGAGGGAAAGATACAGCTCGGGGGTCATCACGCCACCGGCCGCGGCTTTGGGCCACAGGGTGGCGAACCAACTGACCGCGACGTTGGGGTTGACCATGTGGAAACGCATCAACAGCGACAGGAACATCCCGATGAAGACAGAGAACAGCCCCAGGAAATAATACTGGATGCCGATCACTTTGTGATCCACGCTGAAGACGTACTTGCGGAGCCAGCCTTGCGGCGCGTGATGCGCGTGGGCTACGGGAGCGGACATAGATTTCTCCAGGTACGACAGGCCTCCGGGCCTGTCTGGTTCTTGTGAAAACTCATTTCTGGGCCTGTTGCTGCTGCATCCACTGTTGGAAATCGGCCTCGCTCATGACCTGCATGGTGGTGCGCATCTGAAAATGGCCGAGGCCGCACAGCTCGGAGCAAGGGACTTCGTAGATGCCAATCGTGTCGGCCTGAAAATGCAGCGGGATTTCCATGCCGGGCACGATGTCCTGTTTCATGCGCAGCTCGCGGACGAAGAAATTGTGGATGACGTCGCGGGAGTGCATGATCAAGCGGATGGGCTTGCCGACGGGAACCTTGAGCGAGGCGCTGACGATATCGTCCTTGCCGGCGGGGTCCTTGTCATCGAGGCCCAGGGGGTTGCCGGCGGAGTCGTTGACCAGCTTGAGGTCGGTATGGCCGAACTTGCCGTCCGGACCGGGATAGCGGAAGCTCCAGGCGAACTGCTTGGCGGTGACTTCGATGGGAATGGCATCGGGCGGAGCTTCATCGAAGTGCACGCCGGCCCAGATCTTGGTTCCCATGATCACCAGGCCGATGAACAGCAGCGCGGTGGCGCTGGTCCACAGGGTTTCGAGCGTGTTGTTGCCGTGCGAATACCCGGCGCGGCCGCCATCGTTGCGGAACTTGACGATCACCCAGCCCAGCGCGAACTGCGCCAGGATGAAGATAATGCCGACCACCACCAGGGTGCGCATGAACTGCGCGTCATAAGCCATGCCGTGCGCCGAAATCGGCGGCGGAAACCACCACGTTTTGGCCACGAAGAAATACGAAATAACTACCGTCAGGACCCAGATTACGGGAGCAAGCAGCATCCCAGCACTCCTCTACGAGGTTCAATTTCTGTGATCAAAATGCAAAGGTGAAAACGACACTATCACAGTCCAAGAAGGAGGTGCAACTCGTATTCCGGGGCGTGCATCTGCGGGGTTCGGTCCCCTGCCGCATCCTGAAGCGGGCGCAGGTGGTTACTGTACCGAGACGGTCACACCGCTTGGGCTGCGGTTGACGCCGACTGAAACCGATATCGGAAGGTTGCCGGACGGAACATTCGCAGGAATCTGGACGTTAAGCTGCATCACGCCCGAGACCAAGCCCGGCGCTTCTCCGTAGAAGGCGATGGACGCCGGCTGGCCGTTGATCAGCACCGCCACAGGCAGCAGCGGTTGCGGTGTGAGCGGCGGCGTGGGCGACACGGTGGTGACCTCCCCAGTCACGCCGCTAGGAGCCGTCTGCCCCTCGCCAGTCAAGTACAGGACCACATAGCTGCCCTTCGCAGCCGGGTTGCTGGGCGAATTGTAGCTATTGTCCTGATTCAAGGCCGCCACCGGGCCGTTCCCCGATCCGTTGAAGGTGAACAGCGCCGGGGCCGTAGTGCTGGATACCAACGGGAAAGCGTTTGAAGTCTGGCCCAAATAGCCGACCTGGACATATGGGCTGAAGAGCCCTTGGATTTCGTAAGGCACCACGGCGTTGATCTGGGTGCTGCTGACGTAGATCAGTGGAGCAGGCGTGCCGCTGAACAACACTTGGACCCCAGCGAGCGTGGTCGCCACCTTTCCAGTCTGGTCGAGCGTTAAGCCCGCCGCAGCGGTCGGCCCGAGGGCGGTGCCGCCAATCGTGACGATTTCGCCGGGTGAAAATGGACCGCCGACGTAGCTCGCTGCATTAACGACGGCAGCGATGTTCATTGACACGTCAGTAACCTGAATCAGAACTGCAGACGAATTGGGATTTTGCGGCGTTGTTTGAAAGGCATTGGCGGAAATCAAGTTGCCGAGGGAGCAGGGCGATTCACACGGGCCGGCAAGCCAGAGCGAATGCGGCGGAGCGAGGACCGTGCCCGATGGAGCGAAGCCGAGGAAGGAAGTCGTGAATGAGGACGCGAGGGCGAGTGTCGGAACGCTCAATTCGGCGACTTCGATTCCTTCCGTTGCGCCAACGCCGGGCGTATCAAAGGTCACATACACGATTTCAGGCTGATTCCCGATTTTAGAAGGCGTGAGTAGGGGAGATACGTGAACGCGTCCAGCACAGACGAACCCGGAGTCAGCTTAGTAACGAATCCAGGTGAAGCTGTGGTCAGATACGCTCCCGGAGTCGCCTGGAACGTGGTAGCGTTACTGTTACCGGACAAATAGAGCGAACCATCTGAATTAACAGCCAGCCCCTCGATAGAGGTTCCGGAATAGCGGGGGCCAAAATATGTCCCATATAGCACCTGCGACCCAGAAGAGTTCAACTGCAGAACAAAGCCATTGTTTAGTGCGCCCGGACCAATGCTATTTGTAAGATCTGCGTTGGACTGCTGGCGCTGAAAGGCATTCGCTGTGGTTGGAATGCTCACACCTCCAGTGGCTATCGTTCCCGCCACCCAAGGATTCCCTCCCTGATCCATTGCCAGAGACGTCGTCGATGTCTCGGAGGCGTTGAACCCTCCTCCACCCAGAAAACTACTCAAAAGGATGCTGTTGCCGTTCGAGTTCAAATCTATCAAGTACAACCCAATAGCGCCGCTAATACCAATGTAGACGCCTCCCGCCCGATCCACTGTCAGTGCAGTGGCCGTCATGCCTTGTAGTAAACCGAGTGAGTAGATCAAGGTCCGGCCGTCCGAACTGACCTTAGCGACAAAGGAGCTTGTGGCCGCACCGGTGGGAGCTATTGAGCACCCCTGCTGCAACGGCTTTGCCGCCGTGCAAGAGATTGCGGCTCTAGCGGGAAAGTTTGAGGATTGCGTTGTCCCGCTGATATAGACGTTGCCGGATAGATCCACCGCTAAAGCAGTGGGGGTGTCGTCACCGTCGCCGCCCAGAAAAGTTGCCCAAAGCAGAGTCCGCCCGGAAGGATCAAACTTCGCGATGAAAACGTCCCTGTTATCGGGGAATCCGGCAGCTTTTGTGGGCTGGAACGCCTGTGCAGTTCCGGGCAACGTCTGAGACGTGGTGTAGCCCGCCATGATGACGTTACCTGAGGGGTCTATCGCAACGGCAACAGCGGCGTTCGTGTCACCAGTACCACCGAAGTACGTGCCATAGGTGATTGTCGGCCTGCTGGCGGACGCCAGGATCGTCCACAACCCAAACACCGCGGGCACGAGGCCAGCTTTGATCATTTTTGCCTTGAACCTCCCTGGCTGATTGAGCAGCTATTACGCTAATCCATTGCGGCTACGGGCGCAAGCCATCCCCTATTCCGCCCATTTTCCATCACTTCGTGCGATGAATGGTGGCTCGTAGCTATTCCAGCGTCGGCATGTTGTGGGATCAAGAATGTCGGCCAGGCTACCGTACACCTTCTCACGTGTTTAGAATCTTTCATCCAGCCGCCTGCACATTGCCAAGAAACAGTGGTCAAGGTTGGCACTCGAAGCGGCTGGACTATCAACAAGAAACTCGAAAGAGGCTAGCGGCGCGATACTGGTTGCATTGCACGCCACATTCCGCTGGACTCACCGACCGCGCGAAGCTGACCAATTCTCACTGCCGACACTTCTTTCAGAATCCGCATAGCCAATTGTTCGATAGCGTCAAGATCCTATGCATTGTTACGCAGTCCGTCAGCGGGAAGCGCGGCCAACCGGAGAGCAATTTCGGCAGCCTGTTTCGCCAGTTGATCCATTGGCGTTTCGGGTCCTCAACCCATCGTACCGACCGTGCTTCCAGAGGCGAATACTCTCTTTCGTTGGCAGCACGGCGTTCGGGAGTGAAAGCTGCGATGCTTTTCGCCGGGTTCCAACGATCCGGCGAGCGACCCGTTTTGACTGGAGCCGTCCGGAAGGAATCCGAAGCTGCGATGGTCCAGGCGGGCAGCAGGGCGAAGGATCGTCTCCCGCACCGGAAGACCGGGCTGATCGGCATCCTGGAGAACTGCGAAAAGCTGCCCAAGAGTGCGCTGGCGGAGTGGGAAGCGGCGAAGGTCATCGAGGATGCGATGCGCCGATCGGGCGGAATCGAGCTAAGCTGTTTTGCGGCTTCGTCGTGAATGTGGACAGTCCAGGTTATGGCGCAGTTCGGCCAGGGTCACGTATTTCCCTTGGCCCATCTCCCGCTCGGCCCTCCTCACCCGTGCGCTCTCCTCTTTGGAGAGCACGTCGTCGGGGTCAACCACCTTCTTGGGCTTGATAAGCACGCCATCCGGTTTCCGCGCGAAAGCGACAAAATCCCCCTCTCGGAGATCGAGGTCTTCGTAAAGATGCCGAGGGATGACCACTTGGCGGCGCCGCCCGACCCGCCCAATGGGTTCTCGTACCGATGGTGAAGATTTGGTTCCCATGGTTTCAGATTATCCGACTGGCAGAGATTGTCAAGTTGCCGGCGTCCCCAACCGAATCAGACGCGTGCGGAGTTCGGTTTCCCCCCATCGCGCTAGAATACAGATGAGTCGTATGCTAAGCCTGATACCGTTTCTGGAAGAGCTGGAGCAAAGCAACCAGATGGTGGTTCTCCCGGCACCGGAGGTGGAGCGTCTGGTTGGACGCTTTGGCCCCCGGGTGCGAAGTATGGGCGTCTGGAACAAAACCTCGGACGGCTCGGTCGAGATTCCGATATCGAACATCGCGGAAGCGGTGAAAACGCTTGTGCTCAGCGAATTTTCCGCCGCGGGCCGGCTCATCGAGGCGCTTTCCGGCCTGCAAGAAAAGCAATTCGAACACAAGGTCGAACGGTACCAGGCATCGACCGACACCAGAGAAGTCGAACGGCTGCGCAACGAGATTTCCCGCGAGTTGTTCGGACAGTAGATGCCTGCCATTGACCTCAGGTTCAGGGCCTTGTTGGCTTGGATCAATGCCGATCCGCGAGTGCCGGAGGGCGCGTGGTGTAAGGACTTCGGATCATTCAAGCTGGTCGAGGAAGGGAAATATCCCAAAACATTCCTGAGCCAAGAACAGCCTTGTTACGGAGCAAAGATCTGAACCTCCGGCTCAGGCCGCGGACGGAATCAACACCCGCCAGATGCCGTAGGCGGCGAATGCCGCAAGGCCGGACGCCCACAAGCGGCCGCGGGCGGGACACTTCCAGAACAGGCTGAAGAGCATCGCGAATCCCAGGGGGCTCAGGGCATTGAAATGAAGGGCCTCGCTCCAGTGGCCCTTGGCCAGCGCGAACAGGGCCCGGGTGAGGCCGCAGAAGGGGCATTCGCGGCCCGTGAGCCAGAGGAAGCCGCAGACGCGGAATCGCGGCTCGGCCGCGGGCGAGAAATACCAGAGAACGCCCAGCAGGAAAAGCGCGGCGGCGGCTCGTTTCAAAGCGCGTCTACCGTTCGCTGTTCGAAGCCGACCAGTTGTTTGTACGCCACGGTAATCGCCGCGAGCCCCACCGGCATGGCGATGAAGATCCCCACTACGCAGCACAGCAATCCGAGCATGCCGATCAGCGCCATGAGTACTACGAACATGGTGAAGCCGAAGTAGTCGTTCTTCACTACCGCGTGGCTGGCCTGCATCGCCGGCCAGAAATCCATCCGCTTATCCACGATGAACAGGTAGGTGAACTTGTACATGGCGGCGATGACCAGGCCCGGAATCACGCAAAACAGCGTGCCACCGAACACGAAGAGCGAGATCACCAGGGAGGCGACCAGCGTGGGAACGAAGAAGTTGAAACCCTTGAACAGGTCGGCGAACTCGGCGGGGCGGCCCATCATGCGTTTCATGCAGAAGATGTGGAAGCCGGCCAGCAGCGGACCTTGAATGATGAGCGGCACCATGGAGCTCAGGACGGACAGCACCAGGGCCAGCAGCATGTAGGTGCCGATATCCGCCTTTACCATTTGCCAGCCTTCGCCGATCCACCGGCCGGGTTCGGCTTTTATGCCGACCGGAGGCGTCCATGCGACGGGGGTGGGAGTGCTTAAGGGTCCCGGAGCGGCCGCAAGCGGCTGCCCGCAGTTGGGGCAGAATTGCAAATCGTTGGGGACCTGGTTACCGCAACTGTGACAGAACATGCGTGGAATGATACCACGTGGTGAGCGCGGGCTGGATCGGGCTAGCTTACCGCGGGTGCTTATTAGATGTTGGGGATTTCGGTACCCGCCGACCGCTCCCTCACGGTCGCGGCTCTGTAACGATCTGCGAACACGCGGCATTGCAAACGGAGCCGCGACCGTCAGGGAGCGGGTTTCCGGGACTGAGCTGCAATATCCCCAAAACGGTTAAGCACTTGGCTTACCGCCCCGTCTACGGACATCCTCACTTCAGCCCGTGCAAATACGTATAGCTGGCCTTCAGCTCGTCCATATTCAGCTCGACGAAGAAGTTCCGTATGCCCCCTGTCCTGGCGGCGGCAAACAGGTCCTTCCAGTCGACTACGCCCGATCCTACCGCCACCGTCTTGTTCTCCGTGGGCGACCAGTCCTGCAGGTGCAGCGACAGGAATCGCCCCGGATATTTTCGAAGAAACTTAGCGGCTTCGAAGCCCAGGCTGATCACCGCGACCTGAAACTGCATCTTCACCAGTTTCGGATCGAGCTTGCTCATGAGCTGGTCGTAAACCAGCACGCCGTCGATTTCCTTGAACTCAAAATTGTGATTGTGGAAACCGGTCTGGATGCCCGCCTTCTGCGTTTGCTCGCCGATCTGGTTCAACTCGTCGGCGGCCTTCATCCAGTCGGCCATGGCCGCCTCCGGCCGAACACCGAAGGTCGAACACACCATCTGCCGCAGCCCCAGTTCCTTGGCGAAGGCCATCCGGTCGTCCAGGTTCTCCTTCAGTTCCCGGAACTGGAAGTGGCAGCTCTCGCACGTCAGGCCCGCGGCTTGTATTTTCCGCCGCATCTCGGCGGCCTTCATCCCCACCAGCGGTCCGAAGCCGCTCGAAGCGTAGCTGGGCGGCGAGCACATCTCGATGGCCCGGTATCCCAAGCCCGCAAGCTGGCGGAGCGTGCCTTCGAAGTCTTTGCCCAGCGCGTCCCGCACGGGAAAAACCTGGCACCCGATGGGCATTCCAAGCGGATCGGCGCGGAGGGTAAGCGCCATAGCGCCGGCGCCCAGAAAAGATCTTCGTGAAAGCGTCATAGGGATTCGGGCTCCCAACCTTTGCGGTACTCGCGGGAGAGGTACCGGTTGGCGTCCGGAAGGTTCGTGATCTTCATGCCTTCCGCATCGTATTGCAGCTTGCGGCCGGTCCGCAGGGCGACGGCGTACAGGTTCACCGCCTCGGTAATGGGCTACGCATTCAGGAAGTTTCCAGGCGACTGCGTGCCGCCCTTCGAGGCCTCGATCCATTGGCGCAGACCGGCCGAAATGCGAGGCTGGTCGCCCGCCTGCCGCCGCTGCGGAGGTTCCGGCGCGGCTATGCCGCTCATGCGCTTTTCGGGAATCAGCCGCGGGCCGTCCACGTGGAAGCCGGCCAGGATCTTGCCCTTGTCCCCGACGAACATCATACCTTCGGGCGTGAACTCTTTGTGGTCTTCGTCCAGTTCCTCGGGCGTGGGAGGCCGCAGGCCGCCCTCATACCAGATCAGGTCTATCGCGGGCCGCTGCCCTCGCGCCGGATACTTGAAGCGGACCACTCTCGCCGTGGGGAATGAGAAATCGTTCTTGATGGTGGTGGAGACGCCCTCGGTGACGATGCAGTTGTGGCTGAGCATCGGCTCGACGCTCGAGGGGCCGGACAGCTCCAAGGCGTTAAAGACGGTCCACAGGCTGTAATGGCCCATGTCCGCCATGGAGCCGCCGCCGAAGTCATACCATCCGCGAAACACCATGTGGGTGTAGTTCGGATGATAGGGACGGCTGGCCTCGGGCCCCAGCCACAGGTCCCAGTCAAAGCCCTTGGGGACCGGAGGCGTATTGGTGGGAAGCGTCGCATACTGCGGCCACACCGGGCGGTTGGTCCAGTTGTGAACCTCGCGCAGCGTGCCGATAGCGCCGCTCCCGATCCAGGCCATCACCGGCTCCATCGACCCGTTGGCGTCCCACGGCACGAAGTGCGTGGCCACACCCTTGGCGCGGGCGGTGTCGATCACCTGGCGGGCTTCCTTCAACCGGTTGGCGATGGGCTTGTGCACGATGACGTGCTTGCCCCGCTTCATGGCCGCCATGGCGATCACCCCGTGCAGATGGTCCGGCGTCATGATTTTGACGGCGTTCAAATCCTTTTCTTTTTCGAGCAACTCCCGATAGTCGGCGTACGCCGAGCAACCCTGGAAGTTGTCGGAGGAGCGCTGGCCGGCATAATAGCTCTCGACAATGTCCTTGGCCGCGTCCCGGCCTCCCGGAATCACGCCATCGGCGCCGGCCCACCACCCCGGCTTGGCGAGGGTGCGGCGAATCGAAGTGAGAATGCCGTTGCTCGACCAGTCCCGATACCCGGCAGCGTCCTTATTGGGGTCGCACACCGAAACAATCTGGATCTCCGGTGTGGCAAGCAGGGGCAGCATCTCTCGCAGGCCCTCCGTGCCCACACCGATATAGGCCAGGGTGATTTTATCGCTGGGAGCGACGTAGGCGGGCCCTCCCAACACATGGCGTGGAACGATGGTGAACGCAGCAACGCCGGCTGCCGTTCCCAGAAACTTGCGGCGGTTCTGATCGGATGTCATCTGCCTCTCCTAAAAGCGACGGATAGCGGCCCAAAGGGGCTGATTGTCATGATACTCCCGCGCGCGGCCGCGAGCCAGTTCCCCGGCCGCCCGGTGTGCTCGAATGCTCCAGGTTGTCAGGCGCCGCGCACCAATTTCCTGGTTCGTTTGGCGCGCCGGCCGACCGCTTTTTCCCCGCCGCCCTAAGCTTTTCCCGCAGGTCCGCCGATGTTGGTGTGTAGGGAATGTTCGAGCACATGCAAAAGCGAGCCCCCGGGAACTCGCGCCAGGATTGGAAACCGCTGATCGTGTGTCCCAACGCTCCTATGGGGCTCCAGATCCGCTCGGCCCTGAGCGATCAAGGGTTTGCGGACGTTTGCTTCGTATCGCAGTATCCCCGGGCGGGCGAGATTGGCGCCATGGTGGTGCGGGATGGCTGCAATCTCTGCTTCCTGGATGTGGCGACGAATCCGGAACACGCGCTTCTGCTGGTCTCCGAAGCGGCGGCCAGGGTCCCGGTGGTGGCGCTGAATCCGCGCAACGACGCCGACGTCATCCTGCGGTGTCTGCGGCAGGGCGCCTGTGAATTCGTGGCGGATGCCACCCCCGAACAAGTCAGCGGCTTGCTGGAGCGCCTGGCGCGCCTGCACGCGCCGTTGACGTCCGCAAAAGCGGCCAAGGTCTACTGCGTGTTGCCCGGGAAGCCGGGTTGTGGAGCGAGCACCGTGGCCGCGTACCTGGCCGTGGAGATGAAGCGGAGCGGCGCCTCCAAGGTTTTGCTGGTGGATGCCGACTTCGTCACCTCGAGCATTGCCTTTTTCTTCAAGCTGAAGTCGGATTTCCATTTGGGAGACGCGGTGCGCGACTGGAGCCGCATGGACGACGACCTGTGGGCGCGTCTGACGGTGCCCTATCAGGGCGTGGATGTCCTGCTGGCGCCACAGAACCCGATTACCATAGTGGAGATCGACCGGCAGGCGGCCGCAGAATTGTTGGCCTTCTGGCGGCGCCATTACGATGCCATCGTCCTCGACCTCGCCGGGGCCAATACCGCGGGATTTGAATTCGCGGCCCACTCCGATGAGGTCCTCCTAGTCACCACTAACGAACTGGCGGCCCTTCACGCGACCAAGCGTGCCATGGAATGCCTGGAGAAGATCTCCGTCGACAAAGCCCGCCTGAAGCTGCTGGTGACCCGCTACACACCCTCCACCGGTCTCAAGCGCGAAGATGTGAAATCGGCGCTCAAGCTGGAGCCTTGGGCGTTGTTGAGCAACGATTACGAAGGCGTGCAGGCCGCCCTTCTGGAAGGGAAACCCGTGGCCCCCGGGTCGTACTTCGGGCGCAGCATTCACGCGCTTTCCGAGCGCCTGCTGGGCAAGGAGGAAGCCCCCAAGAAGCGGTCGCCGTTTTTCGGACTCCTACCCGCGAGGGGCTGATTAACCCGAGACTAATAGCTGACACCTAATCGCTAGCCGCTCATTTCAGACAAATCACTCCCGAATATAAGAGTTTCTGCGGATATCCCGCGAGAGCCGTAGCTGTTAATGTCTAAGTTGCCAAGATGATTCTACATTGAGTCGAGGAAAGATCAAAATGAATGCCTACTTAAGAAACTTTTGCAAAGATACCCAGGGGCAGGACCTCGTCGAGTATGCCTTGATGGCGGGAATGGTAGCGGTAGCCGCAGTAGCTGCAATGCCCGCGCTCAGCGCAACTGTCAGTAATGTGTTCACGAAGATTGGCTCCATCATTACGTCGGCGGTGACGTAGCGCGAACGCATTCCGCAAAATTTCATCCGGCCGCACCGGATGTATGACTCGCGAGTGACCAATCAGCCGGCACTCGCCGACCAAAACCAAGCCGCACCGGCTGAGGCCGGACCGAGCGGATAAGAAGAGGAGTGATTCTGATGATCAAACGGATTCTGAAAGCCAGATTCTGGCAGGATTGCCAGGGGCAGGACCTCGTCGAGTATGCTCTGATGGCGGGAATGGTAGCGGTAGCCGCAGTCGCGGCAATGCCGGCATTGAGCACGACCGTCAACAACGTTTTCACGAAGATCGGGTCTATCATCACCGCCAACGTCCATTGACCGGTGGATCGACAGGGCCATCCGCCGAGATGGCCCTACGCCAAATCGATGTGCACCCCCGGCACGCGCCAAGCGGCACGCGCCAAGCCCGCAGTCCGACTTCCGATTGACTGACTCCTAACTCCAGCCCCTCGCCTCTAACCTCTAACCCCTAACCCTCAATACTGTTCACTTAACTTCGTGGCGCAGGCTGTCGAGCCTGCTGAGCCGAGATTCATCTCGGCTTTTCTTGCCGCGCTCGACCAGAGATAGTCTTCCGCGTTGGCCAC
>Ga0116223_10004509_pt1 | contig 12041 bp, 10 predicted proteins | sample Sb_taG_3_FD_90092 | JGI IMG/M metagenome (GOLD analysis project Ga0116223, IMG submission 90092) | Peat soil microbial communities from Weissenstadt, Germany - Sb_50d_a_PC metaG | ecosystem: Environmental > Terrestrial > Soil > Wetlands > Peat | place: Germany: Weissenstadt | collected 2010-09-21 | reverse complement strand
TGTTCACAACCGCAAACGCCCGCGCCAAAATGGGCCGCGCCTACCCCGAACCGATCGGCGCCAAATCGCCCTCGGCCAAAGAGTCATAACCATTGTGCAGAGGTACTAGTTGCGAGAAACCAAGCCGATTCGGCATCAGGACGAGCCATAATCGGGTATGCGGGCCATCCAACGGCTCAGAATACTCCAAAGTTCATCGATTTCGAGCAGAATCTGTCACGTTTTCTATTCTTTGCATTGCATCATTTTTTCGCAAGATCGGGGCGCGGAGGCCGCCTGGGCATGGTTGCAAGTCGGCCGTGTCGCTGCTAGCTCAGGATCTATCCCGATGCCGCGGCTGAGTTTGCTGCGGATCTGACGCGATAATGCCGGTTTAGCTCAGTTGGTAGAGCAACTGATTTGTAATCAGTAGGTCGCGGGTTCGACTCCTGCAACCGGCACCAATAAAATCAATAATTTATGTTTGCCGTCGATACGGCCCTCCAATCGATTCAATCGACGTACTCGAGAAGGGTCTCTGATCATGAAAATATGCGTCATCGGCGCGGGCGCAATTGGCGGCCTGTTGGCGGCCAAACTCGCCCACGCGGGCGAGGATGTCAGCGTCGTTGCCCGGGGCGCCCATCTCGCGAGCATTGTTTCGGACGGACTAACGCTGCTGGAGGACGGCGATAAGATCGTCGCGCGCGTCAATGCGTCGGAACGCATCGCGGAGGTCGGCCAACAGGATCTGATCATTCTCGGCATGAAGGCGCATCAGGTCGCCGCTGTCGTGCACGACATTCCCGCGATCATGGGACCGCAAACCGCCGTGCTGACCGCCCAGAATGGAATTCCTTGGTGGTATTTCTTCAAGCACGCAGGACCATATGAAGGCGTCCGCTTGGAGAGCGTCGATCCTGGCGGGGTCATTGCCGACAATCTGCCAATCGACCGCGTCGTCGCCAGCATCGTCTATCCGGCGGCGGAAATCGAACGTCCCGGTGTGATACGACACATCGAAGGCAATCGCTTCTCGCTCGGCGAGATCGACGGATCGAAGAGCGAGAGAATCTCAGAGATTTCGGAGACCTTCGGCCGGGCCGGGTTCAAGGCGCCGGTGGTCAGCGACATACGCGCCGAAATATGGACGAAGCTTTGGGGCAACTCGAGCTTCAATCCGATCAGTGCATTGACCCACGCGACATTGGAAGATATCTGCAAATTCGGCCTTACGCGCGCTCTTGCGGCAGATATCATGCGAGAAGTTCAGGCGGTTGGCGAGGCGCTCGGCGTTCGTTTCCGAATTTCTCTGGAGAGACGCATCGCCGGCACCGAAGCCGTCGGCGCTCACAAAACGTCGATGCTTCAGGATATCGAATCCGGGCGAGCGATCGAGGCGGACGCCCTGCTTGGGTCGGTGATCGAACTCGGTCGCATCGTGGGTATCGCGACCCCGCACTTGGACACGATATACGCGGTCGTGAGACTTCTCGGTGAGACGCTTGCCAAGCAAAGAGCCCGCCTCATAGCGTCGCCGGCGCGCGCGGCGAAGGAATGAGTCGCTGTTGGGATTTGGGAATGACATCGACCCGCACTCTCGATCGACTGCTGGCTTTTGGACGCGGCGACGCGCCCGCGATCACGGCTCCCGGCGCAGAGGCCTTGACCTACGACGGCTTTAGAAAGCTCGTCGCCGAGACGATCGCCTCGTTGAATGATTTCGGAATCGGCCGCAATGACCGCGTCGCCATCGTGTTGCCGAACGGCCCGAAGATGGCGACCGCGTTTGTCACGATCGCTTGCGGCGCGACCGCGGCGCCGCTCAATCCCGCCTATCGCGCCGATGAGTTCGAATTCTATATGAGCGATCTGGGGGCGAGGGCGCTCGTCGTTGGGGCGGGGAGCGCGTCGCCGGCGATCGACGTCGCCAAAAAGCTCGGGATTCTCGTGCTGACGCTCACACCCGGCCGCGTCGCCGGCGCCTTCTCCCTCTCGGGCGGGGAGAGAGGGACGGCCGCGCGGCCGGGGCTCGCAGCGCCCGAGGATGTCGCGCTCATCCTCCACACCTCGGGAACGACCTCGCGGCCGAAGATCGTGCCGCTCACCCAGAGCAATGTCGTCGCCTCCGCCGACAATATCGCGAGAACTGTGGAGTTCTCGGAGGCGGATTGCGGGCTGAACATCATGCCCTTGTTTCATATCCACGGATTGATCGCAGGCCTCCTGGCGCCGCTCTCGCGCGGCGGCCGCGTCTTCTGCACGCCGGGCTTCAACGCCTTGAAGTTCTTCGCCTGGATGGATGAGTCGAAGCCGACCTGGTACACGGCGGTTCCGACCATGCATCAGGCGATCCTGATGCGCGCCGGCCATAACAAGCACGTCATCGCGCGTCACCCGCTGCGTTTCATCCGCTCATCCTCGGCGTCGCTGCCGCCGCAATTGATCGCTGAACTCGAAGCGACATTCCACGCGCCGGTCATCGAGGCTTACGGCATGACCGAAGCCGCGCATCAAATGGCGTCGAACCCTCTTCGCGGCGTCAGGAAGCCCGCCGCCGTCGGTCTGGCGGCCGGCCCAGAAGTCGCGATCATGGACGAGGATGGCCGATTGCTCGGCGCGGGAGAGGTCGGCGAAATCGTCATTCGCGGCGACAACGTCACCGCCGGCTACGAGAACAACCCGGCAGCCAACGCCGCGGCTTTCGTCAATGGCTGGTTCCGCACCGGGGATCAGGGCGTGAAAGACGCCGAGGGATATATAAGTCTCACCGGCCGTCTCAAGGAGATCATCATTCGCGGCGGCGAAAAAATCTCGCCGCGCGAGATAGACGAAGCCTTGATGGACCATCCGGCCGTGCTCCAGGTCGTGACCTTCGCGATGCCGCACGGCAAGCTCGGCGAGGATGTCGCGGCGGCGGTCGTGTTGCGAGACGGCGCGAGCGCGAGTGAAGCGGAACTTCGTGCGTTTCTTTCCGAACGATTGGCGGCTTTCAAGACGCCGCGAAAGATCATATTCTTGGCGGAGATCCCCAAGGGCGCCACCGGCAAGCTGCAGCGCATCGGTCTGGCGCAAAAGCTGGGCCTCGCCTGAAGCGAAACATCGCGATTGCCCAGCCGTTCTGAGCGTTAATATGTCGATAGGCGAGGCCAATTGGATTATGATCCAGCCATGCGCGAAAACGAAGTCCTGCTGGTTGTCGACATTCAGAACGACTTCTGCGCGGGCGGCGCGCTGGAAGTGCCGCGCGCCGATGAGATCATCCCGATCGTCAATCGCCTGGCGAGGCAATTCGCGCACGTCATCCTCACGCAGGATTGGCACCCGCGCGACCACCAATCCTTCGCCTCCGCGCATCCCGGCCGGCGGCCCTATGAAACGATCGAACTCGATTACGGACAGCAGATCCTATGGCCGGACCATTGCGTGCAAGCTACGCGCGGTGCCGAATTCCACCAGGGCCTCGACATTCCTCATTGCGAATTGATCCTTCGCAAGGGGTTTCGGCGCGACATCGACTCCTACTCGGCTTTTTACGAAAACGACCGCCGGACGCCGACCGGGCTTTGCGGCTATTTGCGCGAGCGCGGTCTTTCGCACGTGTTCCTGGCAGGGCTCGCCTTCGATTTCTGCGTGCGCTATTCCGCCGAGGATGCTGAGCGCGAAGCATTTCGCGTCACCGTCATTGAAGACGCCTGCCGCGGGATCGACGTCAACGGCTCCGTCGATGAGGCGCACATGAGTCTCGCCAGATTTGGCGTTGAAATCGTGAGGGGATAGCGGCGGCTGGAGTCCCAGGTGCGGCGATGCGCTGTTCCCTCCCCCCTTGCGGGGGAGGGTTAGGGAGGGGGGTGTAGCATCGGCATCTGCGCGGCCCTAGGCACACCAACCCCTCCCCGCAAGGGGGGAGGGGAGCTTGTGCCACTCCCCGCAAGCGGGAGAAGGGTCGCGCGCTCCTATTCCCATTTCCCTTCGAACAGCGGCTTCACGGGATGCTGCGATTTCGTCATGCGCAGGTCGCGGATGATCTCGGCGCGCTCATTATCCTCTTCTTCGGCGGGAAGCTCGACGCCATAGGCGCTTTCGGGGTTCAGCCGCGCGCCCACCAAGATGAACTCCGCGCCCGGATAATCGAGCATCCGGACGTCCTCGCGTTCGAAGCGGCGGTCGCGAAATTCGGCCATGAGCTCTTCGGGGAATTCCGCTTTTCGGTCCTCGGGCAGGCCGACGCCCGGCGGCGTGCTCGCTTCAGGGTTCTTGATCGATAGCGCGAAGCTCGCTTCCGGCGCAATCTTGAAGGCGCGCTGCACGTCGGACGGGTGCTCCGGCAGCTCCAGCGCGTAAGAGAGATGCATCTGGCCGGCCTCGAGCGTGATGGCGTAAACGCCCTCGCCCGCCCGGCGTACCGCAGGCTCATGGCGTTCACCCCGCGTCTTCGTCTCATATTCGGACGCACGCAGGCTGCGCTCCAAGGCCTCGGCCGAATCCTCGACGCGATCAACAAAGCCCCAGAATCGCTCATGCTCACCGACATCCGGCAAGCGCTTCCGGCCGATCACGAGCAATCGGAATTTCGTTTCGCCTTCCGGCCTCAGCACCATGAAGAAGCGCTGAACATCGACGAGACCCTTCGGCTCTTCCTCCTCCACGGCCGGCCTGTAGAGAAAGAAGATGTCGCCGCGTTCCAAGACCTCAGGCTGTCTTCTTGTCGTCATCTGCTTCTCTCCATTCTCTCAGTTCGGGCACCGTCGGCTTGAAGCGAGTTCCGGCGAGTCGGCGTCAAGAAAACCCCATGCGGCGGTCGCACTCGGCCGCGAGTTCTTGAAGCGCGTTCGACACTTCGACCGGATAGGCGAAGGGTTCGAGCTTGCGCAAGGCTTCCGGCAAATGCGCGAGCTGGTCTCGCGCATGCGCGCGGATCTCGTCAAGCGATGGCTTCGGTGCGCAGCGCCCACCCGCGCGCACGACAGGCTTCAGCAAGGCTTCGCCTGCACGCCGCTCGTCGATCAACGATAGAACATCTTTTGAAAACGTGCCTTTGCCGTCGCGCGCGCGCCAGACCTGCTTGCGTCCCGGATAGGTGGCCTTGCCTTCGGAGCGCTTGCGCCTTGGGATTCCCGCATATTCCTGGAGCTTGTAGGCACAATCGAGCGCCGGCGCATCGGATGATACATCGAGGCTCGTTCCAATTCCGTAGCCGTCGATCGGAGCAGCGGCGCGCGTGAATCGAGCGAGATCGTCTTCATCGAGTCCGCCGCTGGCGAATATGGTGACGTCGCCAAGTCCGCCGGCGTCGAGAATGACGCGCACGCTTCTCGCGTGGGCGGCGAGATCGCCGCTGTCGATACGCACCCCGTTCACTTTGATGCCGCGCCGCGCGAGCTTTTCTGCAAGAGCAACGACCTTCTTGGCGGCGCGTTCCGTATCGTAGGTGTCGATGAGAAGAACGAGGCCTTCCGGACGCGCCAAAGCGAAGCGCTCGAACGCGGCAGATTCGTCCGCATGCGCCTCGATGAACGAATGCGCCATGGTGCCGAAGATCGGAATGCCGAATTGCGGCTCGGCCAGCACCGTGGCCGTTCCGGAAAAGCCAGCGATGTAGCTCGCGCGCGCTGCGAGCAACGCGGCTTCGGCGCCATGCGCGCGGCGCGCGCCGAAATCGACAAGCTCTTTGCCGGGCGCGGCGAGCACCATGCGCGCCGCCTTCGAGGCGATGAGCGTCTCAAAATTCAGGAGATTCATCAGCCTCGTCTCGACAAGCTGGGCTTCCGGCATCGGCGCGGTCACGCGCAGGATCGGCTCATTGGGGAAGAAAACACTTCCTTCCGGCATCGCATCGACATCGCCTGTGAAACGAAAGTCGCGAAGATAATCGACGAGCCTCGGCGAGAACCGGCCGGATTTCGAAAGCCAGACGAGCGCGTCGTCGTCAAACCGCAGCGATGTGAGATAATCCATCGCCTGATCGAGGCCCGCGGCAATCAGGAATCCCCGCCGCGCCGGCAGTTTGCGTACGAAGAATTCGAAGACGGCGGTTTGCGTCATGCCGTCCGCCAGATAGGCGTCCGCCATGGTCAGCTCGTAAAGGTCGATGAGCAGCGGATCATCCTGCCAATGCATCGGAGAGTCTCTCATCGCGCCACGGCACTCGCCAGAAGCGCCGCGGAATCGAGAACCGTGAGTTTGCGCGTGGCAAGCTCAAGATCAAGACGGAACGGGGGAACGGTATCCGTCACCACCAGGCCATCCAGCGCATCGCTTGCGACGAGATCCTGCGAGCCGGGAAGAAACAGGCCATGCGTGGCGGCAGCAAAAACCCTTTTCGCTCCGCCCCTCCGGCATGCTTTTGCGGCGCGAAGCATGGTCGATCCCGTGGCGATCATGTCGTCGAAGATGACGGCAGTGCGGCCGCGCACGCCGGCCGGGATTTCTTCGGTGTTGGTAATATGATCGAGCCTTTTCTTGCCGATCGCCGCGGCTGGAATGTCCTGATGCATCTGCTCTTGAACAGCGTCGCGGAAGCGCTCGGCCCGTTTCACGCCGCCGAGGTCGGGCGATATGACCTCGACCTCCTCTTCGGCGAGCAAGGCGGCGAAATGCATCGCAAAAAGCGGCGCCGCTTCGATGTTGTGCGCTGGGACGCGGAAGGCATTCTCGAAAGCCGCCGCGTTGTGCACGTCGAGCGCGAGGATTGCATCCGTTCCTGCGGATTCGAAGAGCTGCGCCAGATAGCGAAGCGACAGCGGATCGTTTGCCCTCGTGCGTCGATCCTGCCGCGCGTAGCAGAGATAGGGGACGATTGCGGTGACCCGCGCGGCGCCCGCGTCCTTGAGCGCGCCGATCATGAACAGCAGATCGCAGAGCTTGCTGTGCAGATCGCGGGCAGGCTCGTCATAGAGCGACTGGAGAACGAAGACATCCAGACCTCTGACCTCGGCGAGAGGCCGCAGCATCCGCTCGCCGTCCTCGAACATGCGCTCCTCGTGCGCGGCAAGCGTGAGGTCGAGTGCCCGGGCGGCCTTCGCACCATAGGCGCGGCTCGCATCCAAAGCAAAGAGAAGGGGCGCGTTCATAGTCCGGTCCACATCGATTTCTGAAGCCTCTATGGGCTAAATGGGCTCAGCTGGATATCCGACAGGTCTGCACGGTTTCATCATTGCTCCAGGTCAACGGCTGGGCGGCGTAGGGCCGGCCCGCGAAGCCCAATGCCCTGTGATACAGCTCGGGATCTTCCATCGAAAGCTCTCCTGCTTTGCGCGGGCGACATTAGCGGAGCGGCGACGGCACGGCCAGCACGCAGTAAAGGCCATGTCGATTGAGCTGATCCAGGGTGGCGTGACGGCGCCTTCGTGGCCGGCAGCAGCGTGCCGAACCAGCCGACGCCCAGCCTGGCGCAGCGGATTGCGCCCAGCCATTTCGCCGTGGCGCGCGGCCGCTGATCCCTGCCGCGATCCACGTCGTTTTGATGCAAGCGGCCTTCATGGTACAGAGCAGGGATGAACGGCGGCCGAGCAGCCTTGTTAATTGGATGAAGGACGACGGGCAGAGATTTTCCTTCGACGATGATTTCGCGGCTGCTGTTTGTTGTCGATAATTCGGCTCGGCCGCCCTGTTCGCTTTGATGCAAAAATCCGCGAGGCCTCCATGTCTTATCGCGCCATCTGCTTCGTCATCATGCCGTTCGGCAGGAAGCCCGACATGTCCGGGCGGGAGATCGATTTCGATCTCATCTACAGGGACATCATCGAACCGGCGATCGGCGATGTTGGTTTTGACGCGGTGCGCGCCGACGAGGAGGTGAACGCCGGGCTCATTCACAAGGCGATGTATGAACGGCTCATGCTCAGCGAATATGCTGTCGCCGATTTGACGGTTTTCAATCCCAACGTCTATTACGAACTCGGCGTGCGCCACGCCGTCCGCCCGCAAACGACCGTCCTGATTTCGGCCGACGAAAGTCGCCTGCCCTTCGATGTCGGGCATCTGCGCACCCTGCCCTACCGACTCGACGAGAAGGGTCGGCCCAAGGACGCCGCCGGGGCGCGCGCCGCGCTTGCCAAGCGCCTCGAAGATTGCAAGCAGCATGGCGAGCCGGACAGTCCGCTGTCCAAGCTGCTCGACGGCTTCAAGCCGGCTGAGGTCGAGCACAGCAAGACCGACATTTTCCGCCAGAAGGTGACCTATTCGCAGGACTTGAAGAGCAAGTTGCGTAAGGCACGCGCGTTGGAGCGCGGCAAGAACGTCGCTGCGCTCGACGCCGTAAAGACGGAGCTTGGCGACATCGGTACGGTCGAGGCCGGCGTCGTCATCGACCTCTTGCTGTCGTATCGCGCCGCCGGCGCCTGGGACAGAATGATCGATCTTTACCGCGCTATGGATCCCGTGCTTCAGAAATCCGTCTTGGCGCGGGAGCAATATGCCTTTGCGCTCAATCGCGCGGGACACGGCGAGGACGCCGAGATCGTCCTTCAAGAACTCCTCGAAGATCGTGGCCCGTCCAGCGAGACCTATGGCCTTCTCGGGCGCGTCTACAAGGATCGTTGGGAGGCCGCCAAAAAGGCAGGCGATCTCGCAGCCTCCGGATGGGCGGAAAAGGCGATCGAGGCCTATCTCAAAGGTTTTGAAGTGGACTGGCGCGATGCCTATCCCGGCGTCAATGCCGTCACCCTGATTGCGCTCACTGATCCCGAGGATGAGCGCATCACGCGGCTCGCGCCGGTGGTGCGTTATGCGGTGGAACGCAAGATCGAGCGCGGCGGCGCGGATTACTGGGATTATGCGACGCTCGTGGAACTTGCCGTCATCGCGGGGCAGCTCGGCGAGGCTGTAAGATCATTGCCCAAAGCGCTCGCCAACCTCGACGAAGGCTGGAAGGCGGAGACCACGGCGCGCAACCTTTCGCTGATCGGCGACGCCCGGCGAGGCGCCGGCAAGGACGATGCGCAGCTTTCGAAGATCATCGCGGCGCTGGAAGCGCGGGTGAAGTGAAGGTTTCCGCGGTCGTATCGCCCGATGCTTCCCCGAGCCGCATGGCCGTTGAAGTATTTGTGGGTCTAAGATGGGAATAACGTAAGTCGGAGGAGCTCCTCATGCTCATCATCAAGCATCTGACGGGACCGCTCAAGGACAAAGAGGATCGTATCGACCCGAAATTGGATCGGGTGGTGTTTGGCCGAAACCTCGATTGCCAGGTCGTCTATCCGCCGGAATATACCATCGTTTCCCGCGAGCATTTCGCGCTTGACCGCAAGCCTCCGGGACCCGCCGGTCACTGGACAGTCGATCTGTTCGGGGAGCCCTATGTGGCCATCAACGGCGTTCCCGCCGAGCAAGGCCAGGCCGTAACAGAGGGGGAGACGTTTGAACTCGGAGCAAAAAGGGGCGGCGCCTCGTTCAGGGTTCACTTCGAAGCTGAGGCGCCGTTCGACAACAAAGCGCAGACCGGCAGGCAACAGAAGCGGCCCAATGTTTTCGTCGTGAGCAGCTTTGCACGCAGGATCGCTATCCTCGGTACCACGCTCGCCGTCCTCACAGCCGTAGCCGGTACTTGGGCCTATCGCACCGTGGCAGTGCAAATCCCCGCCGATGTTCGCGAACATTTGAGGAATGCGACATTTCTCGTCGAGGCCCCGGAGGGGGGAGCCACCGCCGTCGTGCTCGACCCCAGCATGTTCGGCCCCAATACGCCCAACCGCGTACTCGCAACCAACGGGCATGTCGCCGCTCTGTACGATGAACTGAAGCCGGGCGAGCAAATGCTAGTGCGAAGCCCCGGAGAAAACGGCCCCACGTATCAGGTCATCAAGCGCGAGGCTCATCCCGGCTATAAGGCCTTCCAGGCCTTTCTCAACGAGGACGTCCTGCGGACCCGAATCGCCCAACTTGACGAGGTGGGCGGCTATGACGTCGCCTTGTTATGGGTGAACCAAGACCTGAAGGACGACAAAGGCCAGCCAATCGTCGGCTTCGATCTTGCCACGACCGACGAGCTGAAAGCGCTTGCATCCGGCACTGTGGTCGCGACCGCCGGCTATCCTATGGAAAGCGTTACAGCCAGCGGATCCCAGATCTACGGCGCTACGCCCGAATATCATGACGGCGCCATCACCAGCCTGACCGATTTCTTCTTTCGGCCGGCCGATTTCGCCAGAGCCCAGCTCATACACCATGACCTGGCGGCGGCCGGCGGCTCCAGCGGCAGTCCGATCGTCGGGCGCAGCGGCCATCTGCTTGCTCTTCTCAGTGCGGGAAACGTGTATCAACCCAATAAGAACGGACCGCGCATCCCGAGCGGTGTCATGATAAATTATGGGCAAAGAATCGATTTGCTGCAGCATCTCATCAACGGCGATGCGGCCCAAGAAGTTCAGCAAGACCAACAATACTGGCAGCAGCAAATCAAACCATTCGATACGGGGCCAACGATAGTTGTCAAGTTGGAAACGCAACAGATCCAAGAAGACGATAATAACGACAAGATCACGTTGGATAGCGTCAGCCAGCAGGCCTCCACATTATCGCAACAAGACCGAATTAAATCCGCAAAGGGAGACTTCCAACGCCAGTTCGACTATCAAATTCCGGTCTCAACCGGATCCAAATACGTGTTCCTGGCCTACGCTTTTGACGGATCCCCTATACAAGTGTGGGTCTATGACGGCAACCAGCGTGTGGCCCAAGACGACAAACAGAGCTATGTCGCCACTGTCCGCTACCAAGCGACGAACAACGACAAGCTCGACGTCTGGGTCATCGCGCCCGAGGACAAGGACGTGAATTATTGGTTCATGGCTGAAAAGCTCAAGGTGCCGGGCACATGATCGGATGGGTAGCAGAGAGGCCGGCCAGGACGCCTCTTCTGTTTCTCCGCTACGCTACCTGCGCAAATCACGGTTTGAAATTCGCGGCCCCATCCACCACTTCTTTGAAGGTCTGCGCAGCGGCTTTTATGTAATCAGCGGTGACTCCCGGACCCAGTTGCACGTCATACTGAAAAATTAAGCTCTGGTCGGAAAGGAAGTAAGCTCTCACGCAGCATTCACCCATGTTCCAAGCGTTGACCCAGTTTTGGTTGACATTGGATGATTTGCCGAAGTTGGCAAAGAAATTCAGCATGGTACAGTTGCTGTTCTTGTCACAATTGCCTGAGAACAGAACGCCGCTGTAGAGATTCTGGCCCCAAAAGCTCGTGACGACCCATTTGCTCCCCTTGTTGTCCGTGTTTACCTGGCTCGGGTATGACTCGGCATTCAACAGCGGCACGAGCTGATCTGGCGTGATTTCCGTGATCAGCACGGGGCCCTGTCCGCTGGCTGGAGGCGTCGTGGTTGGAGCGCCGCCTTGCTGGGGAAACACGGGCTGCGCAACGGCCGGCCACGCAAATGTGAACGCGGCTGTGACAAGGATGGCGATTCCCGAGAGACGCATCGAATGCTCCTTGGGCTACTCTTTCCCCGTTCTGCCGAAGGGAGAACCAATTCCATGCGACGAACGAATGTCGCTCCGCAATCATTGAGGGTGACTTCCATCACGCTCAAAGGTTCGTGTAACGGATTATTTTGCGGTTTGAAAGAGTAAAATTAAATGGTATCAGTAAACTCCTCTTCCTGAGGTTTTCAGAGGCCAAAATGCACGATCTCATGACATTGGTCTTTGCCGCTTTAGCCGCGGGCTGTTCAGGCTCGCCTTGCTTGGCGGACTCGGCGTCCACGCCGCAAGATCCCTCAAGCAGAAGCGCACAGATGTCGCGTCCGCAGAGGACCTTTACGCTCTCCGACGAATCTTCCGTATCGGGGCTCATGGCGGCGGCACCCCAAGGAAGGCCGCAAATCTCCGGCTTCGACATCCTCAAGGCGAACGCAACGTCGGCCACCTCGTCCGTTCAGGATCTCTCAAACAGAAGCGCGCAGATGGCGCGTCCGCAGAGGACCTTTACGCTCTCGGATGAATCTTCCGTATCGGGGCTCATGGCGGCGGCGCCGCAAGGAAGGCTGCAAATCTCCGGCTTCGACATCCTCAAGGCGAGCGCAACGTCGGCCACCTCGTCCGTTCAGGATCTCTCA
>Ga0116223_10004504_pt1 | contig 12049 bp, 12 predicted proteins | sample Sb_taG_3_FD_90092 | JGI IMG/M metagenome (GOLD analysis project Ga0116223, IMG submission 90092) | Peat soil microbial communities from Weissenstadt, Germany - Sb_50d_a_PC metaG | ecosystem: Environmental > Terrestrial > Soil > Wetlands > Peat | place: Germany: Weissenstadt | collected 2010-09-21 | reverse complement strand
TGATCAACACCTACGAGGGCGTGCGCAATGCCGACAAGCTCCTGATCAATGTGGTGCGTGCGTTCGGCGCCGGGGAATTGGACATTGCGCGTCTCGTCGTAGTTCCGAACGCGCTGCCCTTTATCGTCGTGGGGCTGCGGCTGGCGATTGGCCGCGCCGTACTCGGCGTGGTCGTGGCTGAGTTTTTTGGCGCGCAAGACGGGCTCGGCGTGGTCATGGTGCGCGCCGCAAGCTCATTCAAGGTCGACGTGGTTTTTGCCGGCCTGATTGTGTTCGCGGCGCTGTCGCTGGCCATGACCGGGCTGGTGAAGCTCCTCGAGGAGCGCATGAGCCGCTGGCGGCCGCAGCACGTCAATGCAAACTGACCGTGCCCGTCAGTTCGATTTGGCCGGCGCCGCAATGTTGGTCGGCACGTAGTTCATTTCCTTCAGCGTCGAATCGAGCAGGTTGCGGGCCAAATACTGTTCCGGATCGGGCAGCGGCTTGTCCTCAGGCCACTGTCTGGCGGCGATCATGGTCTGGCGGCGCGACTCGAGGATTTCAGCGAACAGGTCCTTCGGCACCTCGGCGCCGTATGAATCGTGCAGCTGATCCCAGATGGCGCCGGCTTCCTCGTCGGACTTGATGCTGCCGATATGGTTTTCCAGCACCTTGATCGAGCCTTCCTTGTTGGTGCGGAAATACATCACGGCCTTGGCGACGGCGCGGATGATCTTCTTGACGGTGTCGGGATGCTGCTCGACGAAGCTCTGCATGCACCAGATCGTGCCGCCGGCTCTCGGGATGTAGTCGCCGGTGCGCAACAGCACCTTCAGTCCGGCTTTGACCGCGACAACGGCGTGCGGGACGGAAAGCGAGGCGCCCTGGATGTCGTTATTGATCATGGCGGCGATGCGCTCAGCCTCGCCCTGGAACGAGATGACCTTGTAATCTTTGCCGGCATCCATGTTGTAGAAGCGATGCAGCACCGCCTGCGCCTCATCGTAGTCGGCGCCGCCGGCGCGGCCCAAACCCAGTGTCTTGCCTTTAAGGTCCTCGGGTTTGCCGACGTCCTGGCGCGTCGTGATGGTCCATTGCGATTTGAGCGATTCGCCGACGATGTACATGATCTTGGCGCCGCTCAGCGCCGCTTGCGCCCCGCCCGAGGGAATCGGCGCGCAGTCGAGATTGCCGGAGAGAACCGCGGTAACTTGTGAACTGGGCTGCAATTCGACCAGCGTGGCGTCGAGACCTTCCGCTTTGAAGAAACCCTCGTCCAATGCGACGTAGGTCGGAACGTGGAAGCCGTCGCCGCCGATGATCTTTCCCATGGTCAGCTTGGTCTGCGCGTCGGCGTTGACGGTCGGCACGAAGGCCAACGCGACGGCGGCGGCGGAAGCGAGCACGAACTGGAACATGCGCATAAGGGTCTCCTGATCTCTGGCAACAAACCGTCGGATCGGCGACGGCGCTGGACTACGGACCGCGACAGCTTAGCACAAGAAAAAGCTTCGATTGGGCTGTTGAAGCGTCGGCAGGCAATCCCTGCAAATCGCCCGGCGTCACGGGCATTTCGCCTCGCCCGGCCGATGCCGCGGATGCGCGCCGCGCCATCGCGCCTCGCCCGCGCGCGATTTTGTCGCGGATGGCCTTTAGGCCCGGATTGTGCGATGGTGTTTGCTATTGTCGGGGTATTGAGCGGCGAGACACGTGCGGCCGAGGACCGGCCAGCACCGCAACCGCAATCGCTTTAGGGGCGAACAGGGAGGAATCCATGAAACGGCTTTGCCTATTGGCCGCCGCGGCGACGCTTTTTGCCGCGCCGGCCTTCGCCCAGGACAACACCATCACCGTCGGCTTCACGGAGTCCCAGACCGGCCCGCTCAATGTCGATTCATTGGGCCAGTCGCGCGGCTATCAGTTCTGGCGCGACGAGGTCAACGCCGCCGGCGGCATCAAGGCCGGGGGCAAAAGCTACAAGGTCAAGTTCGTCAGCTATGACGACCAGTCGGTGGGCGGCCGCGTCCAGCAACTCTACACGCGCCTCATCGTCCAGGACAAGGCGGACTTCTTGTTCAGCCCCTACTCTTCGGGACTGACCGCGCCGGCCACCGTCATTTCCGAGCAGTACAGCAAGATCATGATCGACAGCGGCGGCGCCGAGGAGAAACCCTTCGAGCTCGGCAACAAGTACCTGTTCATGGTGCTTACTTCGGCCACCCATTACCTCTCCGGCGCGGTTGAGGCGCTCAAGGCGAAGGATCCGCACGGCAAGATCGCGGTGGTTTATTCCGACGATCCGTTCTCGAAGGTCGTGCTGGCCGCGGCCGCCCAGCAAGCGAAAGACGCCGGGCTCGAGGTCGTGATGAATGAATCCTACGCGCCGTCCACTACCGATTTCGGCCCGATCGTCAACAAGATCGTATCATCGAACGCCGATGCGTTCATGGGCGGCGGCCATTATTCGGACGGCGCCACGCTCGCCCGCCAGATGTACGACCAAAAGGCGAATATGAAGTGGGTGTCGATCTTGGTGGCGCCGGCCGACGATAAATTCGGCGAACTGGGGCGCGCCGCGATGGGCGTCACCGTGCCGTCGCAATGGGAGGTTCAGGTCTCCTACAAGCCGCAATTCGGGCCGACCACGCCGGAATTCGCCAAGGCGTTCCAGGACAAGTTCCACGTGCCCGCGGATTATCATGCGGCGTCGGGCTATACCGCCGGCGCGGTCCTGCAACACGCCATCGAGCAAGCCAATTCCATCGATCCGGAAAAGGTGACGGCGGCGCTCAACGCGATGGACGTCACCACCTTCTACGGCCACATCAAGTTCGCCGCCGATCCGGGCCACCACGGCCTGTAGGAGGCGCATCAGATGGTGCTGGCGCAGTGGCAAAACGTCAACGGCAAGCTCGGTCGCCAAGTGGTCTGGCCCGAGGTGGCGAAATCCGCCGATCTGCTCTATCCCATACCTTCAGCCACGCAGTAGTTAAGAGTTAGCCAGGGACCGGCGCCCGCGCCGGTCCCGACCGCCCAATCCACGAATGCTCGGCATCCTCGCTTCGATCATCGACGGCGTGCTGGTGGGGCTGGTCTACGGCCTCGCCGCCATGGGGCTGACGCTCATTTGGGGCGTCATGGACGTCATCAACCTGACCCATGGCGCGATGATCGTCGCCGGCATGATGGGGCTCTATCTGTTGGCCAGCTCGCTCGGCGTGTCGCCCTATCTCACCTTGCCGCCGGTCTTGATCGGCGGTTTTTTTGTCGGCGTAGCGCTGTACTGGATCGCCATTCATCGCATGGTCGGCCGGCCGCCGCTGATGAGCCTGTTGTCGACCTTTGCCGTCAATCTGGTGGTGATCGGGGTTGGCACCGCGGTGTGGGGCACCGCTCTGTTCAACGTCGAGGTGGCGCTGCCGGGGGCGAGCATCGGCCGCTACACGTTTCCGGGCGCGCACATTCTCGCCGCCGTGTTGGCGGCGGTGATCGCCGCCGCGCTTTACGTTTTTCTGCACAACACGCGCATCGGCAAGGCAGTCCGCGCGGTCGCCAATAATCGCGAGGCCGCCGAGCTGGTCGGCATTCCGACGACGCGGCTCCTCGCCATCTCCGTCGGCCTCGGCGTGGCGCTGGCCGGCGTATCCGGCATGCTGATCGGCACGTTGTTTCCGTTCACCGTGCTCTCGGGCGACGGTTATCAGCTCAAAAGCTTCGTCGTCACCGTGCTCGGCGGCTTCGGCAATCCGGTCGGCGCGCTGCTCGGCGGCATGGCGCTCGGCCTGCTCGAAGGCCTGGTCACGCCGTTTGTGCCGGTGAGCTGGACGCTGGTGATCGAATTCGCGCTATTCGTTTTGGTGCTGATCGCATTTCCCGGCGGGATATTCGCGTCACGGCGCGGAGCCTTGTGATGGTCCACCGCCCGTTCTTCTGGATCATCGCGCTGGCGATCGCGGTTTTTGCGGCGCTGCCCGCGATCGGCAACGACGTGGAACTGCGCGAGAGCCTGGCGCTCGCCGCCGTCTACATCACGCTCGCCAGCAATCTCAATCTGATGCTCGGCTATGCCGGCTACATCAATTTCGGCAGCATCGTCTTCTTCGGCCTCGGCGGCTACATCTGCGTCTGGTTGATCGACGCGCACAATTGGTCGCTGGCGCCGAGCCTGTTCGCGGCGGGGATCGGGGTGAGCGCGCTGGCATTCATCTTCGGCCTTGGCATCCTGCGTCTGCGCGGCCCGTTCTTCGCGCTGTCGACCATCGGCATCATCGAGGGGGTGCAGGCCTTTGCCGAGAATTTCGGGCCGTGGGGCGGATCGTCGGGCATTTATATCTCGCCGCAAGTTTTCCAACCGCTCGGCGGCGCTGCGCGCGCGCTCTGGGTCATCTACTTCGCGCTGGTCGCGGTGATGGGGCTCTCGCTCTATCTGAGCTACGCGATCAAGACGTCGAAATTCGGCCTGGGCCTGATCGCCATCGGCCAGAACGAGGATGCCGCGGCGATCCTCGGCGTGCCGACGCCGCGCTACAAAGCTTTTGCCTACAGCGCCTCGGCGTTCCTGCCCGCGATCGCCGGCGGGCTTTATTTTTTCAAAGGCGCCTTCATCCAGCCCTCGGATGCCTTCGATCTGACGCTGTCGACCGAGGCGATCGTCATTTGCATGCTGGGCGGGCAGGGCACGGTGACCGGCGTGGCGCTCGGCGCCTATCTCTACGAGGAGCTGCGTGGCTACCTCCTGACGACGGCGACTTTCTCCAATTTCCAGTTGGTGATTTCCGGCGTGCTCCTGCTCGTCATCGTGTTGTTCTTCCCGTCCGGGCTCATGGGTTGGATCTATAGCCGTTTCCCTCGCACCAAGCGGGTGCTCGAATGACGGCGATCCTCGAACTCGATCACGTCACCAAGCGCTTCGGCGGGCTGCAAGCCGTGCACGATTTGAGCTTCGCCATGCAGCAAGGCGAAATTCTCGGGCTGATCGGGCCGAACGGCGCCGGTAAGTCGACGCTGTTCAATCTGCTGAATGGCGTGTTCGCGCCGGAGACCGGCCGCATCGTGTTCGACGGCATCGATATTACCGGCGAGGCGCCCTACCGCATCGCCCGCCACGGGCTCGCCCGCACCCATCAGATCGTGCAGCCGCTCACCAACATGACGGTGCTGGAGAACTGCACGGTAGGCGCCTGTTTCGGTCGCGGCAACCTGCCGCTGGCGCGCGCCCGCGACGCGGCGCGCGAAGCCGCCGCGATCGCCGGCCTCGACGACCGCCTCGAAATGCCGGCGCTGCAACTGACCATCGCCGCAAAGAAGCGCCTCGAACTCGCCCGCGCGCTGGCGGCGCGGCCGAAACTATTGCTGCTCGACGAGGTGTTGGCCGGGCTGAACCCGACCGAGGTCGAGCACATGATCGGCGTCATCCGCCGCATCCGCGAGCGCGGCGTGACCATCCTCATTATCGAGCATCTGATGCAGGCGATCATGAGCCTCTCCGACCGCATCATCGTGCTCAATTCCGGCGAAAAGCTCGCCGAAGGACTGCCGGCCGAGGTGGCGCGCGATCCGCAAGTCATCGAAGCCTATCTCGGCGATCCGAAACTTGCCGCCGAATTGCAGGGGAGCGCGGCCGATGTCTGACGCGCTGCTCGAAGTCGAAGCGCTGGAAACCGGCTACGGCGAATTGCAAGTGCTGTGGGGCCTGTCGCTGAAGGCACGGCGCGGCGCGCTGACCGCGATCGTCGGCGCCAACGGCGCCGGCAAGACCACGACGTTACGCGCGGTCGCCGGCTCGATCGCGCCATGGCGCGGACGCGTGGTGTTCGAGGGCGAGGACGTGACGCGCCTGCCGACGCATGCCAAGGCGGCACGCGGTTTCGCGCTGGTGCCGGAAGGCCGCCAGCTGTTTTCCGCCATGAGCGTCGCCGAAAACCTCGAAATGGGCGCGTTTGCCAAACGCGGGGCGCGCAGCTTCGCCGATCGCCTCGATCAAGTGTTAGCGCTGTTCCCCCGCCTCGCGGAGCGGCGCAAGCAGCGCGCCGGCACGCTGTCCGGCGGCGAGCAGCAGATGGTGGCGATCGCGCGCGGGTTGATGTCAGACCCCGACATTCTCATTATCGACGAGCTGTCGCTCGGTCTCGCCCCGGTAGTGGTCTATCAGTTGTTGTCGACGCTCAAAAAGCTGAAGCAGGCGGGCCTGACCATTCTCTTGGTCGAGCAGAACGTGCACCTCGCCTTGGCGCTCTCCGATTATGCCTACGTCGTCGCCGAGGGCCGCATTTTCATGGAAGGCCTGCCGAAGGAACTCGCCGCCAAGCCGGAGATCAGAAGGGCGTATTTGGGGCTGTAAAGGTCGTGGCCCCGGCTATCTGTTATTGCGAGCGCAGCTAAGCAAACCAGTCGTGCCAAGCCGGTTCTGGATTGCTTCGTCGCGTCGCTCCTTGCAATGACGGCGACTGTCACTAATTCTGTGCTCGCCCTTGACATCCGTCCCCGTTTCAGTTACATTGCATCCACGTATCAATCTCGCTCGTGAAGGACGTGGTCCGGAGGCACATCGGGCCATTGGGGGGGAGTGCGGTGCCCGCGGGCGGTCTTGCAAACCGCTCCCGGGCGGCTCGGGCATCAGTCTCCCGGCATTACGAGCGGGGCGGGAGGTGCTCCCTGGACTGGGACAGGCGATGGTGGGTAACGCCCATACAGCCGCGTCCCAGGAAGCCTGGCCTGAGCTGCGCCTTGGGTGACGTAAGTCCCTTTGGCGAGAGCCGTGGTGGAACGCCGGCAGGCGAGCGCGCCCGACAGCGGGAGGTCGGCGCAAGCCGCCTTTTCCGTGGCGCGACCCGCGCGCCGCTTGCGTGCGGGACATGAAACAAATGCGTCTGCCGGCGTTCCGCTTCCTTTTTTTCCTTCTTCTTCGTAGCCCGGATTGAACTTCCGCCGAACCGCGAAGGCGGAAGTGAAAGCCGGGATCAGCGTTCGTGCCTGTAGATCGGTCCCGGCTTTCGCTCCCGCCTTCGCGCATCAGCGCTACGGCGGACTGGCCGCTCAATCCGGGCTACGGGCCGAGAGAAATTTTGGCAGCGGCGTCGACAAAACTCGCGCGCAGACGCGCCGCGAGATGGAGGTCTTATTGTCGAGCGGCTTTTATGACTGGACCGCCTGGCGCACGGTTTGCCGGATGAACAGCGCCACGCGGCCTTTGAGCGTGGCGCGATAGGCTCCGGCGCCGTAGCGGCGAACCATGCCGCGCGCTGCAAGGCGACGGGCTTGATCGCGCGTCAAACCGTCCGGGCGCAGGCCCGATGCGACATCGATCAATGCGTAAAGATCGCCGCGTTTTAAGTCCTTGGTGATCCAGGTTTCGGCGTCGAACGTGAAGATCAAGCCGGCGATTGATGCCAGGACGACCAAACCGCACGCGACAGAGACGAACTCGTTTCCCGACATGGCGACACCCACGCCTCACCCTACCAATGCGGATTACAATAACAGACTGGCTGCAATCCTACAGCCCAATTTTGCACAGCTGGCATTCCATGTTGCGCTGCGGAAAGGATTTGCTTTGCGCGCCGATCGGTTGCACCTCTCTCGAGCGGCGAGAAATGGTTGCACCACTCTCCAGCGGCGAGAAATGAAGGGGGAGCGCGCGTTGCTCGCGTCTTACGTTTTTCCTATCGTCAATGCTGCACCGGAGGACATCGATGACAAACGCAAAACCGCTGCCGAAACCGCACGAGGTCAAGATCCGTGTCCATGACGGCGTCGAGATCGCGGTTGCGCTCTATATGCCGGACGGCGAGGGGCCGTTCCCGGTCGTGCTGGCGCCGTCGCCCTACCGCTACGACAACAATGCGCTGCCGGCGAGCCCGCAATTTCTGTGGCGCGAGACCGGCCCGATCGAGCTCTATATCGAGCGCGGCTATGTCTACGCCCAAATGGATATCCGCGGCTGCGGCAAGTCGGGCGGCGAATTCCGCCTGCTCGATCGCAACGAGCAGAAGGACCTCTACGACGTCATCGAATGGCTCGGCCACCAGAAATGGTCGAACGGCAAGGTCGGCGGCATCGGCCAATCCTATTTCTGCATGTCGCAATGGTGGATGGCGATCCAAAAGCCGCCGTCGCTGGCCTGCATCTGCGCCTTCGACGGGTTGAACGATCCGTATCGCGCCTCGGTCTATCAGGGCGGCATACTGGGCGATTTCTTCGGTGGCCACTGGTGGAATCAGAACCGCATCATCAACCGGCATCCGGCCAACGGCGAGCATCCGCGCGAGCAGCCGTGCGATTTGAACCTGCTCCTGCAGCAGCATCCGACTTACGACGAATTCTGGCGCGAGCGCTGCGCCGCCGAGCATTTGCACCAGATCGAGGTGCCGCTCTACTCGGTCGGCGTCTGGGGTAAGGTCGATCTGCACACCCGCGGCAATATCGACGGCTACCGCCGCGCGCGGGGGCCGAAAAAGCTGAAGATGATCGGCCCGATCAACGCCTTCATCGCCAACCGCGAGTTCAACAGCCGCGAGCTGCACGAGACCATGCTGCTGCCGTTCTACGACCATTATCTCAAAGGCTTGAAGACCGAATATCTGGAGCGGCCGGCGATCGAATATTTTGTGCGCGGCGCCGACGCGGTGCGCACGGCGGAGACTTGGCCGCCGGTCGGCGTGCGCTACGTCACCTGGAACCTGAGCGGAGAAAAATCCGGCAGCGTGACCTCGCTCAACGACGGCACGCTGTCGCGCGATAAAGCCTCGGGAGCGGACAAGACCTCCTACAGCTATCCCAATCCGGGCTGGATGATGGGCGTGATCGGCTTCGGCCCGAACAACGCGCCCGATCCGGCGCGGCGCGTGCTGACATTCACCACCGCGCCGCTGGCGCATGACATCGAGATCGCCGGGCCGATCAAGCTCACGCTTTACGCCTCGTCGAGCCGCGACGACATGGATTTCTTCGTGAAACTGTCCGAGCAAATGCCGCAATCGGCCGAGGACCGCGCCAAGACCCTCAATCCAGCGTCATACTGGATCACCAAGGGCTGGCTGCGCGCCTCGCATCGTGCGCTCGATGCGGCGAAGTCGAGCGAGATGGAGCCCTATTACACCCACACCGATCCCAAGCCGATCGAGGCGGGAAAGGTTTACCGGTTCGACATCAGCGTCGAGCCGATGGCGCACCGTTTCAAAAAGGGCAATCGAATTCGCCTGGAAATCGTCAACGGCGACTCGGTGGTCACCGATGTGCTGTGGACCCACTACTACGTGCCGAGCAAGATCGGGACCGATACGATCCATCACTCGGCGCAGCACCCTTCCGCTCTCACTTTGCCGGTGATGGAGGGCGCGTAAGGCCAGCGCTCGAGCGGTACCGCCGCTCGAGGTTAACGGCCGCCGAGCATGATCCGGAGATCATGCTCCGCTAAAAGGCTTAGACCGCGTTTTGCAGAGCGGTGAAGATGGCGACCAGCTTGCTGCCCAGCTCCTTGGTGGAGGGGATGATGGCCACTGAGATGCCGGACGTGATCAGTCCGTACTCGATCGCCGCCGCGCCGGTCTCGTCTTTCAGGAAACGCTTCAGGTGATTCAACATTGGGTGCCTCTTCCCATGAGTTGTTCGAGGCGCGATCATGTAACAGATGCCGAATGGTAAATAAATCAGGATCGCTGTTAACGGTGAACCGGTAAACGCGCGCGGCGCGCGGTGGAATCGAGACCAAATCGCATTCGATCGAATTGACCGCGCCGCCGGATCGCATAAACCTTAATCCGGGCGCCGCGAGGGTCGGCGCTATTCGGGAGAAACTTATGAAACTCGGCTTCTTCATCATGCCGGTCCATCCGCCGGCGCGACGTTACGCCGAGACGCTCAAGGAAGACCGCGAGGCGTTCATTCTCGCCGACCGGCTCGGCTACAGCGAAGGCTTTTGCGGCGAGCACCTGACCGATCTCGCCGAGAACATCCCGTCGAGCATGATGTTTTGCGCCTCGCTTGCCGGCTACACCTCGACAATCAAGCTCGGCACCGCGGTCGCCAATCTGCCGTTCAATCATCCGCTGCTGGTGGCGGCACAGGCCGCTTTGGTCGACAACCTGCTCGAAGGGCGTTTCCTGTTCGGCATCGGCGCCGGCATTTTGCGCTCGGACGCCGAGGCGCTCGAACTCCTTGACGCCGACCGCGGCGCGATGTTCGCCGAGGCGATCGATCATATCCTGGCGCTGTGGGCGAACGAGCCGCCGTACAATCTCGCCGGCAAGTACTGGAACATTTCCACGATGAAGACGGTATGGCCTGAGATCGGCCTCGGCGGCATCGTCAAGCCATTTCAGAAACCGCACCCGCCGATCCTCGGCACCGCGACGGATCCGAATTCCAAGGGCTTGATCGCGCTCGGCCGCCGCGGCTGGTGGCCGATCTCGTCGCATTTCCTGCACGCCAATCACCTGCCCAGCCAGTGGAGCAATTACGCCAAAGGCTGCGCCGAAGGCGGCCGCAAGGCCGACCGCACCAAGTGGCGCGTGGCGCGCTCGATCTTCGTCGCCGATGACGACAATACCGCGCGTGGCTATGGCGGCGACGATGCGAACAGCCCATACCGCTTCTATATGAGCCAGCTCACGGCCAAGCTGAGGAAGGGCAATCGTCTCGGCGGCTTCAAGGCGCGGCCGGACATGGCGGACGAAGACGTCACCTTCGACTACATTTTCGACAATCTGGTCATCCGCGGCAGCGTCAACTGCGTCATCGACGGCATATTGGCGCTGCACGAGAAGATCGGCGACTTCGGCACGCTGCTTTATTGCGGCATGGATTGGGCCGATCCGGCGCTGTCGCGCAAATCCATGGAGCTGATGGCCGAGAAGGTGATGCCCGCCGTCAATGCCGCGATCGGCAAGCGCGCGGCGGCGGAATAGCGGCGCCGCAAAACCGTTCCTATATACGGCTTCGCCTGTCTGCGGAGCCGTCATGTCGAAGCCGCTGATTGTTTCCATTCCGCATCGCCTCGGCAAAGCCGAAGCGGTGCGCCGCCTGAAATCAGGGCTGAGCAACGTCCGCGCCAATTACAGTCATTTGCTCGCCGTGAACGAAGAGACCTGGACCGGCGATCATCTGCAGTTCCGCGTCAGCGCGCTCGGACAGGCGGCGAGCGGCTCGATCGACGTCATGGAAGACCAGGTCAACCTAGTGGTGTTCCTGCCCTGGCTGCTGGCCAAGCTTGCCGCCGCGATCCAGCCGCTGGTGCGCAAGGAAGGCGTGCTGATGCTGGAGAAGAAGTAGGGTTTGCCGCAAGTCCGAGACAATTCCGGCGCGATCTTGCGATCGCGCCGAGCCTCATCACGAAATCATCCTTCCGCTTAGTATTGCTAACTCAGCCGCAAACTTAGCCCGTGATAGATACGGTTCGTGTAGGCGGGAGTGCCTGCGGCGTTAAAAACTCCTAGCGCATCAAAATAGGTGAAACCCAAGACCGGACTGGTCTGGCTCGCCTCCTATCCCAAATCGGGCAATACCTGGACCAGGGCCTTCCTGTCCAACTTGGCCGCAATCCTGGCCGGCGAAAGCGCTGAACTCGATGTCAATTCCATTGGCCGGTACTCAGCGGGCGAAAGTTTTACGCCATTGTACGAGGACCTGCTTGGATTCAAGCCCACAGAAAGCCATCGCAAGGAAATCTCGGCGTTGCGGCACGAGGTGCAAAAATCGATTGCCGACACGTATGACGGTCTCGTCTTCGTCAAGACGCATAACGGCCTTGTAATGGACCAGGGCCGATCAATCATTAATTTTGAGGTCACCTCCGGTGCGATCTACATCGTTCGCAATCCGCTCGACGTTGCAATCTCGCTTTCGCATCACATCGGCACAACTATTGACGAGGCGATTGCGACAATGGGGACTCGGGATGTGACAACGCCGGTCAACGACAAGCTGGTTTATGAGATCTGGGGCTCATGGAGCCAGAATGTCGAAAGCTGGACGCGCAAGCCGCACCACGCGATCTATGTGATGCGCTATGAGGACATGCTGAGCTATCCGCAAAAGACCTTCGGCGATCTCGCGCGCCATCTACTGCTTGACG
>Ga0116223_10004498_pt1 | contig 12054 bp, 9 predicted proteins | sample Sb_taG_3_FD_90092 | JGI IMG/M metagenome (GOLD analysis project Ga0116223, IMG submission 90092) | Peat soil microbial communities from Weissenstadt, Germany - Sb_50d_a_PC metaG | ecosystem: Environmental > Terrestrial > Soil > Wetlands > Peat | place: Germany: Weissenstadt | collected 2010-09-21 | reverse complement strand
TGCACTGTCTCCCTCGACGCCGCCATAGGACTGCTCAAACACCAACCTGGCGAAACGCGACATTGGGGTGTCAGGCGCGTACCGCCCTGCGAGAAACCCGGAAAGAATGAGGACGCCCTTCGAGTGGAGTGGCCCACCAAGTTCGACTTCGCGCTCGATATCAACAACCTTTCCGCTGCCGGGTCTCACCTGACAGGTGATGCGGGTAGGCCGCCCAAAGGAAAATCCTCCAAGTTCGGTGACGCTCAGCCCATTGACTTGGCCAACATGTGTTCCCACCGTGTCGATCAGCGCCACCTTTTCGAGGATGGCTTCCTGCGTCCGGTCGCGCAGGCGGGCGGCGCGCCGGATACGGGCCGTCAAGGCGTTATCGACGTCGACACCCGAGGTCACGCTGCGGTTGGCTTTTCGTGCGCAAAAGTCCGCCTCGACCAAAATATCCCGCAGCTGCTCTACGACCAGTGAAAGCTTGCTGGAATGTTCAGTCGAGCGCGCCGCATGTTCGAGCATAAGGGCCACTGCGTCCCGATCCAGCGCGTTCAGACCCTCGCGCTGCGCGAGGGTCGCGAGCAGTCGCGCGAGGATTGCCTCGTTCTCTGGGGTTCGCGGGAGGTCGTTTTCGAAATCGGCAAGAACCTTGAAATGCTCCGCCATTTCGGGATCCAGAGCAGCGAGCAGAAAATACAGCAGGCGATCGCCGAACAGGATGACTTTCAACTTGAGCGGGATCGGATCGGGCTCCAAAGACACCGTGCTGGTCAGGCCCAGAAACCGGCCAATATCTTCGATCGCAATTTCACCCCGCCGAAGCGTCCGCTTAAGCGCCGCCCAACTGAACGGCTCCATTAGCACGCTGCGGGCGTCGAGCAGGAGATAGCCGCCATTGGCGCGATGGATCGCCCCTGGCTTGATGAGGCGAAAATTTGTCAGCAGCGCGCCGTGCAAGGCGACATACTCGATGCGCCCGATCAGGTTACCAAGCGCAGGATGCAGCTCCTCGACCATTGGAACCGACCTGTCGATGTCCTGAGTAACGAGGACATTGACTTCGTAGCGATCGAATGGACCGCCGGTTCTGATATCGCGCGCCTCGCTGCCGTCATCCTCACCCTTGATGACGAACATACCGAAGTTTTCGATCAGATCGGTGCGAACCGTCTCGATGTGTTGCACTACCCTTGGAATGTCTTTGAAACTTTCCTTGGTATCCTCGATCAACTGGTCGACCGCGTATTTCGCCGAATCGCGGCCAAGCTGACGTGCTTCATCGCGCCGCTCCGTCTCCCATCGTGGGATTTGGCGAACAATATGCTCGAGCTCCTTCTCCAGCGCCTTGATAACGGCCTGTACTCCGCGGCGCTTGGCTTCAGGCCACTTGCTGAATTCATCGGGCGGGACCACCTCGCCGTTCTTGGTCGGTGCCAGCGCAAAGCCGAGCGGCGTCCTCAAGACAGCGATATCCTTTTCGGCAGCCTCGTCATGGAGCTTGGAAAAGGCCTCACCTTGCCGCTTCTGGAATGACTCGTCGATGGCGGCTTGGCGCCGCTGATAATCCTCGCCCTGGAACACTGCGGGGAGAGCCGATTTGAGATCGTCGATCAGCTTGTGCATCGCGTCGTGAAAATTGCGTGCACGGCCCGCCGGTAGTTCGATAGCGATCGGCTTGTCCGGTTCGGCGAAATTATTGACATAGACCCAGTCGGAAGGTCCGGGTTTTCTCACCGCCTCCGCGGTCAGCATGGCCTTGACGGCGTCCTGCATGCGGGCCCCGTTGGGACCGATCACGAACAGGTTGAAGCCGGTCTTGCTTACTTGCGTTCCAAACCGGATCGCTTCGACGGCGCGGGCCTGGCCGACAAGCCCGTCGACCGGTTGCAACTCTGCTGTGGTTGAGAACGTCAGGCCCGATAGATCGGTGGGACGATAGAGTTGTTCGGCCGTTAACGGCTGAACGGCTGTCTCTGCAGTAGTGACCGCAGCGTCCACGTGATGATGCTCCTGACCCAATGGCGCATTTCAGGCGAAATGGCTGCGCACTCTTTGACTTGCATCAAGGCTTGTCCCGCGTCGATTCGGCGTCCGCCGAACTTCCTACGGCGCGGTCTCAACGAAATGGCCCTGGCATTCCAGCACTGGCCGACGGTGGCCGCAAGACTCCCGCCGAAGCCGTATGCCAGTGAGGAGAAAGGGCGGAGGCGGAATCATCGACGCAGCGCATCGCAACAGTGATTCAGAATGAGGCCGGCCATTCCGGGCGGCGCCCGGATGCCTCAGACCCGGCTCTGCGGTCCGGGAAGTTCGGAAAGCTCGAGGCCGAGTGCTTCACACACTTGGCGAACCGAACGCGGGTCAAGTTCCTGGTGTGGACCGACTACGACCATTTCAGCCGTCCGGCCTTCGCGGCGAATTGTTAGAGTGCCGTGACCCTCTCCGCGTCCTTCGTGCTGCGTATCGAAGCGACAGCCCTGTTTGACCAACCAATTTCGGAACGTCGCGATTTCCATCAGCTCCCTCCACTCAATTGATAGTTAGCGCCTTCTCAAAGGCCGAGAGCCGGTCGGAATAGCTTCCCGACAACACTTCTCGTTGCGCAATTGCACATGTTGCGCGAGGCTTCTTTCCCACAATGGCCGTCATTTGCGCGAAGGCGCTTTCGCTTCCCCTGGCGCCAAGGGTGCAGAAGAATGCGACTTTCGGCAAATCGCTCGCCGTCGCCATTAGATACGCGCGAACCGGGGAACTTAGCGACCAGGCCCACACGGGAGTGCCGATCACGACCAAATCATATGACGAGACATCATGCTTTTTCGGCAAGATTGTGGAAGGACGCTTCCGGCTCGCCTCGAGCAGCGACCGTACGTACCCAAGAAAACCAGTCCGTGGCTTGGGCTCGGTGATTTCCTCGAGGTCGCATTTGAGGGTTCTCGACAGAGCCTCAGCGATCATCCGCGTTGTTCCCGAGCGCGAATAAAACACGACGAGGATTTTTGAGGCGCCCATTTGAACAATTCCTTACGCCGGTGTCGCACAGAATACGCGGCAATGAAGTTGAGTCAGATCTTGCGTACGGGGCCGTGCCGATTGGTTTCGATGGAGGCGAGCAGGCTGGATAAGCGTACTTCGGCTGCGGCATCGTCGGCCTGCGCGACGACGGTTGCGGTTCCTCGCTCGGGGCGAATGAACAGGCCGTTGAAGGTTTCAAGATCAATCTGTTCTTCATCCGCCACATTCGAGCCCCGACCGGGCCCGCGCGGTCCGAGTTCATCTTCGACGGTGACAGTCATGCGCCAGCCGTCGGATGGGTGGGCGGGCGTGATCTCGAGCGTTGCAATCGTGGCGATTTCGCTGAGGTCTTCGCGCTCCTCATCGCCGAGGTGAAGGTCTGCGCGGGCGGGGATTTGGCGCACCTCGCTCGTGCGGCGTGCCAAGGTCTTCAAAGACGACGGGGAGACCCGATGCTCCGCAACAACCCAGCGAACAATCTGTTTGGGATCAACATCTACGGGAAATGGTTCCATTCGGGATATCCTCCGAACAAGCATCATCGCCGAATTTCGGAAAGCGCAGGGCCCGCGCCTCCCATCCGTCGAACCGAAGTCTCCTCCGGGGTGTTCGGACGGGAAAGGCTACGGGCCCTTCCGCCATGCATCGTCGACAGACTGGTTCATGGCATAAGCAGATCCACGCCCGTAGACGGTTCACTGCCGTATTTCGCCAATCTTGCCTCCACACAACGGCAAATAATTCATGCACCGGAACCTGCGGAGCCGTCTTGACCTGGATCAATGCTGATCGTCGCCGACGCTATGCCGGAGTGGAGTGGACAAGGGCGAGCCGGCCGCCTGGATTGAGTACCATGCCTGCCCCGAACCGCAGACATTGCCGCTGAAGCGTCCGTTGCATCCATTCGATGTCCTGTCTCTGCGGGTACTTAAGCTGGAAGTTCCTGATTTGAAGAGGAATCATTTCGAGCGCCGCGAGATTTCCAGTCGTCGGTTCGATGTCCGCGAAATACATAAGGGACAGGTCGCTGCGATATTCCTCGTATCCGCGGATGCCTTCATAATCATTGAGGAAATCGCCGCAACCATAGAGAATGAGCCGTTTATGGTAGATCTCGATAGCCTTGGCGTGATGCGATGAATGGCCATGAATGATAGATACGTCCGCCTGGTCGATGAGTGTGTGTGCGAAGAGGCGTTGATCGGCGGGGACTTGATAGCCCCAATTCGATCCCCAATGGAGCGAAACAACCACCAAGTCGCCGGGCTTCTTGATACCGACGATGTACTCCGCAGCGTGTCGCGCGTCCGCCTCGGAAAGCCGGGTCAGGAGATTGACACCGGGAATGTCTGTTGCGGCGGCCCAACTGCGGGGAATGCCGCTCGTAACAGCGCCGAAGGAAAAGACAAGCAGCCGCGCTTCGTCGGCAAGGCCCAGCGTAGCCGGTGCCGCGGCCTCGAAGGCATTTCGCCCCGCGCCAGCAGTCTTGATCTTCAGGCGTTCCAGCGCCGCTAACGTCTCCAACAGGCCGCTCGGTCCCCAATCGAGGACGTGATTGTTGGCGAGCTCACAGCAGTCGATGCCTGCAGCGGAGAGGCAGTCGGCATTCTCGGGACTCATGCGATAGTTGATTCCCTTTCGGGCGTAGTCGTCGCTACGGGTAATGGCCGTCTCCAGATTGATAACACGAACGTCTGACTGCATCCGATCCAATTCGTCCAGCGCGACGCCCCAAACGTAGGCAGGTTTGGCGTGTCGCGGAATTGGGCCATTGGCTTGCTCAGCAAGGCTGACATAGTCCTTTGCCGAGGCCACGTAATCTTCGTGGAGCTTGGAGTCGCATGGGTGCGTGAGCACGTGATCGATGCCTCGTCCCGTCATGACGTCGCCGCACAGGAATAGCCGAACTGGCCGCCGTGGCCGAGGATCAACTGTTTGTGCCGCGCCGCTCATGGCAAAATCAGCTTGGCCAAAGACCGTGCAGCGGCTGCGGCGTAGCGGCCTTGGCGTCCTCAAGTTCCGCGGCAGGCAGGCGCGCGGCGAGTGCTGCGAATACCGCGCGCGCCGCTTGTTCTACGTCGATGCCGGCGTCGCGATGGACTCCATCATGAATGCGTTCAAGGAAGGCGCTTCGACTCTTCGCTGCAAGGTGAGCGCCTGGATGCCATCCTTCATAATAGAGCCCACGCAGCAATGGCGGCAGTTGCGCTCCGATGTATATGGCCTCGTCTTGCGGAAGGCTGTCACGTAATGCATGCAGTGTTACCAGCAGAACCAGATAGCCCCGCTCGCGGTCATGCCAGCCGAGACGGCGCATGATGTCGTCGATCCACGCCTCTGCCTCAGATAGGGCGGCGCGGAGATCCTGAAGGCCTGGCATGATTACCTCCTTAATGGTTGAATATTCTCCGCCAAAAGGGGCGGGCGTATTTGCGCGAGATCAAGCGATGCTCGTTGGTTTGTTGCTTTCCTGACCGAGGTGTTTCTGGAGGCGCGGGATGGATGATCACGGGTTCTGCCTTGCCGGCTGAGCAGAAGGGGGAGTGGGAGCACTTTCCGCATGATGCCGACGTCGGGCTGCGCGGATGGGGCGCGACACCGGCCGAAGCGTTCGAGCAGGCGGCTTACGCGCTTACCGCCGTCGTCACCCTCGCTGAAGTGAAGCCGAAGGTCGCCGTTCAGCTGAACTGCGAGGCGTCGGACCTCGAGTTGCTGTTCGTCGAATGGCTCAATGCCATCATCTACGAGATGGCGGTCCGCAATATGTTGTTCGGACGTTTTGCCGTCCGAATTGAAAATACGCGCCTTGAAGGGACGCTATGGGGCGAGCCGGTCGACGTCGAACGGCACGCTCCGGCCTGTGAACCGAAGGGTGCGACCTATACCGCGCTGAAGGTCGCCAGGGACGCCGACGGAAGATGGTCGGCTGCCTGCATTGTCGACGTATGATGGAGGTCTGCAATGGACCCTGCCCGGTTTACCCGTGTCGATAGCACGACGTGGCGCGTCGAGCCCTCGGGGACGATGCACGTCCCGGTGATCATCTACGCTGACGAGAACCTGATCCGGGACATGGACGACAAGGTTCTTGACCAGGCGGCGAACGTTGCGAGGTTGCCCGGGATCGTGCAAGCCTCGTACGTCATGCCGGACGCACATTGGGGTTACGGCTTCCCGATTGGCGGCGTGGCGGCGTTCGATTCGGATCGCGGTGGCGTGATCTCCGCCGGGGGCGTGGGCTTCGATATCTCCTGTGGCGTGCGGACGATGCTGACGGGGCTCTCAGTCGCCGACATCCTTCCAGTCCAGAAGCAGCTCGCGGATTCACTGTTTCGCCAGATCCCGGCTGGAGTGGGCAGCGAGAGCGCGATCACGCTGGACGCGGCTGAGATGGAAGCCATGCTCGCGCAGGGCGCCCAGTGGGCGGTTGCGCGCGGTTGGGGAGAGATGCGCGATTTTGAACGGATCGAGGAACAAGGACGGATGGCTGGTGCCCGGCCGGAGTATGTGTCAGACCGCGCCAAGGAACGCCAATGCCGGGAAATGGGGACACTTGGCTCCGGCAATCACTATCTCGAGGTCCAGGCGGTCGCCGAGATTTTTGACACGACGGTCGCCGGCGCCTTTGGGCTCGCGCAGGACGAAATTGTCGTTACCATTCACTGTGGTTCGCGCGGCCTCGGCCATCAGATCGGTACCGAGTTCCTGAAAGAAATGGTCGTGACGGCGAAGGAGGCCGGAATCGATCTTCCCGACCGCGAACTCGCCTGCGCTCCAATCAATTCGGAGGTCGGTCAACGCTATCTCGGCGCGATGCGGGCGGCGATCAATTGCGCGCTCGCCAATCGCGAAATTCTCGGCCACCATGTCCGCCGTATCTTCGCGCACTTCTTTCCGAACAACGAGCTGCGTCTTCTGTTCGATGTTTCGCACAATACCTGCAAGGTCGAGCGTCATCTCGTGGACGGAAAGCGGCGCGATCTGTTCGTGCATCGCAAGGGCGCAACGAGGGCCTTTGGACCTGATCACGAGAGCTTGCCCGCGGCACTGCGCTCCGTCGGCCAGCCGGTGCTGATTGGCGGCAGCATGGGTACAGGCTCATATGTTCTCGTCGGCGCAGCGACCAGCGAAGCGAAGGCGTTTTCTTCGGCCTGTCACGGGGCGGGCCGTGCGCTTTCCCGCCACGCCGCGCTCAAGCAATGGAGTGGGCGAAAGATCGTCGATGATCTTGCGTTGCTGGGGATTCTCATTCGGTCGCCGTCGACGCGCGGTGTCGCCGAGGAAGCCCCCGGTGCCTACAAGGACGTCGGTGCCGTCGTGGCTGCGGCCGAGCATGCAGGGCTCGCTCGGAGGGTGGCGCGCCTGAGACCGCTGGTCTGTATTAAGGGCTAACATTGTCTAATGCGTCCGCTATTGCACCCAACACTGATCAACGGGCGATCCGGCGATCCGGCGCTCTATATCGAGACGCTGTTCGAGCAGCGGGCAATCCTGTTCGACCTTGGCGACATCGCGTCATTGTCGCCGCGAAAAATTCGGCGTCTTGAGCATGTGTTCGTTTCACACGCGCATATCGATCATTTCTTCGGGTTCGATCGTCTGTTGCGGGTGCTCGTCGGCCGGGAGAAGCAGATCGATTTTTATGGCCCGGCAGGTTTTATCGACCGCGTCCACCACAAGCTGCAGGCCTATCTCTGGAATCTCGTCGATCGTGAGCCCGGCGATCTGACTTTCGTGGTGACCGAAATCGGACCCTCTCTCGCCACTCAAACCGCGCGGTTTCGTCTCAAGACGGCCTTCACCGCCGAAGCTATGGGCACGGGCCGGATCGACCAAGGCATCCTCGTCAAGGATCCGACTTTCCAGGTTTCGGCGGCGGTGCTGGAGCATCGCACGCCATGCCTGGGGTTTGCTATCGAGGAGTCCGCTCACTTCAACGTTTGGAAGACCCGCCTCGCAAGATTAGGCCTTCCAGTCGGGCCTTGGTTGCGCGACCTCAAGCGCGCGGTCATCGAGAACAGACCGGATGAATTTCCGATCCGGATTAGACCTTCTATGACGAGCTCAAATGAGTACGACCTGCCACTCGGGAAGCTTCGGGATGTACTGACGATCACCCCGGGCCAGAAGATCGGTTACGTCACCGATGTTGCGGATACGGCGTCAAACCGCAAAGCGATCGTCGAATTGGTCAAGAAAGCCGATGTTCTGTTTATTGAAGCTGCCTTTGCGGGAGCGGATGTCGCTTTAGCGACCGAGCGCGCTCATCTGACCACCGCGGCGGCCGGGCAAATCGCCCGAGAGGCGCGAGTGCGCCGGGTTGAGCCATTCCATTTCTCCCCGCGCTACGCTGGAGAGGATGAGCGAATGGTGAATGAGGTCGCGGCGGCCTTTGCCGGGCACTAGCGATAAGAGAATCTGTGACGCGGCCAGAAGTGATCGCAGGACGGCTTTTGACGAAAGCTTCGGATTCACGGTGCTAGTGCGGCCGGCTTCACCAATTCTCCCAAATCAGGCTCGCCGCACTGTGACAACACACGCTTGCGAACCTCATCCCGCAGGTGCAACACCGAACCGAAATCCGTGCCCGCTGGAATCACCGGCTCGCCGATCTCGACGGTGACAGCAGTGCGCCGGGGAAACCATTGGTCGCTGCGCAGCAGGGATCGCGTCCCGTGAATGGCGCCCGGCAGAACGGGAAGGTTTGCCTCGGCTGCCACCTTGAATGCACCCAGATAAAATCCAGACAGGCCCGTCCGGCGGGTGAACGTGCCTTCCGGGAAGAAGACCAGAACGCGCCCCTCTCGCGCCAACGCAATCAGCGCTTCTGCATCTGCGAGGCTGCTGGATACGTCATAGCGCTCGACAAACGGTATCCCCAGACGCCGCAGCAGCGTGCCTGCTATGAGCTGCTCGGATAATTCCTTCTTGGCTACGACTGCAGGTTCTCCCGGCAGCACCGCCGCCAATACAAGCGCGTCCATATAGCTTGAGTGATTGAACGCGAGCATCGCTCTTCCGCTGGGAATGCGTTCGATGCCGATGACCGAAACTGGAACCCCCATCGCAGCGAGCGTGCCGCGGCTAATCCACCTGAGGGCGGACCACCGCCAGGCTACGCGCGGCAGAACTAGAATTGCAAGTGATCCCAACAAAAATGCACCGGCAAGGACCAGCCACCACCAAGCCGCGTACAGCACTTCGCGCGCCAACCGCCCAGACCGCCTCATCTGCGGACCAATCCCGGAAAGCGCCAGGCGCAGAAGCTGCCACCACGGCGAACGTCGCGTCGGGCCGACGTGACCGCTGGCGTAGAGTTCCTTCGCAGCGCTACGGCGGATCTTGCCGCTCGATGTCTTGGGAACGGTGCTTGGTGGCGCGAGCACGACCTCATCGGGTGGCGTTCCGGCGATGTCGGTCGTGACCTCCTGCGCGCGCGCCTCCATTGCTGCGCGCAGCGCCGGGTCGGTCTCGCGCGTCTCAGCGAGGACAACGACGCGCTCGGTGCCAGAGGCTCGATCAGTCACGCCGAAGACCGCGACACCGCCCTTGCGGATTCCCGGAATCCCGGCGACGGCCTCTTCGATCTCCTGGGGGTATAGGTGACGGCCCGCGCGAATGATGATGTCCTTGATGCGACCGGTGATGTAGACATCGCCACCAGCCATATAGGCGCGGTCGGCGCTGTCGAGCCAGCCGTTGTGAATCAGCTCGCGGGTCTTGGCCTCATTGCGGAAATAGCCGCGTGTCGTTGAAGGTCCCCGAAACTCGAGCCTTCCTTCCTGCCGCTCGCCGAGCTCCCGGCCGGCCTCATCGACGATGCGAATCTCGTGACCTGGCAGCGGCTGGCCGCAGGCCACGACCTCAAGCGGTTTCGGGTCATCCGGCTTTGCCGGTTCAGCCTGCCCATGCATGCTGAGCCGGTCGTGGTCGACGCGATCAATGACCGGCGGTCGGCCCAACGGCGGGAAGGCGAGTCCCACCGAGTTCTCAGCAAGGCCGTAGACCGGTGCCATTGCTCCTGCGGGGAAGCCAAACCGGCCAAATCGGTCGATGAATCGACGCAACGTCTGCACGCTGACTGGTTCTGCCCCGTTGGCAACCATGCGTAGCGAGCTGAGATCCAATCCTTCAAGGTCTGCATCGGCTACTTTATTCAGGCACAGTTCGAATCCAAAATTCGGCGACGCGGAATAGGTGGCGCGAAAACGGTGAATCGCCCATAGCCAGCTCTCTGGTCGCACGAGGAAGCTCAATGGCGACATGGCATAAAGCGGTATACCAAAGTAAAGGCATCCGAACCATGCGCCGATCAAACCCATGTCGTGATAGAGCGGTAGCCAGCTGACGAATATATCGGCGGAGCTGGCCTCGATGATCCGACCTATCGCCCGGATGTTGGCGAGTAAGTTGGCGTGACTGAGCACGACGCCCTTGGGATCACCGGTGCTGCCGGATGTGTATTGAATGAGCGCGACGGATTCTGGGTCACCCACCTGCGGCAGGTCGAGCGGCGCCGATGACGTTTCGAGGCTGGCCACACTCTCGACAGCGCTCATGGTCTCGACTTGCACACGGATCAAACCGGCAAGCCGTCGTCCCTCCGGCATTGTGATCAGCATGCAAGCGCCAGCGTTGCGCAAGATGCTGGCCTGGCGGCGCAAATGTTCCTCGATCTGTGAAAGCCGCATTGGAGGGTAGATCGGCACGGGAATGGCGCCGGCATAAAGAATGCCGAAGAAGGCAACGAAAAAATCGAGGCTGGTCGGCAGCATCAAGGCCACGCGATCTCCAGGGACAATATCTCGGGCGATCAGGCCCTGAGCCACGTTGCGGGCTTTGCCGGCGAGCTCACCGTATGTCAGCTTGCCGAGAATCGTTGTCTCATCCTGCAATACGGTCAGATGCAGACGGTCGGGATGGTGGACCGCGTGCCATTCCAGAGCCTCGATCAGGGTCCTTGCTTCGCTTGCGGCCGGCACTGAGGGAAAAGCAGGGGGTTGCCGTATTTCAAGAGCCGTTCGTTCCCGCGTGGGCCTGGCCTGTTCCAGCGCCTCCAAAAGATCATGAACGGTTTCGGCCTCGCCGATCGTCTGAACAGGTAACCGCACGCGAAACGCACGCTCAATGCGCAGGATGAGTTCGGTACGACCCAGGCTGTCGATTCCAAGGTCACGCTCAATGCGGCTCGACGGATGGACGTCGATGTATCTGAAGCGTTGGGGATGTAGTTCGCGCACAAGCGCAGCCACGACCGTGATCAAGTCGCGTTCGCGTGCTTCGCGATCGGTAGTTCTGACGGACGAATCCGGACTAATCGGTGTTTCCGACATTGCTCCGTCCCATCAATCTGCTTCCCGTTCGAGAACGCAACAGTGAGGGGCCTCGACACCGGCCGCTTCCTCGCTCAACACTGTTCCTGTAATCGGGTTGGGACGGAAGGTCGTGCAGCCTTTCAGGCCCTGGTCGTAGGCGATATCATAAATCTGCCTGAACTCACTGAAATGACAGTTTGATGGTACGTTGATGGTCTTCGAAATCGAGTTGTCGACGAACGGCTGCAGCGCGGCCTGCATGGCGACATGAGTGCGAACAGGAAGTTCTGAGGCGGTGGCGAATCCTGAAGGAAGTCCTTTGCCCCCGCTGCTACTCTCGCGCCACCGGCGAAGTGCATAGTCGGTAAGCATAAAGTCCTTCGCCGCTCCGTCCTCGACGAGCACCTTGCGATTATAGGAGGCAGCGAAGATCGGCTCCAGCCCGCTGGACACGTTGCCGCCGAGCAGGCTGATCGTGCCGGTCGGCGCAATCGCAATCAAATGGCTGTTGCGTGTGCCATATGCAGAGATCCCTTGCTGGATGTCCTGTGGCAGGCTCCGAATGAACGGGCTCTGCAAATATTTGTCGCGTTCGAAATAGGGAAATCCTGTTTTTTCTTTCGCAAGCGTGATCGACGCACGGTAGGCGGAATGGCAGACGCAGCGCATAATGTCGGCGGCCAGAGATATCGAGCGATCGCTGCCGTAGGTCAGGCCGAGCATGAGGAGAGCATCG
>Ga0116223_10004496_pt1 | contig 12056 bp, 8 predicted proteins | sample Sb_taG_3_FD_90092 | JGI IMG/M metagenome (GOLD analysis project Ga0116223, IMG submission 90092) | Peat soil microbial communities from Weissenstadt, Germany - Sb_50d_a_PC metaG | ecosystem: Environmental > Terrestrial > Soil > Wetlands > Peat | place: Germany: Weissenstadt | collected 2010-09-21 | reverse complement strand
GGTCCTTCCGGGTTTTCTGGGGGTAAAGATGGCAGAAAGTCAGGGCGTCACCACCAGCTTGCCTGCCTCCCGGAGCGCTGTCGCTTTGGCGGATCGCCCTGAAGGCAAGGCGTGGCGCGGATTCTCGGCGTTTGGCCCGCAAAGCATGTCGCCCTGACGCCCCGATCGCCGCAAGAAACGGCCCCCAGAAAAGTCCGAAGGTCCTCATTTATTTGCCTTGTGATACCAAGACAACGGCCCCCGCCGATCTTCGGATCCACTACAGAGTCAACAATGGCATGTGCAAAGGCGAGCATCGGGACGGCGAATTGCGCCGTTGCAATCAAAGCCGGGCATCACGAACTGAAAGCGGACGAAGGCCCCGCCTTTGGCGGACAGGATGTCGGACCTGCGCCTTACGAGTTGCTCGCATCCGCCCTAGCGGCATGCACGGCGATCACACTTCGGATGTATGCGGAGCGCAAGCAGTGGCCGCTTCAGGGAGTGCAGGTCGCTATTCACTTCAAAAAGGAGGTCGCTCAGTCGTCTATCGAACGCCTCCTCACTTTGCCGAAGCGGTACTGGATTTGTTTGGATTTTGCGCTTAGCAGGGGTTTGCTTTGTCGCAGCGACACCTCAGCGCGTGACAAATCGCCGATGGTTCAGAAGCCCAGTTCGATCGCGAGCAAGCCGCCCGCAACCCCGAATGCGATAACCGACACGACGACGACCCCCAACACGCTGGGTTTAAACGAGCGAGTGAGCATTGCGACCGACGGCACGCTGATCGGTGGCAGCGTCATCAACAGCGCTGCCGCCGGCCCGACGCCCACGCCAAGCGTCAGCATCGCTTGGACAATCGGAACTTCGCCCGCTGTCGGGATCACAAATACCGTGCCTGCGACTGCGAATGCCACAATCCAGGCGAGATTGTTGCCAATGTCCGGCCCGATCTGCGGGAACAGCCAGGCGCGCGCGGCGCCCAGCAGCAGGACTAGCACGACATATTCTGGTATCAAGCGCACCGCCATCTGCAGCAGGATCTTGAACCAGCGCGCCAGCGTGCTCCCGCCCTCGGGGTCCTCGATCAGGCGGGAAAGCTGCGCGTTCGCCGCGCCGGCTTCTTGCGGCGTGATGAGTCGATTCACAAGAAAGCCCAGGCCAAACACCATCAATATTCCAAGGGCGAGACGCAACGCGGTCCAGTTCCAGCCGAGCACGAACCCTATGAAGACGAGAGTCGCCGGATTGAGCACCGAATTGCCCAACCAGAACGCGATCGCTGCCCCCGAAGATGACTGACGAGCGCGTAATCCGACCACAACCGGCGCCGCACAGCAAGTACACATCATCCCGGGCATCGCCAGCAAGCCGCCCGCCGCGACGCTGCCGAAGCCGGTGTTGCCGAGCGCTTTGGCGATCCATTGCGGCGGCAGCAGCACCTGCACCGCAGAACCGAGCAAGAGCCCCAGCACCATCGCCTTCCAGATGGCCTTGCCGTAGGCCCACGCATAGTCGAGCGCGGCGTCGAGCGATGGCGGCGGCGGGCTGGCCGCAGTCCCCATCAGGATCGACGGACCGATCGAATGATGGGACGCCGCGACGAACGCGCGCTGATAGTATGGAAACCACTTCACATAGAAGAGACCCAAAACGGCAATCAGGATGAAGATCATCCATCCCAGCATGGGATTCGCTTTTCGTGTCGTATTCATCGCCTAGCGAGCCTAAATTGTTGGTGGGAGGACGGACGTCCCTTGCGACATCAAAAAGGTGCCAATCAGCCACTGGTATCCGGCGGCGTACACGTAGCAAACGGTCTCCACTTGCCCCAGCAATCCGTATCTCGTTGAACAGTTCATTTTGCGGTGGAATCGGTATTGTTTCACTAAGAAACGAGACCCACGGATGCGCCTAGGTTCAAAGACAACAGGCAAGCCAAGTTCGCCGCATCCGTGAAACCCGCATGGTGAAACGCGGCCGAGCGAGTTAGGCGCGCAAAATCGGCATTCACGTTTCCCCGAATTTGTGGCGGAAGAGAGCGGGAGTCGAACCCACCTGGGAGCGGCTGACGCCCCCAACCGGGTTTGAAGCCCGGCCGCTCCACCAGGAACGAGTCTCTTCCATGTTGATCTTCGGATCGTTATGGTTGCACAGCGGTGTCTTCGGCCGGTCTGGCGTTTGCGATTTGAAGCAGACTGTTGCTGCGCACTCGGTGCACGTCGTGGCTGCGCCGCGTGTAACCGATGCGGTCGAAAAACTCCAGGATCTGAACGGTGCGCTTGCGCCCCAGCTTGCTGCTGTCGCGAAACGCCGCCGCCCGCACGGCGCCGTCGCGTTCTTCCAGCTCTGCGGCGATTTGCGCAAGCGCGGCAACGGCGCCTTTGGCGTAGAAAAGGTCGCGCACTACCTGGAATGTTTCTCCCCGGCGTGTCAGCCGCAACAGCAGGCGTCGCAGCAGTTGCTCATCCGCGCCGACGCGGCCCGCGAGATCGCGCACCCAGGGTGGATCGAAGCCCCCCGCTTCTATAAGCGGCAGCACCCGCGACGCCAGCTCCTGCTCGGCGGTGTCCAAGCCAAACCCACGCTTGGGCAAGTGCAGCCAAGGACCGCTGCGCACGATCTGTTGCTCAGCGAGCAGTTGATCGACCAGGGCTTTTGCTGCGGCCGGAGCCAGCTGCGGGAGCAACATGCGTCGCAAGCGGGCGCTGTCGGGCCCAAGTTCGTCTTCGAACTTGGCGTGAAACCACTCGAGCCCCTCCAGCACACGGGTCTGCAACGCCTCCCAGCGGGATAGGTCAAATGCGAACGCAGTGCTCGGCTCACCCACGCGGAGTGCACTCGGCGCAAGAATACAGTCTGGCGCTGCCAGATTGCGGGCCCGGCAGAACGCGCCCAGGTCCACTCCGTAAGGCTCCCGCTGTAGCAGGTTTGACAGTGCCATGGTGTGGTCCGTCTGCTCCAGGCACTGCAGCGCCGCCAGACGCAGTGGCGCTCGCCGGTGGCGGGCGGGCGCAAACGGATCGATCACCATGCCGCCGCCGATCGTCTGGCGTGCCGAGGCGTCGCGCAGGATAAACCGGTCGCCGTGCAGCGCGCCGATGGCGCGATCCAGCACGATCTGCGCCAGGGCTTGGGCGCCCGGCGCGACCCAATCCGCATCGAGCGGCACGCAGCGCCCGGTAACGTGCGTGGCGCCCAGATGCACATGCACGGGTGTCCAGACACCCAATGCACGCGGCGCCTCGGGCAGCAGGCGCAGCCGCACATCGAAGCGCGCGGTGGGGGCATGTATCGCCTCTGCCACGATCCAGTCGCCGCGCAGGATCTCGTCCTTACCCGCACCAACGATGTTGAGCGCACAGCGCTGACCGGCACTGCCGGTGGCCGCAGGGCGGTTATGCGAATGAATGCTGCGTACTCGCACCGGGATCGCCGCCGGTGTAACGACCAATCGATCGCCAACCGTCACCTCGCCGGCAAATACGGTGCCGGTTACCACCGTACCTGCACCGGTGAGCGTGAAGCTGCGGTCCACTGCCAGCCGAAAATGTCCCTGCACCGGGCGGCCCCGGGTTGCCGCTGCCGCTATGACGAGATGCTCGCGCAGATCGTCCACTCCGGCGCCTGTGGTCGCTGAGACCGGGAACACGCCGCTGCCCGATAAACCCGTCCCTTCCAGCAGCCGTTCGATGTCATGGCTGACCTGCGCGATGCGCTGGGCGTCGACCCGGTCGATCTTTGTCAGCGCGACCGCACCGCGGGCGACGCCGAGCAGCTCGAGGATATGCAGGTGTTCAACGGTCTGGGGCATGATGCCGTCATCGGCACCGACAACCAAAAGCGCGAAGTCAATGCCCGTGGCGCCGGCCAGCATGGTGTGGATAAAGCGCTCATGGCCGGGGACGTCCACAAAACCGAGAATTTCGCCGTTTGGCATCTGCTGGTACGCATACCCCAGCTCGATGGAGATGCCCCGCTCTTTCTCCTCCTGCAGGCGGTCCGTTTCCACTCCGGTGAGCGCGCGCACCAGCGACGTCTTCCCGTGGTCGACATGCCCGGCGGTGCCGATGATCAACTCATCGCTCCGAGTTCGAGCTGCGCCAGTTGCGCGAGAAACGCAGGCTCGTCATCCAGGCAACGCAGATCCAGGCAGAACCGGTCTTCACGCACGTGGCCGAGCACGGGGATGGGCAGTTCGCGAAAAGCCCGTTCAACGGTTCGAAGCAGGGCACCCTTGGAGCGCGTGCCGGCAACCGGACCGATCGCCAAGCCCGCACTCGGCAGCCGGTCCACGGGCAGCGCGCCGCTGCCGATTTGGGAGTGCAAGGGGACAACGCTCACCAGCATTCGGCCATGCATGACGTTGCGCAGGATGGGCAGTACGCGCTCGGCCTGGGCCTGGATTTCTGCCACTGGCCGCGTGAGAAGGCGCAGCGTCGGCAGCCGGGAGACCAAGCGCTCTGGTTCGCGATAAAGGCGCAGCACCGGTTCCAGGGCAGCAAGAGTGATCTTGCCCACGCGCAGACAGCGCTTGAGCGGGTTCTTCTTGATACGGGCAATCAGGTCCTTGCGGCCGATGATGATGCCGGCCTGTGGCCCACCCAGAAGCTTGTCGCCGCTGAAGGTAACGAGGTCGGCACCGGCCTTGATCGCCTGCTGGGGCGTCGGTTCACTGGGCAGTCCCCAAGCCGACAGGTCCGCGAGCGTACCGCTACCAAGATCGATCACGAGGGGTAGACCATGGGCGCGCGCCAGCGCCGCAAGTTCGCCTTCGGAAACGCTCTTCGTGAACCCCTGGATGGCATAGTTGCTGGTATGCACCTTCATCAGCAGCGCCGTCTTGGGGTTGATTGCCTCTTCGTAGTCTCGCAAATGGGTGCGGTTGGTAGTGCCCACTTCCCGAAGCCTGGCTCCCGCGCGGCTCATGATGTCGGGAATACGGAAGGCACCGCCGATCTCAATCAGTTCACCTCGTGATACGGCGACTTCCTTTCTCATTGCCAGCGCATTAAGCAGAAGAAACACGGCGGCTGCGTTGTTGTTGACCACCGTCGCACTTTCGGCGCCAGTCAATTCGGTGAGCAGCCCATCCACGACCTCATCGCGGTCGCCGCGACCACCGCTTTCAATATCAAACTCCAGGTTGCACGGGAAGAGCGAGGCCATGAGCAGCGCATCGATGGCCTCTTGCGGAAGCTGGGCACGGCCGAGATTGGTGTGTAGCACCGTGTCGGTCAGGTTGAACACGCGGCGCAGCCGCGGCCGGGCGCGCGCGGCGAGCTGCTCGCCGACTGCCTCGCCGATCGCCCGGTCGGTGACCCTGCCGCCCGTTGTGCCGCCGGCCGGCAATGATGAACGCAGGTCGGCCAGCACCTGGCGCACGCTGGCAGTGACCTGGCGGTGGCCAAACTGCTCCACCAATTGCTTGACGCCGTCGAAGTTGAGAACCCGGTCCACGGAGGGAAGCCAGGTGAGAGTCGAATCCGAGCTATGCACGATAGACTCTTCTCCGAGCAAGAATGCGGGCGTTACGATGAGCCGTGGAACAGCATCATATTAGTCCCACTGCGGGCGAAATTCTCTTCCGCCATCAAGATGTCCAATGGCAGGCTCGCCAGGTCGTCGGCGGTCGGTTCCACGGCGGGGTCTTTCTCCATATAGAGGATCTTCAGATAGCTGTGGCATTGCTCGCAGGACTCGGCCTTGACTGCCGGATCACCGCCCGCAATGCCGTGGTAGCTGATCCCCTTGGTGGATTCGCAATGGCTACACTTGACGCGCACCATGTGCCATTCGCTGGAGCACAAAGAACAGCGCAAGTACCGATACCCCGACTCGACGGCGCCGATGCGAACGATGCTGGCGACCGGAAGCGAGCCACACACCGGACAGAGGTTGGGCGCGGCGCTGTGTCCTACGTCCCCTGTGGCGAGCCGGCTCGCCATGCTGGTCCAGTAAGCCTGCAATCCGGCGGCGATGAGCGGCGCAACCGCCACATCCAATCCCTCGTCGATTCCCGCACAAATCTTGCTGGCCTGCGCCTCGATGAAGTCCTCGCTCGCTTCTGCCAGCCGCGCAACGACATCGCCCGTCGTCCCACTGAGCTCGGTTTTCAACTCGACGAGCATGTCGCGCAAGGCAAGCCGCCATTTGGCATTGCGTTGCCACGAAGTCGTCTGCAGCGGCGGCATGGCGTGGTTGCGGCATCGAACGATACGCGCCTGGTCCGGCAGCGGCGTGCCCGACAGTGATTGCATCATCGTCTCCTGTCGAGCGGCGACCAGAGCAATGAAGCGCAGGTAGTCCGCCATGGCGCTGGTTTCGGAGAGCTGCCGCAGCCGCGCCGCCCGGTCAGAAAAAAGCGCCCCGCCGCCTGGCAGTCGCAGCTCGGGAACAACGCTCGCCGGCAATTGTTCGATCTGACCGGCTTCGACGATACGTGTGGCCACAAGCGCTTTACGAAGAAATGCCGGAATTTGTGGCGCCGGTCGAGGATGAACGGCCGGTTACTTCACAACCGTTTTGTACCAAGCCCGATGGTGCTGCTTGGCCCAGGCCCGAGTAACCGTGCCGTACCACATGGCCCGGATCGTTCCCTTGACCCAGATCGCGGCATAGATATGGACCATTATCAGAGCAATCATCGTCACCGCCACCACGGCATGCACAAACGAGAACAGGCGAATCACCGATCGGGAAAAAGCCCGCGAAATAGGCGCGCCAGATGACGATACCGGAGACAAAAAGCAGGAACACGCATCCCACAAACAGCCAGAAGAGCAGTTTCTGGCCGCCGTTGTACTTGCCCATTTCTGGCATGTTGTGGTCGTCACCGTCAATCAGTTCCCGGATGCGCCTGAGCCATTCCCAGTCGGTAGGGCTCATGACGTTGAGTTTCCAGAAGCGCATTGCCATCACGACAAAAAACGCCGTCATGATGACTCCGATGAACGGGTGGAGGATGCGCGCCCAGGTCCCGCCGCCGAACAGCATGGTAAGCGGGAAGAATGCGGGGTGGAAAAACGCCAGGCCGGACAGCGCGAGCAGGATGAAACACATACCCACCACCCAGTGGTTGGCACGCTCCGAGCCACTGTAGCGTACGAGATCTCTAGGGTCGCGCTTCATTTTCCAGTTCCTTCTCGACTTCCTTCTCCGTTTCCTTGGATACCTCGTTGGGTCCCTTCGTGACGTAGTGCAAGAGGCTACCAATGGCCACGGCTGCCAGCCCAAGGGTAGCCAGCGGCTTGGCGAAACCCTTCCACAGACTCACCATCGGGCTGATATGCGGGTTCCTGGGAAGACCGTTGTAAAGCTCCGGTTGATCGGCGTGATGCAGCACGTACATGACGTGGGTACCACCAACCCGGGACGGGTCATACAGTCCGGCGTTCTGGAAGCCGCGCTCCTTGAGGTCGGCAATTCGCTCCTCGGCATGGTCGATCATGTCCGCCTTGCTGCCGAAAACGATGGCGCCGGTGGGGCAGGTCTTGACGCACGCCGGCTCCAGGCCTACCGACACCCGGTCGGAGCACAGCGTGCACTTGTAGGCCTTGTTGTCCTTCTTCGAGATGCGCGGGATGTTGAAAGGACAACCGGTAATGCAGTAACCGCAGCCGATGCAGTTCTCCTCCTGAAAGTCCACGATGCCGTTGGAGTACTGGACGATGGCGCCGGGCGCCGGGCAGGCCTTCAGACAGCCGGGGTCGGCGCAGTGCATGCAACCGTCCTTGCGGATCAGCCACTCCAGGTTGCCGTCTTTGTTCTCGTATTCGGCAAAGCGCATCACTGTCCAGGAGCTGCCGCTGAGGTCGCGCGGGTTATCGTAGATCCCGGTGTTGGTGCCGATCTCGTCGCGAATGTCGTTCCACTCCATGCACGCTGACTGGCAGGCCTTGCAGCCAATGCACTTGGAAACGTCGATCAGCTTTGCGACCTCCAGGGTCTGGCGCTCATCGGGCGGTGGCGTCGTGGTGGCCGAGCGCGCCTTAATATCGAGCGACTGCAATGCCATTTTGCGCCTCCCTATGCTTTCTCGATATTCACGAGGAACGACTTGAATTCCGGCGTGTTGGTGTTGCCGTCGCCCACAAAGGGGGTCAGAGTATTGGCGAGGTATCCGTTCTTGGCCAGCCCTGTGAAACCCCAGTGAATCGGTATGCCGACCGTATGCACCTTCCTGCCGGCGACATCCAGCGTCTTTATTCGCTTGGTCACCACCGCGATGGCCTTGATGAAGCCGCGGTTGGACCGCACCTTGACCATGTCTCCGGCTCTTACGCCCTTCTCCTTGGCTAGCTCCTCGCCAATTTCCACGAATTGCTCCGGCTGCAGGATGGCGTTGATCCGCACGTGCTTGGTCCAGTAGTGGAAGTGCTCGGTCAAACGATAGGTGGTGGCGACGTAGGGAAATTCCGCGGGTTTGCCAAAGGCTTCGCGGTCAACCTTGAACACACGTGCCGCCGGGTTGGAAAAGGCAATGGGGTTTTTGTGGTGCAGCGGGTTTGCCTCCATCGGCGATTCAAAGGGCTCGTAGTGCTCGGGGAAGGGTCCCTCGACCATCGCGCCCTTTGCGAAAAAGCGCGCCACTCCTTCGGGATTCATGATGAAGGGCCCCACTCCCTCCGCGGGCGCGGCATCCGGGCGCATGTCCGGTATGTCCGCGCCGCCCCACTTGGTGCCGTCCCAGGCAAGCAGCTTGCGCTTTGGGTCCCAGGGCTTACCCGAAGGATCGGCCGAGGCGCGGTTGTACAGGATGCGCCGGTTGGCGGGCCACGACCAGGCCCAGTTGAGCGTCTGGCCGATGCCGTAGGGATCGGAGTTGTCGCGCCGTGCCATGAGATTTCCGACCTGGGTCCAGGCGCCGCAAAAGATCCAGCAGCCGCTGGCGGTGGTGCCATCGTCCCGCAGTTGCGCAAAGCCGGCGAGCTGCTCGCCGGCCTTGGCTAGCACCTTTGTCTTCTCCTTGGGATCAGTAACGTCGGCCAAAGCACGCCCGGAAAACTCTCGTGCCAGCTCTTCGGGCGCGGGTTCGTGAGCAATCTTGTGGTCCCAGGTGAGCTTGAGCACTGGGTCCGGAAAGGCGCCGCCCTCCTTCTGGTACATCTCGCGCATTCTTAAGAAAAGGCCGGCGACGATAACGGCATCATGCTTGGCCTCGCCTGGGGGCTCTGCACCCCCCCAGTGCCATTGCAGCCATCGCCCGGAGTTAACCAGCGAGCCGTCCTCTTCGGCGAAGCAGGTAGACGGTAGCCGGAATACCTCCGTCTGGATTTTGGCAGTATCCGCCTCGTTGTACTCGGACACGTGCTTCCAGAACTCCGAGGTCTCGGTCGCCAGCGGATCGATGATCACGAGGTACTTCAGCTTGGCGAGCGCGGCGGAAATCTTGGCCTTGTTGGGAACGGATGCCAGCGGGTTGAAACCCTGGCAGATATACCCGTTCATTTTGCCCTGGTACATATCCTCGAACACCTGCAGGATATCGTGTACCTTGTCGAGCTTCGGCAACCATTCGTAGCAGAAGTTGTTGTCCTTGGTGGCAGCGTTGCCATACCAGGCTTTCATCAGGCTGACGTGGAACTTGGGATAGTTCTGCCAGTAACTCATCTGGTTCGGCCGTAGCGGCTTGTGTGTGCGCTTGTCCAGATACGCTTTGAAGTCCTGTTCCTGCTCGCCGGGCAGTGTCATGTAGCCGGGCAGCAAGTCGGACATCAGACCGAGGTCTGTCAGGCCTTGAATGTTCGAATGGCCGCGCAGGGCATTCATTCCGCCGCCCGGCATGCCGATGTTGCCGAGCAGCAACTGCACCATAGCCCCCGTGCGGATCATCTGCGAGCCGACCGAGTGCTGCGTCCAGCCGAGTGCGTACATGATGGTCATGACCCGGTCGGGCGTCGAGGTCGTAGCAACCATCGCGCACACCGTGAGTAACTTGTCCTTCGGCGTGCCACAGATGGTGCTCACCATTTCGGGCGTGTAACGCGCGTAATGGCGCTTCAACAACTGATAGACGCAGCGCGGGTTCTGCAGCGTCGGATCGGTGGCGACGTAGCCGTCCCTGCCGATCTCATAGTCCCACGAGGACTTGTCGTAACTGCGCTTCTTGGGGTTGTAACCGGAGAAGATCCCGTTGTCGAACTTAAAGTCCTCCTTCACCAGAAAGGTGAAATCCGTGTAGGCCTTCACGTACGCGTGCTGGATTTTGTCGTTTGTCAGCAGATAGTTGATCAATCCGCCGAGAAAGGCTATATCCGTGCCGGTGCGAATCGGCACATAGTAATCGGCGACCGAGGCCGAGCGATTAAATCGCGGATCAACGACAATTAGCTTGGCCTTGTTGTGGGCCTTGGCTTCCGTTACCCACTTGAAACCGCAAGGGTGCGCCTCGGCAGGATTGCCGCCCATGACGAGCACTACATCGGCATTCTTGATGTCGACCCAGTGCTGCGTCATCGCTCCACGGCCAAACGTCGGGGCAAGACCTGCCACCGTCGGGCCGTGTCAGACACGTGCCTGGTTGTCGAAGCCCAATATGCCGAGGGAGCGAACGACCTTGTGCGTCAGGTAACCGGACTCGTTCGACGAGGCCGACGCCGCAAGCAGACCCGTTGTCAGCCAGCGATTGACGGTCAAGCCATCGGCGGTTTTCTCGATAAAGTTCTTATCGCGATCGGCCTTCATGTGCCTGGCGATGCGGTCAAACGCCTCGTCCCAGGAAATGCGCTTCCATGCGTCGGCGCCCGCTTCTCGCACTTCCGGATGCTTGAGCCGGCTCGGACTGCGCACGAAGTCCAATAAAGCCGCACCTTTCGGGCACAGCGTGCCGCGGTTCACCGGATGGTCCGGGTCACCTTCAATATGGATAATTTCGGACCTTGCATTTTTTGCCTTGTCGCCGATGCTGTACATGAGGACGCCGCAACCCACCGCACAATAGGGACACGTATTGCGCGTCTCGGTCGTGCGTTCCAGCTTGAAATTGCGCACTTCCGCCAGCACCGCCGTCGGCGAGAAACCCAAGAGGGCAAGACTCGAACCCGCGACTCCGCCGGCGCATATCTTGAAGAATTGCCTTCGACTCGCATTCATATTGGTTCCTCCAAGCAACTTTTGCTGCTCAAGGCCCGCACTTTGACGATCGGGCAAAGTTTCGGTCACTAGCGTACATCCGTTCTTTGGTCGCTGTTAAGGTACGTCTGCGGATCTGCTTTGATTTGACCCAAATTGCGAATAAACCCATTCCGCGCTGCAGCAAGACCCGGTGAGCGCGGTGGATTGCCAGAGCTGCCGCTTTGGCGGATCGCCCTGAAAGCAAGGCGTGGCGCGGATTCTCGGCATTTGGCCCGCAAAGCATGTCGCCCTGACGCCCCGATCGCCACGCGAAACGACCCCCAGAAAAGTCTGAAGGACCAAAAAGATATTACTAAGCAGCCTGGATTCATCGTAAGCGTGGCGCGAACACCGTCTTGACGGGGCGCCGATTTCAGGCTGCTTCGGCCAGCGGCGTTTCCATCTGAGCGGCCACATTCCACGGCAGGAGTTCGTCGATCCGGTTGATTGGGTGATCGGCGATGTGCTCCAGGACGTGGCGCAGGTAGGCTTCAGGATTCAGGCCATTGAGCTTGGCCGTTTCCAGCAGCGTGTACATGGCCGCGGCGCGTTCTCCGCCGGTATCGGCACCGGCGAACAAGAAATTCTTGCGTGATAGCACCGGTCCGCGCAGTGCTCGTTCGGCGGCGTTGTTGTCGATCTCGATATTTCCGTCGTCGACGTACCGCGTCAGGGCTGTCCAGCGCTTGAGCGAGTAGTTGATCGCCCTGGCGGCCTCGGATTTGGCCGAGACGGTTGCCAAGGCGGTGCCGAGCCACTGGTGCAGTCGCTCCAGTAACGGGGCGGCCTGCTCTTGGCGAAACGCCCTGCGTATGTCCGGCGGTCTGCCGCGCACCTGGTCCTCGACGGCATACAAAGCTTGGATGCGGGTCAGCGCCTCGGCAGCGATCGGCGACTTGGTCGCCTCGTGCAGATCGTAAAATTTACGTCTTGCATGGGCCCAACATGCTGCCTCTCGGATG
>Ga0116223_10004495_pt1 | contig 12056 bp, 11 predicted proteins | sample Sb_taG_3_FD_90092 | JGI IMG/M metagenome (GOLD analysis project Ga0116223, IMG submission 90092) | Peat soil microbial communities from Weissenstadt, Germany - Sb_50d_a_PC metaG | ecosystem: Environmental > Terrestrial > Soil > Wetlands > Peat | place: Germany: Weissenstadt | collected 2010-09-21 | reverse complement strand
CGAGCACGATGACGCTCGGGATCGAGCGCGAGGGGCTGCGCGAGCCGCTGCGCGAGCTCGTGGCTCCCGGCGCCGGCGGCGGCGGCGGCGGCGGCGGCGGCGTGCCGGTGCTGGGGTCGTGCGCGGGGCTGATTATGCTCGACTCAGACCATCTCGCCCTGATGGACATGCGCGCGCGGCGCAACGCGTTCGGGCGTCAGCTGCGCTCCTTCGAGACCGACTTGGAGGTGGCGGGCATCGCCGGCGGACTGTTGCGGGCGGTGTTCATCCGCGCGCCGTGGATCGCCGAGCACGGCCCAGACGTCGAGATCCTCGCTGAGGTGGACGGCCATCCGGTCGCGGCGCGCCAGGGCAGCATGCTGGCGGTGGCGTTCCACGCCGAGCTGACCGACGACGATCGCGTGCACCGGCTGTTCCTGTCAGCCATGTGACGCAATCGCTACAGGTGTGTGACGGGAGGATAAAGGCGCTCGGCGAAGTGTTTGCAAAAAAAACTGCGTATGACTATGGTGTTACGCAGTTTAAAAAGAACAACAACATCCCGACCTCTTTATCTTCAGCGACTGCCTGCGAGTATGGGCTCAGACGGCCTCGAACCGCACAACGCCCTCTGCGGCGTCCTCGCGTTCGGCCACGCGGCCCTCGTCGAGCAGCAGATCGACGTTGCCGAGCACCTCGGAGATCGTCAGGTATGCCTGCGTGACGGCGACGTTGCCCCACAGCTCGACGGCGATCTCGTGCGCGGTGCGCGGCTGGGCCGCGATCAGGCCGTGGATCTTCTCCGCGCGGCGGCGGTGCATGCGAAAGCGCTCGTCGATCAGCGCCGCGTGGTCTGCGATCGGCGCGCCGTGGCCGGGCAGGACGAGCGACAGCTCCATCTCCCGGGTCAACCGCAGCGAGGCGATGTAGTCGATCAGCGCCCGCGGCCTGGGCCCGGTGAAGTCCGCCGGCGCCTCCAGGGGGCGGGCGAGCAGCGGGTTGGAGGAGATGTGCGCGATCAGGTGGTCGGCGGCGAGCAGGATCGCGCGGGACTCGTCGAGGAACACCGTGTCCGAGGGGCTGTGCCCGGGCCGGTGCAGCACGCGCAGCGTGCGGTCGCGCAGGCTCAGCTCCTCGCCGTCGCGCAGCGGACGGGTCACCTCCACCGAGGAGCCCCACGCGCGGAAGCTCGCGGAGACGGCCCGCAGCGCGGTGACCACGTCAGCGGGGATGCCGTGGCGGAGCATGATCTCCTGGGCGAACCGGTCGTCCAGGTCGGCCGACTCGCGGTAGTTGCGCAGGTACGAGCCCAGTCCCTCCAGCGCCGCGACCTCCGCTCCCGAGCGCCGCGCGAGGATCGACGCCAGGCCGAAGTGGTCGATGTGCTGGTGGGTGATCACCAGCAGCTCGATGTCCTCGATCGCGTGCCCGCGCGCGGCCAGCGCCTGTTCGAGCTCGTCCAGCGCCTTGCCCGAGTTGGGACCCGAGTCGATGAGGGTCAGCGGATCGTCCTCGATCAGGTACGCGTTCACGCGCCCGACCTGAAACGGAGTCGGGATCGCCAGCCGATGGATGCCCGCGTCGGCGGCCTGCGCCAGCAACTCCTCCTCGCCCGGTCCGTCGGGCTGGTCGGCGTCCGTCACGACCGGATCAGCGCCAGTACCTCGTCGCGGCGGCGCTCCATGTCCTCGCGCGAGATCAGCGACTCCAGGCACAGGCGCAGCAGCGGCTCGGTATTGGACGGGCGCACGTTGAAGTGCCAGTCCTCGTAGTCGATCGAGATCCCGTCCAGGCGATCCTGGCGCGCGTCGGAGTAGCGCTCGGCGATCTCCTCCATCTTCGCGCCCGGGTCCGCGACCTCGGAGTTGACCTCGCCGGAGATGAAGTAGCGCTCGTGATACGGCGCCAGCAGCTCGGACATGCGCCGGCCCTCGCGGGAGAGCAGCTCGAGCACGAGCAGCGCCGGCAGCGTGCCGGAGTCCGCGCAGTAGAAGTCGCGGAAGTAGTAGTGGCCCGACACCTCCCCGCCGAACAGCGAGCCCTCCGCGCGCATCCTGGTCTTGAAGAACGCGTGCCCCACGCGGTTGACGTAGGGGATGCCCCCGGCGCGCTTGACCGTGTCGGGCACGGCCCGGGAGGCGCGCACGTCATACAGGATCGCCTCGGGGTGGGTGGGGTCCGATCTCTTGGCCAGCAGCGACTGCGCCAGCAGCGCGGTCAGGAAGTCGCCGTCCACGAACGCGCCCGTGTCGTCGATGAAGAAGCAGCGGTCGCCGTCCCCGTCCCAGGCGATGCCGAGGTCCGCGCCGCTCTCGCGCACCTTCGCCACGATGAACCGCCGGTTCTCCTCCAGCAGCGGGTTGGGCTCGTGGTCGGGGAACGTTCCGTCGGGCGTCCAGTAGGTCTCGATCAACTCCAGCCCCAGTCCCTCCAGCAGCGGGCCGACCATCGGCCCGGCCATGCCGTTGCCGCCGTCGACCACGACCTTCAGGGGTGCGATGACGCCGGGGTCGATCAGCGCGAGCGCGGCGCGCTGGAACTCCTCGTAGATGTCGAGCGCCTCGACGCTCCCCCGAGCGGCGGGGGACGCCTGCTCGCCGCGGTCCAGGCCGGCCTCGATCAGGCGGCGGATGTCCTGGATGCCGGAGTCGCCCGACAGCGCGATCGCCCCCTCGCGCACGAGCTTGGCGCCGGTGTATGCGGCGGGGTTGTGCGAGGCCGTGCACATCAGCCCGCCGTCGAGCTCGCGCGACCCCACGAGGTAGTAGAGCATCTCCGAGCCCACCTGGCCGGCGTCGATCACATGGGCGCCCTCGCGCACGAGGCCCTCGCGGTAGCGCGCGGACAGCTCGGGCGCGCTCAGGCGCATGTCGCGTCCGAGACCGACCCTCAGCTCGGCGACGGGCTTGCCGGAGAGCTCGCTCAGCACCCGCGCGAACGCGCGGCCGATCAGCTCGGCGCCGTCCCCGTCGAGCTGCGAGCCGTACAGCCCGCGGATGTCATACGCCTTGAATACGTCTGGGTCGATCCCCATCTCGTGGGCATCCTATGCGCTCGTCCCCGGGGATGAGACCCATATTGGAAGCGCTCTGAACTCTCGCACGCGCGTGGCCGCGGACACCAGCCTCGACTCTGACCTACGCGGAGGTCTCGGCACCCTCCAATGCGCTCCTTTTACACTTCCTCCCATGTCAGGGCATTCCAAGTGGGCTTCCATCAAGCACAAGAAGGCGATCGTGGACTCGCGCCGGGGTCAGCAGTTCACGAAGCTCGCGCGGGCGATCACGGTCGCGGCGCGCGACGGCGGCGGCGACCCGGACGCGAATGCGACGCTGGAGAACGCGATCCGCAAGGCCAAGGAATCCTCGATGCCCAAGGACAACATCGAACGCGCGATCGCCAAGGGCACGGGCGCGGGCGCTGACGGCGAGGCTGCGCTTGAGAGCGTGCTGTACGAGGGGTACGGCCCGGGCGGGGTGGCGGTGCTGGTGGAGGCGGTGACCGACAATCGCAACCGCACGAGCGCGGACGTCAGGCACGCGTTCTCCAAGCACGGCGGCTCGCTCGGCGAGCCGGGCTCGGTGGCGTACCTGTTCGACAAGCGCGGCACGATCGTGATCGACGCGGACAGGCACTCAGAAGACGAGCTGATGGTCGCAGTGGAGGCGGGCGCGCAGGACGTCACAGCGGACGACGGCCTGTGGGAGGTGATCGCCGAGCCGGCCGAGTACGCGGCCGTGCTGGCAGCGCTGGAAGAGGCGGGCATACAGATCGAGAGCGCCGAGATGGGCTACCGCCCCTCCAGTCTCGTGCCGATCGACGAATCGCAGGCGGGCACGCTGATGAGGCTGATTGAGGCCTTGGAAGAGAGCGATGACGTTGGGGAGGTCCACGCCAACTTCGACGTATCCGCAGAGGTGCTGGAGCGCGTTGCCGGGTAGTGGGGACGGGGGTGGTCTTGGCGACCGCGATCGGTCGCCGGCGAAGCCTTGTACGGGAATGCCGCACAGCGATGTGCGGGAATCCCGTACGCCGACATACGGGGGCGGGGCGGCCAGGCCTCCCGTCGTGATCCTGTGCGGGGGCCGGGGAACCCGCCTGCAGGAGCAGGGCACCGCCGCCGGAGGCGGTGGTCGGGAGATCCCCAAGCCGCTCGTGGAGATCGGCGGCGAGCCGATCGTCGGGCACGTGATCAGGGTGTACGCCGCGCAGGGGTTTAAGCGCTTCCTGCTGGCGACGGGCTACCGGGGCGCGATGATCGAGGACTACGCGCGCGCGGCGCGCTGGCCGCAGGGCGTGAGCGTGGAGTGCGTGGACACGGGCATTGAGACCCCGACGGGCGGGCGGATCAAGCTGCTGGAGGACCGGCTGGCGGGGGAGGGGACGTCGACGTTCTGCGCTACCTACGCTGACGGGATTGCGGACATCGACCTGGACGCGCTGCTCTCATTCCACGCGGACCACGGGCGGCTGGCAAGCATGACGGTCGTCCGGCCAGAGCTGCAGTTCGGCGTGGCCGAGCTCGACGGCGACGGCACGGTCACGGGCTTTCGCGAGAAGCCGCGCTCGGAGCACTGGGTCAACGGCGGCTTCTTCTGCCTGGAGCGGGGCGTGCTGGAGCACCTCACACAGGAGAGCGTGCTCGAGCGCGAGCCCCTGGCAGAGCTGGCCGGCGCCGGCGAGCTGCGCGCCTACCGGCACGAGGGCTTCTGGGAGTGCATGGACACCTACAAGGATGCTGTACTGCTGAACGACATGTGGGCCGCGGGGCGGGCCGCGTGGCGGGTGTGGGAGTGAGGCGGGTCAGGCGTCGTCGTCCGGAGGATGTGCGTCGCGCTCCCGTCGTGACTCGGTCGGCTGTTGCTCGGATGTGTCGTCGTTTGCGCTGTCGGGCGGGGGTTGGTCCGGGGGAGCGGGTGCGACGGTGCGCAGGCCCGCAAGGCGCGCCGCGGCGCTCTGGCGCTCGTCGTAGCCGATGAACGCGTCGAGCGGGGTGAGGTCGAGCGCGGATATCACATGGATTGCGTCGAGGGCTCGCAGGGCCGGCTCATCAAGTGTGCCCGCGGCGATCAGCAGAGTCCGGTCGAGGGGCAACAGCGCTATCGCGTCGAGCAGTTCGCCTGCCTGTTCCAGCAGCGTGTCGAGTGGCAACTGCGGGTCGTCCGCGACGGCGCGGCGGATCGCACGTGACACCTCGGTCAAGACCAGCTCGCTGGAGATGACGTCGGCGTCGAGGAGGAAGGCACGCAGCGCGTCGCTCTCGGGCTCCTCCCGGACGAGCTTGACAAGCGCTGAGGCGTCGGCGTAGAAGAGCGCCACCTTCAGCGCTCGCCGCGAACTTCGTCAAGCGCGCGGCTGAGTGCGTGGGCATCGCCCGTGAGTCGCAGGGGCTTGGGCAGAGCGCTGCGGATCGGTCGTGACACGCGACCCTCGGCGATCAGCCGGTCAAGCGCAACTCCCGTGCTTGGGGGTGGTCCCAGCTCGGCCACCGGCCGGTTGCGATCGGTCACGAGCAGGCGCTCGCCATGCCCGACACGCCGCAGACAGCGGCTGAGGTTCTGACGCAGCTCGGCCACGCCAACGGTCGCACTCATGTACATGAGAGTAGCATTTAGGGCCCGCGAATCAATATCTGACGGTCCGGATGCACTCGCCCGGCGGCGCCAGCCGCTGGCCGATCTTCGATCGGTCACGATGCTCGACGTACTACCGGTACGCCTACCGATCGGAGATCGACAGCGATCTCCGATCGGCCAGCGTGCGGCGTCTGGCATCCACCATCCGAGCACCCCGATCCCGCCATCTATTGATTCGCGGGCCCTTACGTCTCCGATGTGGGATCGGTGTGCGAGATAATTGAGGCCGATGCTGATTTCGGTGGCGGCAGACGAGCGGACCGGGATCGCCGAGGGCCTGATCGCGAGCCTGCGCTCGCGCGGGCACGAGGTGCTCGCCCACGGAGCTCTGGCCGGGGGCGAGGGCGAGTCTCGGGGCGAGGGCGTGGACTCGGGCGAGCGCACGGACTGGGCATGGGCCTCGGAGGCGGCCGCACGCGATGTCGCGAACGGGCGCGCCGAGCAGGCGATCGTGTGTTGCTGGACGGGCACCGGCGCGTCGATCGCGGCGAACAAGGTCCGGGGCGTGCGCGCCGCGCTGTGCGCCGACGCGGCGAGCGCCGCGGGCGCGCGGCGCTGGAACGACGCGAACGTGCTTGCGCTGAGCCTGCGCGCCACCTCTCAGGCGGAGCTGGAGGAGATCCTCGACGCGTGGTTCGCGGGCGCGGCGAGCCGGGAGGCCGGCGATCGGGCGAACGTCGCGCACGTGGGGGAGCTCGAGGGAGCCTGATTGCCGTCCCTGCCGAGCAGGCGTCCGACTCAGCACGCAGAATCAACGGGGTGATGATCGTTCTCGGCATCGACCCCGGCCTGGCCAACACCGGCTACGGCGTGGTCGCGCGGCGCGACGGGCGCCTGGTGGCGCTCGACGGCGGCGTGATCGAGACCGCGGCTGGGCTGGCCGTCGAGCGCCGGCTCGCGGACATCTATGCGGGAGTGGACGCGCTCCTGGCCGAGCACGAGCCCGACGGGGTCGCCCTGGAGGAGCTGTACTTCGGCCAGAACGTGCGCACCGCCTTCGCCGTCGGGCAGGCGCGCGGCGTGGTGATGCTCGCCGCGGGGCAGCGCGGGCTCGCGTGTGAGAGCTACACCCCGCAGGCGGTCAAGAGCTCGGTCTGCGGCAGCGGGCGCGCCGGCAAGGAGCAGGTGGCGCGCATGGTCGCGGCGCTGCTCGGCTTGGATTCCCCGCCGGCGCCCGACCACGCCGCCGACGCGCTGGCGGTTGCGGTCTGCCACGTCAACCGCGCGCCGCTGGCCCGCGCGCTCGCGGGAGCGGGAGCGGGAGCGCCGGCATGATCGGCGTGCTCAAGGGCGAGGTCGCGGTCCGCCGGGCAGACCACGTCGTGCTGCTGTGCGGCGGCGTCGGCTACCGCGCCGCAGTGTCCGCGCAGACGCTGCACCACGTGCCTGCGGCCGGCGAGGAGACGATGCTGCACACCCACCTGATCGTGCGCGACGACGCGCTGACTCTCTACGGGTTTCACTCCGAGCCCGAGCGCGACCTGTTCCTGATGCTGCTCTCAGTGCAGGCGGTCGGTCCGAAGGTCGCCCTGGCCGTGCTCTCGGGCGGCCCCTCGCGCGAGCTGATCGGCGCGATCGCCGCCGGCGACGCGGCACGGTTTCAGACGGTGCCCGGGATCGGCAAGCGCACCGCGGAGCGGATCATCGTCGAGCTGCGCGAGAAGGTCGTCGGCGCGCAGGGGCCCGCGAGCGACGGGCAGCTGATCACGACCCGGCGCGGCGATGGGGGTCCGCGCGGGCTCGCGCGCGACGGGCTCCTGGAGCTCGGATACGGGCCGGGCGAGGTGCAGGAGCTGCTGCGCGACGCTGAGGGCGAGAGCGCGGAGGAACTGATCGCGCACGCGCTTCGTGCCGCGAGGGCAGGGTGATCTGAGCGATGAGCGACACGACGACTGCGGCCTCTGCCGAGCGCATCCAGACGCCGTATCTCGTTCCCGAGGACGAGCTCGACCGCTCGCTGCGCCCGCGGCGGCTGGAGGAGTTCGTCGGTCAGGAGACCCTGCGCGAGCAGCTGGCCGTCGCGATCGAGGCGGCCGCCGCGCGCGGGGATGCGCTCGACCACGTGCTGCTGGCGGGCCCGCCCGGGCTGGGCAAGACCTCGCTGGCGCAGATCGTCGCGGCGGAGCTTGACGCGCCGTTCGTGCAGACGGCCGGGCCGGCGCTGGAGCGCAAGGGCGACATCGCCGCGTTCCTGACGGCGCTGGAGCCGCGCAGCGTGTTCTTCGTCGATGAGATCCACCGCCTGCCGCGGGCGCTAGAGGAGACTTTCTACCCGGCGATGGAGGACCACCGCCTGCCGATCACCGTCGGGCAGGGCGCCGGCGCGCGGGTGGTGACGCTCGAGCTGCCCCCGTTCACGCTGGTGGGGGCGACGACGCGCACGGGCCTCTTGAGCACCCCGATGCGCGACCGCTTCGGCATTCAGGCGCGGCTTGAGCCCTATGCGACCGATGAGCTGGCGGCGATCGTCCGCCGCTCGGCGGGGATCCTCGAGATCGAGCTCGACGAGGACGGAGCGCTCGCGATCGCGGCGCGCAGCCGGGGGACCCCGCGCGTGGCCAACAGGCTGCTCAAGCGCGTGCGCGACTACGCCGAGGTGCGCATGCAGGGGATCGTCACGGCGGCCGCCGCGCGGGGGGCGCTGGAGCTGCTGGAGGTCGACGAGCTGGGCCTAGACCGCCTGGACCGGGAGATCCTGCGCGCGATCTGCGTGAAGTTCGACGGCGGCCCGGTGGGGCTCTCCACGCTCGCGGTGGCCGCCGGCGAGGAGCAGGACACGGTCGAGGACGTCTACGAGCCGTATCTGCTGATGCAGGGCCTGATCAAGCGCACTCCGCGCGGGCGCGCGGCCACTCCCGCGGCGTTCGCCCATCTGGGCCTGCCGGCCCCCGAGCCGGCCGGTTCCGCCCTGTTCTGAGGCCTCGCGGCGGATCCCGCGGCACCCGTCGCGTCCGCGGGTCCGCGATCCGCGTCGGCATGAGCGCCAGGCCCGTGCCGCACAGCGAGCGGGCGGGTACCTTCACTCGACGGCTGCCCTAGTCTGTGGCTATATGGCCCATCCGTTCATCTGCCCCAACTGCGGACACCGCACGTCAGAGCTCGACCGCAACATCGGCTTCACCCGCCAGCGCAAGGGCTGCGAGAGGTGCGGGTTCGCGTTCCTGTTCGAGCTGCTCGACGACTACTACCCGGCACCGGACGCCGCGTTCTTCGTGTGCGACGGCGAGGGCCGGGTGATCGGCTGCGGCAAGAACTCGTTCGCGTTCACGGGCCTGGAGGAGGAGGAGGTGATCGGCCAGCGCGTCGAGCAGGTGCTGGGGCTGAGCTTCTCAAACGGCGACGATCCGGTCGCGACCGTGCTGGAGTGGGGAGTGCGCGCGCTTGAGGTGCCCGTGGTTGTGAGCGGCGAACGCGACGTGGCGGCGAGCGCCAAGGCGGACATGTTCCCCGCCTATGACGACGACGGCGGGCTGCTGCTGGTGCTCACGCCGGAGAAGTAGTCTGCTGAGGCGATGACCTTTCCGATGACCCACCCCACGACCGAACGTCGCGAACGATGACGGACCGCCGTCGCAACGGGCTCATCCTGCTGCTCGTCGCCGGCCTGTTCGCGGTCTCGGCTGCGGTGATCGCGCTGAAGCCGACGAAACTGGGCCTGGAACTGAAGGGCGGGGTGCAGCTGGTCTACCAGGCCAAGCCGACGGCGCAGTCGAAGGTTACCGCGGAATCGCTCGAACGGTCGATCAACATCATGCGCACGCGCGTGGACCAGTTGGGCGTCGCCCAGCCTGAAATCCAGCGCAGCGGGGGGCAGGAAATCGATGTGGATCTGCCAGATGTGAGCAACGCCCAGCGCGCCGAAGCCGAGGTCGGCAAGACCGCCCAGCTGTACTTCTATGACTGGGAGCCGAACGTGATCGGCCCGACCGGCAAGCTGGCGAGCGCGACGGAAACGACCGTGACGGGCGGGCCGGCCGCGGGCTCCAGCGCGTACGGCATACCCCAGTACCAGGCGGTGCTGCGCGCAGCCAAACGCGCGCCGATCCTGCGCAAGAACGCCACCACGCTAGGGGAAGGGTGCACCCCGGCGCAGGTCGGCGGGTGCGTGTACGGCGACTGGTACCTGATCGACACAGCCCACGAAAAGATGCTGTGCGCGGGCGGCAAGGCGACCTGTCAGCCCCAGGAAACCGAACAGAACCTGTACGCCGACGGCTACAAGCCGCCGGCTGGCTCCAAGCCCAAGGCGGTGCGCGTGAACCCGGGGACCGTGCTCGTGCAGGCCCGCCCGGTGGAATCGGCGGCCGGCAAGATCACCCAGCAGAGCCCGAACAGCTTCTACGTGCTCAACGACGAACCGGTGCTGGAAGGCAACAACATCAAGAACCCCCAGCAGGGCTTCGACGAAGGCGCCGGCGGCACGGGCGCGCCGAACGTCAACTTCGGCTTCACCTCCCACGGGCAGAGCGTGTTCCAGCGCGTGACCAAGGAAATCGCCCATCGCGGCCAGGAAGCGCAGCTGCCGGGGGTGAGCCACGAAGCGGCGCTGCAGCACTTCGCGATCGCGCTGGACGGCCAGCTGATCACCGCGCCCTCGATCGACTTCAGCCAGTACCCCGAAGGGATCGACGCCTCCCAGGGCTCGCAGATCTCAGGCGGCTTCACGATCACCTCCGCGCAGGAACTGGCCGCCGAGCTGCAGTCCGGCGCGCTGCCGATCCGCCTGGAACTGATCTCCAACTCCCAGGTCTCGGCGACGCTCGGCAAAACGGCGCTGAGCCAGAGCCTGCTCGCGGGGATCATCGGGTTCGCGGTCGTGTGCCTGTTCCTGCTGGCGTTCTACCGCGTGCTGGGCGCGATCGCGGTCGGCGGGCTGATCGTCTACGGGACGTACCTGTTCGCGCTGATCAAGCTGATCCCGATCACGCTGACGCTGCCGGGAATCGCCGGCCTGATCCTGACGATCGGCGTGTGCGCGGACGCGAACATCGTGATCTTCGAGCGCGTCAAGGAGGAGATCAGGGGGGGCAGATCGATCGTTTCGGGCATCGCCACGGGCTATACGCGCGGGTTCGCGGCGATCGTCGACGCCAACGTCGTGACGTTCATGACCGCGTTCATCCTGTTCGCGCTGGCCACCGCGGAAGTCAAGGGGTTCGCGTTCATGCTGGGGATCGGCACGCTCGTATCGCTGTTCACCGCCGTGCTCGCCACGCGCGCCGCCCTGGGCGTGATGGGGCGCTCGCGGCTGGTCAGCCATCCCGCGGCGCTCGGCGCGGCCAAGCCCAAGCGGGCGTGGACGTTCGACTTCATGGGCGCCTCGAGATGGTTCTTCTCGCTGTCGGGCACGATTCTCTTGATCGGTGCGCTGGCGATCGGCGGCAGGGGGCTGAACTTCGGCATCGACTTCAAGTCCGGCACGCGCATCCAGACGGCGTTCGTCAAGGCCGTTAGCGCCGCCCAAGTGAGCTCGGTGATGAGCGCCGAGGGCTATCCCACCGCGCACGTCCAGAAGTACTCGAGCAAGGGCGTGGGCGGCAGCGGATATCAGATCTCCACCGAGAAACTGAAGCCCACGGCGGTCCACGAAGTCAAGGCCGCGCTCGACGCCAAGTTCGGCAACGGGCCGAGCTCTCCCGGGACGAAGGACTTCTCGAGCACCTCGATCGGGCCGACGTTCGGGAAAACGATCGCCAACAGCGCGATCATCGCGATCATCGCCTCGCTGCTGGTGATCTCCGCCTACATCGCGCTGCGCTTCGAGTGGAAGTACGCCGTGCCGGTGCTGATCGCGCTGATGCACGATCTGCTGATCACCTCGGGGATCTATGCCCTGACCGGCCGCGAAGTGACCTCCGCGACGGTCGCGGCGCTGCTGACGATTCTCGGGTACTCGCTGTATGACACGATCATCGTGTTCGACCGCGTGCGCGAGAACGTGCCGCGCATGCCGCGCGCGGCGTTCTCGCAGATCGTCAACCGCTCGATGTCCGAGGTGCTCACGAGATCGCTGGCGACGAGCTTCTGCACGCTGCTGCCGGTGCTGTCGCTGCTGCTGTTCGGCGGGAGCACGCTCAAGGATTTCGCGTTCGCGCTGATGGTAGGGATAGCCTCGGGTGCGTACTCCTCGATATTCATCGCCTCTCCGGTGCTCACGCACTGGAAGGAGCGCGAGGGGGGCTATCGCGCAAGGCGTGCGCGGATCGTGCGCGAACTTGGCGCCGTGCCCGCGTACGCGACCGCGGTCGGGGGTGCACCTGTGGACGTGGAGCCCACGCAGAAGCGCAAACGTACGCGTCGCGGCAGCCTGATCGCGCCCGAGGAGCCGGGCGAGCAGATCTCACGCGGCGAGTTCCAGGAACTGGTGCGCGACCTCGACATCGAGGGTGTGCGACCACCGGGCAAGCCGGATGAGCCTGGCGAGCGAAGCCGTGCGGGCGT
>Ga0116223_10004494_pt1 | contig 12057 bp, 9 predicted proteins | sample Sb_taG_3_FD_90092 | JGI IMG/M metagenome (GOLD analysis project Ga0116223, IMG submission 90092) | Peat soil microbial communities from Weissenstadt, Germany - Sb_50d_a_PC metaG | ecosystem: Environmental > Terrestrial > Soil > Wetlands > Peat | place: Germany: Weissenstadt | collected 2010-09-21 | reverse complement strand
TGAGCGACGAGACCATGCGAATCATGCGCGAGAAACAGATCTTCGCCGTGCCGACGTTTACCATCATGGAATACTTTGCACAGCACGCTGCCACGCCCACGCAGGCCGCGCACGAACAAAAGATTGCCGACCTGCACGTCGAGGAGTTCCGCAAGCAGCTTGCGGCCGGCGTGCCGATGGCGGTCGGCTCGGACGTGGGCCCCTTCCCCCACGGCACCCAGGCGCGCGAGTACGTGCTGATGGTGAAGAACGGCATGACGCCGCTGGCCGCGCTTCAGGCCGGCCTGCTCAACGGCGCGAAGCTGCTCGGCTGGCAGGATCGAATCGGCGCCCTGAAGCCCGGCTATTGGGCCGACGTCATCGCGGTTCCAGGCAATCCCCTGGACGACATCAGCGCACTCGAGCGCGTGAGCTTTGTGATGAAGGGCGGAGTTGTGTACCGGAAGCAAAACTGAGAGACGATTGACGATGGTCGATTGACGATTGCGAAGGCGGATCTCACAGACTATTGCGTAGGTGGCGGACGAACCCCCTCACCCGGCGCTGCGCCGCCCTCCCAATTTGCGCGTAGCACCGACCTTGAGGTCGGCAAGTGCTGGCCTAAAGGCCAGCGCTATGGGTCAAACTGGTATCGAACGTGGGCGTCTAACCCTTTGCTAAACCGGCCATCTTAGCAAACCTTGTTTAACTCAATCTTGTATTACGCCTACCCACAACGATACAAATGCTTCGGTTGATAATATGAAAGCAATACTATTCCGATATAGTCTGCCGCGCTTCGCGTTCGCCTACCTCGGGGGCATTGTCGCGCCTCGCGCCTATTTGGCGGCGCCGGGCCCCCTGGCCTTCAAAGAAATTCCTGAACCGCAACTCCCGGCTGACGACTGGGCCGTAGTGCGAACCGAGTTGTGCGGGATTTGCGGCAGCGACCTGAAGGAAATCTTCCTCGAGGGAAGTTTCGACAATCCCCTTACGTCGCTCATCTCATTTCCCGCCGTGCTTGGACACGAAGTGGCGGGCACGATTGAACGCGTGGGCCCGCGCGTGACCAGCCGGCGCGTCGGCGAGCGGGTGGTGCTGAATCCCTGGCTTTCGTGCGGGCCGCGAGGGATCACGCCGCCGTGCGATGCCTGCCAGCGCGGACAGTATTTTTCCTGCGGGCACTTTACCGATGGCCACTTGCCGCCGGGCATCCATATCGGCAATTGCCGCGCCGCTTCCGGTGGCTTTGCGCCGCTCGTGGCTGCGCACGAATCACAATTGTTCCCGATTCCGGAAGGCGTGAGCTTCGACCAGGCAGTGCTGGCCGATCCGTTCTCCGTCAGCCTGCACGCCATCTTCAAGTCGCCGCCGCGCGAAGGCGGGCTGGCCTTGGTTTATGGCTGCGGGACGCTGGGGCTCTTGTCGATTGCCATTCTGCGGACGCTCTATCCCGCCGCTCGCGTGATCGCCATCGCGCGCTACCCGCACCAAGAAGAATTGGCCCGTGAGTTGGGCGCTGAACGTGTAATCCGAACTCGGGATCGAGCCGAGATCGTGGAGGTTATCGCAGGAATAGTCGGCGCGTCAGTGCTTCGCCCGCACAGAGGCGCGCCGTGGCTCTTGCGCGGCGTAGACGTGATCTACGACACGGTCGGCTCGCCGGAATCGTTCGAGGTCGGGGTGCGTGTGGCGCAACCCCGCGCAACGATTGTGGTGACCGGCGTCGACCAACCGGCGCGCTTCGAGTGGACGCCGCTCTACTTCAAAGAGATCGCCCTGGTCGGCTCGAATGCGTTTGGAATCGAGAACTTCGAAGGCGAGCGTCTCCACGCCATGGAGATTTACCTGCGCCTGCTCGCGCAAAAGCGACTCGACACCGCACGTCTGATAACTCACCGCTTCCGGCTCGATCATTACAAAGACGCTCTGGTGGTTGGCCGCCAAAAGCACCGGCATCGCGCCGTCAAAGTGGTGTTCGATTTTCAAAAGAGTGCGGCATAATAACTCCGTATTCCGCGGCTGGCGCAGACGTGCCGTTTTTTGGCATGTCTGCCCGAGGCGTGGCGTAGGGCAAACTCCAGAGCGCCTACATCCCGACAAAAAGCGTCGAGACGTAGGCGCCACCCATCGCACTTTTTCTTTGTCCGGCGGTGGGCTAAAATTGGACACGGGAGGAGACCGATGTCGGAGCATCCCATTCTGGAGAAAACCCTGTCCTCAGCACCCGCCTATCAGCCCGTTCGCGCCCCGCGCGGCACCCGGATTTCCTGCAAAGGCTGGCAGCAAGAGGCCGCCATGCGGATGCTGATGAATAACCTTGACGAAGAGGTGGCCGAGCGGCCGCAGGACCTGATTATTTATGGCGGCACGGGCAAAGCGGCTCGGAATTGGGAGTGCTATTACGCCATCGTCGAAGCCCTGAAGAGGCTCGAATGCGACGAAACGCTTCTGGTGCAGTCGGGCAAGCCGGTGGGTGTTTTCCGGACTCACGAATGGGCGCCGCGCGTGCTCATCGCCAACGCCAACCTGGTGGGGCACTGGGCCACCTGGGAAAAGTTCCGCGAACTCGAACGCCTGGGCCTCATGATGTACGGCCAAATGACTGCCGGAAGCTGGATCTACATCGGCACGCAGGGAATTCTGCAGGGCACTTTCGAGACTTTTGCCGCTGCAGCACGCAAGCACTTTGGGAGCGACCTTTCGGGCAAGCTCGTCGTTACCGGCGGCATGGGCGGCATGGGAGGAGCCCAGCCATTGGCGGCCACCATGAACGGCGCGGCTTTCCTGGGCGTGGAAGTGGACGCGGAGAAAATCAAGCGCCGCATCCGGGGCGGCTATTGCGACATCTGCGTGAACGATTTGAGCGAAGCGCTACGAATTCTCAAAAACGCTGTCCGCCAGAAGAACGCTGTGTCGGTGGGCCTGGTGGGGAACTGCGCCGATGTGATTCCCGAACTCGCGCGGCGCGGCGTGGTGCCCGACCTGCTCACTGACCAGACCAGCGCGCACGACCCGTTGAACGGCTACATCCCCGCCGGCCTGACGCTGGATGAAGCCGCCGGCCTCCGGCAGAAAAACCCTGACGACTACCTGAAGCGTTCGTATGAATCCATCGCGCGCCACGTTACGGGCATGCTGGAACTTCAAAAACTGGGCGCGGCCACGTTCGACTATGGCAACAACATTCGCACCATGGCGTTCGAGCATGGGGGCGTGAAGGACGCCTACAGTTTTCCGGGCTTCGTTCCCGCTTACATTCGGCCGCTTTTCTGCGAGGGACGGGGGCCGTTCCGCTGGGCCGCGCTCTCCGGCGAAGCTTCGGATATTTACCGGACCGACGACTTGGTGCTCGAACTTTTCCCCGACAATCTCATTCTCGACCGCTGGATCAAGCTGGCGCACAAACAGGTCAAGTTTCAGGGACTGCCGGCGCGCATCTGCTGGCTGGGCTATGGTGAAAGGGCGTTGTTCGGAGAGCGTATTAATGATCTGGTGGCCAAGGGTGAGTTGAAGGCGCCCATTGTGATTGGCCGTGATCACCTGGATTGCGGGTCGGTGGCATCGCCATTTCGTGAGACCGAGAGCATGAAGGACGCGAGCGACGCCGTGGCGGACTGGCCGGTGTTGAACGCCCTGCTGAACACTGCCTCGGGGGCAAGCTGGGTCTCATTCCATCACGGCGGAGGCGTGGGCATCGGCTACTCGCTGCACGCCGGCCAGGTCACCGTGGCGGACGGCACGCCGGAAATGGCCAAGCGCCTTAACCGGGTGCTGACCAACGACCCAGGCATCGGCGTGGCCCGCCACGTAGACGCAGGCTATGAAGAAGCGGCAGCGTTCGCGCGGAAGGCAGGAATCAAGACACCAGTGCTTATTGGCTAGTGCCTGGTGGTTAGTGGCCAGTGGCGTGCACCTCCAACTAGGCAGTAAGCACCAGGCACTAGGCACTGCCCTTCTTAGCTTTTCTTGGACGTGACCGTGAAGAACGAAGCGACCTTTTGCTCGACTTTCTTGCTCTTGCACTTCGGGCAGGCCACTTTCCCTCTGTCGTACTCTGCCAGTGTCATGATCATGCTGAATGTCTTATTGCATTTCTTGCAGAGATATTCGTATTGGGGCATCGCCGCTGTCCTCCGAGGTTGTTAAAGGTAATTCTAGCAGAGAATGCGAGGTGCAATGAAGATTGTGGTAATTCAAGTTGCGGCTCTGCCGCCGTGTCTTGCGGAAAGGCGACGCCTTTCCGCAAGGCAGAGCGGCAGAGCCGCTGGCGCACGAATCGAAAGTAGTGGTCAATTTGAGCTCCATGCAAGTCAACGATACCGATGGAACACTTAGCTCCAAGCTCACTCTTCTTTCGCCACGCAAGTCAACTCCTCACACTCGCGGGCCCGGCCGGACCTCGGCGCGGCAAGGCGCTCTCGGAACTTGGAATCATTCCTAAGGGCGCGATATTGACCCACGGGGTTCGGATCCTTGCCATCGGTTCAACGCGCGCTGTGGAAGCCAAGGCACGGAGGCTGAAGGCCGAGGCCATCGATTGCCGAGGTGCGGTGGTGATGCCGGGCTTCGTCGACTCGCACACGCACCTGGTGTTTGCCGGCAGCCGCGTGAGCGATTATGAAGCGCGGCTGCGAGGGAAATCCTATGAAGAAATCGCTCGCGAGGGCGGCGGCATCCAGCTATCTGCACAACGAGTGCGCCAAGCTTCCGTTGATGCGCTTGTCAGGCAGGCAGCGAGCTTTCTGAAGCATTTCGCAGCCCATGGCACAACGACCCTGGAAGTGAAGACCGGCTACGGCCTCGACGTCGCACAGGAGCTCAAGCTTCTGGAGGCCATCCGCCGGCTCCGCATGACATCTCAGCTTGAACTTGTGCCCACTCTGCTCGCTGCGCACGCTTTGCCCGCTGAATACGCGGGACGGAGTGACGACTATATTGAAACCGTAATACGAGACTTAATTCCGGCGGTGGCGAGCAAGAAACTGGCGGAATTCATTGATTGCTTTTGCGACCGCGGCGCGTTTAACGTCGAGCAGTGCCGCCGCGTGCTGACGGCGGGAAAGCGGCAAGGCCTCGTTCCGCGCCTGCATGCCGAGCAGCTCACGCGCACCGGGGCCACCCGCCTGGCGCTGGAGTTCGAAGCGGCCTCCGCCGATCACCTCGATAAGCTCTCGACTGCCGACATCCGCGCCCTCGCGCGGTCAGACGTTGTTGCAACGCTGCTTCCGGGCGTGAATTTCCATCTTGGCCTCAAGGACTACCCGCCTGCCCGAAAGCTGATTGAGGCCGGCGCGATCGTGGCCCTGGCAACTGATTTCAATCCTGGTACCAGCCCCACTCCAAATATGCAATTCATCCTTTCGGTCGCCTGCTCCGCCATGCGCATGACGCCGGCCGAGGCAATCGCCGCAGCCACCGTCAACGCGGCATGGGCGCTCGGCCGATCGGACCGGCTTGGTTCACTCGAACCCGGCAAGCAGGCCGACCTGATTGTGATGGACGTTAGTGATTATCGCGAGATTCCTTATTACTTCGGCGTGAATCATTGCCGGATGACGGTGAAGGCGGGGGCAGTCGTCAGTTGTCAGTAGTCAGTGGTCAGTAGTCAGTTGTCCGTTGTCAGTTGCCTGGGTTCGATCCGTCTTGTCATTCCGAGCGAAGCGAGGAATCTCGCCCTGAGCTGTTTCTGTTTCGCTCAATGCCGGAGCCAGATTCCTCGCTCCGCTCGGAATGACAGTGGAAAAGGGACTCCGCTCCAACGATCACCGTATTGGAGGATCCGACCACAGACAGCGGACCACTGACAGCGGACAGCCCCTCGTGCTAAATTCTCAAGCCATGCAAACCATGATCGAATGTGTTCCCAATTTCAGTGAAGGACGCAATTCCGAAATCGTTGAGGCCATTGTAAAAGCACTGCGAGACAGCCCGGACGTTTATATTCTGGACCGGGAGATGGACGCCGACCACAACCGCTGTGTGGTTACCCTGGTCGGGACGCGCGAGAGCATTGGCGAAGCGGCTCTGCGCGGAATGGGCAAAGCCGCCGAGTTGATAGACCTCAACATTCAACGCGGCGCCCACCCCCGTATCGGCGCTATCGATGTTGTGCCTTTCGTACCCATTTCCGGCGTTACCCTCGAGGACTGCGTGCGAATCGCCGAGTGGGTGGCGGAGCAGGCTTGGCGCCGATTCAAGATCCCCACGTATTTGTACGAAGCTGCCGCGCGGCGGCCTGAACGCCGCAATCTCGAGAACATCCGGCAGGGTCAATTCGAGGGCCTGCGTGACGAAGTGCGCACCAACCCCGAGCGCCTTCCCGATTTCGGCGGCGCGGCGCTGCATCCCACGGCGGGCGCAACGGTGGTGGGCGCAAGGAAATTCCTGATCGCTTACAACATCAACCTGAATACGCCAGAGGTGGACCTGGCGAAGGCGATTGCCAAGAAGATTCGCACTTCGAGCGGCGGATTCCCCTGTGTCAAGGCCATGGGTGTGGAGCTCAAGTCCCGCCACCTGGGACAGGTCTCCATGAACTTGACGGATTTCGAAACTACATCGATCGCCACGGTATTTGACACCGTGAGCCGCGAAGCCGCGGCACAAGGCGTGGAAGTGCTAAGCAGTGAGATTGTTGGCTTGGTCCCCCGCCAGGCGCTCGAGAACACCGCCGTGCAGTACCTCAAGGTTGAAAACTATCACCCCCAACTGGTTTTCGAAAACCGCCTCGAACAGATCATGCGGGACGAGACCGCATCGGTCTTAGACCGGACTCGAACCTTCCGCTCGATGGTCGAGGCGTTCGCGAGCGCCGTGGCGGCGCCGACGCCAACGCCTGCGGGCGGGAGCATTGCGGCGCTCTCGGGAGGCCTGGCAGCCGCGCTTGGTGAAATGGTTTGCGGAATATCGCTGAAACGTCAGTCGCTCGAAGCGCATAACCCCCAACTCAGAGAATCACAGCGACGGCTCTCCGCACTTCGGCAACGCCTGCTTGATAACATTGACGCCGACGCTCAGAGTTACGAAGGGGTGATGGCGGCCTTCAAGCTGCCGAAGTCCACAGAAAGCGAAAAAGCCGCGCGCATGCAAGCGATCGAAACAGCCAGCAAGCATGCGACCTTGGTGCCCCTCGAAACGGCGGAGTTGAGCGCGGAGGCCGCAAAGATCATTTCCGGTCTGCGCGGCATCACTATTCCGTTGGCCGCCCCGGACCTTGCCGTCGCGCTCGACCTTACCGGCACGGCCCGGCGCGCGGCGATTGAAAACGTCCGCGCCAATTTGCCTTCCATCAAAGACCCGGAGTTCCTGGAGGACGTGGAGCGCAGACTCGAGAAAGCAGTGACGAGTGACAAGTGACTAGTGACAGGCAGGAGTCAGGATTGAGGAGTCAGGAGCGAGGACGCACGCGAACTACCCGTCAAAACGCAAAAAGGGTCAGCGAGGAATTCGCGGCTTAACTGAAGTCGTCTATACTGGTGATGTTCGGCCGCAAACATGGAAGAACCGCAGGTTACATCTGATGACCGTTCACTCTCGACGCCCTCTTTGCCAGAGGTCCACAGGAGCGTAGGCGTTCCCACCGGTGTGTCCTTCTGGAAAAAGGTGTTGGCGTTTTCAGGGCCGGGCTTTCTGGTGGCGGTCGGGTACATGGACCCGGGAAACTGGGCGACGGATATCGCGGGCGGCTCGCGCTTTGCCTACCAACTCATCTTCGTCCTCTTCTTGTCGAACTTAATGGCGATCCTGGTGCAGGCGCTTGCCGCACGCCTCGGGATTGTCACGCAATTGGATTTGGCACAGGCGTGCCGCAGCCATTATTCCCGCCGCACCAGCCTGGTCCTCTGGGTGTTATGTGAAATTGCGATCGCCGCCTGCGATTTGGCGGAAGTGATTGGATCGGCCATCGCCCTCAACTTGCTATTCCATATTCCACTCCTGATCGGCGTTTGCTTGACGGCGCTCGATGTACTGGCCATCCTCTACCTTCAGCACAAGGGGTTTCGTTACCTCGAAGCTCTCGTGGTGAGCCTCATCGGAACAATCGGAGCTTGTTACCTGGTGGAGTTGATTCTGGTCAAACCCGATCTCGCCCAAATCGCCAAAGGCTTTCTTCCCACGCCACAGCTTTTGACCAATCAAGAGATGCTTTATATTGGCATTGGAATGTTGGGCGCCACGGTGATGCCCCACAACCTCTATCTCCATTCCTCGCTGGTCCAGACGCGGGCCATCGAGCGCAGCAGGGAGGGAATCCGGACGGCGATTCGATTCAACATGCTGGATTCGGTTGTGGCGCTCAATTTTGCTTTCTTCATCAACGCGGCGATTCTCATCATGGCGGCGGGCACGTTTTATCGTCACGGGCTGAATCAGGTGGCGGAGATCCAGGACGCGTACTATACCTTGACACCATTGCTGGGTACGAAGATCGCCGCTGTACTCTTTGCAGTGGCCCTGCTGTGCTCCGGTCAAAACTCTACCTTGACCGGGACGCTGGCGGGCCAAATCGTAATGGAGGGATTTCTAAATATTCGCCTGGCGCCCTGGCTGCGCCGTCTGATCACGCGCCTTCTGGCGATTATTCCGGCGATTATTGCGGTGGCGTTTTTCGGAAGGAGTGGGACCGCCAAGCTCCTGATCTTCAGCCAGGTCATCCTAAGCCTGCAACTCTCGTTTGCGGTTGTTCCCCTAGTGCAATTCACCGGCAGCCGGAAGCAAATGGGAGAGTTCGTAAACCCGCTATGGCTTAAGATCCTGGCTTGGCTGTGCGCCGGCGTCATCGCCGCATTGAACGTTTATCTCCTGGTCCTGAGCGTCAAGGACTTGGTGGGATAATGAAAAAGGTTGTGTATCATGCTGAGCGCAGCGAAGCATCCGCAGTGGCTCTACCAAAGCCAACAACTGCAGATTGTTCGCGCAGTTTACCCTGAGCGAAGCGAACGGGCTCAGAATGACAGGACGGCGGACCGTCACCCTGCCGGCGCGGGGTAGGCCAGCCTATATTGGGCCGGCAAGGATTCTCATGTTTAAGAAGATTCTCGTGGCGCTCGATCACAGCAAAGCAGACAGTGTTTTGCTGCCCCAGGTAAGGGAACTGGCGACGCTCACTCACGCGGAGGTTCTGCTGCTCCATGTCTCGACCGGCTGGGCGGCGCACTGGCAGGACAACTTGAATCTTTCCGACTCGCAGGAGATGAAGGAGGACCGCGAGTATCTGGAAAGCGTGGCACAGAAACTGCGAGGCGAAGGCCTGAGCGTGACGACGCGGCACGATCGGGGCGAGCCCGCGCAAGCGATATTGAAGACCGCGCGCCGCGAGGGTTGCGATCTCATCGCCATGGCGGCCCACGGCCACAAGTTGATTTCGGACCTGATCCATGGAACCACCATTACCAAGGTCCGCCATGAAAGCGAGATCCCGATTTTTCTGGTCAAGGCCAGACCGGATTGAGGAACCACAAGGACACCAAGACACGAAGAAGATTCTGCCCTGAGTGCTCCGTCCTACTAAGGGTGAGTTTTTTCGTGGCGCGCGAAGAAAAGCAGATCCTTCGCGCAGTTTACCCTGAGCGGGCAAACTGCGGGCCCTTCGCGGAGTTTACCCTGAGCGGCAGAGCGAGATTCTTCGCTCCGCTCAGAATGACAAGCGAAGGGCTCAGAATGACAAGCGAAGGGCTCGGGGTGACAGCGAACGGGCTCAGGGTGACATGTCATTCTGAGCGAAGCGAAGAATCTGCATTTGGTTGGGGCTTTGCCGCGCTGTGTCTGTGTGCCATAGTGCTATAAAGGGATTCTGATATGCTGATTCCAGGTTTTGCAACGCCGGAGGGAACGGCGCGGTTTCGGGACCGCTTTACAGCGCACCTGCCGGGACACTTTCGCGTGACTCAGGGGCTCTGGATTTCCTCCATTGGAATTGGAACGTTTCTGGGGGATCCCACCGCCGAGCAGGACGCACGATACCGGGATGCGATCCGGCGGGCTGTCTCGTTGGGCGTCAACATCATCGATACGGCTATCAATTACAGGCACCAGCGCAGCGAGCGCGCCGTCGGCCAGGCTCTCGAGGCGCTAATTTCCTCCGGGGAAATCCGGCGAGATGAAGTCGTTGTAGCCAGCAAGGCCGGCTTCCTTAGTTTCGACGGAGAAGAACCGGCCGACCCTTCGGCATATTTCCAGGAAAGGTTCTTGGACCCCGGGATTATCCGCATGGAAGAAGTTGTCGCCGGCTGCCACGTTATATCCCCCAAGTACTTGGAAAACCAGATTGACGCCAGCCGGCGCAACCTTGGGCTCGAGACAATCGATATTTACTACGTTCATAATCCCGAGACGCAACTCAGCCAGGTGGGCCGCGAGGAGTTTTTCCGCAGGTTAAGAGCTGCCTTTGCGGCGCTCGAAAAGGCGGCGTCGGAAGGCAGAATACGAATGTATGGGACGGCCACCTGGAACGCCTACCGGGCCACTCCAACTTCCTCCGAGGCCCTTTCATTAACCGACGTGTTACGCGTGGCGGAAGAAGTCGGGGGCAGGGATCATCGCTTTCGGGCAATCCAGTTACCCTTCAACCTCGCCATGCCGGAAGCGGCCGTTGCAAACACTCAGTCAGCCGGCCGAAAGACGGAGCCGCCTTTACAGATAGCAAGGGCGAATGGACTCCTGGTGTTTGCGAGCGCCTCTCTCCTTCAGGGCCAACTCACCCAGGGCCTGCCGCCGGAGTTACGAACCTGGTTTCCGCGCATGCAGACCGACGCGCAGCGCGCCATCCAGTTCGTGCGGTCCACGCCGGGCATCACCAGCGCCCTGGTGGGCATGAGCAATCTCGAGCACGTGCAGGAGAATCTCGGCGCAGCTTTGGCAGAACCCATGACGCTCGAACAATTCCGCGCTATTTTGCAGGGGACATGAAGTTCGCGCCCTCGTCACCCCAGCGCAAGCGGGGGCTCGCCGGTGAAATGTAGGGGCGGTTCGCGAACCGCCCCTACGGGATGGATTCCGGCTTTCGCGGGAATGAGGTAGTTTCGAAGTCAAGGAGGAACCCGTGCCTCGCACACCTTGCATCACTTTAATCACCGACTTCGGGACGACGGACCACTATGCGGGGACAATGAAAGGAGTCATCCTGAATATCAACCCCGACGTCCAGATCGTCGACATCTGCCACCAAGTCGCCGCCTACGATATTTTCGAGGCCGCTTACGCCTTGGTCCAGAGCTACCGGTTTTTCCCGCTCGATACGATCCATCTGGTGGTTGTCGACCCTGGGGTGGGAACCGCCCGGCGGCCGATCCTGGCCAGCGCTGGCCAGTACAAGTTTGTCTCGCCCGACAATGGAGTGCTCTCCCTGCTATTCGGGCGCGAGAGGGACGCGAAAGTCCGGCACATCACCGCGGATCACTATTTTCTGAACCCCGTCAGCAACACTTTTCAAGGCCGTGATATTTTTGCTCCGGTTGCCGCCTGGCTGAGCAAGGGAGTGCAGGAAGAAAAGTTCGGCGACTTGATCACGGACTACGCGAAGTTCACTTCTCCCAAACCAAAACGGGTGGGCGAGAATCTGATCAAGGGCATGATTCTGAAGGTTGATACATTTGGAAACCTCATCACGAACATCGCTCCCGAAGATGTTCCGGAGCTGTTTGCGGAGAACCCGCCCCCCTTCAGAATCATCGTCAATGATCGGGAGATAACGCGCCTTAATTTGGCCTACTCGATGGGTGGGGCCTCGGAGCTGTTTGCCATCGTGGGCAGTTCCGGCTACATCGAAATATGCACCAACCGGGGGTCTGCCGCCAAGTTGCTGAAGGCCAACCGCGCTGCAGAGGTAGGGGTGGTTATCGGCGGCGGAAAAGCCGATTGAAAACTTGCCGGAGGATTCGACTCTGTCAGGCTGAGCGAAGCATCTCCCCAGTTCTCAGCAACTTATTACACCAAGTAAGAATGCGGAGATTCTTCGCTGCACTGAAGTGAGTTGTCATTCCGAGTGGTCATGGGCCTGCGGCCCACCCAAAGGGATGAAAATTCGCGCGAGTGGCCGGCCGTTGTACGATAGGGTCGGCGTGGAATTGTGAAGGC
>Ga0116223_10004484_pt1 | contig 12067 bp, 6 predicted proteins | sample Sb_taG_3_FD_90092 | JGI IMG/M metagenome (GOLD analysis project Ga0116223, IMG submission 90092) | Peat soil microbial communities from Weissenstadt, Germany - Sb_50d_a_PC metaG | ecosystem: Environmental > Terrestrial > Soil > Wetlands > Peat | place: Germany: Weissenstadt | collected 2010-09-21 | reverse complement strand
CCGCGTCTTTCTTTGCCAGCAGCCTTTCCAGGCAGCCTTCGAAAAACGGATTGGTGATGGGGAAGGTGGTGAGGAGGAAGTCTTTGACCCCTCGCTGCACCTGCTCGGCGAGGACGGATGGGATCATGCCTCGGCCCCTTTCGCCACACGTCGCGTCTCAAATTCGGCCCAGGCCGTTCTGTAATCCTCCTCGCGGTCGCAGCGGTCGAACGGGGCTTCGTAGGTGATGACGCGTTTCCGCGGCCCACCGGGCAACGTGTCGTCCTCGATCTCGCGGGAGACCGTGCCGGACCTCATCTCCCGGAGATTCTCCCACTCCTTTCGCGTGAAACCGACACCAGGAAGAGCCCTGCTGCTGGTGAATACGATTCGCCCAGTTTGGTCGAACCACGTGTCAGCCTCATTCTGACGCAACGTGGGGAACTGGATGCGGTAGACATTGCACAAGTCGTCCGCTGTCAGCCTGAGCTCCATCGCAACGAGGACGTCGATTTCCACCAGGGCCTGCCGTCGTTGATAGTCGGTACGCAACGCTGTGGACCGGGACCAATCTGGTTGGAGGAGCCTGAAATGATCGCCGATGAGGCGAGAATCAACTTTGGCCCATCGTTCGTTACGGTAATTCTCGTCCCAGCACTCTCGCCACAGCGCAGCATAGTACTGAGTAAGGCAGTTCAATAGAAGTATGCGTGCACGTATTGAAACGGACCGGCGCACCCATGGGCAGCGCTGTAGCACGTCGCCTGTACAGTTCGACTTACGTGTCGTCTTGACGAGAAAGTCAACTGGAAGCGACGCCAAAGTTCCCGCAGCATCAACGCAATCGCCAGCGTTCAAGAACGCTAGGGAGAAGCAGCCGTGTATATGGCCGACCTCGGGCGGGATTATGGACGTCATTAGAGTGCGTTCACCAACCTCATCGAGCATCTTCCTGCTGATGAGCCGATAATAGTCGGTGACCCTTGCACTTTCACGCCATGGCACGGTTGTGGTTCTCTCACGGTACGTTTGAAGATCACAGGCAGAATTGTAGTTTGTACGAGGTAGATAATCGTCGGGCAACTGCGCGAGATCAATTGGATCGTAGTCGGAGTTCTGCTTGCATGCTCTGCGCGGCGTCTTGAAATATGGGTTGGCGAGGCCGATTTGGGCACCGGTCAGTATCAAGTCGCGTGGGCTTTCTGGAAACCGGGTGTTGCGCTGAATAGTGCCAGATTTCGTTGAATTGGTCTCATGCCACATTTCTGAGGACTTGTAATGACCCCGAATGTCGGCAAGACGGCTAGAATAAGCCACAAACTTCGGCAGGATACTCACGAGCTCGTGTGCATGCAATGAGGGCAAGCGGGCTGCCAGCGCGAGAGACCCAGGTGAGTCGTATAGGCTTGCGAATAGGGACAGAGTGGTTTCATCCACGGCCAAAATACGGTGCTTGTGCCCAGCGGTGTTCCATTCATTGTTTGCGTCCTTGATGCCGCTGACAGTTCCCTGCCCGTCATGGTCATAGCACCGGTCAATCGTTGGGAGGTCGAAAAGGTTGGCGATGTGATCGAAGCATGGTGATCCGGGCGTTCCGCAGATGTTGACACTAAAGAGCGTCTCGTGGTGCACGTCGGGAAATAGGCCGGTCTCATTCTGAAACTGGAAATGGTATCGCAGTCGGCGGTACAGGGTGGAACGTAAGGCTCCGCCCCTCGGGTCTTCGTACACACCCTCCGGATGAAGGAAACCCTGGACACCCTGACGGCTTGCCGCTGCCCAAGCCCGTTCGATGAAGCACTTGTATGTGTTCGCTTGGCCGCCTACCAACAACGGATAATTCTGGCGAGAATTGACGAAGGACTGGGTCCCCGCGAATTCCTCGTACTCAGCGAGATAGATCGCCCGCAGAGGACCGAACTTCTTGATTGCCTCGCCCCGAAGGCTGTCGAACTGGGGGGCGGAGTAGTCACTCAACACATAGCGCGGATCGAAGGTCTCCCATCAGGCCACCCTCGTTCCATTCCACTTTGATCCACGGCGGGTTCCCCAAGACCAGATCAAACCCGCTCCGGTTCTTGAACACATCCGCGAATTCCAGCTCCCAATGCAAGAAGCGACGCCGTTCGGCCACCTCCCGCACCAGCCTTAACCGGTCGCTCGGCTTAACCAGTCCCTCCAGGTCCACCAGCCCGTGATCGTCCAGAATCTCAAGTTGCTCCTGGTGCGGCGTTCCGTCGTCGAAGAGCACGCCCTGGTCCGGCCGCATCAATTCCGCCCCCTGAACGGTCCCTTCCAGGATTGTGGATAGCTCTACCAGAAACTGATCGCGCGTGGGCAAGAGGTCCGCTCTCTCGATTGGCCAGAACCAGAGGGCACACCAATAGTCCATGGCCAGCTTCAGACGCTCGTAGGGGCTGGACCACGGGCGTGGATGGAGAATGCCGCGCCAGATGCCGTTGCGCTGCTCGGTGGTGGACCCTTCGCCGCGTGCGCGGAATAGCGGGTTCTCCTCCTGTCCGAAAATCGCAAACACCGGCGCGGTGCGAGCGCGGATGGCGCGCAGATCTTCTGTGTGCTTCTTCCAAAGCCTGTCGGCGGCGGCGGAGAGGCGTTCAAGCGCCTTCACATCCCCCGCATCGAACCGGGCTGTGAACTCGCGCCGCCACTGGCCGATGCGGCGCGTGGCATCGCCGGTCATTTGCTTCACGGCTCGGTCCGTGTAGTTGGCCATGCCTGAATCGGGCAACAGGAAGTGGTACACCACGCCATCCGGACGCTGCTCGCTTGGCTTCACCCGCTCGGGGACGGCTTCGAGCCACTCCCGCTCCCGCCCTGCAACTTGCTCGTGCGTAAAGAACTGGCGGCGGGCGCCGATCAGACTGTTGCCCACCGCAAGCTGCGCGCCGAACCAGGGAATCGTATGCCCCTCATGGATGGTGTTCAACCATAGCGAGATCTGCGCCAACTCCACCGCTACCGGATTAAGGTCGACGCCGAATACGCGGTTGTCGGCGAGCCAGGCCTTCACTTTCTGTTTCTCGCGTTCCAGGTCGCCGTGTAAGATGTCGCGGTGAGTCTCTTTTCGCTTCCGGTCCAGGTATGCATCGGCAAGCTGGTCCAGGGCTTCGTTGAGGAACGCGCCGCTACCTAAGGCCGGCTCGCAAACCGTGAGATCGAGAATCTGGTCCGCCGTCTTGCCCTCCAGCAGTTCCTTGAGCGCGTACTTTACCACGCATTGGGTGAGCACTTCTGGCGTGTAGTACGACGCGCTCTTCTGGCGGTTGCGGCCAGCCAGACGGTAGATGAACGTCCCCCGCGGATACCACTTGGGACGCCCCTGGTCGTCGTAGACAATCTCTTCGGTCTTGTATTGCGGCAGGTCGGCGGCGCGGACGAAATAAGCCTGTTGGAGCGGGTCGGCAGGCTCGCCGGCCTTCTTCACCTCATAGAGGCCGTCCTTCTCCTTCGCGAAGAACCCGGTATAGGAAAGCAGGCCCTCGTAGACCGCGCCAAGCTGGTTGATGCCGAGCTCGCGGTAACTGATGCGGCCCCGGCTGCGCCCGGATTCGGGCCGGCTAAGCGAAAGCAGCTCCAGGACCCGCAGGAGTATGGCATTGCGAAAAACCTTCTCGCCCCTGAGCAGCGGCGTTGAAGCCGGGTTGAACACGTCGCCCTGGAGCGGCTTCATGCGGAAGACGTGAATGTCGCTGGTCTGGGCCAGTACGTCGAGCTGCGTATCCTTTTCGTGTACGCCGTTCCACACCAACTCGAACAGCTTGGAGATGGAGTCGTGCAGGTAGTAGCCGTTGCGGCTCTCTTCCGTGGTGAGGTCGCCCTGCTCCACCACGTCGCGCAGCGATTCCAGGCTGTATCCTTTGAGGTACTCGTCGCTCTTCATGGGCGCGTAGCCTAACTCCGGCCGCGCCTCCACGAAAAACAGGAACAGCAGGCGGTACAGGTAACGCAGGCACTGGTGCGTGAGGTCTTCGGCGTCGATCTCCTGCAAGATGCCCAGGTGAGCCTCGCGCACGTGCCAGACCACCTCGTTGCCGAGCAGCTCCACGGCTTCGCGCGCGCTGTATTTCAGATCCTTCGAGACCGCGAAGGCGTGCTTATGGGAGCTCTCGCCGAGCGTATCGAGCAGGCAGGCGCCTTCCGCGGGTGTGACGCTGTCGTGGTGCAGGAGCGCCGCCGCGGCTTTGCGCTCGCTCTCCTCTCGGCTGTTCAGGATGGCGGCGAGATCGAAGCGCAGCATCCGCTTCTGCGTCCACTTGTTGCGGTCCAAAAGCAGGACTTGGCCGGTGTTGAACAGCAGCACCCAGCGGGGCGGCTCGGCGGCGGCGAAGACGTACTTGGTGAGGACGGTTTCGAGATCCGCTGCAGGCAGCCGCGAGGAGTCCGGGGCCTCGCCGACCGTCTGCTCGGGCAGGAACGGCAGGGTGAGCGGGTCGGCGGGTTCGCCCGAAGGTTCGAGTGTTTCCAGAATCCACAGTTCCGGCTCGCCCGAACGGCGAGTGATCTCGCCGGCGAGCGGGATGTGGACGCCGCCTTCGAGCTCGCGGATCCGCGGGGCCAGCGTGTAGCCCAGCGCGGCAAAGAAGCGCGCGAACCATTCCTGTCGGCATTCCAGGCGCGCGGCATTGCCGCCCGTGCGGCTCAATTCCCGCGTCATCTGTTCGTAAGGGACGCGGAGCTTCTTGAGCGCTTCGTAGGGCGGCTCGGCGAGCGCGGCCCACCGGGAAAACAGGTCGCGCAGATCGCCTTCCAGTATGGAGTGAACGTAGTGCTCCGTGTAGAACTCGTTCTCGTTGGCGATGCCCGCGAGCGTCATCGTTCATCCCCCCGGAATACGGCGGCCACTCGGAGATAGGGCTGGTCCTCGGTGGTCATGGAATCGCGCACCCACTCTCCGTATTCGTGGAAGATGCGGTCTATGTGGCGAGCCTTCTCCTCCTTCTTGCGAAGGCGCGTTTCACGGAACCCGGCCCCGTCGTCGCGGAAATCCAGTTCAAGCTGTTCGTGCTGGCGGCCGTGGAGGCGCTGGAGCTTTTCCAGTTCGGCGGCCAGGCGCGGCTGCATTCGCCGCTCATACTCGACGCGGCATTTGGAGATCCAGCGGCGCGCTTCGGCTATCGCCTCGGGCAGCAGGCTGCGCAGGGGGATCAGGTTGGGTTCATGGCCGGGGTTGGGCCAGGCGCGCGCGCCAAATTCCGTGCGCCGGAGGAAATCGTCCAGGCCGATGGTCCCGGCGAGCGCGCCGCCCAGGAAGCGGACGGCACACCATTCATGCACCACCGGCTGCGCCTTGCGGTTGGGGATTTCGCCCTCGATCAGGTAGAGCAGCTCGCCGCGTTCGAGCGCGGGCAGCGTCACCACCGGCGCCTCATGCCGCCGGAAACTCACCATCAGCTTGAAATTCAGCCACTCCACCACGGGGTGCAGGTCCCAGAGGAGGTGGATATCCGGCCACGTTTGCTCCTGGGCGCGGTCATCGGCGCGGTTATCCTTGATGGCCTTCTTCACCAGCGCGCGGTCGGCGGTGAGGTGCAGGCGGCCGTCCTCTGGCACGACTTCGTGTGGAAGGAAACGGAAGGCGCGGCGGAGGTCCTCGTTTATGGTGAGGCTCATCATCTGCCGGGAGGGGTCGGCCTCGGCCTGGACGTCGAGCTTCGGGAGCAGGGATTCCAGGCCGCTCCGCACGTACTCCAGGTCGCTCGGGTAGAGCGAGGCGGGCGTTCGGGTGCGGCCGCGGGCGGCGAAGCCTTTGGGCACGGGCGCGTCGCCGAAGAGCGCGGCCAGCAAGTCGTCGCCAGCGTTCTGTTCCAGCTTGCATTCGAAATCGGCCGGCGTCGTGCACTCTTCGATGGCGCGGCCAATAATCAGCTCCTCTTCCTGCTCGTCGAAGACGCCCAGGAGTGCGAAGGGATCGCCGATGTTCTTGTGCGCCTGGGTGTCCTTCTCGATGAGCAGTTCCAGGATGCGCAGGTCTCCGCGCACGCGGTCGTTCTTCGGGGTGGTGTAGAAGTAGGCGATGACAGGCTGACGCTCCTGACCGTAGCGGTCCACGCGGCCGTTTCGCTGCTGGAACACCATCAGGGACCAGGGAATGTCGAAGTGGAGGAGCTTGTGGGAGAGGAAGTGCAGGTTGATGCCTTCCGAGGCGATGTCGGATGCGATCAACAGGCGGACGGGGGCGCGGTCGCGGCCGAAATCGCCCACAATCTGCTGGAGGTCGATATCGTCCTGGCCGGAGCCGCCGTACAGCACCTCAACTTGGCCGGCCTCGAGTTTCAAATCGCGGGCGAGGTTTTCCTTCAGGAATTTCACGGTTTCGATGCGCTCGCTGAAGATCACCAGGCGGTCGGCTGGGTTCTCCGGGTTCCACTCCAGCTTGCCGTCGGGACGCAGGTCTGCGAGCAGCTTCCGATATTTGCTGAAATCGGCGGGAGTAATGGCCTCGAGGGCGGTGGCGAGGTCCTGGAGCATGGTGCGGTCGTGGGCAGCTTCGGGTGAAGCATCGGATTCCAGCTTCTTCAGCCGTGCGTTGATGGTCTGAAGGCACGCCGCCGGGCTGGAGAACAGCGCCTTTTCGAGCACCGTGCGGAAAAGCAGTTGGCCGGCGCGCTGTGCGCGGTCGAGGGACCGGAACTTCAGGCCGGCCAGGATTTCGTAAGCGCGTTCCTCTTTGGGCGAGGCGTCGTCCGATCGCTTCATCACGCGCCGGTCCTTCATGGCGCCGGCGATCTGGTCCTGGACGTCCTTCTTGAACCGGCGCACGAACAGGCCCTTGATGTCCTCCGGCCCGTAGTTCTCGGGGTTGGCGATGGCCGTGGGGTTGAGCATGTTCATGAGGCTCGCGAACGACGCAGGCTTGCCATCGTGCGGCGTCGCGGAGGTCATGATCAGGGTGTCGGACTGGCGGGAGAGCAGGTCAGCGAGTTTGGCGCGCAAAGACCGGCCGCTGCCGCGGACCGCCACGTTTTGCGCTTCATCGATGACGATCACGTCCCAGCGGCAGCGTTCGAGATGGACGCGGTAATCCGTGCTGGCCTTGAGGGTGTCGATGGAGATGATGGCGCGGTCATAGTAGTGGAACGGGTTGGCGTTGGCCGGAATGCGCGTGCGGATGCGGTCGATGCCGACGGAATCGAGACGCACGAGCGGGATGGTGAATCGCGACCACATTTCCTTCTGGAACTGGGTCATCATGCTCTTCACCGTAACGACCAGAATGCGCTTGCCGCGACCGCGCTTGATCAGCTCGCTCAGGAGGACGCCTACTTCGATGGTTTTTCCCAGACCCGTCGAATCCGCCATGAGAATGCGCTGCCGCGGCTGATCGAGCGCCTGCAGGGCCGGGTCGAGCTGGAATGGCAGATCGTCTATAGCCGCCCGTTGGCCGATCCACAGGTCCGTGTCTGTTGGTGGCGACTGGCGGAGCAAGCTTTCGAGGTAGAGCCTGGTATTCCGGAACTGGGGCGAGGGGTCGGGGACCAGCTCCGTTTCGGCCGGGTCGAGAACCTTGATCCCTTTGCCCTCTATTTCCGTCAGGAATCGGGCTTCCTTGTCGCGGACGATTTCGGAAACGCCGGTGACGAGCAGCGAGTAGCCGCCCGTGGACGTGGCGTCCACGCGGCGGACGATCCATTCCGCCGACCGAATCTCGACTCGGGCGCCGGCCGCGAGCGCATTGACTGGCATCTACGCTGGCTCCGGTTTCGTCCGCGCCCAGGCGTCCACCTCGGACAGCTTGAATTTCCAGAGCCGCCCAATGCGATGGGCCGGCATTCCCCGACCGGCAATCCAGCGATAGATCGTGTCCCGGGAAACACCGAGGTGTTTGCAGATCTCCTCTACCGAAGACCAGCGCTCGACCGGCACGGAGTGATCCGTGCCAGAAGTTGCGGCCATATCCCACTTATTGTGGCAAAAAGCATCTGAAATTGCACGTTCACATTTGTGAGCACGCTACAGTTATGGGCTCAAGTCGCACGCTTCGTGCGGCAGGCGCAAAGTATTTTCGCAGAACAATGACGGAACGGTGCCCACCTTCGAGGACGCCAGAATTCCGGTAGAGAATCCGGCAGCAACCGGAGTAGTGGTCCCAATTCAGATTCACCGCTCTGGTAACCTCATCCGAAAACAAGGGTGAACAGCAGCGCAACCGCCATTCCAAAACCTGATGGTTGTGGAAGGATTTCGGGAGCCCGGCCAGGTGCTTTGGATTGGCCCTCTCCTCCAAGGAGTTAGGCTGAGGCCTTTTGGAAGGGCACCCTGCAGATCTCGGCAGCCTGGATGACACGAACCACCGTTCCGACGCCGATTCTCAACTGTCGGGCTGTTCGCTCGATGGAGAGACCGCAGTCCCGCAGTCGCATTACTTCGTCGCGGTCGAAAATGCGTTTCGGCCCGGCCGATCGCATTCCCGCTATTCGTGTCGTATCGCCGGGTGCCGGCAAACTGGCCTTTTTCTCGCCGCCGTGGACATACTTGGTGCCTCCGCAATCGGGCACCCCCGCGGGCACCGCCACGCGAAGTTCAGCGTGGGCGTTGCAGTGAGGCCATGGACTCGTCCGATTAGGGTATCAGTCGCCACGACGCCGGCCGCGGGTTTTGCGCTTCGTTTCCTGGGACCCCTCCAACACGGCCTCGAATCTGCGCACAAACTCCCCCAACTCGACGCCAACAGCGTCGCAGACATCCTTGAGTTCGAGCAAGTCCAGCCGCCGCGCTCCGGCCTCATATTTGCTTACAAAGGATTGTGGGTGGCCGAGGGCGTAGGCTACATCGGTCTGGTGCAGCCCCTTCTCTTCCCGAACCGCACGGAGCAGTGACAAGAGGAGTTCCTGCTTGTGCCTGTTTGCCCCACGTAGCGGACCGCGTCTGTCCATGAACCCGCAGCATAGATTCGCGCCTGATGCTATCCTAGTTTAGGATACGATTTGGCCTATTCAAGACACTTGCGGAGTCGGGGTGGGCACGGCCGGGCTTTCTGCAGATCGTTCCGCGCATTGCCAATCGCAACAGCCTACAAAAGCAATCTGAGATGCAATCGCATGAGCAGGCCATCACCATGTTGGGTGGGCGTCACACTCACGCTCTCTATGTTCCGGTTCCCAACGCCGCAACGGAACTTCCTATCGGAGGCTTGCAAATTCACGCGAACGGCCAGGTACGGGTTCCCCACGTTCGTTCCCCCAGCAGTTGGCTTGCGCCTCGTCATTGCCTCGCTGCTCGTTCGATGGCGGGCGCTGCAGTGGCAGGGGTGGCGGCACTGGTAACCGAACGCAAAGGACCTTGGAAAAGTACACTTTGATGAAGACCTCCCTTCCGCTAGTCTGGCAGCCCACTGCATCCTGTCCTGAACCATCACCTTGGATCCATTTAGGCGGTTCAATGTCGATTCTGGCGGTCGTCTCGGACTTGGACTGGTCCGGTGTCGAAATGGTGCAGGGCTTTCTGATCGAAAACCCAGACTGCTCAGCGCGTATGGTCGCGGTCTTGTACCCAGCCTGTCCCACGACGGACACGGTGCTGGCAAGGCTATTCGAAGTTGTCAAACAGCTAGATGGCAGGTTTCAGTGCAAACTGTTGCCAGACGGCCCCATCACTACCGCCACCCGCACGACCGTCGTGCTGGCCCCGTCCGAAGCGACGCGTTCCGCGCGCCTATGGGTCGGGAACTCGGGGAGCTTCGGCATTGGCTCCCGCACGGCGAGCCGGCTGCATGTCCTCTCGGAAGCGGAACCGCTGTTGCAGGATCGTTGGCTTGGTTGGTTCGCCGGCTTATGGGAAGCGGCCGCGCCGCTGACGGCTACCACCACCCGCATCCCGCGGCTCGCGTGGCCGAAAGGCGACCCCGAGGCCGGAATTCTCTGGGAGGAGTATGAGCGGTTGTGCCGGGAATTGTGCGCCGTACTTCCGGAGCCGGAGCAGGTGAAGACACCGGAGCAACAAAAGGCGGCGGAACAACGCACTGAACAGGCCGTAAAGCAGCTCTGCGACGAACTGGCGATCCGGCAGCCTGATCCCCTGGCGACACGGGTTGCCGAGCTCTACAAGAAGGGGCGGCTGGTGACCGTGGACAAGACGAGCCGCGTGCCCCCGCTCAAGGTTCCGGTTAGCACGCGGCTGCTCGAGGTTGATCCGGAGAGGAGTTTCGGGGTAGCCACGCGCCGGATAGATGTGAAGATCGAGATTCTCGACGATGCTGCATCTAAGGAGATCGACGAGCAACGGAATGTCTCCAAGATCCTGCAGAGATTTAGCTTCCTCTGGCGGACGGAACCCGCTGGGTTCCTGCTGCCGCAAGGCCGTTGCTCGACGACCAGATCGCTCGCATTGAAGCGAAGGTCCAAAAGCGCGTGCGGGAGTTGGTAGGATCGGACGCTAGCCAGTTTGCCGCCAGCCGACGTCATCAGATTCAAGAGGCGTTGAATGGCGTATACAAGGAATTTCACGTCTCTGGGAACGTAGGCGCGGATGTGGTTGAGACCGTCATCCACAAAGCCGCGGAACGAATCGACAAAGCCCTGGGTGCGAGATTCCTGCCAGAGCTTTCTTACAACGAGGTCTGGTTTGATCCGGCGGCGGACTCGGAGCACGCTTCGCCCTGGCCTCAAGCTCGGAACCTCCTGATGGCAATTGCCGTGTACTTTCGCAAGGCGGTTACCAACCAGTTTTTCTTTCTGGGCATCGATGTGGCCGAAGAAGAACTTCTAATCGCAATGGACGTCTGCCTCGATTGGATCGTCAAGGATCCGTGGCGTCCCGGTGTCCGGGCACGTGCCAAGGGAGAATTGAAGCGGCTGGAGGAGGTCGGCGCAAACGGGCAAGGTGCCAGGGATCAATGTCAAGAGATACTGGCGATCATTGAAGGTATGCCGACACAGATGAGGGTGGATGAATGACCCGTGACACAACTGAATTCGCCTCGGTTACGCCTTCGCCGTGGGTGCACCGGCATGCCGTGCCCAGAGAGGCGCGACCCGAACAAACGAGGGACGCAGTCTTCCTCCGCGCGATTCGCGCTGGCCCGGCGCGCCTCGCCGACATCAACGCGCTCGAAGCAGGAGCAACCGCGGGCCGAGGCCGGCCGCGGGCCCTCGGCCCCGCAGCCGGCGCGGCAGTCGATTGGGTTGCCTCCCGCCGCGCGATTCGCGCGATGGCACACCCGCGCCTCGACAACGTCAAACGCGCGCGCGGCGCCAGCCAGCGCCCGCGGATGGGACGCGTAGTACCGAACCGCGACTGGCGCGCGCCCTCTCAACTGCGCAGTTTCTGGAACATTACGAGCGCCAAAAACCTCTATTTATGGCACACCTCGCATGCTTCTTGGCAGAGGTTCCGGTGGGCATTTTCGGTGTCTCCGCCGACCCATCGGTTTCTCTGCATTTTCATTGTGTTAGAGTTTACGGTGCGCCGAAAACGTCTATTTTTGGCGCGCGGTCCGGCGCGCCTCGTCGGCGTCAACCGCTCTCTCGTTACCCGGAGGCGCCCGCGGCTGGGACGCGCCGAACCGAAACCGCGGCGGTCGGCTCGTGAGCCGCAATATCGGGCGACGCGGCCGGGGTTCATGCGAGTCCGCTGGCGCGGAATCTCCCCGGTGCCTTTCCTCCGCGTGATCTCGCGCTGGCACGCCGCGCCTCGCCCACGTCGAACGCGCGCGCGGCGCCGGAGGCGCCCGGGCGGCTGGGACGCGCCTATACTCAAATCGCGACCGCCGGCCGCAGCGCTCGCGGCGTTGGCGAGCGCCCGCGGCTGGGCGCGACGAACTGAAACTGCGTCTGCAGTCCGCGGCTCTCGCCTGCGCATGCCCGCGCGGCAGTCGATTCCGTCGCCTTCCGGCGCGGTCGCGCGATTAGCCCGGGGGCGCCGCCGGAGGCTCGTGGTCGGCGAGGTCGCGCCACGCCCGACCCGAACGGACGCGAGACGACCCGGCTTATTCGCCTTCCCCCCGCGCTCGCGCGCCGCCACGCCGCGCCCCGCCGACGTCAACGCGCTCGCGGCGCCGGCACCCGCCCGCGGCTGGGACGCGAGGAACCGCCTTCTCGGCCTCGGCGTGATCGCGCCATGGCACGCCGTG
>Ga0116223_10004480_pt1 | contig 12070 bp, 9 predicted proteins | sample Sb_taG_3_FD_90092 | JGI IMG/M metagenome (GOLD analysis project Ga0116223, IMG submission 90092) | Peat soil microbial communities from Weissenstadt, Germany - Sb_50d_a_PC metaG | ecosystem: Environmental > Terrestrial > Soil > Wetlands > Peat | place: Germany: Weissenstadt | collected 2010-09-21 | reverse complement strand
CTCCATCCACGACCCTTGCGAGGAAGGACGTAGGTAGGGACCCTCATTGTCGGTGGCGCCGTCCCAGTTTGTTGAGGTCAGCGCGCGGGCCCCGCGAGGTACGGGAAAAAGAATAACACAGGAGTCAAGCGGAACAACACCGCTAGCACCTCCGCGCGAGGCCCTGCTCGCGGGAGCGGTACAATAACGGCTCTTGGCGCGCCTGCGGGGAGGCTCGATGGCGAGTGGAAAGATTTCTTTGGCGGTTAATCGAGATTCTGTTCTGGACTCGGTGCGAACCGCTTTTGCGGCGGTGGCTGCCATGCTGCTCGCTCGTCTCTTGAAGATGCCGGAATATTATTGGGCGCCGATCTCGACGATCGTGATCATTCAATCCACGATTCCCCCGCGGACGCTGGGGTGGCAGCGATTTGTGGGGACGGCGCTGGGGGCGGTGCTGGGCGCGGCGCTGGCTACGTTCTTCCGTCCGAGTGCGGTAGTTTACGGTCTGGGGATTCTTTTGTGCGGATTGCTTGCTTGGTCATTGCGCGCGGGAGGCGCTTACCGGTTTGCCGGAATTACGTTGAGTATTATTTTGCTGATTCCGCGGACGCGTGCTCCCTGGATCACCGGGTGGCACCGGTTTCTGGAAGTGTCGCTGGGAATTGCGGTGGCGCTGGTGGTGACGATGGTGTGGCCGCAAGCGAAGAAGAAGGCGTGAGCGGCGCGAGGTGCTTCCGCTTATCCGTGCCGCGTCACAGCAATCCGCGATAGGTGTTCAGCCATTGTTCGCGGACGGCTTCCCAGGTGTAGTTTCGCGATTCATTGTGGGCGTTCTGCGCGAGGCGAGCGGCGAGCGCGGGATCGCGCAACAAACGGATGACATTTGCGGCGAGGGCTTTTTCGTCGCCTACGGGTGAGAGCAATCCGGTGCGCTCGTGCTGGACCAGATAGGGCATGCACTCCGGCGAAGTGGTGACCACGGGAGTGCCCGCGGCAAAAGCTTCGATGACCGACAGCGGCATATTGTCGAGCCACGAGGCGTTGATGAAGATGTCAGCCTGGTCGTAATAGTTGCCGATTTCCTGACGCGAGGCTACGCCGGTGAAGTTAACGCCGGTGAGATTCAAGTCCGCAACCAGCTTGCGGACATCGGATTCGAGCGGGCCGCCGCCAACCAGATCGAGCTGCGCTTCGGGATATTCCTTTTTTACTTCGGCAAATGCTTGGACGACGACATCCACGCTGTAGTACGTGGAGAAGCCGCGGGTGCAGACCAAGTGCGGGCGTAGCGCAGTGCGCTCGCGATAGCGGAACTGCGAGAGATCGACGATGTTAGGCACCGCCGAAGCTGACAATCCGAATTCGCGGAAGACATCGACCAGGTAGCCGGATGGAACGACAATTTTATCGACGCGAGAGAGCACGAATGCAGCCGAGCGGAAGCGCTGGAGGTGGTCGCGGGCTTCGCCACTGTGGTAGTTGATCAGCGTCTTGCTGCCGCGTTTCTTCATTTTTATCTTTGCCAATAACCACGCGGGTACAGGAGCGAGCAAAAATGACCAGTAGGACGCGGAGAAGATGTGAGCAACGTCCACATCTTTGAGGCCGCGCCAGAGATGCCAGAAGTAGATAGGCTCGCGCAGAATTGTCCGCAGGCCGGGAATGCGTTCCGCCCAGGCAAGGGCGCGAGGCAACGGCGGATCGACGGCGAGAAAGCTGATGTCGATGTCGGGATCGTTCTGCCAGTGCCGCAGGAGCAAGTCGGCTTGGGCGGATTGTCCGCCGACGTAGCGCAGGCTCGGTGCAACGATAGAGACTCGCAGGCGAGCGGCCGGGCTTCCTTTGGGCGAACTTTTCGGGGAACGCCCGCCCAAGCGGAGCTTGGACGGGGCATCCCGGGTCGGGTTTTCTTTCGTCGAGCTGAAATCGGCGGGCTCGCTCATGCGGCGGAATTCCTTCGGCGCTTTGTCTGGAGAAGCGCGCCATAGAGTTCGACATAGCGCTGGCGCACGCGATCGAGGCTGAAGTTTTCTTGTGCGAACTCGAGGGCGTTGCAGCCGAGTTGCTGGCGAAGCGCGGAGTCGGCTAGAAGTTTCTGGACGGCGTCGGCAAAGCTGGTTTCGTTGCCTGCGGGAATCAGGGCTCCGCGCCGATGGCTGATCAGTTCAGAATTACCCCCGACGTCATAGGCGACCGCGGGCAAACCAGCGGCCATGGCTTCAAGAATGACGTTGGACAAGCTTTCGGAATCGGAAGTGAGGACGGCGACGTCGATCGAAGCGAGGACGGCGGGCATATCCTGACGATCGCCGAGAAAGATTGCGGAGGCGCCGAGGCCGAGGCTCGAGGCTTCGTTCTCCAGTTCCTGACGCAGCGGGCCATCGCCGACGAGAAGAAATTCAACATCCGGCATGCGCTGATGGATCTGCGCGGCGATGCGCAGAAATCCGGAGTGATTCTTGTAACGATGATTCATGCGCGCGACCATGCCGACACGGGCGACACCGGGACGCTTCGGCAGAGTTGCGGGCGCTGTGGTGAAAGCCTCGGCTGGCAAGGCGTTTCCGATGACTACGATTTTATTGGGCGAAAGGCCGGTGGCGATGAGGCGATCGGCGGCGGCTTGCGAGTTGCAGACAACGGCGTCGCACCAGCGAAAAGCGGCAGCCTGCGCGCGGAACTGCGCGGCGGTCATCAGGTCTCCGAGTTGGCGATGGCTGCCGATGACGACGGGCACGCGGGCAAGCTTAGCGGCGGGAATCAGCGTGAGATTGGCGTAGAAATCGAAGGCGTGGGCGACTTGCACCCGATGATGACGCAGATGGCGGCTCAGGTTGAGGCGAGTGCGCAGCGACTGCCATCCGAAGAGGCTGCCGCCGAGGGGAAATTGCGGAACGTCTGCAAAATTGTGGGCGAGCGGGCCGCGTCGGCTGACGCAGCCGAGATGAGTTTGGAATTGTGGGGGAGTGAGATTCTGGGCGAGGACGGTGAACTGGCGCTCTGATCCTCCGGTTTCAAAAGTATTGACCATGAGAAACAGGCTGACCGGCAGATCGGCCAGACCGGAAAGATCGGCTAGCGGAGTTGTGGTGAGGCTGGCAGGTTCGGTGGCGCGCACCGGATCATCCTCCCACCGGTGCGGAGGCGAGTGCGGCGGCGGAATTGGGCGCCTGGCGGCGAGAGTCGGCGACCACGGGGAGAGAGAAGAGCCCGGCGGGCTTGATGTATTTTTCGAGGAAGTTGCGATGCCAGAGCTCGAACATCAGCAGACGCCATATGCGCGCGGTATTGGTGCGGCCACGGAGGAGGTGGTCGTCCATTACTTTCCGAACACCGCCGGCGACAAAGTAGCCGCGATCGAGGGTGCGGGGTTCGAGCAGGATCGTCAGCATGTCTTTGAGTTCGTTGCGCATCCAGTGGACGAGCGGGAGCGTGAATCCCTGCTTCTGGCGATAGAGCACTTCGCGAGGCACGCCCACGCGCTCCGCCAGTTTTCGGAGGATGTATTTTTGCCGGTTGCCGCGCATTTTCCACTGGGACGGCAGGCCGGTGACCCACTCGACGAAGACATGATCGAGGATGGGAACGCGGACCTCGAGTGAATTCAGCATGCTCATGCGGTCAACCTTGGTGAGGATGTCGCCGACCAAATAGGATTTGGTGTCGACGTAGAGGAGTTGGTCGACGGGATCTTTGGCGGGCGCCTGAGCGAAGTAACGGCGCAGAACATTGCCGGGATCTTCGCTGCGGTTCAGGATTTGGCGAAAATCGTGCGAGAGGAGCGGAGTATCGCGCTCGAAAGCGGGCAGGAAAGAAAGGTGGTCGACGTAGCGTTCCTGCCAGGGCAGCGAAACGTTATAGCTGAAGCTGCGGCCCCGCATGTTGTTGGGCAAACGCGGGAAGACAAAGTCGCGGTAGAACTTGCGGGTCCATCCGGGAATATTTTCGAAGATGCGACGGCCAGCGTGAATGCGGTACCGATCGTATCCGCCAAAGATCTCGTCGCCGCCATCGCCGGAAAGGGCCACGGTAACATGCTGGCGAGCCATCTGCGAAACGTAGTAGGTGGGCAGCATGGAGGAGTCGCCGAAAGGCTCTTCGAGCGAACTGGTGAGATGCTCGACGGTCTGGACGACCTCGGGCTCAAGGATCATCTCGTGATGATCGGTGCCGAACTTGTTGGCGACGATGCGAGCGTAGTCGGCTTCGTTGAAATCGTCTTTCTTGAAACCGATGGAGAAAGTTTTGACAGGGCCGGAACTGGCGCGCGCCATCAGGGCAACGACGGTGGAGGAGTCGGTGCCGCCGCTGAGAAAAGCGCCCAGAGGCACGTCGGAGATCAAGCGGATTTTGGTCGCCTCCAACAGACGCTGCTCTAACTCTTCCAGACATTCTTCTTCGCTCCTGGGCGGGTGCGTGTTGTATTCGGGAAGGTCCCAGTACTGACGGATGCGAATCTCGCCGTCCTGAAACTCGAGCACGTGTCCGGGAGGAAGCTTATGAATTCCGGTGAAGGCGGTAATGGGATCGGGCACGTATCCGTAGTAAAGATATTCGAGCAGGCCCTGGGAGTTGACTACCGCGAGTTCGGGAGCAACGGCGAGGATCGACTTGATTTCGGAAGCGAAGTAGAGATTTCCTTTGTGGAGCGCATAGTGAAGCGGCTTCTTGCCCAGGCGGTCGCGGGCGAGGGTCAATTTGCGCTTGATCTTATCGTAAATGGCAAGGGCGAACATGCCACGCAGTTTCTTGACGCAGTCCGCGCCCATTTCTTCGTAGAGATGAATAATGACTTCGGTGTCGGTGTGGGTGTAGAAGCGATGTCCGCGGCTTTCGAGCTCGGGGCGGAGTTCCGGAAAGTTGTAGATTTCGCCGTTGTAGACGATCCACGAGCTGCGGTCTTCGTTGAAGACGGGCTGGTGGCCCCCCGAGAGGTCGATGATGCTGAGGCGGCGCATGCCGAGACCGGCGCCGTCGGCGACGTAGAATCCCTCGTCGTCGGGCCCGCGATACACGATTTGTTCGCACATGTGGTGCACCAGAGCTTCGGTGATGTTGCTCTCGCGAGTTGCGCTCACCACTCCAGCGATTCCACACATGGTCTTTATTTATCCTTTCGAAGCCACCGGAATTGAACTGGACTTTTCCGCCGGCGACCGCACGTCGGCAAAGCGTTTGAAGCGATAATCGCGGTAGTCACCGGGGTTTCCCTCGCGGCCGTCGCAAGCGGCGAGCAGGATGTTGGCCATCTCACGCGCGGCAACAAAGTGCAGTGTTTCCTTTCTGTCGACCGCACCGCCGACCAGTGCAGCAAGAAAGTTGCGGAAGCTGTCGCCGATAACGGCGTCTTTCTGGGTCGGGTCCATGCTATGGCAATGGAGTTTGATGAACAGCCAGTCGGGACGTCCGAGCACGCGGACTTGCGCCTGCTTCCAGAGGAAGAGTCGGTGCATGGTCGCGGGTTTGGATCCGGTGATGGCGCCGTTGTCGAGAGTGGGCCGGGCAGAACCTAAGGTACGTCGGAGGTCGGCTACGAGCGGACCCTGCACGATGAGAGGAAAAGTCCTGGGCATGCGTCCTGCAACCAAGTCATGGCCCTTGCGGTGCGGCGCTGCCTGATCGAGCGGAAGAGCGCATTCGTATACGGAATTAATTTTTCCGGTCTGTGCCGGATGCCAGTAAGCGCTCGGCATGGTCAAGTCAGCGTAGCAGCCGGTCTCGGCCAGAATCTGCATTTCCGAATCGACGCCGCAGAAGCGCCCGGCGGCGGAGTTGGCGAGCGCGAAATTTCCGTGCACAAAAACGTAGCCGGGACGAGTGGAAGCTTCTTCTACGGCGAGGCAACGATGGCGAAAGGCCAGCCGGTCGCGGAATTCAGTGAGCAGTTGGCGAGTGTTTTCGGCGGTGTCGGGATGCGGAATTCCGTGGTGCAGATGGACTTCGACTTCTCCCCAGCCGGCGTGGCAGTGATCGGCGAGCATCTCGAGCAAGCCTTGGTCGTATTGCTCGGCAGGATAGAAGTAGGTGTGGACAAGCGGGCGGCCATCATGGTCTCGCCAGCCGTCGATGATCTTGGGATATTCGCGCGACCAGCATTCCAGTCGGCGCTCCTGCTCGGAACGAGGGGCACGTTTCTGGCCGTCTTCGGGAACGATGGCCGGTTCGAAATGATCGGCGAGGGCAAAGATCAGGTGCACGGGGCCGCGGGCAGGCGAGTTCAGCTCGCGCCAGGTCGCGGACGGCAGGATCTTTCTTGCATAGGCGAGTTGTTCCTTGAGACGCATGTTGAAATCTGAACTGCGCTTGCCTCGGAGCAGTCGATTTTAGATGCCCAGCCCCAAAGCGGCATCTGATTTCCCGTAGAGACGCGGCTTGCCGCGTCTCCGGAGACGGGGCAAGCCCCGTCTCTACAGGAGGAAGAACTTACGGCATCGCTAAGGCGATGCCCGGATACGAAACCAGCCGGCTAGTGTGCTCTTACCGGTTTGCGGCCACGGACGGCGATGGAGATCTCGCCTACGCGCATGTCTTCCATGCCCATCGCTGCATACCATTTGAACACCTGCTCGTAGGTGTGCTTGGACTGATACTTGGGAGAATACCAGTCGAAGGTGTCGAGCATGCGGGCTTCTGGATCTTTCTGGCGGTTCACCGGAAACACGTGATGAACCAGGCCCGCGACCGGAGGACCTACAAGAGGCACGCGCTTCAAGCCCTGGTTCAAGTTGTAGAAGAAGGGGACCGCAACTTTCAGAACGCGGTGCAGGGTCTCGGGCTTCATCTTATGAGTGTAGCGGCGCCAGAAATCGCTGAAGCGGTACCACTTGTTGTATCCGCTGTAGAGCCAGACGGCGAGCAGACCACCGGGTTTCAGATATTTATCCAGCGCTTTGACGGCGGCTTCACAATCCGGCGTGTGGTGGAGCACACCAATGCTGTAGATGACGTCGAAGCTTTCGGGAGCGAAGGGCAGGGCGAAGACATCGGCCTGGAAAGCGACGAAGTCGCGGTCGGCAAGATTCTTGGCGGCCACTTCGGCGGCGGCACTCAGGTCGACGCCCACCACGCGCGCACCCCAGCGGGTCGCGACTTCGGCGAAGCGTCCCATGCCGCAACCGACGTCGAGAAGCAGTTTGCCTTTGAGATCTTCGGGGCGGAGAGCGGTCTTCATGAGGAAATGGCGCTCGGATTCGCGGAGCCCGTCGTGGTCGAGTTGCGTCTTCTGATAACGGTGCCACTGAAAACCGAAACTGGCGGCGTAGTGCTGGGCGTCAACAAAGCGTGCGATGCCTTGCACGTTCGGATAGACGCGCTTGCAAGCCGGGCAGAGGAAGCCTGCGGCCTGGTCGCTTTCAAGTTTCGTGCCGCAACTGAGGCAACGCAAAATTGCCTGCACGTCAGCGGACGGGGGAGACTGCACCAGCTGTTCCGTGATCGGCATAAACCTCCAGGAAGTGACGCGGCTTTTTCGGCGGCGGAGGCGCCGAGCCGGGTCCTTGTACTTGCTCTTTGACCGTCTGCAACAACGTTGCCGTAAAGGCCACAGCAAAATAGGGGAAGAACTGGTAGGCTTCCGGCGCAAACAGCGCGCCTACGACGAAGCCAACCAGCGAACTTTGCAATGCTCCGACGAACAAAACGATGTCGGGATCGAGATTCTTCATTTGTCGCAGGGTTTTCAGATTCTTAAAACCGCGCCAGAAAAACATGAGGTAGATAACGAGGACGGCGATGCCGCCTTCGGCGCAGACCTGGAGGTAGGTCATGTGCACGTCGCGCCAGATCCCCGAATAGGTGGGGAAGTTGCGAACGCCAATGCCAAAAATGGGGTAGGTTTCGATAGCATCGACGGCTCTCAACATGAGGTACTTGCGATCCTCGTAGGAACCGTAAGCGGACTGATCGGTAGTGCTGTTGCCCGACAAGGCGGTGAAGCGATCGTAGAGTTTTCCGCCGACGGCAGACATGACCACGACGCCGACGAGGGCAGTGACCACGAGCAGGTAAAGGCGCCTTCCCTTGATGGCGAAGTAGTAGAGAGTGACACTGCCGGAGATGACCAAGTCGATGAAACCGGCCCGGGATGCGGTCATAAAAATGGCGACCGCCATGACCAACATTCCGCAAAGCCAAAACACTTTGATGACAGCATTCCTGGCGGTGACCATGAAGGCCAGCGCAAACGGCAGCGATAACACGATGGCAAAGGCGAGATCGTTCGGGTTCGAATAAATGCCACCCAGCACACCCGCGAGGCGGGGCATGCTGTGGCCCTTGACGATGGCGACGGCACAAACGACGACCACCGAAAATACCTGGATAAAGATGATTCGCCGCAAGCGGTCGAAAGTGGTAATGAGCAGGAAAACCAGCACCCATGCGATGTAAATCTTCGAAAAATCAATGGAGCGAGTAACGGCGCCGCCCTTCCAGACCGGAGACAGAAATGCTCCAAAGGAGAGAAGGCCGATCATGATCAGGAGGAGTTTTGCCTCCCTGGGCAGATCCTTGTATGTACGTTTGGTCTTACCCAGGGCGGTGAACAGGCCCCATATGGCCAGGATGGCAGTGATCTTGGCGAGCGGGAAAAACCTGAGACCTGGAATCCAGTCTTCCGGGCGGGCGCAATAAACCACAAAGAAAGCGCTGAGCCAGAAGAATGCCTTCCTGGTCGGGTCCGCGGCTTTGAAGGATGTGCGCCTTCCAGTAGCTTCCGCCGCTACTGCATTGCCGTTGCCGTTATCACTGATGGCCACAAATTCCTCTTTTTCTTTTAAGCATTCTTTTCCGCTAAGCGCGCCGGAATCGCGCGCGCCGCGAGAGATTTCTTTTCCGCTACCGACTGCAAGACTGCGCTGAAGCGCTCACCGATCGCCGGCCAGTCGTAGCGGGCGGCGGTCTCGGCGGCGCCCTTTTCGTAACGGCGCCGCAGTTCGGGATCGCGCAAGAGCATGATTACAGCCTGGGCGAACGAACGGGCATCGTCGGCCAGAAAAATGTCGCGGCCGTGATGAACATCCAATCCTTCAGCGCCGACGGTGGTGGAGACGACGGCTTTGGCGGTGGCCATCGCCTCGTAGATCTTCAGACGCGTTCCGCCGCCGATGCGCAAGGGCACGATCACTACGGCGGACTGGCGCAGATGCTCGACGACCGAGGGCACACGGCCGGTAACTTCGATCGAGTCATCATTCGAATTCGAGGCCCACTTCTGAACGCGGCGGTCGGGATTGCGGCCGACGATGCGGAATCGCGCCTGCGGCACTTCGGCCTTGATCGAAGGCCAGACTTCGCCGCAAAAATATTCGACGCCGTCGACGTTCGGCTCCCAGTCCATGGCGCCGACGAAGGTGATGAGGGGCGCGGAACGAGCGAGCGGATTCGGATCGAACTCGGCAGGATCAGGGCGATACTGCGCAAGATCGACGCCAGTGGGAACGACGGTAACGCGGTCTCCGTCCACCCACTGCATCATGAGGGCGCGATCGTTTTCGGAGACGGCAATCACATGCTGGAACTTGCGGACGGCGGCGCGCTCGTAGCGGAGCATCTTCCGGAATTCCATGCGGTACATCATCTTTTTCGCAGGGTTGCCTGCGGTGTGGGCATGGCGGCGCCAAATTTCGCTTTCCACGTTGTGCTGGAAGAGCACGCTGGGGATGTTGAGATTTCCCGGAAAGTTGACCGCGGCATCCAGGAAGTCGCAGACGGCGACATCGAAGCGCTGTTCACGGAACCAAGCCTGGAGCCGCTTCTGGACCTTAGCGTCAGCGAAACGGCTGACCGCATACGGCGGCTGAGCCCCGAGATGAACCAAATAGTCGCGCGCGCGCGCGGCTCCCGAGAGTTCGCACTTGCCGGTGCAGACGGCCACCGCGCCGGGCAACTGCCGCTGCAACTCGCGCTCGTAGTCTGGGTCGGGCGATCCTCCATAGTAAGAGTAAAACGTAAGCTCATGCCGCGCGGACAGATATCGCAAGACGTGGTACGTGCGGATATTGCCTCCGTTCTGCACGGGGAGGAGCTTATCGGCTTTGACCCAGAGGATTCTCATGGCAGGCTCAGCGATCATTATTCAGCGAACCCAAACTGCCTTTCTGCCCGTGACAAAGTTGATGAAAGCAACCATCGCGGCGGAGTTGAGGACGACGAAAGTGCGGGCTGGATCGGCAATGCGCGAGAGCGGGCCGATCTTGAGGCCGGCAAGCGCGGCCAGGCTGAGCGCGTAAAACGCCAGCTGCGCCCCGAGCGCCGCGCGATAGAGCGGCTGGGGCAGGAAGATGGAAGCGATCAGAAGCGCCAGCAAGGCAAAGGGCACAGCCAAGCGCGAGAGTTTGTGGCTTACGAATTCGAATCGAATCGCATTTTGCGAGCTCAACAGCCATGGAGCAAGCTGCAGGAGTTGGTAGTTTCCACTCAGGGTGCGAACCTTGCGGGAAAACTCGCGGCCTTCGCCCAAGTCGGGCGAGTCCCAGGCGCGGGCGCGGGAGTCGAAGATCACGCGAAATCCCTTGCGCACGACCTGCATGGGCAACAGAACGTCGTCGAGGATCGTAGCCTCGGGCAACGGATCAAGCAAGCTCCGGCGGGCGCAGTAGATCGCGCCGGTGGCGCCAGCGACAGAACCGGAAGCGGATTCCAGTTCGCGAATCTTCTTTTCGATGCGCCAGTACAACCCCATTCCCTTCCCGGTCTCTCCGCGGGTGGGATCACCCAGCATCAATTCGCCACTGGCGGCGCCGACATCGGGGTCAGCGAAATTCTCGATCAGCAACCGCAAGGCGCCGGATTCGATCTGCTGGCGGGCGTCGGTAAACAGCAGCACTTCCCCGGTCGCCAGTTTGATCGCATCATTGAGGCCAGCGGCTTTGCCCTGGGATACGGGTTTCATCAAAGTTCGCACTCTAGATCGCAACCGGGAATCGCGATAATCGGCGAGAATGGCGGGGGTGCGATCGCTGGAACCGTCGGAGACGACGACGACGTCCAGCTTCGCCTGGGGATAGTCGAGCGTCAGCAGGTTTTCGAGCTTGCGAGCGATCACAGCCTCCTCATTGCGCACGACCATCACCGCCGAGACCGCGGGGGCAGCGGGGCTCTCGACAAAACCACGGCGCACCGGACGCGGCGACCACCGGCTGCGCAGCCACAACCACGCCGGATAGCCCAGGTAGGAGTAGCCGATGAGCGCGGCCGCGATCCAGAAGACGTATTTCATCTTCATCATGATTGCGCTCATTATTGTGCACCCCGGCGCCGCAGAACGGTCTTGACCGTCTGGAACACGATCAGCAGATCCAGACCAATCGAAGCGTTCTTGATGTAGAACAGGTCGTACTGAAGTTTTTCGCGCGCATCTTTGACGGTGCTGCCGTACTTGTACTTGACCTGCGCCCATCCGGTGAGGCCGGGCCGCACAATGTGGCGCACGCCGTAATAGGGAATCTCTTTGGAGAGCCACTCGATGAACTCCGGGCGCTCGGGACGGGGGCCGACAAAGGCCATATCGCCTTTGAGCACGCACCACAACTGGGGAATCTCATCGAGGCGCGAGGAGCGGAGAAACTTGCCAACGCGGGTAACGCGGGGATCGTTGTCGCCCGCCCATTGCGGACCGTTGGCCGCTTCGGCATCCTGGCGCATGGTGCGGAACTTCACGACCTTGAAGACACGTCCGGCCTTGCCCACTCGCGTCTGGGGATAGAAGACGGGGCCTTTGGAATCGAGGCGGATGGCAAGCATGATCAACGGAAACAAAGGCAGAGTGACGAGGAGACCAAGCAGCGAGATGACGATGGAGACCACGCGGCGAACCAAGATGAAGGCGGGGCTGCGGCGAAAGCCCTGGCCAAACACCAGCCAGCTGGGATACAAATTCTCAACCTCGATCTTGCCGGAGATTTTTTCCAGCCAGGTGGTGGCTTCCTCGATCTTGACTCCCTGCATGCGCAGGTCAAGCAGTTCCTGCATGGGGATAGTCCCGCGGCGATCGGGCATGGCCACGATGACGCGATGGACTTTTTGTTTGTGGACAACTTCCATCAGGTGCGCCGCCACGGAGCCGCGGGTTACCGCGCCTTCCATCTTG
>Ga0116223_10004477_pt1 | contig 12077 bp, 6 predicted proteins | sample Sb_taG_3_FD_90092 | JGI IMG/M metagenome (GOLD analysis project Ga0116223, IMG submission 90092) | Peat soil microbial communities from Weissenstadt, Germany - Sb_50d_a_PC metaG | ecosystem: Environmental > Terrestrial > Soil > Wetlands > Peat | place: Germany: Weissenstadt | collected 2010-09-21 | reverse complement strand
CACCTGCGTCCGCATCTCATCCACGAAAGCCGCGAACGATTCGGCCGCGGCCTGCGGCAGCGGACCATCCTCCAGCAGGGGCGGCAAGGCCCGCAGCAGCGTCTCTTCGAGCTTCACATACGACCGGTGGCCGCCGATTCCGCCGCCGTGGTAGTGCAGCCATTCGCGCAGCGTCACATGGGCCAGCTCCGTGACGTGGCACTGCACCACGCCGCGTGCCGGCACGACCCCGCCATACTTCTTGCGCAGGCCCTCCAGCAGCACCGCCCGAGTGCGCCGCCAGACCTGTAAGGATATGACCGGCGACGCCGTCATCAGGCTCGAGAGAAACGTCTGGAATGCCTCGTAGGACTCGGTTTCGGGCGCGTTCAGCTCCGAGTAGTAGGTGCAGGGGGCGTCGCAGGTGTGGCATCCCGGCCAGCGGCGGTAGATGTCGCGCACCTGGTCTTGAAACGCCGTCATGCGCTTCTTCAGGCCCGCCCGCCCGATATCGCGGTCGAACTGCTCGCGCAGGTTGTCCTTCACCCCGTGAATCTGCAACAGCACCGGCTTGTCCAGAAACTCGTTGTGCACGATGGCCTGTCCCACGCGCAACCGGACCACCTGCTCCTTCTGCTCCTGGGTCAGGTTCATGGCGTTGCCCACCGAGTCGCGGTCGTCCTCGGCCACGATGCGATGCAGGATCTTCAGGTTGGTGTTCTTAAGGACGTCGGGCGCGAGCTTGGCGGGTACCTGGTCCACGATGATGAAGCCTTCGCCATATTCGCGGATCTCGGCCAGGATGTCGCCGAACATCTCCACCGCCTTGCCGCGCGGATTCGCCGATTCGGCGCTCACCGAGGCCGGGATGTTCTTGAGCAGCCGGTGCGACTCCTCAATCAGCGTGATGTGCTGCAGCCCGCCGCCGTAGCGGCGCGCCGTTTCGCAGTACTCGTACAGGTTGATGAGCAGCAGGGCCATCAGGAACGCCTTTTCGGAATCGTCCCCCACGTTCTTCAGCTCCATCACCGAAGGCTTGCCGAACAGCAGCTCGAGCGGATAGGAGCTGCGCGTATTCAGCATGGAGCCCTTGCCCGCGATCAGCAGGCTCTTGATGCGGGCTTTGAGCGCCGCCGAAATATCCTGGCTCAACTGCGCCCCATACTTCTTGCGCTCCACCACGACGTCGATCTGCCGGTACAGATCCTCCAGATTGGGCAGGTAGTTGGTGTAATCGTCGCGGCTGGCATCGATGTAGCGGTTGGTGGACTGCGCCAGGTCCCAGCCGCGGTCGGTGTAGACATCGAGCACGGCTTCCTCCAGGATGTACGGCATGGAGGCGTACATGGGAAAGCTGGCGTTGAAGACCGCTTTCAGGAGGTCGATATGGGTGAGCACCGGATAGCCGCGCGCAAACTGGAACGGATTCAGGCGAAATGGCGAAGTGGTTTCGTCGCCGAGGGTGAAGATCTGCAGGTCCTTACCCATGACCGGGTCGGCCAGCAGGACGCGGTATTCCGTCTTGGCCGGCTCGATCACCAGGAACGGAGCGCCCTCGCCCTCATAGGCGGCGCGCAGCAGCGCCAGGCAGGTGTTGGTCTTGCCGGCGCCGGTGATCCCGGTGATGAACGTGTGCTTGTTGAGGCTCTTCGCCGTGATGCACAGACGGTCCTGCAGCACCTCGCCGCGATACATCACCTGGCCGATCGAAAAGCCGCTCGAGGCCGGAGGATTCAGCCCGAAATCGGCCATGGGAGTGAGCCGCAAGCCCGGCACCTCTTCCCGAGGCAGGCCCACCACGAGCGAAAGCTCGGCGGTGTTGAGCGGCGTGGCCAGCTTGTGAAAGACCCTTCCCAAAGGATGCGGCGCCTCGGCCGGCAGCTTGATGGTGGGGTTGCGGAACTGCATGAGCGCGTCCCGCAAGTCCTCCTCGGCCGCGCCGGTTTCGATGGAGCGCAGCGGCTCGAAGTAAGTTTCGGCGCCGGAGAGCACCGCCCGGACGACGCCTTGCCCGCGCCGCAGGGTATTCTCGTTTTCGGCAAGCAGGAACGTTCCCACGTTCCACAAGCCGAGGTTCTTGCCATCCTGCAGGCGCGCCATGTAGCGTTCGAGTACCGTCTCGCAGAAGGCCGCCGTCTTGTTCAATACCTCATGGCTAAGCGCGCGGGTGTGCTGTTCGGAGGTGGTGTCGGTGCGCCCCATGGAGAAGCCGGCGCCGCCCAGGATGGAGCCCAGGACCGGACCCGCCGCTCCCACGATCGAACCAAAGCCCAGCATTCCGCCAAGCAGGCTGGCGCCGCCCATCAGGACGCCGCCGCCCAGCGATCCGCCTTTCTGATCGGCGTGCGATTTGGTCTGGCCCGTGGAATCGCTGAGCGTGCCGCGTACGTAGCCGTGGATTTCGGAGCTGAGGCCGCGGCAACGCTGGATCACCTCATCCACGGCGATCTCGGGGATGGGCTCGGCGATCACCATCAGGCAATACTGCTCGCCGCGCAGGCTGTTGGTCAGCCGCTCCAGGCCCTGCACGAAGAAAGTGCTGGAATCGGCCTTCAGCGAGGGGATACCGGTGACGGCTCCGGTCTTTGCCAGGGAGGCGATCGGCCGCAGCACCTCGATCGACACGTCGCGCGCCGAGAGCTGCTCCAGGCGGATTCCGGGAAAGTTCCCGTGCAGCGCGCTGGCCAGCATTTCGATCTGGTCGGCGGTGTGCGCGTCGCTGGTGGGGTCGAGCTTGTACAGACCCAGGTAGACCCGTATGTGGCCCTCTTCACCGGTTACCACGAATACCAGCGAGTGGGAGCCGTCGCGGAAGGAACTGATCACGTTCTGCATGTTGAGCGCATGCAGGCTGCGCGCCAGGTCGGCCGCGTGCGCCACCTCCGCGATGCGCAGGAAGCGGATATTCGCCATCAGGTTGGTATCCGGCTGCACCCGCACCAATCCGAGCTCCGCGACTCCGGGAAGGTAGCGCCTTTCGAGAACCGTCAGGAGGCTTTCGGTCAGCGCGCCGTCCGCCGGCGCCATCGACTGCTCCTGCGGTCCGATCGTCTGTATTCCCATGTCTTGACTCCTCCCGAACTAGCGCGCTCCCCAGAAGACCAGTCCCCGGGCGATGGCTTCCTCGGGGTTGCCCGCCACTTTGGGAGCGCGGCCCAGGGCCGTCCGCACTGCGTCGCGCGCAAAGTAGCATCGCGCCGCCCCTCCCACCAGCACCACCTGGTCGAAATCCTCCGCCTGGAAGCCCACTCGCCCTGGCGCTTCCGCCACGGTCGATTCGAAATGCGCGCGGGTGTCCTGGAACAGTTCCTCCAGTTCCTGCCTGGTAATCGAAATGCGAGTCGGCGGAAATCCCACCGGCAGCACGCAATATTGAACGTGTTCAGACCGGCCCTCGGCGAAGGAGACCGAGGCCTTCTCTTTGAACTGGCGGGCGAACAAGGTCAGGCCGCGGCGGTCCTCGTCGGAAAGCCCCGCGGGCAACTGTTCGGCCAGCCACCCTTCCAGGATCATGTCGAACCAGGTGCCCCCCAGCGGGTGCTCTATGTGATCGATCACCGCGGGTCCATCGGATGCGGGAGCGTCCTCCACTACGGAAAGGTCCAGCCCCTGGCTGCCCCAATCGATCACCAGGAAGTGCTGAGCTTCGGCGGGGCGCCCGCCCGCGTTCCCGGGGCCGTCGGCGTTCCGGGAAAGGTACGCCGCCACCGCGGCCACCGGCTCGGGGACTAGCTGCACCACTGGAAAGCCGGCCTGTTGGGCGACTTCGATGAGCGGATTGGCGCAGGGATCTCCCCGGCCCACGGAAACGGAAAGGGCGGTAGCCGCGCCTTCTCCCGCCTCGGCGGCGCCGGGGCCCAGCACCTCCACCAGCCGGTAATTCAGGAACTTCAGAAACGCGCGGGCAGCGGGCAGCGCCGAACCGCCATCCAACCCGAGCTCTTCGGTGAAACCCAGGCTGACTTCGGCGGGGTTCTGCACCCAGCTCGACAGGGCCCGGCTGCCGCACAACTCGCTCGTCCGCTGGCCCGCCAGACGAACCGCCGTAGGAATCACGGTGCGGCCGTCCAGCCGTATGAAATCCGGCGGCCCGAGCAGCCTCGATCCTTCCGCCCGCCCGTAGGCCAGGTAGGAGCCGCCCCGGCCCAGGGCCAGCCCGGTCAAAGTGTGAGCGCCGCGCCGCGCCGCTGGCTGCCTCACCTGAAAGGCGGTGACCGACATGGACCGCACGGGCTCAGGCTTCGGCGGCTTCGGCAGCGCAGCAGGCGCTGGCTCTACCGGAGGCTCCGGCGCCTCTACCTGTGACGCCTGCCCTTCGATTAGCACCGCTTCCTGCGGAGCAAGGGGTGTGGCGATGCCCGTGCTGGACCCCACCAGCGTGGAGCGGAGTCTTTCTGCCATGTCCCGGGTCAAGCCGGCCCCCAGGACGGCCGCCGAGGCGATCCGGCCCTTCGCCGGCTCCGCGTTTTGCAGCAGTTGGCGGAAGGCCAGCATCACCTTGCCCTTGTATCCGCTGTCGTCCGGTGGAGGAGACTGGAAAGTCGCGGCGGGCGCTTCCGCCGGGGCTGCGGCCGGCCGAGATTCAGGCGCCGTAGCTGCTGCATCGGCCTCGCCCGCGGTGGCTTCGGGAGGCGGCGGCGCCGGTGGGGCGGCCACCTCCGGCGGCGGTTCCTGACGCCGCCCGCACTGGATGCAGAAGCGGCCAAGTGGCGTTAGGGGGACCCCACAGGCCACACAAGTACGGATCGGAGGGGCGGTGAGAGCGTCGCTCATAGGATGGTCTCAGGGGCGCGTCAAGCGGTCACCGCACTGCCGCAACCGTCGCAGAAGCCGGCGCCGGGAGTGAGTTCCTGGCCGCAGTTCAAACACCTCTTGGCAATCACCGATCCGCAGGCCGGACAGAACCGGGAGCCCGGTGTCAGCGATTGGCCGCACTGTGGGTTGGGACACTGGCTGACGATGGCCGGCGGACCCTTCGGGCTGGCAGGATTGGCGCTGGCTGGATTGTGGCGCGAGTCCTGCCCGGCCGGATGCTGGCCCGAGTTCGCGCGAATGTACCGCTCCACGAATTGCCACGCCTCGCTGTTCAAATGCGTCTGCTGGTACGCGCCGATACCGGCCGTAATGAGAGCGGGAAAGAACAGAACCGCGCCGACTCCGGCTGCCACGCCTTTGTCCATCCAGTGGGCGCCCCCCACGTCCACGCAAACATTCTCACCGTCCCGGGTGAGGATCGTGGTCAACGCGGTCGACATGCCGGTGATTTTTCGCAGGGTGTCTTCCTTGCGGGCCTGCACCATGGATCCGGCGTTGGCCGTCGGCATGATCTGGATCTCATAACCCTCGCCGGAGAAGTTATCGGCAAGCGCATGGGCCAAGGCGGAGATGTCGATTCCTGGCCCGTCGAACGTCCGTCTCTCCGTACCCATTGGGCTCCTCCAGTCCGAGCGTATGGGTGATTATACACTAACCGTCCCGTTGGACGGACACAGACCCGGATTCGCTGCTGGGCCTGGAGCCTCGGGGTAGAGTGTCGCTCCAGTCCGGATTCTTTTGGGTGCGGGTGGACGCACCTACTCGAGACCTCAACCAATGAATGGATCGACGATACGCACGCCGGCGTTCACGAAGTCAGCACGATTTCGCGTGGCAACCGCCAGACCGTGGACGGGCGCCGTGGCCGCGATGAGGCTATCCTTGATTGGCATCGCTTTCCCGGTTGTGCGAAGGCGCGCCAGCAGTTCCGCCCATTTCAGCCCCGTGTCCGCGTGCCAGGGAAGACAGTGGAGAACCCCGGCCCCCTCGTCGAACCAGCGTTCCAGGGCGGCCCGCTTCCTTCCTTTGGGAAGGATGAGAATCCCGAATCGGAGTTCGCCGGGAATCACGGGATCGACGGCGATATCCGGCTCATGTCTGCGAAGCCACGCCAGGACCCGCGGATCGGGCGTTGGTTTCGCCGGCTCGCTCAGAACGTTGGCGTCGACCAAGTACTTCACAGCGCATCCGTCGATTCAGAGTCGATGGGGACGAAGAAGTCCTTCTGCGGACAGGCGAGCAGCCATTCAATGGCACCCTCGTTCGGCGGAGCCGCACGCCGGACGAGGCGATAGTCCCCACGATCGATACGCTCGACGTCGAACTCCTGCCCCGGTTCGATACGGTCCATCCGCCGGAACTCTGCCGGCAGAACAATTTGGCCCTCGGAGGAGACGGTGGTCTTCATGCAGGTAAGATACTGTCTTAAACCTATCGCAGAGTCAAGCACTACACCCAGGGAATCACGACCAGTATCGGTGGACTGGAAAACCACGCGCATCGGCTGCGGCGGGCAAGCCACAAAAAGTTCGCAACGCGGCCACGATGGGGAGCGAAAACCCCAGGCGCGAGGCGGCGCGGGCTACCCGGCGCCCCGTCTACTACGGCAGGAATTGAACCGCGATCTGCTGGGTCCACATGGCGCCGCTGGGGTCACGGCCCGAGAATACGATCACCTGCGACGACGGCACGGCTATGTTCTTGCTGCCTAAACTTGCGGCGAGCGTGCCATGCGCCGGCAGAGTGGTGCTGCCGAAGAAACTCGCGATCGAGGACGCGTAGCTGACCCCGCCGAAGGTGAATCCGGTAATGGTCGTCGCCACCCCCGCGGTCTCGTTAAGCTGGATGGTGAAAGAGAACGTGGCTCCATTGGCAGCCGGCGCCTGCTGGTGGACCGGGTTCGGCGTCACCGTCACTGCTACCGCGGAAGTTGCGGCGGGAGTGCCCACGCTGAGCGTGGCCGTTCCCGATGAGGGGGTGAAAATGGGACTGCCGCTGTAGGCAGCCTGTATGGTGTTGCTGGCAGTCAGCAACTGGCCGCCGAAAACAGTGATGCTGGCGCTGGCGGATCCTCCCGACCCCGAGAGGGTCGCGTCGCCCAAGAGCAGGCTGCCCAGGGTGAAGGAAACCGTTCCGGTGGGTGATCGGGTGCCGCTGGCGGCCTTCACCGTCGCGGTCAGGACCGCGGATCCGCCAGCCGTAATCGTGGCCGGGCTCGCGGTAAGCGTGGTGGTAGTGGAGCTGACCGGAATGCCGGCCCATACGGTGACCAGGTTGTTGGCGTCCACGGAACCGAGCCCCGTCACAAGGTCGTAACCCACACCGGCTTTATACCCAAAATGACCGTCGGCGCAGTCCGGAGTGCCCATCTGGCAGGGAACGATGTTGTCACCGGTGGTCACGTCGTGAAAGACGCCGGCTGCGGCTCCCGCCGCCATGCCGTACAGCTTCGGGTTTATGTTGCCCAAGCCGGACTTCGCTTGCACCTGGTTCTGCACCAGGAACTGGTTCAGGACTGCGAGGATCCCGGCGAACGAAGGCGCAGCGGCCGACGTTCCACCCACGCCAATTGCCGTGCCCTGCATAACGACGATGTAAGGGTCGTGGGCGGCCGATGCGGCCATCGCGACATCGGGCACATCGCGCACGCCGTCGTTGGGAACTCCGGGGCCCGTTTGCCAGGCAGGTTTCTTATATACCGAACTCAATCCGCCGCCGGATGCCGCAAGGCCAAAACCCGCCGATGTATCGTTCCAAGCGATTTCGGGAATGTAGGACAGGGCCGACTTGCCATACAGCCCGTTGGCGCTGCTCCAATAACTGAGGCCGCCTTCATCAAATCCCGTGCCGCCCACCGCGGTGACCTCGGGAATGCTGGCGGGAAGGCTGACTCCGAAACCCTGGGTCGCTATTGCGACCTGGTAGTCGCAGCCGGCCGCTCCCGAGTCGCCGGACGAAACCACCCACGTAATTCCCAGCGCATTGCCTTTCTGCGCCTCCACCTGATAGGTGCCGAGGCCCATCCGGTTGGACCCCACCTGGTACTCGCACAGCCCAAAGCTCTCACTGATCACCGGGGCCAGGTCGTTGTCAATCGCATAGTAAGCGGAGTAGTCGGCATCATCGCTGTAAACGAAGATCAGCGTGGCGAATCGAGCCACCGCACCAGCCCATTCCAGGTCCAGGTCCGCCTCACCTTCGTCGTCGGGGGAGATGCCCGGGTAAGTGCCGGTGGGGACCATCTGGATGGTAGTCGGGGGCAGGTCCCACAGGCTGCGAAACGCCGCAATGTCACCAGGATCGATGTCGCTCTGCCCAACGATCACGATGCTCTGCCCTGCGCCCGCATATCCGTAATTGTAAAGAGGGTTCAGATTGTAGATGGCCGCGAAGTCATCCGGCGCCAGGGCATGGGTTTTATCGGTGTCGGTGAAGTTCGGCAGAACTCGCTTGCGGGGCGCCTTGGGGTGAAAGTCGTGAAGCCCCAGGACGCCTGCCACCATGGGAGCGATGGCCGCTGGCAGGGCCAGGTCCGTGGCGTTCGCGAAATGGATTTCGCTGCCCACCCGGTACCGGTGGATTTCGGTATGAAGCGCTGCCAGCACCTGGCGGGCCGTGCCGCTGAAGCTGATGAAGTCGCGGCCGCGCGCCGTATACCGCACGGTGAAGCCCTCAGAGCGCAACCAGGCGCCGACCTTATCCAGATCCGCCGCACTCGTTCCGAAGCGCTCGGCGTAGGTTTCCGGAGTCAACCAGTTGTGGTAGTTCGGCGATGCAGGATCCTGCTGTTCCGCCAGCAACCGTTCAAGAGCGAGCTGCCGATCGTCCGACGGCTTTAACAAGAGGGTGATGTTGCCGAGCGGGAAATCCGGTTCCACGGCTCCCCGATCGTAATCCGGCTTCGCGAGTGGATGAACGCTGCCCCTGACGACTACCGAATGGCGGGAATCGATGGTGGCCGTGATGCGATCCGGCTGGGCCGGCAACACGTAAGCGAAGAGGCAAATCAAAAGTGCGGTAAAGACACTTTGGCGCGATACCATGATTCTTTGTATCGCTCAGAGTAAGGAAGTGTCTATTGCCCAAAGGTTGATATACAGGTGTAACCGGAGGTTATACGGAACCTAAGGACCGCGCAGAGGATTTGTTGCAGCGGGGGTTGGATTGCCACAGCGCCGGCCGCCTGGAGGAGGCCCGCGGTGCATACCGGACGCTCCTGGAGCGCAGGCCGGACGACCCCAACGCGCTCTATCTGCTGGGCGCGCTGGCGTATCAGACCGGCAACCCGGCCGAGGCGGTCGATCTGGCCCGGCGCGCCCTGGCGGCGGGCGCCGACGCGGCCGAGTGCCACAACATCCTGGGGCTGGCGTTCCAGAACCTCGGCCGGACCAGTGAAGCGGAGACCAGCTTCCAGAAGGCCATCGCCATCCACACGTCGCCCACTTTCTCGATCAACCTGGGGAATCTGTATTGCGGACAGGGCCGCTTCGATGACGCGATCGCCCAATACGGCCAGGCGCTGGCACTGGATCCCGGCCACGCCGGCGCGCACTACAACCTGGGCAATGCGCACCGCGCGAAGGGCGAGTTGGATCGAGCCGCTGAGTGTTTCGGGCGCGCCGTGGAGCACGACCCCACGCACGGCAACGCGCTGGCCGGCCTGGGCCAGGTACTGCACGCGCTGAAGCGCGACAGAGAGGCCGTGACCTGGATCGAGAAAGCGCTGGCACTGCTTCCCGATGACGCCGGGCTGCACCGGGAACTGGGCGAATCGCTGCACCAACTGGGCCGCATCCCGGAAGCCATCGCGGCGTACCGGCAGGCCCTGACGCTCGACCCCAGGCTCGCGCGGACGTGGTACGCAGCCGGATGCGCGGAGGCATCGCGCGACGAATGGGCGGCGGCCGTGACGTGCTTCCGCAAGGCGCTGGAGGCGGATCCGGAATGGGCCGCGGCCCAGCACAACCTCGGCCAGGCTTTGTTCAACCTGGGGCAGGCGGAGGAAGCGCTCGAGCTGATGCGCCGCGCGACCGCGGGCGGCGATCCCGAGTTGCCGCGGGCCTCGATCGCGGTGATCGTCACGGGCAGCGAGAGCAGCGGCAACCAGGCGATCCTGGACGCGCGGTCGGCATTTGCCGAACACGACTTGCCGGCCCCCAATCGTGAGCGCGTGCGTGCGCGGTTCCACGAGGGGCCCTTGCGGGTCGGTTACGTGTCGTCGCTTTTCGATCGGCACAATTACATGAAGCCGGTGTGGGGCGTGATCAACCGGCACGATCGCCGGCGATTCGCGATTCATCTGTTCTCGGATTCGCCCGCGGCCTCCATCAAGCACAGCTACCAGGCTCACCCGGACGACCGGTTTCACGACATCGCGCGGCTTTCGAACGAAAAGGCCGCGGAGCTGATCGAAGTATCCGGCATCGACCTGCTGGTGGACCTGAACGGCTACAGCCGATTCAAGCGGCTTCCGCTTTTCGCGCTGCGGCCGGCGCCGATCATCGTCGGGTCGTTCAACTTGATCGCCACCACGGGTATGCGCGCTTTCGACTACCTGATCGCCGACCACGAGGTGGTTCCTCCCGAAGAAGAGAAGTTTTATTGCGAGAAGATCCTCCGTGTGCCGGGCAGCTACTTGAGCTTCGAGGTGACCTATGCGGTGCCCCCGGTGGCCGGCCCGCCGTGCGCCGCCAAAGGCGCGATCACTTTCGGGTGCCTGGCCACGCTGTACAAGATCAACCCGGGCGTGATCGCGGCCTGGAGCAGCATTCTTCGGCAAGCGCCGCACAGCTCGCTGATTCTGAAAAACGCGGCGATGCGATCACCCGGGAACCGGGAGTTCGCGCACGATCTGTTCCGCGAGCAGGGGATTGGACGGGAGAGAGTGCGGCTCGAAGGTCCGTCGGCTCACCTCGAATTTCTGAAGCAGTACGATGAGATCGACGTGGCGCTGGATACGTTCCCTTGTAACGGCGGCACCACGACCACGGAAGCGATTTGGCAGGGGCTCCCGGTGATTGCGTTTCGGGGAGATCGCTGGGCGGCCCGCACCAGCGCGTCGATTCTGCGCGCGGCCAACCTCGGCGAGTTTGTGGCGGAGGGACTCGAGGAGTATGTGTCAATGGCCGTGGGACTGGCGAATTCCGCCGGCACCCCTGCCAGGCTGGCGGAACTGCGCCGCAACATGCGGGCGCAACTCAGCGGCTCGCCGGTTTGCGATATGCAGACGATCACCGAGGCGGTGGAAGGGCTCTACACCCAGATGTGGCGGGCCGCCATTTCCTGAGCCCCGTATCAAAACGCACACCTGAATCTTTTCGAGGAAAGAGCTTGACTCGGATGCCGAAACCGCCGTATAAACAACCTAATAGTATCAAGCGCACAGGTGTCGGTGTCATTATGCGTTGCCTGGGATGTGTGCGCACGACAATGTACTAAGAGAGGGGATGTTCCTTGACTACCACACGCCGGAGGTCTCTGTTTCCTGGTATTTTCCTGCCGGAGTTGCTGCTCCTGGCTCTCGCCTGCGGGCTGTCTGTACGACCCATTTCCGCGCAGGTGCTTTACGGTTCCGTGATTGGAACCGTCACCGACCCGTCCAGCGCAGTGGTGCCTGGAGCCAAGGTAACGGTGACCAGCAAAGACACAGGTTCATCACGGGATGCGGTCAGCGATGAGGGCGGGCGGTATTCCCTGGTGAATGTGATGCCGGGCAGGTATGACATCAAAGTGTCCGCCAACGGGTTCCGCGCCTACGCCGTGACGGATTTCGAAGTGGTGCCGGACACGGTGGCCCGGCTCGACGTGAAACTCGAAGTCGGGCAACTCACGGATACCGTGACGGTCAGTGCGGAGGCCGCCGCTCTGCAAACCGACAAGGCGGACACCCATTCGGTGCTGGAAACCGAGCAGATCACCAGCCTTCCCCTGAACAACTATCGCAACTACCAGGAGTTGCTCAACCTGGTGCCGGGCACGACCCCGGCGTCGCTGCAGAACTCCATTACCGACACGCCGCAACGTGCGCTGCACACCAACGTCAACGGCGGACCGGGCCAAACCAACATCACGCGCATCGACGGCGTTACCAGTGTAAACGTGTGGCTGCCCCATCACATGGATTATGTGACGCCGGAGGAAACGATCGATGTGGTGAACATCACAACGACGGCGGCGGATGCCGAGCAAGGTATGGCTGGAGCTTCGTCCATCACGCTGGTGACGAAGTCGGGGACGAATGAGATCCATGGCAGCGCCTTCGAGTTCCACGACGACCAGCACCT
>Ga0116223_10004472_pt1 | contig 12088 bp, 16 predicted proteins | sample Sb_taG_3_FD_90092 | JGI IMG/M metagenome (GOLD analysis project Ga0116223, IMG submission 90092) | Peat soil microbial communities from Weissenstadt, Germany - Sb_50d_a_PC metaG | ecosystem: Environmental > Terrestrial > Soil > Wetlands > Peat | place: Germany: Weissenstadt | collected 2010-09-21 | reverse complement strand
TTGATCCTCGACGAGGCGACCTCGCATCTTGACGCCATCAGCGAGACGCAGGTGCGCCACGCGCTAGTTGAGCTGATGCGCGATCGCACCACCATCGTGATCGCCCACCGCCTGTCGACGGTGCACGACGCCGATCTAATCGCCGTGCTCGACGCCGGTCGCCTCGTCGAATCCGGAACACATTCTGCGCTCATCGCGCGTGGCGGCCTCTACGCCGAACTGGTCGGCCGTCAGCTCGCGCTTGGCCGCGCCGCGGAGTAGCGGCGTGGCCAACGCCGAACCCGGGCGATCGTGGCACGATGCGACCGTATCGGCAGGCGGTCCGTTTGGTCGTTGTTGGAGGGATTGTGTTGCAAAAGTCGTTTTGCACTAATGATCAAAAATTCTGCGGGCTATAGGTGCGGTTTTCGTGTAAAGATGTGAGGGACCCCATCGCCTCACGTTAAACTCACAGGCGACTTCGGTAACGCGATTGAGGTTACACGAATCGGCGATTGCTTCCCGTTTCGTGTTTTCGCGAAAAATTCGCAGATCTGCAACTTTCGACTTTTGCAACAGTATCGGGGGTATAGCGACCGTTCGCGAGGAGCAGCTCATCGCCCTCAATTCATGTACGCGCGCTAGGTACAGTGATACGGGATCGATCAGCGTCGGATCGTCGTCCGGTGCCCGTGAAGTTCGCTCCTGGCCAAATATCGAAAAACTTTTGAGGAAGTTGGCCACTCATTTTGTGTTCACAGTATCGACAATTGATTGGCAAATGGCGCTCGAATATGTCATCGGGACGGCCTAATCAGGCGTCGGGTGAGACGGATCGCTGCGCTCCTGCCTTACGGCAGAGGGAGGTGTACGATGCCACATCACCAGTTCCTTCCGGCTGCATCCCCGCCGCACGCGATGCAGAGGTCGAATTAGCGGAATTCAGCTGGCAGATGAGTATTGCCTCGCACACGGGTATTATGTCCTCCTATTTTTGATCGAGACGACTGATGCGACCAGAACACAGAAAGAGCACTCGTCGGTTTATACGCCACGGCGCTAGAATTGTTGGTGCCGACGGTGCTGCCTTGGGATCATGCGTGACGGTCAATATTTCCGGCACCGGCGCGCGCATTAAGACCGACGCATCCCAGGTGCTTCCGGACGAATTCATTCTTTTGCTCTCGCACGATGGATGCCTGCACCGTCAGTGCATGGTGGCATGGCGATCAGCAACAGCCGTTGGCGTCCGATTTGTCTCCGGACGTCAGAACAATCGAGAGTAAGAGTTGTCGAAGGTAATGATTGTCTCCGCCCGGCAATCTATTTGGAGCGGTGGGGCGATAGCCCCAACGCTGTCATTTTTGTCAGTCAAGGGCCCAGGCAAAACCACCCCCGAATAGGCTTAAATTTAGGTCGAAATACTGGATGTTAATTGGCATCGTCGCAACATCTCAATGGATAGCTTGGCTCACGACCTAGCGGCTGCGGTTTGTAGCACTAGCAAAACGTGGTCCGTCGATGGTTGTTGATAGGGCGCAATATGACCTTTCGTATGCGTAAGAATAATCGCAACAAAGTTGATCGGATAGCTTGGATCAGCGTTGATGATGGCCGCCCGTTACGAAATTGCACACTGATCGACATATCCGACAGCGGCGCGAAATTGGCGCTCGACGGAGAAGTTGACGGCATACCCGACATTTTCAGCCTTTGGCTGTCGCGTCACGGGCATCCACGCTACTCGTGCCGCGTTGTCTGGAGCCACCAAAACAAAATTGGAGTTCAATTTTCATTGGATGACGCGAGCGCGTGAATATAATCATCGCAGCACCGCAGTTCAGCGGCGCAAGTCATACTTTCATGCTGTATCTCGCTATCCCAGTTGCTACCGGAGATTGGGCGGGAACCATTTCCGTCCCACAGTTTCGGACATCGAGCAGGTCATACCCGGGCAGCGTGAAGCCCGGCGCCGCCACAATCAGTGCTTTACCAAATATTGGTAAGTTTCGGCCAATATGGGATTTGGCCCCCCACTTCGATCTGAAAACCTTCGACAAGTCCTGTGCAACATCCATGTCCAGCGACCGCGCGATCCTATTGATTTCGGATCGTCCAGACCGAAGCCGGGAGCTGGCTCAACGGCTTGGCGGTCATTACGCGTGTCGAATGATCGGGCTGTACGAACAGCAAACCACCGCGGCGCCAGTGTCCGTGGTGATCACCGACGTCGACTTTCGCCATTCCACCGACATAGAGCGGCTACGTGACCTCTTGGCACAACCTCACGCACTGGGCACGCCAATCGTCGCACTGTTGCGAGACAACAGTCACCTGGTACGTGTTCAAGCAGTTGCCGTTGGTGCAACCTTCCTGGTCCCCGCCGATGTATCGGTTGCCGATATTTTCGCCGCGCTTGCGCCGATTATTCGATCTGCGATCCCTGGGCGCATTCCAGCTACAAGCTTGGCACCAGCACATAACATCGAGCAAGCCCGGTTCCAGTTTGGAACCATCTATAATGCCGCCGCGCGCGGCGCACATGTCAGCAGGACGAGTGTCGACGACGCCACAGCATCTGCCATGGCTGCAATCGCCGAAGGCGGTATTCGACAATGGCTCGACGTTGTTTGGACATATGACGAGGCCACTTACCAGCACTGCCTGCTGGTCACCGGCCTCGCCGCAGCTTTCGCCGCCAGTCTGCAGTTCGCGAGAAGCGATCAGGAAAACGTCACACGGGCGGCCCTGCTGCACGATCTCGGTAAGGCCAAAGTCCCGCTGGCCATCTTGAACAAGTCCGAAGCCTTGACTAGCGAAGAAACCGCAATCATGCGCGCGCATGCCAGAATTGGCTATGACCTCCTACGTGAGCAGGGCGAATACGAACCTCAGATACTCGAAGTCGTGCTCCGGCATCACGAGCTGCTCGATGGAAGCGGTTATCCGGACGGCCTCGCCGGCCCGCAAATCAACGATTTGGTGCGTCTGGTGACGATTTGCGATGTCTATGCGGCGCTGATCGAACGCCGGGCATACAAGCCGGCCATTGAACCGGCGGCGGCGTTCAAAATCCTTGAAAAAATGGAAGGCAAGGTCGAGGGCGCTCTTGTGCGAGCGTTCTTGCAAGTGGCCGAAAGGTCGGCAAAGCCGGTCTCGCATAAGCGCTTGGAACTAGCCTGACCTTTCAACAATAGATCTATCTATCATTAGCAGCAGGACCGCCCGCTGGCATGTCCGCAAAGAAAAAAGCTTCCGAAGGCAACGCTCGATCGCGCATCAACCCAACAGTTCCACGATTGGAAGAAATAAGCTCAGTCCGCTGACGACCGCTCGAAGGAAACGCCAACATTCGTCAGGGTCTGCCAAGCGACGCGGCATTTTCTCAACGTACGGCCCGCGTCGAAAGTAAGGTCGAATTCATCGGGAAGGTCCGCGGTGCTTGGAAGTTGCAAGCAGGCACCGTGATTGGTCAGATCACGGACAATACAACGGTGTGTCGAATGGGCAGCCAACATTAGAGTGGCAGCCTTGCATACTGTCGTCCTTTGAAAGCGCCGACGCTCAAGCATGGCCGGTCTTCAAACCCACAACTCGACGAAAATCACACTATTCCGAATAAGCTTCCCAATGGGAAACCGGGTTGCCCGTGCAGTACTAATTTGCGGAAACCCTAGTCGTCTATTAGCGCTTGATCTAGCTCATGACCGACGCCGAATGGTTGCATTAGGAATTACTAAACAACTGTCGGGTAGAGTGTTAATGAGACATAACCATTTGACACGACGCCAGGCCCAACTGATTACGTCACGCGAGAAGCGAATATTGGGCGCCGCCTGATCTGCATCGTCGGTGGACTGGCGCAGGCTGCCCAAGCCAGCAATGACAGCACCGATTACCGTTATCACCGAACTTGAACGCGCCATTGCAAGCGGCTCGCCCCAACACCGCGCTGAAATGCTGATGCAGATCGCCGACCTTTTCGTCGGCAACTCACCTCGCTTTACGAACGACGAAATTAGCTTATTCGACGATATCATTACCCGACTAGCAGCGGAAATCGAGGTCTCCGTGCGATCGTTGCTAGCGCAGCGCCTCGCACCGATTGCCAATGCGCCGGCCAACATTATGCGCATGTTAGCCAGCGACGACGAGATCAAGGTTGCCTATCCGGCTCTTGCTCAGTCTGAACGACTTGACGAAGCCATTCTTGTGCAGTGCGCCAGATCAAAGAGCCAGGAGCACCTGCTCGCGATTTCGCGACGAAAAACACTCAGCGAAGTAGTAACCGATGTCCTTGTCGAACGCGGAAACAAGCAGGTCGTCCTGAGCGCCGCAAAGAATCGCGGAGCCAGATTTTCTGAAACAGGCTTCCGCCGGCTGGTTAAGCGTTCCGATGGCGACGATGCACTCGCCGCATGCGTCGGCTCGCGGCCGGACATTCCTCGCCCTTTATTGCTAGCTTTGCTTGAAACGGCGTCCGAATTGGTGAGGTCAAAACTCATCACCGAGAACACACATGGTAGACCTGAAATCAATCATGCGGTCGCGATAGTCACCGATGAGCTCCGCGTGACTGCCCATGCCGGATCGGCAATCCATGCCGATACGCAAGCTTTGGTTCAATCGTTAAAGGATGCGGGGCAACTCGGTGACGAAACAGTTCGGACATTCGCCGAAGATGGAAAATCCGAGGAGATAGCGGCGGCACTCGCGTGTATGTGCGAGGTGTCTGTTGACGTCATCGAACAGGCAATGCTGCAGGGTAAACCAGAGACGATACTCATCCTCGCCAAAGCAGCTAGGTTGTCGTGGGCAACCACAAAGGCTTTGTTGTCGTTTGGCATTCGCGACCGCCGTGTCCCAGCAGGCGAGATCGAGCAATGCTTGGCAAGCTTCGAGCGTTTAAATTTCAGCACCGCGCAGAAAATCGTCGAATTCTATAAAATACGTCGGGCAACCGGCTCGGCCCGGCCCGTTTAGTCGCCTGAGGCGGCATCATTCTCGTCACCGCGCCAATGACCTGGACCGCTACCGAAGGCGTCTCCGCTGTGAGCGATTTTCAGGAGCTGCCGGTAAAACGCCCTGAAAATCTTGTCGAGGTTGCGTCCGAACCGTCGCTCAATTGCGGGGACGCGATCGTGGTCAATGCCAGTTGGCGCTCCGGAAGAGGCGCCCGTCGTGTTGCGAATGCTGCCTCGATCTTCGCCTTGAGCGTCTGCGCATCGAACGGCTTGACAATGTAGATACTCACGCCCGCCTTTTTTGCCGCAATTACATTCTCCGAACTGGATTCCCCGATCACAATGAATGGGATTCGCTTGAAGCCGGCATCACCTCGCACCTCGCGTAGGAGTTCATCGCCAGTCATCGGCTCCAGGTGCCAATCCGAAATTACGAGTCCGTAGCGTTTGAGGCGCATCTTGATGAGAGCCTCAGCGCCGTTGTTGATATCATCAACGTCGACGAACCCCAGTTGTCGCAATAGCGCTCGGACGATTTGAACCGTCGCGTCGTGGCTATCGACCACGAGAACAGGCATGAATCGATCGAGTGCCATATTCTTTTTATCGGCGCTTCATGAGCACACTAATCTGTGTCGCTCGAAACCGATGCAAGGAGCTCCAATGCTATCCCTGCACAACGGCCGACAATAATACGATTGCGGGTTGAACATTTAGTAAACCCAATATCAAGCTATGTTGCAGTGCACGAAGCCGTCTACGGAAGGTCACCCTGGTAAGGGATGTTCAGTTTTGCGCCCACTTTGAATTAAATGCGGACATGGCGGCTCGAATTTCCGATGCCTGCTCATCTGCCAAAAGCAAACCTCGCCTGCGCGCTTATCAACCCGCACCCGAGGCGACACCAAGGGGAGTTTTTTCTTTCTTCGAATTTTTCTTGCGGCTTGCTCGGCGAACGCCGGCCGGCCGACCACTTTGGACCTTGATCCGATCTGTTTCGGCAGCGGCCGGAGAATCTTTCACTTCCATAGATAAACGATGCGGATCGGTCGGGCGCGGGTGCGTTTCGAGCCACAGCGCGCGAGCCTGGAGCATCGGATCAATACCAATCTTCTGCCACCACGCTCCTTCATCGCCGTGCCTATGGACCTCGCGATGATGTCCTCGACACAAGGGGACGGTGAACTCATCGCTGACTTTTCGGCCGAGTGCCCGGATTTGCGTGAATCGCAGGTGGTGCGGATCGCAGGGCTGGCGACCGCAAACCAGGCACGGCTGCTTGGCCACATGTCTGACGTGTTCGCGGTCGCGAACCCGGCGCGGTTCCGACAATGTCAGCACACTCTTGTCGACCGCGTTCGACCGCAGCCTGTTCTTCGGCTCCGCTGCAGGGGAGCTCCGCGCGATCAAGGGCAGTTCCCCTGCCCTCTGAGACTCATCGGAGTCAGACGTCGCAAGACTCGCCAGTCTCGCTTGGAAGCTTTCCTCGACGGCCTGTGCATCGGCTGCCGTCAGTTTGTTCTTTTCGACGAGGGAGCGATGCGCCCAGATTGCCGCATCGTCGCCACTGGCCAGACCACTGAGTTCAGCGACAAGTCGATCACGCAGTGCAGCCGACGCTTCGGACCCCAGCATTGGTTCGCTTGGAATTGATTGAAGATTGCCATTGCGGCGGACTGCGGGACGTTGCGGAGCATGTATGAGGCCGCCGCCATTCAGCCGGCTGTTGCCGACTGGCTGTGGTTCGTTGGGCTTCGATGTCTGCCGTTCCGGTGGCAAGAGATCAGGGGCATCGACGTCATCCTCGCCAGCAATCCCGACCAGCGTGAACAAGGCATAGCGCCGCGCATAGGTTAACGCCGCCCCCATCCGATGTGGGGTGGCGGTTTCGGCGATTGCGCAAACTGGCCAATCTGACGCGATCCATTCTCCCGACGAATGGGCGAGCACGGTCGTTAAGTTGACGACGCCCGCCGCCTGATCGATCGCGGTCGTCTGCACGGTTGCGATCTCATGCTGGCCCAAGGTCTTGCGCACAATGTCGAGACCGCTCGATAGCGGGGCATAGCGGAACGTCTTGTCACTCCCGCCCCGTCCTTCCGAACGGATGGTCGCCGTCAGGGATTTTTCCGGATTGACCAGCTCGGCCTGCGCCTTGGCCAAGGCTGCCGCCAGGCTGGCGATGGAGGAACTTGACCTATGCACGGCCACCCTCCACGCTGAGGAGATCAAAGCTCACCGCCCCCGACTTCGAGCGCTTGGCGCGGATGCCGTGGCCGATCGCCTCCTTGGCATCCTCCGGCATCAAACCCTTCAGTTCTGCCTTGGCCTGTTCATGTTCGAGATGCGCCGAACGGGTCCGCGAGAACACCGCAGCGAACTCTGCCCATGCATTGGACGAGCTCATGTCGACGATACGGATTGCCTCGACTCGCGGCTTGGGCGGTTCAATCCCAAACAGCCGCGGCGGCTCGCCACTTTCGACACAGCGCCAGAATTTTCGCTCCGCAGTGACGATCAGGTGCTGATAGAGCGGGTCGGCATGGGCGGTGATCTCCACCCACTTGCCGCCCCCGGTGATCACCGAGAGCACCGCCGACTTTGCCGCCACCACCCACATATTGTGCTGCAGCTGCGGCATGTGCTTTTCGGCCGCCGCCTCCTCCGAGAACGACCAAGGCAGCATGAACTTGGCCTCGAACACCGCACCGCTGGCCTCGACCCGGCCATCGAGCGTCGCCGCCATCCATTTCAGGGCCGGGTGTTTGACGTGCCGCTGCACGTCGGTGATCACCTGCCCGGAATTGAGCTCGTACCAGCACCGGTTCAGGTCTTCGGTGACCGTCCCCAACTGGACAATGAGATTGCCGGAGAGGTCCTCCGGCTCGGCCTCACCCCGCTTTTCCCGCCATAGCCGCACCAGGGCGACCTCGTCATTGCCCATGATGATCCGGGCGTCGGAGCCGCCGATGAACGTCCGCCTATCGGCAGTGCGAACGAATTTTGTAAGATGTTTCGACACGATTCCCTCCATAAAATGATACCTGAGGTATTATATACTGCAGCAGCGGAAATTCAATACCCTAGGTATTAAAATTATTTGGGACTGAAATGGGACAGCGGACGCACGCCGTTAGCAGCGAGGTGATACGTGCAGCACGCGCTCTCCTGCGTTGGGAGCAACGTGACTTGGCCAACGCCTCGTCGGTGTCTCTGCCAACAATAAAGCGGCTTGAATCTAAGGCAGGCACCATGGGAGCGCATACATCCACCGTGTCTGCGCTGACGAAAGCCCTTGAGGCAGCCGGCATCGAATTCATCGACGAGAACGGGGGGGGCCCAGGAGTCCGGTTGCGAAAGCGGCAACAGAGAAAGGGCTAGTGAGCGTTGCTCAATCGTCGGAGAGACGCGGACAAGACTGGCCACGTCCCCAATTCGCGAGAGACAGAATATTTGCCGCAGCCAAAGGCCATCGGTGATCCGCTGCTGTTCAAAGGTTCCGATTTTGGGGCACACGCACATCATGCCGGCGATTGCATGAGGACGTCCGCATGGCCTAGCGCCTTAAGCCGACGTTTCGAGCTGTGCCACGGCTCACGCACGCGGCCGATAGGACTGCAACGCTGAGATCGCGGTCGATTGCTGCAGCTTCATGAAGCTAGCGCAATGCCTGTCAATTTCGGGATCAGCTTTATTTTCAGTCGGCGCTCGCATGACCAAAATCGCTTTGGCGGTTTTACGGGCGCGCGGCGTCGATATCAGCATCGTCGCACGGTGAATGGATGCAATCATCCGGTGCTACCTATAAACAAATCGACCCTAATAAAGATTCAATTAATCCTTGTAGGAATTCTCTAAGGCGGGCGGGATTTAAACGATTCGGATCAAATGGCCAGACACGTTCGTGCGACGTTTTATCCACGGAAATCTCTACACAACTTACTCCTTGAGTTGCAATCGCGGTCGCCGTCGGAATGGCCGCTCCATCTCTACGAGGCATGGTTAGTTCTGCACGACGAAAGGGCTGTGCCTGACGATAAGTGTTTAGCGGTCGCGCTAGATTCCGTCTCGAGTGCGCATCGTTCTTTAGTCGAGGAAAATAGGCTGATATGCAAAATGGAAGAATTTAGAGCGTGCGAAAAGATCGCCATACTATTTGGTCGCGTCTCCAGGTGCGCCAATAGAGCACCAGCGGATGTCCGCCGCCATCTGGATGCAAGGATTCTTCCTATTATTCAAGATTCAGTTGTTGATCTAGAAGTCATCGAATCGATTTATCGGGCAGTCAAGTTGGTCTTTCAACATTTTCCCGAGTGCAAAGCGACGCGTACCGGACTGGAATTGCTCGAAGAAATAAGCAGCGCGGACTTTAATTTGGTCACCAGGGCATTCTGTAGCGAACTTGAACATGCGATTTTCGAACTACTTAACGCACCCAACGCCAAGCGGCGCACACTCACCGTTCGGCTGTTAAATGTTTTGGCGGCGGCAATTAACGGAAGCAAAACATCTAGACCGAGCTCTAAGGGCTGTCGGTACCTAATAAATTATGTTCGCCGCATCGCGCAGATTTGGCGCAGTGCCGGCCTAAGGCCGACACGCGCTAGGAGCTTTTGGGATAAAACATACGAAAGCAAGTTTCATCGTTTTGCAGAGCTTGTACTGGCTGGATTGGCAAATCTTGGAAATAAGCGGCAAGATTCAAAGACGAAAGCCGGCTATGCGATGTACGAATGGCATCTTAGCGACGCCTATGTACGGGCGGCGCTTGGTTAACAATTAAAATTCCTGGCCCGAAAACTCCGTAAGACTTCTGCGTGGACCACTCCTATCTCGGAGTAGGCTGAAGCTCGTTCTAATAACAGAACTAGCAGCCTTTATTGGAGCGTTCCATGGAAAGTGAAAAAATCAATAACTTGCTTAGCAGCGTAGCGCTGTTCGGCAAGCCGCCCGTCCTCTCTTCGGAAGACGAGAAGCAGTTCACCGAACTCTTCCACCATGTGGCGGACTGCGTGAAGCCGCGGAACATGGTGGAAATGATCTATCTGTGGCACCCCGTCTGTGCCACGTGGCTCATCAATCGGTACATGCGCCACATGACGGTGGCGATCGAGCGGTTTGCGAAGCAGAATCGCGATTTTCGCGCGCAACGCGCCAAGCTTCGCGAGCAGCGCCAGTCGGCTCAGGTCTCGCGTGAGATCGACAAGCTGACCGAGTCTCCGGCCGACCTGGCGCAGCTGGTCCAGCTGGTGCGCATCCATGAAGGCATGGTCGGCGATACCGATGCCATCTTCGCGGCGGCGGATCTGGAGCGCGACCACAATAAGGCGCTGCAGCAGAGCATCGCCTTGCAGGAGCAGCTCAATGCCCTGATCGTGACCCAGTCCAGGATCCGCGATGAGGCGCTTCGGCAGCTCGAGCTCTTCCGCAAGGGGCTGGGCTCGCTCGCAAAGGAGGCAACGGAGTCCATCCTCGCCCGGCAATCGGACGAACATCACGATCTGCCGAACGCGGGCGATGCGCCGCCGATTGCTCCCTCGGACGACGAGGGCGCTGCGGCTCCCACGGCTTCCGAGACGCCGTCGGAAAACGGGGGCGCGTGATGACCTCGGTCCGCAAAATCGAAGCAAATCGGCGTAACAGCCGAAAAAGCTGCGGACCGCGTACGGCGGCTGGCAAGTCAAATGCCAGCCGCAACGCGTTGCAGCACGGCCTGGCGGCGCTCACGCACCGACAGCCGGTGTCGGCGCCGGAGATCGAGCAATTCGCCCGCGTACTGTGCGGCAATGACAACGACCCGGCGCTGTTCACCCAGGCAGTGAAAATCGCCCAAAACGAAATGGACTTGCGGGAGATCCACGCCCACCAGGTTTACGTGATCGAGCGGCTGCGCGAGCCGTATCAGGTGCCGTTTGCCAAGAAGGACAATAGTCTGGAGTTGGGTACGGCCCGCTTTATGGAGGGTTGGCTAGCCGAATGGGAAATCAGGAAGCGACTGCCGAAAGTGCTCGAGAAATATAGAGGCAAGATGAAGTTGACACACGCTGCGGCCCCGCAGAAACCCGCGTCGTGGGCCGACGATCTGCTTCTGGATGCTGAAACTCTGAATTACTACAAAGCGACGGACTGGGCGCGTTTGGGGGACTGGGACATGATCGTTCCAATCCGGCTCAAGGCACTTGTCGACGAACAAGAAGTCGACGAACAGATTCTTCAGTTGGCTGAAAAACGGGTCAAGGAGCAAGAGCGCGACGAATATGAAGCTCTTGAGGCGGCAATTCTCGAACTCATCCGGCTCGACCGATACGAGCGCCGGGCATGGTCGCGACAAAAGCGTGCGATCCGTGAATTTATGAAGATCAAGATGGCCGGAGTGGATTTCCGTTCCGCGCAGGTCGCCGAGGAGCGTGTCGTGTGAAATATGCCCGGCAAGCGTTGGCAGAACGAACCCAAGCGAAGAGGTCCACCCAAATCAGCAGAACGAAGCCAAAGGCGAGAAACGGCCGCATTGGAGATTTGGCAGAACGAAGCCAAATCTCCGATGGAAGCGATAGCGGTTTGGCAGAACGAACCCACCGTCGTTAGAGGATCAAGAAGACCTACTAAATCTCGTAGGACAATGTCCGGAAGGCAATGAATCGCGTTCCGCTCACGACGGGTCGTCCGAGCGTGAGGCACCGGAAGTGATCGGTGGATGGCTCGCGACGGGTCGATCGGGCGTGACGACGCGGATATGCAGCTCGCGCAATTGCTTGGCGGTGACTTCCGACGGCGCGCCCATCAGCAGATCCTCGGCGCGCTGGTTCATCGGGAACAGCACGACCTCACGCAGATTCTCCTCGCCGCACAGCAGCATGACGATGCGGTCGATGCCGGGCGCGATGCCGCCGTGCGGCGGCGCGCCGAGCGACAACGCCCGCAACATGCCGCCGAATTTCTGCTCCAGCACGCTCTCGTCATAGCCGGCGATGGCGAAAGCCTTCTTCATCACGTCGGGGCGATGGTTGCGGATGGCGCCCGAGGACAATTCCACGCCGTTGCAGACGATGTCGTATTGGATCGCCTTGAGCGAAAGAATCTTTTCGTGGTTTGCCGGATCGAGCGCCAAAAATTCATCGACCGGCGCGTTCGGCATCGAGAACGGA
>Ga0116223_10004468_pt1 | contig 12092 bp, 12 predicted proteins | sample Sb_taG_3_FD_90092 | JGI IMG/M metagenome (GOLD analysis project Ga0116223, IMG submission 90092) | Peat soil microbial communities from Weissenstadt, Germany - Sb_50d_a_PC metaG | ecosystem: Environmental > Terrestrial > Soil > Wetlands > Peat | place: Germany: Weissenstadt | collected 2010-09-21 | reverse complement strand
ATTTCCTCAAAACAATGGGAGTCTTGCGATGAGGTCTGCTACTGATGGTGGCTTGATTTGCTCGATGGACTTCCCCAAGCTGCTAATAGCATCCCTGAGGGCAAAGATTCCTTTCGCAATCAACCCCAAGCAGACGACACCGAGGACCGCACCCAGAGCAACCAGAAATTGAACCCACCACGGCATATGAACCTCGCTGGACAGGTATGATTTAATCACAAGTCGGGTGGCGATCGAACTGCGGGGGTTGAACTGTTCGCGTCACGGACGACACAAAGCTTGTATCGGCGGCATCGCCGCCCACCCCTTCGACTCCGCTCAGGGCAGGCTCTTGCAAAGAACGCAAGGATGGGGCACGCTCAGTTGTGGTGGCGCAGGCGAACATCGTTCAAAGGTGGGCCATCAGCCAACAAAGAAAAATTCCTTATGGCTCTGCTGACAGCGTATTTCGATGAAAGCGGTGTCCATGGCGGAGATAGTTGGTGCGTCGTCGCTGGCTTTGTCGGAAATGATGCTCAATGGCAAGCGCTGGCTGCCGATTGGATTCCAGCCATTAGGCCGCGAACAAATCTCCACATGAAGCAACTGCGCTGGAAACAACATCCCGAGCGGATAGCTCCCATGCTGGCTAAGACCGGGCCACTTCCTGGAAAGTACAATCTGACGCCTGTTGCAGTAGGTATCAAATGGCACGACTACAACACCATTGCAAGAGGAAAGATACGCGAAAAGTTCACAAACCCATACATGATTTGTGCATACTGTGCCATGGCGACCGTTCTTTTTGAAGTCATCGGCTCCGATGACATCTACTTCCTCTTTGATAGACAGGAAGGACTGCGCAAGGAAACTATGCACGCACTTCGAGACTTTGTGTTTGATCGGGTCGGGGTTGATTCCCGAATTAAAGGACTAGATTTTATTCCTAGAAAGAGCACCATTTGTCTTGATCCTGCGGACTATTTAGCTTTCATACTTCGCGAGCACGCAATAGACGAAAATTCTCCGAAAGCGAAACTGGGGGAATCCATACTAGCCAGAAGGCCTCATGGTGGCCCGATAAGACCAGAACAATTGGAGTGGATGGTTAACAGTTTAATCGCTGATGGCTTCACACCGAACACGCCTTTGCCTCCGTTTCCTGAGAAGGCCGTCCGCGAACTCATCGCGATGAACCCATATTGGAGAGGTCCCAAGAGCGTATAATTCGCGGCGCTATGCCGAACCTTTCCGATTTAAAGGGACAGAAAATTCTCGTCAACCTTCTGCACCGAATCATTGAACAGAAACAGAATATGCTTGTGACGCAACTAGTAGACGTTGAACCGGGCGGAATTTGGATTGAGGGAACGGACGTGGCTGAGTATTTGCAGACTACGCTTAAACAGCCTTTGTCGCAGACGCCCGTATTCTTTGTACCATTCGCGCAAATAGCTTGGATATCCTCCAGCGCAGACTACCCTTACCTTTCCGAGAAGTCTCTCGGATTAAAAAGTCCCTAACCGGCACGGGAAGGTCTTCAAAGTTGATCTGCTGTCCTGTGACGGTAATTCCTTTCTTATCACAGATTGGTTAGCGTAGTAAATTAGTGTCGATACAAAGGTTATGTCGGCGGCATCGCCGCCCACCCGGTTCTCAAAGCAGGCTGTCCGGCCCTCAGGGGCTAAAGCCCGCATTTTAATTGGTCCTAATCGGCACGGCTGAAGCCGTGCCCTGCCCAAAACCGTTTGTGAGGCGAATTCTACTCGGCAGACGCTGCCGCCCACTCATTCGCAAAGGACGCGAATGAGTGGGGCACCCGCCCATGCTATAATCTCAGTTCGCCTGAACGTGTTTACGTCGAGGCTGACCCTGTGATTTCCTCCGCGGGCGGAATCCGCAGTTCCCTGAATCAGCGCTATTCGAGTATTCTAGAGACGAGGTAGAGCTATGTCCGGCCATTCTAAATGGGCAACCATCAAGCACAAGAAGGGCGCGCTCGACGCTAAGCGCGGCAAGATCTTTACCCGTCTCATCAAGGAAATTGCGATGGCGGCGAAGTCGGGCGGCGATCCCGACATGAACCCGCGCTTGCGCACGGCGATCCTGGCGGCGAAGAACGAGAACATGCCGGCCGACAACATCAAGCGCGCCATCCAGCGCGGCACCGGCGAACTGCCGGGCGCGAACTACGAAGAATTTATTCTGGAGGGCTACGGCCCGGGCGGCGTTGCTCTGCTGGCGGAGATTTCGACCGACAATCGCAATCGCACGGTGAGCGAAATCCGGCACGTGTTCGGGAAGAACCATGGCAACATGGCCGAGGCGGGTGCGGTCTCGTGGATGTTCCACAAGAAGGGCGACATCATCGTTTCCAAGTCGGCGGCCAAGGAAGACGATCTGATGAACATCATCCTCGAAGCCGGCGGCGAGGATTTGAAGGACGATGGCGAGACCTGGGAAATCCTGACCGAGCCTTCCGCCTACGAGGGCGTGCTGGAGGCCGTGAAGAAGGCAGGCATTACGCCCGTCGCTTCGAGCGTGGGCATGATTCCGCAGAACTACATCAAGCTGGAAGGGCAGCAGGCGGCGCAGATGATCCGCCTGATGGAAGCGCTCGAAGATTGCGACGATGTGCAGAACGTACATGCCAACTTCGATATCGACCAGAAGCTTCTGGAAGAAGTTGCGGGCTGAGAAATCATCGGGTGATCGGGCCATCGGGTGATCGGGTCATCTGAGTTCCCAAACTGCTCCGTCTTTGAATTTCGATCTTGAATTTCGATCACCCGATCACTCGATGACCAGATGACCCGATGGTCTCCCGAAGTTTTCAACACCACTGAGGAAAAGTTTGTGGAAAAGCGCGAACTTACTCTTGTAACCTTCTGTTAGCGAATCGCTTTCAACATTCTGCACTGCATCGGGTGCTAGCTGCATCGGACGGATTCGATTTTTCGATACTCAGTGAAGATACGTCTCGACAAGTTGCTCGTGGAGCGTGGCCTGACGCCATCACGCGAGCGCGCGCAGGCCCTCATCTTGGCCGGAAAAGTTCTCGTCAACGAGCAGAAGATCGAGAAGGCGGGCGCATTGATTGACTCCGGCTCATCGTCGGTTTTGCGCCTGCTGGGCGAGGATCTCCGCTACGTCAGCCGCGGCGGGCTCAAGTTGGAGAAGGCGCTCGAGCACTGGCGAATCGATCTCCACGGCAAAGTCTGTCTCGACGTCGGCGCTTCTACCGGAGGCTTTAGCGACTGCATGCTGCAGCACGGCGCCGCCAAGGTGATTGCCGTCGATACCGGCTATGGGCAGATGGATTTCGGCTTGCGCAACGACTCACGCATTCGGCTTCTGGAAAGAACTAACGCCCGCTATATTGCGCCCCACGATGTTGGCGAGCCTATTGACTTCATTGCTGTGGATGTTTCCTTCATCTCCGCCACCCTGGTGCTACCGGCGGTGATTCGCGCCGCTTTTTGCGCCAGCCTGCCTCGCAATCTGAAACCGGGTTCGACTGCGCCCGCGGTATTCGAATTCGTTCGCCAGATTGTGGTGCTGGTGAAACCGCAGTTCGAAGCGGGCAGGGAACTGGTGGGTAAAGGCGGAATCGTGCGCGACGAATCGGCACAGCGAGCGGCCGTGGCCAGGGTAGAAGCGGCGCTTTTAGAACTCGGAGGCGCGCGCGCCGAATGGATCGAGTCTCCCATCCTCGGCGCCGAGGGCAATCGCGAATTCCTGCTGCACGCAGAGTTTTCGACGCCTAGCATCGGCTGATTCTGTACAATCGGAAGTCTGTCAGAGGAGACGCCGGAGCACAAATCCAGAGAGAAGTCCGCAGACATGTCCAAGTCTCCCCAAAGCCCGACCCGGCAGAAAACCGTGGCCATCATTTCGAAGCCGGGCCGTCCCGAGCTGTCGGAAGCGCTGCCGGCGCTCGAAAAATGGCTACAGCAGCGCAACTACGCGGTGGTGGTGGACCAGGAAAGCGCAGTTTACTTTTCGGCGACGAACGTTATGCCGCGATGCGACTTGGCGGAGCGGTCGCCGGATCTGGCTCTGGTACTTGGCGGCGACGGTACTCTGCTTTCGGCGGCGCGCGCGGTTGCGAAGACCGGAACCCTGATCCTCGGCATTAACCTGGGCACGCTCGGATTCATGACCGAACTTCCACTGGCCGATCTCTATCCCGCTCTGGAAGCGATCGAGAAGGAGTGCTACATCGTGGACAGCCGCTCCATGCTGAGTGGCTCGCTGACCCGGGGCGGCGAGACCCTTGCCACACACGCCGCCTTGAATGAGGTGGTGGTGAGCAAGAGCGCCATTGCGCGCTTGAATCACTTCGAGCTTTTCGTGGACGCGGAGTTCGTTTCCAGCTACCGGGCCGATGCTCTGATCATCGCCACGCCGACCGGTTCTACCGCTTATTCTCTCGGAGCGGGAGGGCCGATTCTCAACCCGGATGTGGATGCCTTCCTCATTACGCCCGTCTCGCCCCACGGATTGACGCACCGTCCGGTGGTGGTGCGCGATACGGTCGAGATCGAAATCCGCGTCAAGACCGGGAAGGAGGAAGCCTATCTGAGTTTCGATGGACAGGTCGGCATGCCAGCGCGAGTCGGCGATATCGTGCGCTGCGTGAAGGCGAAACATTCGGCCAGGCTGCTGCGTTTTCAGAAAACATTTTTCGAAGTGCTCGCCACCAAGCTCAAGTGGGGAGAACGCTGACGGCGCGTCAATGGCGGTAACGAACTTTTTGGGGTCGCTGTGCAGTTTGCTGAAAAACTACGTTTTCTGTGTCCAGCCCCTAAAGGGGCATTCGAATTCAAAGAACTTGCGGCATCGCTGAAGCGATGCCCTGATACGAAACCCGAGTTTTTCAGCTCTCTGTGTAGCCGCGGTTTGTAACTGCGTGGCCGCGGGATTATTTCTGCGGGATTATTTCTGCAGGATTATTTCCGCACAATTATTTCCGCGCGACCGACAGCGTCAGAATTCCCTGGATCTTAGTCCAATCGTCGGTTTCGGCGTTGAGCTGGGTTTCCCTTCGTCGGTCGGAATACCGTGGATCGAGCAGCCAGAGTTTATGGATTGCAAATTCACGCTCTTCCCAGTTGTAAGCGCGGGTTTCATCGTAGGTAGCTCCATACAACACGTATATGTGCGATTTCCACTTGAGGAGCATGGGCTGTTGGTCCATCAGCGTTTTGACGATGAGGTTGGGGAGAATCGAGCTTTTTGGGAAATACTCGGCGCGGACCACGATGGACAGTCCGTCGCCCAAGACATGCCTTCCCTGCAACTTGGCACTCAGTTCTTTCAAGGACGACGGAGCTGAGAGCACGGCGTCTTCAAGGCCAGAGTCTTTTCCACAGCATACGTCCTTGTCTTGGAGGATTGTTTCCAGCGCCGTCGCGAGCACCGCCGATGCTTCCGCCGACGGCGCCGTCAGCACCGGCAGATTGGCGACGTAGACCTCTTGATTGTGGAGAAACCATGTACCGGGCGTGTCCTGAGCAAAGGCCGGTACTGTGGCTATGCAGAGGAGCACCAAACACGCGAATAGGGTCTTTGCGGTCACGTATGGGCGATTTATACGAGATAAAGGCAGTTCTTCCAAGGGCGCCTCCGCACAAGAACACCTGCTCCTATATTGAACCGGACACCGATACAAAAACAGTTACTAAAGTTAAAATTCTGTCGTCAATTGGTCCTGCAAGGTCTCGCGTCGCCGGATCAGTTTCGCCTTCCCACCATCCACCAGCACTTCGGCTGGGCGGCCGCGCGTGTTGTAATTCGATCCCAGCACCGAGCCGTACGCGCCCACGTCCAGAATGGCCAGCAGATCGCCCTCGCTGACCAGTGGAAGTTTTCTGTCGCGCGCGAAAAAGTCGCCCGTCTCGCAGATGGGGCCGACCACGTCGGTGATCTCAGTTTCGCTCGACGCGCGGCTCACCGGAACAATCTCGTGATACGCACCGTACAGAGAAGGACGCACAAGATCGTTCATCGCCGCATCGACAATTAGAAAGCGTTTGTGATTATTCGTTTTGCGGTAGAGGACGCGCGTCAGCAACACGCCCGCCGGTCCCACGATGGAACGTCCCGGCTCGAGCAGTAAATGCAACTTCAAGCCGCGCAACGGACCCAGCACTGCCCTCGCGTACGCCGCAATCTGTTTCTCAAAGTTCTCCTGCGCTCCCTTGTAGGAAATTCCCAGGCCACCACCGGCGTCGATGTAGCGAATGCCATGGCCTTGCTCGCGCAGTGTGCGCACCAGATCCGCCACGCGTTCGAGGGCCGATTGAAAGGAACCGACATCGGTAATCTGCGACCCGATGTGGACGCTCACTCCGTCAACTTCCAGATATGGCTGCTTTGCGGCCTGCGCGTAGAGCGTCCGCGCTTCGGAAATCGGAACGCCGAACTTGTGCTGCTGCAGTCCGGTCGAAATATAGGGGTGAGTTTTCGTCGAGACGTCCGGATTGACCCGCACCGCGACCGCCGCTCGTTTTTTCAATCGGGTCGCGGTTGCCGAAAGCAAGCTCAATTCCGAAGCGCTTTCAATGTTGAACAGCAATATCCCCGAGCGGAGGGCGAGTTCCATCTCCGCCGCAGTCTTGCCCACACCGGAGAACACAACTTTGCTCGCAACTCTGCTCGCGGCCTTCCGGCTTACGCGCAGAACTCGTTGCAGTTCTCCGCCAGAAACCACGTCGAAGCCGGCCCCCTCGCCGGCCACCAGTCGCAAAATCGCCAGCGTCGAATTGGCTTTGACCGAATAACACAGCGTGTGAGGAATGGAATGAAACGCGCGACCGAAGGCGTTCATGCGCGCACGGATCATCGCCGCGGAATAAACGTACAGCGGAGTTCCGTGGCGCGCGGCAAGGGTTCCGAGCGCCACGCCCTCGCAGTAAAGCTCGTCGCAGGAGAGATCCGTGGCGCGCGCTGCCGAAGTCGCGCCATGATAGCCAAACGCGGGTGGGCGTAACGCTTGCGATGCGCGTGCTTGCTTCACTTGCGTTTGCCCGGGCCGGATTTCACTTTGATGGCGACCACCGTCTGATCGTCGAAGGCATCCACACCAGCGGCGTGCTCAGTAACCGCCTTGAAGATCTCGTTTACCACGCAGTCCGCCGGCTTGGTGGCGCAGCCGGCGACGATCGCTTGCACACGCTCCGGCCCAAACGATTGACCGTGCCGGTTGCGTGCGTCGAGAATGCCGTCGCTGTAGAAGACGAAGAGATCGCCCGGCTTGGCGTTGAAGTTAAATTCGTCGTAATCGGTTTCGTCGAACAGTCCGAGCGGCAACCCCGTCGCCTCGATAAACTCGACTTTGTCGTCATGACAATAGATGGGCCGCGGCAAGCCCGAATTCGCCACCAGCAGCGTCCGCCGCTCGTCGTCCCACACGGCGTAGATGATCGAGACAAACTGCGCCGCAATCCTGCGTTCCGCCAGCGACAGATTCACCGCGGAAAGCATTTCCGCCGGGCTCGGCTCAATCGGCGCATGGGAACGCAGAATGCCGCTGACCAGCGCGGCATAAATGGCAGCGGGCGCGCCTTTGCCGCTTACATCTCCAATCGCGATCCCCAGGCGCGACAATGAGTAGGGGAGAAAATCGTAGAGATCGCCGCCAATGGCACGGGCCGGAACAAACTTCGCCTCGACTTCGAGATGCTGCATCTTCGGACGCGAGGGCGGCAGCAAGCGAAACTGCAGTTCGCGCGCCAGCGCCAGATCGCGCTCCAGTCGCTGCTCTTGCCGGGCAATCTGCTCGTACAAGCGCGCGTTCTCGATGGCGATCGCAAGCTGCGCCGCGAGCGTGGTCAGGGTTCGCTTGTGATCCTCGGTGAAATAGCCGCGGCGCGTGTGCTCCAGATCTAGGACTCCGATGACTTTCTCCTGGTAGATCAGCGGAACTGCAAGTTCCGAGCGCGTCTCCGGATTCACCGCGATGTAGCGGGAACTCCTGGCGACGTCAGGCACCAGGACCGCTTCCTTGGCCTGCGCGGCGTACCCCACCACTCCGCGGCCCATCGGGATGTCGTGCTTCAGATGCAGTCTTTCCTCGAAACGCTGCGAGAACCGGTGCTGCAGTTTCTCTCCCGTCTGATCCACCAGAAGAATGCTGAACATCTGGTACTCGATCAGCCGGTTGAGCAGTTCGGCGATGCGCTTGAGCAGTTGATCGAGGTTCAGAATCGAAGTGAGTTCGCGGGCAATCTCGTTCAGCAGCAGCAGCGTGCGGGCCTGACGCGTTGTGCGCGTGTGCAGCCGCGCGTTCTCGATGCCCACCGCCATGCGCGACGCGATCAGCGTCAGCAAGCGTTTGTGCTCTTCGGTGAAGTAACCCTTCTCGCGCGCTTCAATGTCGATCACGCCAATCACCCGGTTCTTGACGATCAGCGGGATCGCAAGTTCGGAGTGCACGTTGGGCACGGCTTCAAGATAGAAATCTTCCTGCGTCGCATCGGCGACCAGCACTGCCTGCCGACTCAGCGCGGCGCGTCCCGTAACGCCCTGGCCCACTTTCACGCGCACGCGCTCGGCGACTTCCGGCGGATACCCTACATGGAAGCGGACATACAATTCCTGACGCTGCTCGTTGAGCAACAGGATCGCGAAAATTTCGTAGTCAATGACCTTGCGTACCAGTTCCGCTACCCGCCGCAGCGTGGTTTCCAGGTCGAGCGTGGTGTTGACCACGTCGGCTACTTCCAGCAGGAGGGGCTCCACCTCGGAAGCGCGTTCAGTTTGCGCGGCGATCGTTTTCACAAGCTTCATTCTAGCAGCCGATCGGAGCGGCTCTTCCGCAGTTCATTTGTAATTTGTGATTTGTAATTGGTAATTTGAAAATCGAAACGGAGGTCTTCAAAATTACCAATTACAAATCACAATTACAAATTCTCCAATACGCAGATATCCGGAAGATTGCGGTAGCGTTCGGCATAATCCAGGCCGTAGCCGACCACGTAGGCATCGGGAATCGTAAAGCCGATGTATTGCGCCTGGATCGGCTGCTTGCGGCGTGAAGGCTTGTCCAGCAAGGCCGCAATGCGCAGCGATCTTGGCTGATGCGCCTGCAACAGCTTCGAAATGTAGTTCAGCGTCAGCCCGGTGTCGAGGATGTCTTCGACCAGAATTACGTTTCGGTCTGCCAGCGACTGATCCAGGTCTTTGGTCAAACGGACTGCGCCCAGCGAATCCCATGCCGCGTGGCCCGCCGGGTCTTCTTTGGCTGAGGGGCGGTTGCCGTAGCTCGAAACCCCGATGAAATCGAAGGTGGAGTCGAGCGGAACCTGACGCGCAAGATCGCTCAAAAAAATGGCCGCGCCTTTGAGAACGCCGACGAAGATAATCGATTGGCCGCGGAAATCACGCGTAATCTCTTCTCCCAGCTCGGCAACTCGCTTGGCAATGGTTTCGCGTGACAGCAACACTTTGAGTTCGGGCATTTGAGCACCATCTTATACACGAGTTTAGGTGCAACCGGAATGGCTTCAATCAAACGGATATTTTTGCGGATGTTGGCTCGCTCGTTGCGCGCTCTTTTCCAAGTCACTAGAATGCTAGTTCGCAGGAGGAACGCCTGCTAGCTGGAGTGCAAATCGAACCGACAGCCCGCGTGCTCGGAACAAGAAGCAAGCGGCTTTTTTCCCTCAGGAGCGATTCGTGAAACTTCAAGGAATTCAACTCACATGGCTTGGCCACTCGACCTTCCGCATCCAGACGCCGGAAGGGAAGACCCTCTACGTTGATCCGTGGATTGCCGGTAATCCCAAGTGCCCAGAGAGTGAGAAGAACGTTAAGAAAGCCGACGCGCTGATCTGCACCCACGGGCATGGCGATCACATCGGGGACGCGGTCGACGTAGGCAAGAAACTCAATCCGATCGCCGTTGGCATCTTCGAGCTCTGCTTGTGGCTGCAGAAAAAAGGCGTCAAACAGATCGCACCCATGAACAAGGGCGGCACGCAAACTGTCGCGGGTGTAAAGATCACCATGGTGCACGCGGTGCATTCCTGCGGCATTCAGGATGGCGACCAGATCATCTACGGCGGCGAAGCCTGCGGCTACGTGCTCGAGTTCTCGAACCGAGTCAAGCTCTACCACGCGGGCGATACCAACGTCTTCAGCGACATGGCCATCATCCGCGATCTCTACGCGCCCAAGATTGCCATGCTGCCCATCGGCGACCTTTTCACCATGTCGCCGCGCGAGGCTGCCTATGCCTGTAAACTGCTGCAACCGGAAACTGTCATTCCTATGCACTTCGGTACGTTTCCGCAGCTGACGGGAACGCCCGCCGAGTTGCAGAAACTCGTGCCGGACGTGGAAGTGCTGGAAATGAAACCGGGCCAGACAATATCGTAAAGCGTGATGGACGATGCGGTGGAGCGACGGGCGTCTCGCGCGTCCCGCTTGCGCCTTCAGCAGAATCGAGGGCGGGGCACCCGGCTCTCCACGCGCAAGTTCTGGACCGCAAGGAGCAACATGACCGATCAACCGGCAAATCCTGACTGGCGCATGGGCGGAATTACAGTTCCTGAAGTCGAGGACTATCTGTACGCCATGCTTCCGCCGCGCGACGAAGTCCTCGCCGAGATGGAAGTTGACGCCAGCAAGAACGATGTGGCCATTGTCGGGCCCGCCGTCGGGCGGGTGCTTTATCAACTGGCCACCATCAGCGGCGCGAAGAAGATCTTCGAAATGGGCTCGGCCATCGGCTATTCCACCATCTGGTGGGCGCGCGCGGTGGGCGACGGCGGACGCGTCGTCTACACCGATGGCGACCGCAAGCGCTCCGAAAAAGCCCGCCGCTACTTCGATCGTGCCGGCGTCAGCCAGCGCATCACGGTGCGCGTGGGCGACGCGCTCGAAATTCTTTCAGAAGAGAAGGAACCCTACGACATCATTTTTAACGACGTCGATAAAACCGACTACCCGCGCGTCTTTCGTTTAGCGCTCCCGCGCCTGAAACGCGGCGGCCTTTTCATCACGGATAACGTTCTCTGGAAGGGCAAGCTCCGCCAGCCCAACCCCGACGCCCAAACCAAAGCTATCCTCGAATTCAATCATCTAATCTGCGAGTCGCAGGATTTGTTTACGACCATCTTGCCCATCCGCGATGGAATTTCCGTTTGCGTGAAAAAGTAGGGAATCGGCGCGGCGTGTTCGTATCGCACGGTGCTAGAATTATCGCTTTCCATCACGCGCGATAAAGGCACTGACACTCTTGCCCGTCGAACAGATTCCCGAAACTCTGCCCCGCACTCAAGCTCACGCGCGGCCCGACTCCTGGAGTGATGTGCTGGTCGTGGGCGCTGGCCCCACCGGCATGGCCTGCGCCATCGAGGCCCAGAAGGCCGGCTTCAAGGCCCTCATCATCGACAAGGGATGCCTGGTCAATTCCATCTATCACTATCCGACCAACATGGTGTTCTTCACCACGCCCGAGTTGCTCGAGATTGGCGATATTCCTTTCACCACAGCGCTGGCAAAGCCCACGCGGCTGGAAGCACTCGAATATTACCGCCGTGTCGCTGAGCACTTTCACTTGCACATCCGCCTGTACGAATGGGTGAAGACGATTACGGGTGAGGACGGTGACTTTCGGGTCACCACCACCGATCGGCACAGCGCCATCCACGACTACCGCGCGCGCAAGATCGTGGTCGCCACCGGCTACTACGATCTCGCCAACCAGATCGGTGTCCCCGGCGAAGACCTGGATAAAGTTTTCCATTACTACCGGGAACCGCATCCTTTTTTCGACACCGACGTAGTTGTGGTCGGCGGCAAGAATTCGGCGGCGGAAGCGGCTCTGGATTTGTGGCGGCACGGCGCGCGCGTCACGCTTGTCCATCGCGGATCGCAGATGCACCAGCACGTCAAGTATTGGGTACGTCCCGACATCGAGAACCGCATCAGGGCTGGCGAAATCATCGCGCACTTCAACAGCACCCTGCACGAAATCGGCGGCGACTACGTGCTGGTGCGAACTCCATCCGGCCCGCTTCACCTGAAGAACGATTTTGTATTCGCGCTCACGGGGTATCATCCCGACTACGATTTCCTGCGCAGCGTGGGCATCGAACTTTCCT
>Ga0116223_10004467_pt1 | contig 12095 bp, 10 predicted proteins | sample Sb_taG_3_FD_90092 | JGI IMG/M metagenome (GOLD analysis project Ga0116223, IMG submission 90092) | Peat soil microbial communities from Weissenstadt, Germany - Sb_50d_a_PC metaG | ecosystem: Environmental > Terrestrial > Soil > Wetlands > Peat | place: Germany: Weissenstadt | collected 2010-09-21 | reverse complement strand
TTAAGGAGAACGAGCATGCTGACGCCAGCGGAAAACGAATTGCTGTGCCGGGTCGAGGGCGATGCCCCAATGGGGAGGTTGATGCGGCGTCACTGGGTGCCGGCGCTTCTGTCGGAACAGGTGTTAAAGCCAAACGGCGCGCCGGTGCGCCTTCAGCTGTTCGGCGAGAAGCTCGTGGCGTTCCGCGACAGCGAGGGAAAGCTCGGCCTGATTGGTGAATTCTGTCCGCACCGCAAGGCCTCGCTCGCCTTCGGCCGCAACGAGGAATGCGGGCTGCGCTGCCTCTACCACGGCTGGAAGTTCGACACCGAAGGCAATGTCGTCGACATGCCGTCGGAGCCGAAGGCGAGCGCCCTGCCCGAAAAGACCAGGCATCTCTCCTATCCCACGCGCGAGGCCGGCGGATTCGTCTGGACCTATATGGGGTCGCCCGAGACGATGCCGGAATTCGAGGCGCCGCCCTGGGCGCCGCATGCCGAGGCGAGGGTTGCGGTCGCCAAGGTCGAGCTGCCCTGCAACTGGGCGCAGATCATGGAAGGACAGATCGACTCGGCGCATTCCTCCACGCTGCATTCCTCCGACATGCGCCCCGCCAAGGGCGAGGCGACGGCCAAAGGCGATCACTGGGTCCGCCCATCCACCGACAAGAACCCGCGCATCCAGGTGCAGCTCACCAATTACGGCATGCGCTATGCCGCGATAAGGCGTCCGATCGTGAACGCGAATTCGCACGACTACGTGCGCATTACGACCTTCGTCGCGCCCTTCACCGCACTGATCCCGCCCAACAGCACCTATAACGTCGCAAGCGTCATCGTGCCGCGCAACGACACCTCCAGCACCTTCCACTTCATCGCCTGGGCCGAAGGCGAACAGGCCGGCATCGATACGGAGGCCTGGCGAAAATTCTGCGTGCTGGTCGTAGGCGAGGACGTTGACGCGCAGTTTCGCCCGATCAAGCGCCACGCGCATAACGACTATCTGCAAGACCGCGCGGCGATGGAGAATGGCAGTTTCACCGGCATTCTCGGCATTCCCAACCAGGACATCGCGATGTGGGAATCGATGGGACCGATCGCCGACCGGACCCAGGAGCGTCTCGGCGCAAGCGATATCGCGATCGTCCAGTTCCGCCGCCTGATGATCGATGCAGTGAGGGCCTTCGAGGAAGAGGGCCGGGTGATCGGCCATATCGCGCCGCGGCTTCCGCAGGCAAAACTGCGCTCCTACCAGGGCGTGGTCGAGAAATCGGTTCCGTGGCGGACGCTCGGCGCCTCGGACGAGGAGGTGAAGGTTCTCTCAGGCCTCGAGGAGGACGATACGGATAAGGAAATGGCGGGCGCTGCGGCGTAGCGCGCGCGCCAATAAACTACTAGAAGAAAAACCCAAGGATTAAAAAGACCCCGGGGAGGATCGATGGGCGTCCGCACCATTCTTGTTGTCGCCGCGCTATTTTCTTGCGTGACATTCGCGCGCGCCGCGGACACCCAGGACATCAACGTGATCTTGCCGCTCACCGGCGGCGGCGCGTTTCTCGGCAAGGCGGAGCAGCAGGCGCTGACGCAATACGAGAAGATGGTGAATTCGACCGGCGGCATCCACGGCAAGCCGCTCAAATTCGTCTTCCACGACGACCAGAGCAGTCCGCAGTTGGCCGTGCAGCTCGCCAATCAGGTCAAGGCCACCAATCCGCCCGTTATTCTCGGCTCGGCGCTGGTCGCGCTCTGCAATGCGATGGCGCCCCTGATGAAGGAGGGGCCGGTTCTCTACTGTTTCTCGCCCGGGATCCACCCGGCCAGCGGTGGTTTCGTCTACAGTTCGAGCATTTCGACCAAGGAGCTTGCGGCGGCGCTCTTGCGCTATTTCGGCCGCAAGGGCTGGAAGAAAGTCGCGCTGATCACCTCCACCGACGCGAGCGGACAGGACGCTTACCGGAATTTCAAGGCGCTGGTGGGCGCCGAAGGCCACAGGGATGTCGAGCTGGTCGCGGAAGCGCAGTTGAATCCTTCCGACGTCAGCGCCGCCGCCCAGATTGAGCGGTTGAAAGGGGCAAAGCCCGACGTGCTGGTGGCGTGGTCGACCGGTGGGCCGATCGGCACCATCCTCAAGGCGGTACATGACGCGGGCTTCGAGGGTCCGGTCGCAACCACCAACGGCAACATGACTTACGCGCAGATGGCGCAGTATGCGGCCTTTCTCCCGAAGGAATTGTACATTCCGGCGGCGGACTTCTTGAAGTCGTCGCGTCCGGTCAAGGCCGATGACGCCTCAGTGGCGCGGGAGATGTTCTTTGGGGCGTTCGAGGGCACCGACATCAAGCCGGACGGCCCATCGACCTATGCCTGGGATCCGGCGCTGCTCGTGGTCGAAGCCCTGCGCAACCTCAAGCCGGATGCGACGGCCGAGGACTTGCGCGGTTACTTGCGCGAGCTGAAGGGCTTTGCCGGAATCAACGGCTATTACGATTTCAAGGCGGTGCCTAATCGCGGTCTCGACGAGTCCAACGTCGTCGTCACCCGCTGGGACCCTGCCGCGCAGACCTGGGCTGTGGTAAGCGATCCGCTCGGCATCCCGCGCGCAGAGTGAACCGGGATGCGAATGTTAGAATCGGACCACTAGTGCTTGAATTCCTGCAGATCTGCATTGGCGGGCTGGTGGTCGGCAGCATCTACGCCGCGATCGCGCTCGGCTTCTCGCTGGTCTACCGGGTCACCGGCGCGATCAATCTCTCGCAAGGCGGCTTTGCCATCATCGCCGCGATGATCGGGTACACGCTCGGTGTTTCCTTTGGCTGGCCGCTGTGGGTGGCGATCCGCGCCGCGGTCGGAGTGACGGTTGCGATCGGAACCATGATCGGCGCTTTCACCTTCGTGCCCGCGCTCGCACGGCTGTCGAACGCCAATGTCCTGATGCTGACGGCAGGCCTGCTCACGGCGATCGAAGGCGCGGCACTGGTCGTCTGGGGCAGCCAGCCCTATGCCATGCCGCCATTCTCGGGCGAGGAACCGCTGGTGTTCGGCCCGATTCGCGTGCCGACGCAGGCGTTTTGGGTGTTCGGCGCGACCGCGCTTTGCATCGCTGCACTTTGGTTTCTGGTGGCAAAGACAAAACTCGGCAAGGGGCTACGTGCCTGCGCGGAAAATCCCTCCGCCGCAGGTCTGATGGGGATCGACGTCCCTCGGATGACGCTTTTGAGTTTTGCGCTGGCAACATTGATTGCTGCGATCGCCGGCGTCATCATTGCGCCAACCACCTCCCTGCAATTCGACACCGGAAGGCTGTTCACGATCTCGGGCTTCGTGGCGGCCGCGATCGGTGGTATCGCGTCCTTTCCCGGCGCGATCATCGGCGGGATCTTTCTGGGGCTCGCGACCCAATTGGCGACCGCTTACATCTCCTCGCTGTTCTCGACCGCGATTGCCCTTCTCATTCTGCTCGCGGTGCTGATCTGGCGCCCCTCGGGCCTTGTCCGGGGCGGGGCAGGGAAACGTCAGGACACGCGCGATGAAGCGAAGGCGGTCGGACACGCCGCCAGGCTTCCGGTGAGCCTTGCCTGGCCGCTCGCTGCGCTCGCGATAGTCATCGCCGTGCTCGTTCCCTTTGTCGTGACCGATAACGGCATCCTCTCAGGTCTCGTCATCGCCGGCATCCTGTTCATGACGCTGATGGGGCTCGACGTGCTTATGGGCTATGCCGGGCAGGTCAGCCTCGGCCAGGCCGGCTTCATGGCGATCGGCGGTTACACCTCGGGCTATTTCTCGATCAATTACGAACTCGCGCCGGTGCTCGCGATTTTCGCCGGCATCGGCGTTTCGCTTGTTTGCGCGTTGGTGCTTTCGGTCGTGACCCTTCGCCTGAGGGGACTTTACCTGGCGCTGGCGACGCTGGCGTTCGGGCTTCTGGTCGATTCCTGCGCGGTCGGCTTTCTCGATATCACCGGCGGGCCGTCCGGACTCGTCGGCATTCCGTCTTTCTCGGTCGCGGGATTCGAGTTCGCTACACCACGATCGATGTATTATGTGGTGCTGGCGCTCGACGTCGTCATCCTTCTTGGGCTCGCAGGCGCGATGCGCTCCGGCTTCGGGCGGGCGCTGAAGGCAATCCGTTCCGACCAGATGGCGGCTGCCGCGCTCGGCATCAACACGGTGCGTTACAAGCTCGCCGCCTTCATGATCAGCGTGACGCTGGCTTCGCTCGCGGGCAGCATGTACGCGTTCTTTTTTAATTTCTTATCACCCGAAATGGTCGGCACCGGGCGCTCGCTCGAGCTGGTCGCGATGCTGATCGTCGGCGGCGAAAGCACGCTGGTCGGCGGCCTGCTCGGCGCGCTGCTGTTGACGCTGCTGCCGACGGTGTTTCAGCCTTTGGCGATCTACAAGACGTTTGCGTCGGGCGCGCTGTTGGTCGCAAGCTTCCTTTATCTGCCGCAAGGCCTCTATGGCGCGGTGGTTCAAATGACGATCCGGCTGGTGCGACCGCGCGGGGAAGCGCCCAAGGAGAGCGCACCCAAAACCACGGCGAGGGCGCTGTGATGGCGATGACGGGCGATCACGCGAATGCATCGATGGAGCAGGCCTCCGTGCTCAGCGCGCGCCATCTCACCAAGAGTTTTGGCGGGCTGAAGGCCATCAACGACGTGTCGTTCGACGCCGCGCCCAATCAGGTCACCGCCATGATCGGTCCCAATGGCGCCGGGAAGACCACCGTCTTTAATCTCATCACCAACATCCTTTCCAAGGATGCGGGGCAGGTGCGCTTTCTTGGGCGCGATCTCGCTCGTATGTCGGCGGTGAAAATCGCCGGGTTGGGGCTGATCCGCACCTTCCAGTCGGCGCGGGTGTTTCCCGGCATGACCGCGATCGAAAACGTGATGGTCGGCGGCCACCGGCTCGCCTCGCATTCCGGCGCAAGCCAAACGCTTTGGTTGCGAGGGGCGAGAAACGAAGAACGCCGCATTCTCCGTCGCGCCGAGGAGATGCTGGAGCTGGTCGGGCTGGCGCCGTTCAGGGATACCCACGCTACCGAACTGCCGATGGGCGCGCAAAAGCTGCTCGAAGTCGTCCGCGCCCTGATGGCGCAGCCGAAACTGTTGTGTCTCGACGAGCCGGCGGCCGGGCTCAACGACACCGAAACGCAAGAGCTGGCCAATTTGCTGCGCGCGATCCGAACCCTCGGCATTCCCGTCCTGATCGTCGAGCACAACATGTCGCTGGTGATGAATGTGGCCGATCGGGTCGTCGTCATCGATTCCGGCGCCATCATTGCCAAGGGAACGCCAAGCGAGATTCAGAACGACAGCCGCGTGATCGAGGCCTATCTGGGAAGCGAGAACGATGCCGCTTCTTGAACTCAAATCCGTCTCGGTCGGATACGGGCGCAACCGCGTGTTGCAGAACGTCAATTTAACGCTCGAGCGCGGCGAGATCGTCACGCTTCTCGGCGCCAATGGCGCCGGCAAATCGACGCTCGCGAAGTCGATCTCTGGTCTGCTCCGCACCGAGGCTGGCACCATTCTCCTCGATGGCGAACCCATCGAGACGCTGCTGCCGGCGGAGCGCTTGCGCCGCGGCATTGCGCATGTGCCCGAGGGCCGGCAGATTTTTGCGGGCATGACGGTTGCCGAAAATCTCGAACTCGGCGCTTATGCTTCGCAGGACACCGATCATGCCGAGCGGCTTGAATTTGTCTGGAAGCTGTTTCCGGTCCTGCACGAACGCATGAGGGATATCGCGGGCAATTTCTCCGGCGGGCAGCAACAAATGCTGGCGATCGCCCGCGGGTTGATGTCGAAGCCGAAAATTCTGCTGCTGGACGAGCCCTCGCTTGGCGTGGCGCCGATTCTGGTCAGCGAAATCTTCCACCTGATCACGGCCTTGTGCGCGCAAGGCATCACCGTCCTGCTCGCCGAGCAGAACGCGCGTCAGGCGCTGTCGATCGCCGATCGCGGCTACGTCTTCGAAAACGGCAAGGTCACGCTCGAGGGGCCTGCGGTGGATTTGCTGAATTCCCCCGACATCGCGGAGCGCTATCTTGGCATGGGAAGCGCGACCGAAGTGTCGGGATCGGCGAGCGATGCGCTCGCGGGCAAGCTCAGGGCGGTGTTATTTCCCGTCTCAACGGAAGCCGGCGGATAAAGGATCAAGACGATGGCACTCATTCGCATCGAGCCGAAAAAAGACCCTTCGACCGATCTCTATTATCTGGAGATATTTCATCCGGCCGAGTCCGAGCAGCCCTTCGTGACCACCGAGCCGCGTTACAAGACGGCGGCCGCCGCCGAGAACGACGTCATCGCCATCATCGCGTCGCGCGCCAACAATCCGCTGTCCGCGCGCTAGACCCGGACGGCCTTCGGTTGAATCGGCCCGTCAGCCCGTTCGCTTCTTTTCGGCGTGTGAAGCCGGCATCCAGCGACCGCGGGGCGTGATACAGGTCACATTATTGCGGCACTTTATTGTGGTATTGTGGCTCAGTTCCGTTGCAAAATGCGCGGGACGGAAAAAAGGCGAGATGGCCCGTCGTCTCGCCTATCTCCCGCGGGAATCACGATGATCAGGCGTCCGGTCTCATGGGCGGCAGTGATTGGAGGGGCCATCCTCTCGATGGTTCTCGCGACCGGCCCTGCCTTTGCCGACAAGCGCGTCGCGCTGATCGTGGGGAATTCGACTTACCAAACCGTTCCGCAGCTTCCCAACCCGTCGCGGGACGCGAGCGCGGTTGCGAAAATGTTCAAAGATGCGGGCTTCGACACCGTCGATGTCCGGATCAACATCGGCAATCTCGAGTTCAAGCGTGCGATCCGCGCCTTCGAGGCGATGGCCGATCAGGCCGATATCGCCGTTGTCTATTACGCCGGCCACGGCATCGAGATCGGCGGCATCAATTATCTCATCCCGGTCGATGCAAAGCTTGCCAGCGACCGTGATGCCGACGATGAAGCGATCCAGCTGGAACGACTGGTATCGTCGACGGACGGTGCCAAGCGGTTGCACCTCGTCATTCTCGATGCCTGCCGCGACAACCCCTTCGCCACTTCCATGCGCAGGGAACGCGCCAATCGTGCGGTCACCTCCGGCCTGGGCAAGGTCGAACCCACGAGCCCTGATACCCTGATAGCCTTTGCCGCCAAGGCCGGTTCGACGGCGGACGATGGCGACGGGCAGCATAGCCCGTTCACCGCCGCGCTGCTGAAAGACCTGACCGTCCCGGGCCTCGATGTCCGGCTCGCGTTTGGGCGGGTTCGCGACGAAGTCTTGAAAAGCACGGGTAATCGTCAGGAGCCGTTCGTCTACGGATCGCTCGGCGGCGAAACCATGGCGCTGGTTCCGCAAGCTGCGAAGCCCGTCGATACCGAATCCGCGGCGCGTGTCGATTATGAGCTTGCCGCGCAGGTCGGCACCAAGGAAGCGTGGGATTCATTCCTCGCAAGCCATCCATCCGGATTCTACGCCAATCTCGCGAAAGCGCAGAACGGCAAGCTTGCGGCAGCACAGGAGGCGCGCACCAAGGCGGACGATGTACGGCGCGAGGCCGAGGAGCAGGCGGCCAGGAAAGCCGAGGAACTGCGCAAGCAGCGCGAAGAGCAGAGTTCGCGCCAGACCGCCGAGACCAAACAAAAGCTCGCCGAGCAGGCGAAGAAGGAACTGGAAGACGCCAAAAAGCAGATCGAGCTGGCACAGCAGCAGGCCGAGGCGGCCCGGCAGCAGGTCGAGGGAGCCAAACGCCAGGCGATCGCGGAGGCTCAAGCCCAGGTCGAGCAGGCCAGGCACGCCGCAAAGGAAGACGCCGAGAAGGTCGCCGCGCTCGCGCCTGGCCAGACGGCCCCGCAGGTTCCGCCTGCTTCTCCGAAAATCGATCAGGCGGACATCGCGCGGCTGCTGCAGGCCCATTTGAAGCGTGTCGGCTGCAATTCGGGCAACGTCGACGGCAATTGGGACGACAGCTCCAGAAAGGCGCTCGAGCTCTTCAACAAGAACGCCAAAACCCAGTTCGATGCCAAGCTAGCGAGCCTCGACGCGCTGGATGCCGTCCGGGACAAGCCGGATCGCGTCTGCCCGCTGATCTGCGCCAAGGGACAGCGCGCGGAGGGTGATCGCTGCGTTCAAATCGGCTGCGACAGCGGATACTTTCTGAACTCGAGCGGGTCATGCGAAAAGCGCCATGAGCCGGCTCCGAAAGCGAGAACCGCAACTCCGGGTCCTGCGCTTCGCACGCGCCCCGCGTATCCTGCCTATCCGGCGTTTCAACCGCCGTCCGGCTCTTCGTCGAATCCTTGCGGTCTCGATGGTTCCGGCCATCGCCAGGCGAATATACGCACATGTTGAGATCGACCCTCGTAATCCCAGCGCGAGCCTAGATTTGATGATGCAGCTCGACCTCGCGTCCGCTTTCGGCTGACGTCAATATGGCGAGGCAAATCTCAAGCGTCGCAAGCCCCCATTCGCCGGAATGCAGCGGCGGCCGTCCCAACACCGCCGCGTTGTAGAGTTCATCGACGACCTCGGCCCGCGGGATTTTGGGCGGGGGAAGTTCCTCGACGTGACGGGCGTCGTCGCCATAGACGATCACGGCCTGCGGCATCGGCCGTAGATCGGCCTTCTCGCAACTCACGATGAACAATCCGAAATGGTTATGGGCCACGTCGCCTTCGATGCGAAAGGCGTCGCGGCCGGCGGGGCCATAGGCGCGGGCGTTTTTCATTTCGATTTCTTCGGCCGCGTTCTTCGCGTTCCGCAAAGCCTGCCGCGCGCGGCCATACGAGGCATCGCCGTCGCGCTTTTGTCCCAGCTCGCCCCACCATCCCATCAACTCGTCGGTGTCGAAATGCGCGTAGCCGCTATAGGTCAGGGAGGCGAACGAGCCGTCTTCGAACTTGATCTGGGCGGCGTAGGCGCCCTCCGTCGTGCGCGACGCATCCCAGTTGCCGGTGAAGGCGCGGACCGATTGGGCCTTTGCGCCCGCGAGCAGCCTGACGATGTCGACCTGATGGGCGGCCTGGCTGAACACCACGCCGCCGCCCGATTTGGTGTCGAGTTCCTCGGGGCGGCGCGGCCGGTAAAGGAAATCGGTGAAGTTGAGCGCATTGATCATGCGGACGCGGCCGTAAGCGCCGGTGCGGATCATGTCGCGGGTGCGCAAATAGGGCAGGTCGTAGCTGTGGCTGTGGCCGACCAGCAGCTTGACGCGTGCGCTTCTCGCGGCCTCGATCATTTCCCGGCAATCCCTGACCGAAAGTGCCATCGGCTTTTCGACCAGGACGTGCTTGCCGTGCGAGCTCGCGAGCTTGACGTGGTCGACATGAAACTGGTGCGGGGAGGCGACGTAAACGGCCTGAACGTCCGCATCGGCGCAAAGCGCCTCGGCATTCTCAAAAGCCTTCGCGCCGAATTCCGCGGCAAAAAGTTCGGGCGCATCGATGCGGGGATCGCAGGCCGCCACCATCTTGATCCGCGGATGCGACGCAAATGTCGGCAGCATCAGCGTGAATGCGCGGCCCAACCCGATCACCCCCAGTTTCAGCGGTTCGCTCATGATGGGTTCCGGATCATGCTTATAAGTCCAGCGTCAGTGTCGGAGATTTCGAACGCGACACGCAAATCATGATCTCGCTCTTCTTTTCCTTCTCGGACAGCACGAGATCGCGATGGTCGGGCTCGCCTTCGGTGAAGCGGGTGCGGCAGGTGCCGCAGGTGCCGCTTTCGCAGGAGCTTGCCAGCATATGGCCGTGGTTGCGGAGCGTATCGAGAATGGAAATGCCTGCGGGAACCTCGTAACTCTTGCCGCTCCTGGCAAGCTTGACCTCGAACGGCTTATCGTCGGCGTGCGGAGCGGAGGCGCCGACGAAATCCTCGAAATGCACCGCCGAAGCGGGCCAGTGGCCGGTCATATCGCGGACGGCGTCCATCAGGCCGCGCGGGCCGCAGCAATAAAGATGGGCGCCGCGCGGCTCTTCCAGCGCGGGCCAGAGATCATAGGCCTGATCGGGATCGCCATTGTCGTAGTGGAGCACGACCTTGCCGGCAAATCGGGGCGCGCCGAACTCCTCGCGAAAGGCCATCGCCGCTGGCGTCCTCGTGAAGTAGTAGAGCTTGAAGTTTGGTTTGCCGTGACGGAGGCAATGCAGGATCATCGCCCGGATCGGCGTGATACCGATGCCGCCGGCGATGAAGATGTAGCTCTTGGGCTCCGACTTCGACAGCTCGAAGTCGTTGCCGGGCGGTTCGGCGGTGATCGTATCGCCTTCGTTCACACTTTGGGTGAAGCTCAGGGAACCGCCTCGGCCCGAAATCTCCTGCTTCACCGCGATGAGATAGCGGTCGCGCTCGTCGGCGTCATTGCAGAGCGAATAGCGGCGCTTCTGGCCGGACGGCGCGGTCACGGTGATATGGGAACCCGGCGTGAATGGCGGCAGCTTCGCGCCGGTGGGCGAGCGCAGCTCGAACAGGAACACGCCGTCGGCGATCTCCTTTTTTAGCCGCACCGTCAGCACCATCTCCCGCGCCTTGGGATTAAGACCCATATCGTCCTCATGCATGGCAATCCTGATACTTAGCTTGCTAAGCGAATAGCGCAACCCTAGAGGCGAGCCAAGGCGGCGTGATTCGGATGCTTCCCACAAGCGGGCGTTTGCCTGTAGCATGTGAAGGTGCAATCGCCGCTTCCGGCGGGCAATGAGGGACGCCAGTGACCACGAGGAAGCAGGCCGGCTCGCCCGCGCGTCGCAAGGCCGCCGCCGATGAGGCTGATTTTCCGTTTGCGGAAAGCGTCGGCTATCAGATCCGCGCCACCCACCGGGCCTTGCAGCGTTTCCTCCAGTTGAAGATCGAGCCTTACGGCGTCACGCTCGGCATGTGGTACTTCCTCCGCGCGCTCTGGCATGAGGACGGCCTCAACCAGCGCGAGCTGTCCCGGCGCGTCGGCACCATGGAGCCGACCACGCTCAGCGCGATCCTGAACATGGAAAGGAAAGGACTGGTGCGCCGGGTTCAGAACAAGAAGGACCGCCGGAAATGGCACGTGCATCTCACGGCAAAGGGGTGCGCGCTGAAGGCCGAGCTGATTCCGCTGGCCCGGGAGGTCGTGGACACCGCGGTCCAAAGCCTTTCCCGAAAGGAGATCAAGTAGCTATTGGAGGGATTGGCCGAGGTGCAAAAAAACCTGCACGCCACCGTCTCGCAGCTCGACGAGATCAGCGCCAGAATGGTTGAATAGGGGCGGCGCGGGAATTTTATCAGTCGTCGGGGTAGTCAGATATGGGCCGTCAGAAAAAAATGGGCAGACCCATGCCTCACTTTCGAATTCATCGCTCGATGTAACGATCGAACCGGCTCTTTGTTTTCCATTACATAGTCATAGCACGCTTGGTCCTTCTCGAGGCCAAGGAACTCAAATTCGATATGGTAGTCGAAGCTGGGCAATGGGGCGCCGAAACCCTCCAGCGGTTGACGTCGCATCACACGGCAACTGTGCACAAACCCAAGGTCCTTTAGGTGTTGATAGAACGCCTCAAACGCCGGAAAGAACTCTCGCTCCGAAACGCTATCCGCTAGCGTGAATAAAGCGTGGAGGACTGCGCCGTTTTGCTTCACCATTTGATTTACCCCAGTCTGTTCAAAAGACCAGTTTTGAGGGACTTGCTTCATAACCGACAGAACGGCGTTCGTGCCAGGTCGGGCGGGTCAGCCACATCGTTGGCGGGCAGTTTACGCCTGTCGTGGGGAAGGGTCGCTCAACCGTGAGGTCCGCTTTTACCTCCGTGAATGGACTTCATTGATCGTCAGATCGACGTCAGCTTCGTGCTGCCGCAACCGGACGTCGGCGAACCTCATTCGATCACCTCGTCGGCGCGAGCGAGCAGCGATGGTGGAACTGTCAATCCGAGCGCCTTCGCGGTCTTGAGGTTGATCGCGAGGTGGTACTTTGTCGGTGCCTGAACGGGCAGATTGGCAGGCTTCTCGCCTTTGAAGATGCGATCCACATAACCTGCGGCGCGCAAGTATGGTTCGATTGTAACGGGCCCATACGATATCAGGCCGCCGTCGCTCGCGTAGTAGCGATACGGGTAGATGGCCGGCAATCCATGTTTGGCCGCAGCA
>Ga0116223_10004459_pt1 | contig 12111 bp, 10 predicted proteins | sample Sb_taG_3_FD_90092 | JGI IMG/M metagenome (GOLD analysis project Ga0116223, IMG submission 90092) | Peat soil microbial communities from Weissenstadt, Germany - Sb_50d_a_PC metaG | ecosystem: Environmental > Terrestrial > Soil > Wetlands > Peat | place: Germany: Weissenstadt | collected 2010-09-21 | reverse complement strand
CTTCTGACCGCCTGACGATCGCCTAGAAAATTCAAGAAAACGAAGCGTCAACAAAGCAAGAGAGGATAGGAGCGCTTTTTCCGTTCAGGCTGCATGGCCGGTTTTTTCAGACGATGTCGGCTTTCGGGGGTATAGCTGAAGTCGCATTTAAGAGTCGTCAGGTCGCATTTTGACCCATTTCGGGCCTCCCCTTCACCGATGGTGAAAATCACTGGGTGTTCGGAAATCGGGTGGTCAGGATCGGCGGCCGGTGCGAAGGTGATTCCAATACAACAGGAACACAACTATGGCCTTTCGTATCCTGGGACTACCAGCCGAAGATTTCGCTCATCTTTTCGAGCTGTCTGACCTTGATCTCAGGGCTCAAGGCGGAGTGCGCAGAACGGTCGATGGCAATCATCCCTGCCGCGTTAGCCTCACGGACTCGGAGCCCGGTGAGGAGCTTTTGCTAATCAACTACGAGCATCATCGAGTCGACTCGCCTTATCGGATGCGCTTTGCGATCTTTGTGCGCGAAGGCGATGAGACCTATGATCGAGTGAATGAGGTTCCTGAGCAGCTGCGCAAACGCACCCTTGCCGTGCGGTCATTCGATAAAAACGGGATGATGGTCGACAACCTGTTAGTCGACGGGCGAGAGCTCGAACCGGCGATAGAAAAGTTGCTGAAGCCGACGAATGCCGATTACGTCCATATCCACTTTGCGGCAGCTGGCTGCTACGCTGCAAGAGTGGAGAGGGCTTGATTTTCTCCTGCCTCTTTTGTTCAAGCTCGCGTGCAATACAATGACGCTGTCCCGTATTGAGTGCTGGCGCGGTCGCGCCAAAGCGGAGTTCGCCTCCGGCGCGATGGCGAGCGGACAAGAGCTAGTTGAGCTCTTTTGACCATACGGTTCTTCAATGCCAACCCGTAAATCGAGTGGGCTGCGCGTGAGAACCGCGCAGCCCATTGTTGCTTCTGATGACGGTCAGAACATCAAATTGTCCTTCACCAGCACCCAGCGGCCGTGCTGGATCTGCTGCACCTGCGTGATTGTGTTGGCGAGATGATCGGTCTTGGAGAACTTGGTCGGCGGGGAACTGAAGATGTCGTTGAATTTCTCGTTTGACTCCAGCGAATCGAGCATCTTCTGGCCGGTCAGGTCCTTACCAGCCTTCTCCGCGAAAAAGGCGAAGGTTTCGACTGCATTATAGCCTATGATCGCCTGCGTGTTTGCATCGGTGCCGAACATCTTTTTATAGTTGACCAGCCAGTCCTTCACCTTGCCCCTGGCGGTGTCCTCATAGGGAATCTCGAAGCCTGATGCGGCGTAGAGTCCCTCGACCACATCCTTGCCGAGCGTTGGCACCTCGAGCACGTTGGTCGGCGTAGCTCCGAGGAAAGTCACGTCCCAGCCGAGCTTCCTGGCCTCGCTCATCGCGCCGATAGTTTCTCGGATGACGGTGCCGAGTACCACCAGATCGCAGCCGTCAGATTTCATCTTGGCGACCTGCGCGCTGAAATCGGAAGCGCCGCGTTTGTAGCTGGTGATCGAGGCCGGCTGCATCTTCATAGCTGAGAGCTGCTGGTTGAAGCCATCAAGCACGTTTTTGCCGTACTCGTCGTCTTGGTGCATGATGCAGGGCTTTTTAAAAGCCTTCCAATCCATCATGTATTTGAGTGCGGCGCGCGTGCTCTCGACATACGGCAGGAGGTTGTTGAACTTTAGCCGTTCCTGGGGCTTTGCCGGATCGAACTTGAAGGTGAATTCAGCGGCTGTGAGCGGAAACAGCTGCAGCACGCCGGCATCAAACAGCACATCCTGTGCGGCGAGAACGGTCGGCGATCCCATCGGCCCGATCATGGCGAAAATCTTGTCCCGCTCCACCATCTTTTGCGAGGCCAGCACCGCCTTCTTCGGGTCGTAGCCATTGTCCTCAAGGATCATGCGAAGCTTGCGACCATTGATGCCGCCGGCTGCGTTGATTTCCTCGACCGCCATCTTCATGCCGTTGGAAACCGGCACGCCCCAGACCTTGATCGGACCCGACAAATCCTGATGGGTGCCGATCACGATCTCGTTCGCCGAGATCCCTTCGTTGGTGACCTTGGTTTGGGCTGTGGCCGGCAGATGGGTCAGCGCAAGGGCGCCGACCGCAAGGCCCAGCGTCTTGAACGATTTTGACATTGCAGTCTCCTCTTCCTTGGCCCGTGTTGAGCGAAGGGTCGGGCCCTTCAATCCTTCGCCGTTTCTGTTTTCGCTATTTTCACGCCACCGCCCGGTCGCCGTACATGGCGTCGATTTCGACGGCATAACGCTTGTTCACAAAATTCCGCTTCAGCTTCATGGTCGGGGTCAATTCCTCGTCCTCCGGTGTCAATTGACGTTCGATCAAGAAAAATTTCTTGATCGTCTCCACGCGTGCGAAGTTGGCGTTCACCACCTCGATCTCGCGCTGGATCAGGTTCTGGATTTCCGGCGCGCGGCAAAGGCTCGCATAGTTCGTGAAGGGAATGTCGTGGTCTTGGGCGTATTTCTCGACATTCTCCTGATCGATCATCACAAGACAGGTAAGGTAGGGCCGCTTGTCGCCGATCACGACAGCGTCGGAAACGTAAGGTGAGAATTTGAGCTGGTTTTCGATCTCGGACGGCGTGATGTTCTTGCCGCCGGAGGTGATGATGATGTCCTTCATTCGGTCGGTGATCTTGACAAAACCTTCATTGTCAATCGTTCCGACGTCGCCGGTGTGCAGCCATCCTCTGGTGTCAACGGTCTCGGCGGTTTTTTCCGGCTGGTTCAGATAGCCCATGAACAGAAAGTCACCTTTGATGAGGATTTCGCCTTCCGGCGAGAGCGCAACTTCGCCCCACGGCACGGCCTTGCCGACCGAGCCGAGCTTGATCCGGTCGGTTGGCATAAGCGTCGCGACGCCGCAATTTTCGGTTTGGCCGTAGACCTCGCGCATGTCGATGCCAAGCGCGAGATACCAGCGGATCAAATCCGGCGAGATCGGCGCAGCCCCGGTAAAGGCGAGACGGCAGCGGTCGAGCCCGAGCATGCGGCGGATGTTGCGGAACACCAGCCAATAGGCGACCCGGTTGGCAAGCCGCAGCGACAATGACGGCGTCTCGCCCTGAAGCTTGCAGTCGGTCATTCGATTACCGATCGCGATCGCATGGCGATATGCCCAGTTCTGCAACGCGGTCGCATCCTTCAATGCAATGGTGATGCCGGAATAAAATTTCTCCCAGATGCGCGGCACCGCGAGAAACAGGGTGGGCTGCACCTCGCGCAGATTGTCGGGAACGGTTTCGGGGCTTTCGGCGAAATTCATCACCGATCCCAAAGCGAGCGACAGATAATAGCCGCCGATCCGCTCGGCGACATGGCAGAGCGGCAGGAACACCAGCCGTTCCTCGGCATCGGTCGAGGGAAACAGGTCGTTGGCGTGGCGCATCTGGTGCACGACGCTGCGGTTAGCGTGCATCGCGCCCTTGGGCGGCCCGGTCGTGCCTGACGTATAGACCAGTATCGCGAGGTCGTCCCCGCCGCGGCTTGCAACCATGTCGTCCCACAGCGCTTCGCGGCCCTGAATGTGGTTGCACCCCAACGCCATGAACTCCGCAAGCGACATCACCATGGGATCGGAAAAGCCGCTCAGGCCCTCCATGTCGAACACCACGATGCGCTGCAGGGTGGGGCAACGCGACCTGCAGGTCAGGACCTTGTCGAGTTGCTCCTCATCCTCCGCGAAGAGGACTTTGGTCCGGGAATCCTTGATGAGGTATTCCACTTGCACGGCTGAATCGGTCGGATAGATGCCGGACGAAACGCCGCCGGCGCATAGAATGCCCATATCTGCGAACACCCATTCCGGCACCGCGTTGGCCATGATGGAAGCGACGTCGCCGGGCCGGAAGCCGACCGCGTCCAGCGCATACGCGATTTCTCTCGAAATCTGCAGCCACTCGCGCCAGCTGGTCGGCTGCCAGATTCCGAATTTTTTCTCGCGGATCGCGGGGCTATCGCCTCGCGTCTGAACCGCGAGCAAAAAGCTCTTCGCGATCGTGTCAGCGACCGTCAGCACCGCCGGTCCGGCCATGCCCCGTTCCCTCCTCTGTTTGGCTCGCTTCGGCGCGCCGGCCCTGACGACCGGTCTTATTTTTGTAGAAGCGGCGCCTATCTAACGCCACGTTTTCTTCTTTTTCCAGCGCCGTTCACCCCTCGCGCCAGCTTCCTTGGCGCCGAGATAGAACTCCTGGATATCCTTGGAATGCATCAGCCGCTCACATGTGTCGTTCATGACCACCCGGCCGATTTCAAGCACATAACCATAGTGCGCGGTCTCAAGTGCGACTTTCGCATTCTGCTCAACCAAAAGAATCGACATGCCCTGCTCTTCGTTGACCCGCCGGATAATGGCAAAAATCTCCTTCACCAGTATAGGCGATAGGCCGAGCGAGGGTTCATCCAACAATAGCAGCGTCGGCCGGTTCATCAACGCCCTCCCGATCGCCAGCATCTGCTGTTCGCCGCCGGAGAGCTGGCCGGCCGGCTGATCGAGCCGCTCCCTCAGGCGTGGGAAATAGCCGTAAACGCCTTGAAGATCCTCAGCGACCCCGTCCCGATCCCGGCGCGGATAGGCGCCCATCATCAAATTCTCCCGCACGGAAAGGAACGGAAACACCTCGCGTCCTTCGGGCACATGGCTTAGGCCGAGCCGCACGATCTTGTCGGCCTCCATCCGCTGGATCGGCCTGCCCATAAACTCGATCGAGCCCTTCTGCGGATCGAGAATGCCGGAAATCGTCTTGAGCACTGTGGTCTTGCCGGCGCCGTTGGCGCCGAGCAGCGTCACGATCCGTCCGCGCGGCACCTCGAGGCTGATGCCCCTGATCGCCATGATCGGTCCATAATAGCTCTCGATGTTACTAAGCTTGAGTATGATGTCGGGTGCGTTCATGGCATCCTCTCAAGCGCCGAGATACGCGGCAACGACATCGGGATGGTGCTGCACTTCGGCAGGGGTTCCCATTGCCAGCACGCGACCATAGTTCAGCGCAATCACCCGGTCGGAAACGCGATTCACCAGCGTCATGTCGTGCTCGACCATGACCACGGTGATGCCAAGTTCGGACTTGATATCCCTTATCCAGAACGACATGTCGTCGGTCTCCTCGACGTTCAGCCCAGAGGACGGTTCGTCGAGCAGGATCAGCTTTGGTTCGGAACAGAGTGCGCGCGCCAACTCGATGACCTTCCGGACGCCGTAAGGCAGCCCTGAGATCAGCTTGTCACGATAAGGTTCCAGATCGAGAAATTCGATGATTTGCTCGACGCGGCGGCGATGGGTTTTTTCATCCGCGCGCACGCTCGGCAGGAACAACAGCTCCTGCCAAAGCCGAGTAGTGCAATGCCGGTGCCGGCCGACCAGGAGGTTGTTGAGCACGGTCGCATTCTCGAACAGTTCGATATTCTGAAACGTGCGGGCGATGCCGAGCTTCGCGATGCCGTAAGCCGGCTCGTTGGTGATGTCCTGGTCCTCAAAGAAGATCCTGCCTGAGGTCGCGGTGTAGATGCGCGAGATCAGGTTGAAGATCGAGGTCTTGCCGGCACCATTGGGCCCGATGATCGAGAGTATCTCGCCTTTCTCCACCGCGAAGGAAACGGTATCAACGGCCGTCAGGCCGCCGAAACGTAGGGAGAGATTTTCGGCGCGGAAATAGCTCATCGATTCCGCTCCGATTTCACATAAATCTTCTGTCGCTTAAAGGTAGCACGCTTGTAGAGCGGGAACAGCTGGAAGAACAGTTTTATCTTGAGCCAGCGGCCGTACAGGCCAAGCGGCTCAAAGAGCACGAACACCACGATAATGACGCCGTAGATCGCGCCCTTCAGGCCATTGGCAGAGGCAAAGGCGGCTACGCTGTCCTGAATACGCGCAGCGCGCGAACTTGTTGCGCCAAGCGCCGCAGCAAGGCCTCCGATCAGGCCAGGCATGTCGTCCTTCAGATAGGTCAGGAACGGATCGATCATGACGATGAAGATCGCTCCCAGCACCGCGCCGTGCAGGCTGGAAGTTCCGCCGATCAGGATCACGATGATGAACTCGATCGAGAGCTGAAGCGTGAACATTTCTGGGCTGATGAAGGAGAGCTTGTGGGCGAACAGGCAGCCGGCAAAGCCGGTGATTGCGGCACTGATGGCAAACGACTTCACCTTGTAGAGGGAGACGTTGATGCCCATGCTGCGCGCCGCCGTCTCGCTGTCGCGGATCGCGATGAATGCGCGACCCGTCGGCGAGCGCAACAGGTTCAGCGTGCCGACGATGGACAGGATTAGGACGGCAAGGCAGAGGAAATAGAATGCGGGACTGTCGCGCGGCACCTGCACGCCGAGCCACTCGATGGTCTTGACCCGCATGCCTTCGTTGCCATGAGTGACGCTTTCCCACCGTGCCAGGATTTCCTCAACGATGAGGGCAACGGAAATCGTGGCGATGACGAGATAAATGCCCTGCAAACGGAGCGCCGGAAATCCGACGATCGCGCCGATGACGCCGGTCAGTAGCCCGGCGGCCAGGAAGTACACTGGAAAGGCGACGTTGAACTGCTGCAGATATGCAGCGGTATAGGCGCCAATGGCGAGAAAGGCGGCGTGGCCGAGCGAGGCCTGCCCCGTGAACCCGGTGAGGATCAACAGCGCCACGCCGACGGTGGCGTAGATGCAGACAAAGACCAGCTGGCTGACCATGTAGCTTGAGAGAACGAACGGCGCGATCGCCAGCAGGATCAGCAGCGTGCCGTAGGACATCACATCACCCGAGTGCGGGAACAGGCGGATGTCGTCTTCGTAGTCGGTCTTGAACAAAAACCGCATCGGTGCGCCCTCAGACCTTCTTGCGCGTGGGAAGGCCGAACAGGCCCTCCGGCTTGAGCAGCAGCACCAGCAGGAGAACGAAATAGGGCGCGATGTCCTTCCATCCCTGCGGCAGGTAGAAGCCCGCCATGCTCTCGATCACGCCGATCAGGACGCCGCCTACCACAGCGCCGGGAATCGAGCCGAAGCCGCCGAGCACGGCGGCCGGAAACGCTTTCAGCCCCAGCACCAGGCCGACATTTGAGTGGATGAAGGTGATCGGCGCGAGCAAGACACCTGCGCAAGTCGCGACCGCCGCGCTGATCGCCCAGACGATCGACACCACGCGTTTGACCGGAATGCCCATGTAATAGGCGGCCAGCATGTTCTCGGAGCTAGCACGCATGGCGGTCCCAAGCGTGGTCTTGTTGAAAAAGAGGTAAAGCAGGGCGCAAAGGATGATAGTTGCTGTGATCACCGAGAGCTTATCATAAGCCAGCACGAGAGTGCCGATCCGCAAGACCCCCTCGCTGAACGGCGTCTCGATCTTGAAGTCGTCGGTGCCCCAGATCATGCCGGTGATCGACCGCAGGAAATATCCAAGCCCGATCGTCACCATGATAATGGAGAATTGCGGATAGCCCAGGATTGGACGTACGATCAGCCGCTCAACCAGCACGCCGAACAGCGCCATTGTGAGGACCGCGGCGGCAAAACCGATCCAATAATTGAACCCGAGAATGCCGATGAAAGTGAAGGCGAAAAATCCGCCCAACATCATCAGATCGCCCTGGGCAAAATTGACGACCTCGGTGGCTTTGTAGACAAGGACGAAACCAAGCGCGATAAGGCCGTAGACGCAGCCGAGCGCAATGCCACTCACCAGTTGCTGAACAAAGTCCAGCATTTGTGTCCCTCCCCGGCGCGTGGCAATTCTCTTGACGCCTTCGCACCCGTCTTTCGCGTTTCCGCTCTGCAACACGTCGAAAGATTGCACATTGTCCGGTGCTCATTCAGCCCAATGTGCTGATCCCTGTCAACAAAGCACTGGTTTTCATTTCGGATATCGGAGTCTTGCGCCCCCCACCTCGCCAAGTGAAATGATCCATTGAGTGCTGAGCGGGCGTAATGGATAGCTTTTATGCTGCCTGGTACCCGACGACCTGGAGAAAATTACCGAAATGCTGAGCAAGCGCCTGCCCAAGCTAGGATTGGTCGCCAACCTCTTCGAATTCTTGGCCGTCCCAAGGGGTCCGCACGTATCCGGATGCAGGTCAAGGCCAATCATTCAGAGAAGAACATCGCCGATGCCGTCCGAATACTCAAAACCGCCAAGGCGGAAGCTGAGGTGGAGCTCGGAAACATCGATCAGCCTAGCCCTTCCAAGGAGCGCGTCGCCGCCTAAGCCGGACCGGTCCGCTCAAGGGTGGATGCCTCGCGAAAAAACGCGCTCAAATGGCTTCGACCGTTAGCTTAATCTCTTGTCGAGGAAGCCGTGAACGAGTTTGTCTTGAATGGCTGGTAAAACGTGGCGCCGGCGCTATTTCTCGTTGGACTTCGCAGCTTCTCTAGCCATGCGCTCAGACCTCAATCGTTCATAGTTTTTTCGGAACGCTTCTTGCGCTTCGTCATATTCCGTTGCGGCCTTTCGCTTACCAGCTCGCTGAAAAGCCTTTCCTGCCTCTCGCTGGGCTGGTGTGAGCACGAAGTTCTGGCTTATTTTGTTGCTCATAGACCACTCCAATATTAATGGCCGATGAGACTACGATAGCGCGGCCACGATATGCCGCAACGAAACTCGGCCAGTAAGTTTAATGCCGACGGCAAAGGTTAATTAGGACCAGGGCAAGAATGCCGCCGGGAGCAATTGGCGAGCAACTAAAATCCAAGACTATTCTCGTGCCAGGTGCCTCAGGCTGCCGAGGTTGTCGCCAAGGGCGAAGCTGAAATCGGTATCGGACCTCGGGTCTATCGAGGCATGATCAGGTCTTGGCTGCGCCTTCCTGAATGAACGGATCGGCATTTTTTTATGGCTTCGAGCGCATCGTTGGGAGGGAGGCGAAACGTCGCCCGGGACCTGGCTAAACGATCCGGCGCTTCGTCGGCGCAAGGAGATCAATGGCGGGCCCCTTCGGGACAATTCCCGTCGGATTGATCGTGCGATGGCTGCCGTAGTAGTGCGTCTTGATTTGGTCGAGCCGCACCGTCTCCGCTACGCCTGGAATCTGGTACAGGGTTCGCGTGTAATCCCAAAGCTCGGGGAAATCGGTCAGCCGGCTGCGATTACATTTGAAGTGACCGTGATAGACGACGTCAAAGCGAATGAGCGTCGTGAACAGACGCCAGTCCGCTTCGGTGATGCGGTCGCCTGCCAGGAACGCACGGCTCGAAAGCCTGCGCTCAAGAGTGTCCAGCATCGCAAACAGACGATCGAACGCTTCCTCATATGCCGCCTGTGTCGTCGCAAAGCCCGCGCGATAGACGCCGTTGTTGATGGCCGGGTAAATTTCGTCGTTCAGCGCATCGATATCGGCGGCGAGTTCCGCGGGCCGGAAAACCGGATCGCGAGCGCCGGGCCAGGCGTCGAACATACGGATGATTTCCGACGATTCGTTGTTGACGATCGTTCGGTGAACCCTGTCCCAAAGCACGGGAACAGTCACTCGCCCCGTGAAGCGGGGAGCCGCCTTCGTATAAACCTGCCAGAGAAACCTGGCGCAATTGATGGGATCGGCGCCTTCGCCGATCGTCCAGCCGTTTTCAAGCATGAGGGAATCGACATAGGTCACGCCGATCGCGTCATCGAGGCCTTTCAGCTTGCGATAAATGAGCGTTCGGTGCGCCCAGGGGCAACCCCAGGATACGTAAAGGTGATAGCGGTCGGCCTCGGGGGAAAACCGGCCGCCCGCTTCGATCCAATCACGAAAAGAAGTGGCCGGCCGCTCGAACTTTCCGTCTGAGGCCGAGGTGTCGTACCACTCGTCTCGCCAAACGCCTTCGACCAGAAGCCCCATTTCGATGCTCCGCGTGCTGGATCTCGGATCGTGTCGCCGCGCGACAAGGCCCAGCCGGCTGCGCGATGCACCCGCAACCCCGGCAAGTCTTACTTAGGCCGCATTCCGGATCGACGCCACGGCCTGCGTGATCACATTTTCAGCGTCCGCGATTGCCGTCGGTGGCAGGCAAGGTGCGCGCGGATCGCATCGATCAGCGCGCCGATTTGTTACTTGCGTCGGCCGGCTTGGAGGTCGGGTTCAGGAACGGGTTCTCGCTCGGCGCGCGGTTCGACGGCGAATTCGCCGAGAACTCACGAACATACTCCGGTATGGGCTGGGTACGCTATACTTGGTGAATCAAACTCACGAGGTTCCGCCAGCTTATAGGATTGCGGCACGAGAGCACCGAAGCGGAAGTTGATGACACCTTCACCACATTCCTCCAAAAGCGGGCCTGACGCGCTCCTAATAGGCACCGACGCGTTCTTTGTTGCTGCGGTGCATGAGTCTGGAGGTGGCACTGAACAGACCTTAGCCTGTAGCCGGGCGAGGTCCGCTCCTGGGAGTAGAACAGACATCCTTGTCACAGGTGCCGCCTTCCGAAAATGACCCGACTGGAACATTCGCGATCAATTTTGCTGTAACGCACAAGGCGGCTCTTTTTGCGACGATGTGCTAGGGTGTAGTCTTGGCCGTGTAGAGGGAATCCATGAGGCGGCGCGAGTTCGTTTTGGGGACTGTCGGCGCGCTGGTGCGCCCAACCTTCATGAGGGCGGAATCACGGAGTTCCGTTCCCAAAATTGGTTTTCTTTTTCCCGGGCCAGAAGATGCAGTGGAGTCACGGAGGGTTTTCCTGCTTGAGGGATTAAGCGGCGAAGGCTTTCAGGAGCCTGGCCAGATCATACTTATTACACGCGCAACAGGCGGAGACGAAGCAAGGATCGTACCGCAGCTCAAGGAAATGATCGCTGAAGGAGTCGACATTCTGATTCCCACCGGCCCGTCGAGCATGAGAGCAGCTCATGGCCTAACGCGCACCGTTCCCATCGTGACATTCGATTTAGAATCCGAGCCCGTCGAAAGCGGTTGAATTAACGGATACGCCCATCCCTTCGAATATGCACGTGACCTGAACGATCAAGAAGTCGGGATAATCGGCCGCGATCCGTTCCTTGTTGCGTATGCCTTGTTGCGTATGCCTTGCTGCATACCGCAGACCGTTGCGTTGTCACTACGGAAGTTTCCAAACCGAAGAGAGTTCGAGGCAACCGACACATTCCGGATGTTTGTAGGCAACTCGGGATTACGTGTATCGACACGTTTGATCTCACAAGTTCCCTCAATTTTTCGACTGGGTGGAATAGACAATCAAGATAACGGCTATCCCTGGCACGGAAAGCTTTTCTAGTAGCAATAAAGGCTTCCTGATGGGCATTTCAAAACAGTATCCAACCCATCAGACCCCTTTGATAGCGGCGTAGGAGCCGAGATCGTTGGAGAGCGAGTTGTGCCACGTACGGACGGCGTCGGCGGTTCAAGAGGAAAATCCGACCTTTCAAACGCGGTGCGCTTGAGATGGGCGTTCATGGCCCGCTCTCCGAAAAATTGAAGCTTCACCCCAAACCCCGAAGAGACAAGACAAATCAGCCGCAAGAGGCGAAGGAACAAAGATTTCAAGGTGCCAGCGTCCGAGCGACCCGGAAACCAAGGTAGTTAAGCCGATAGTCGCCGGTGAACCAGTAGCGGCTCGCCGAGCGGAGGAAGGCAGGAGCGAGGAGCCAGGACCCGCCGCGCACGACACGCCTATAACAGCTACCGCCCTCGATCCAAGCCGAGCCATCCGTCGGCGCGCCGCTGTAGCTGTCGTGGTAGCAATCCTCCGTCCACTCCCGGACATTGCCCACCATGTCGTAGAGACCGAACCCGTTAGCGGCAAACGAGCCGACCGGAGCGGTTTGCCTGGCGTCCCATCGGCTGCCACAGGCGTGGCAGTTGGCATTGTTCGTGCCGATGGTATTGCCCCAGGGATAGGCCGTCTGTGTCCCGGCGCGCGTCGCATACTCGTATTCGGCCCCCGAGAGCAGCCGATACGGCTTGCCGGTCTTTTTCGATAGCCAATCGACGTAAGCTATGGCATCGTCCCAAGAAACGTTTATCACCGGTCGGCGGCCACGACCCCAGCCTTCATCGGAGGGCTTGTAGCCCTTGCAACCGCCATCGGCCGCGCACGCATCCCATTCGTCGAAGGTCACCTCAAACCGGCCGACTGCAAAT